>Ga0115846_100078_pt2 | contig 40541 bp, 32 predicted proteins | sample InSIn5gowninarea_2_FD_83860 | JGI IMG/M metagenome (GOLD analysis project Ga0115846, IMG submission 83860) | reverse complement strand
TCCTCTTGTGAAAGTACTGTCTTGTTAGGTGGCTCTGGTGAATCTCGATCACGTCCAGACCCTGCTCCGCCTCCACGGCCTTTGCCTTTGCCACGATTGAATGGAAGTCGCTTACCACTACCTCCTTTTCCGACTTTCCTCGACGGAGATGGAGCTTCGGAGCCTGGCTTGCTGCCCAGATCGGCGGCGAACGACGATGATGCAGTTTTGGTGTAGCCGTCAGCTTGATAGAAGATTGGATTCTCGCGGTCGAAACCAGGATACATTCTATCGGCCTTCCATTCTTCGTGACCAAGTTCCCGAAGGTCACGTTGAGCTTTTGGTAAGCTGTCGAAGTACTCGTCGATATCCGCTTGTGGGACGCTTGTTTGGATATTGTTGCCATGTAACCTGTTTAGGAACGAATTGATGATGTCGCTTTGTAATACCTGAACTTTCTGTCGCCCAGGACCCTTTGGAAACCTCGATGGCGCCTTGGTAGGCATTAACTCGGCCCGCATGTTTGATTCTTGAATCACAAAATCATGACTTTGTCGTGCGCTAGGAGATTGGTCTTCACCGGTAGAGGTACCATCAACTGACGAAAGCAATGTGACTCGCTCCGAGCTCTCCGAGCTTGGGGAGAAATCAGTGTGTAATTCATCTTTGATCAGTGAAATCTCTGATGATGGCACAATAGTAGAGGAGCCTGATAGGTAGCGCGCTGGCGAATCGAGTAGCTTTCTCCTCTTTGCAGTATTCGGAGTGAACTTGTCGCTGCTAGAGCTTTCGTATCGGCTTGGCGCTTGTCTCTTTCTTCGTGGTCGGCGGACAGGGCTGCCTTCTCGCGTAGCTCCTACCCTTTCGGACTCCTCCAGGTCATCGTGACCTTCGAGACCTTCAGGAGTTGAACCGAGATTAGAGGGGAGTGAAGACAGTGCCGATGAGTCTGATGAGATATTGTGTAGCTCGTTGTAATTTTGTGTCACTGAAGCAGTATTCTCTGGTGTGTATGGAGTTGGATCTTGAGATTCTGGCGAGACCTGTCGGCTTCCAATATCAAGAGGACGAGGTTCAAGAGTCATCTCGGAAGCTTTAGTCCTTGCTGCCCTCCCAATTCGAAGAGTCACGATCCTAAAAACACAAGTCAACAGCTGTCTGCGAAATAGTAATGTGCCGAAAAAAAGAGGATTCATGAAAGCAGTAATGTACCACAACTGCGAGGTGGTTGAAGAGTGCTAATACAATACGTACAGTGATTGAGCTTTGGACTGATCCATTCGAGATGGTTGTAATGCTTGACGAGACGACGGAGACATGTTCTTGTGGAGAGGTCTGCAAGGCTTCCAAGCAGCAAATCGATGCTTAGGAAGGTGTCGGCGAGGTTGTGGGAAGAAAGATCCATGGGATGCAAAGTGATGTGCGAGTGCAACCCACAAATGCAGTTCCTGAGCTGTCTGATGAGGTTTACTTGGGACTGGCCGTCTCCTACTAGTTTTGTGGCAGTGTGGTTGTGGTGCCGGGGGAAGGGTGCAGGCGGCGGATGGCCCGCTTGCTGATTGGCTACCAGAGTGAAAGGCATTTTTGTCACTCGACCTCGAGGACTGAATTTTCCGGTGGATGAGCATATGGAAATGATAATGATAAATTGATACACAACAGCTTCTAAGTGAAGGTTTTACAGTCCTTGCTCGGGAGCATGGCTTCGTACTGCCAAGCAGTTGCTTGACGAACTTTCCACTACAGCCAATCGCAGCATTTGGATCGTGCCGAGCGCCGCCATTGTCTCCTTACAGCTTACCGTGTGGTCATCTATCATCTTACATGCTGTATGGTTGGTTAAAATGATTGATATCATCGTAAGCAGTTGGCCTTGTCTGCGTGATCTATGTATGGGTCGTCATATACTTATCTACTTTCATATCAGTCTCTTGTGCGGATGGTGAAGGCCTCTCGACTTCGCAGAAAAATGCTAACCACGTAACCAAGAAAGGAAGCGGAGACACGCTTACCCAAAAAGGCAATCAAAGGTGGCTAGGTCTGGTTTTAGTGGTCAAATTGAATGTCCAGATATTGTTTTTCACGGCCTTGTTGTACTGAGTAGAAGATGACTCCTGCTCAAGATCAGAAAGCAGTTGATACGTAGAGTAGTATGAGCATGGTAGCTTCGACTAAGCTGATCTGATTGTCCATACCTGCCACTAAAGCATAACGTAGCCTCATCCACCAATCAAAGCAATTTAACCACCTCTGGAAGGACCTGTTCAGCAGGCAGACTAGCTCTAACGACACGATGTCCGTCAACTATCTCCTCATGGTCTGGAAAGAAGTCTACCTCTTTCCGTACTCCTCCCATGTTCAAGATGCCAATCGGGAGCTTCTGATCAAACGCTTTCTTCACAAGCCGCCAAGCAGAATAGGTAGCTAAGCTGCTTCCAACTATCAATACCCTTCCAGCTTCATCTATGGCCTTCTCAGCCTGTACCTTAACCTCGACAGGAATGCTCTCACCAAACATGATCACGTTTGGTTTGAGAATACCAGAATCGGATTTTTCCGACCAAGCGCCATCTGCGTCGACCTCCACTCTACCCTTACTACCATCCTTGAGAATAGGTGGTCGTCGCAGGCACTCGGGACAGGCGGGATAGCGAAAAGTGCTGTAGGGTGCTCCTGGAACATCAGCATCACCATCTGGATTTGTCCTGTATCCTTTTTTCCTTCGCTCTTCAGGATCCTCGGTGTCAAGTGCACCAGTCTTCAGCAGGTCTACCAGAAACTCATCCCATGCAGGGTTCAGCTTAGCAAGCCATCTCTGAAATTCGTCTCTCGGCATGAGCCTGCGGCAACTTATGCAAACCAAGCTTCGCAGAAAACCATGCAGCTCGATCACAGGCAGTTTGGGATGTGCTCGACCGTGGAAAGAATCGACGTTTTGAGTAATGACAGAGCTTATCAACCCGAGTTTGTGCAGATCGTTGACCGCGAAATGAGCCGCGTTCGGTCTCGAGCGATACAAGCTTGTCCAGCCCAGGAATGATCTTGCCCAATATCTCTTTCGCGATTCATGCGACGCGACGAACTCATGAAAGTAAATCGGTCTGTAGGTCTTATTCCGTGTATAAGTTCCATTTGGCCCGCGGTAGTCAGCCAATCCAGAGGCTACGGATATTCCAGCTCCTGTGAGTAAAACCGTCTTGCCATCATTACCCTCAACGCCACCATTTCTCGAGCTTCGGGAGGCCGATAAGAACTCGGCAATGGCCGTGGCCGCACCTGAGAGAGTACTTGCAGACGCTGGGACAATCAAGGGCGGCGGCAGGGGACCCGTATAGGGTATTCGTAATAACGGCTTGGACATGAAAAAGGCATTGTACACACAGTGGACGGCCGCATCTCGAGAAGTGTCAATGCCACGGAAAGTAACTTGTGATCAGCCACGAATAATTCGTGTATATCCACCACGTCTGACGCTTATATTGTGCAGGCCAATCCGCACCCTGTGCCTGGGCCGGCAAGCTCGTGTGAACACTCGTAATGCTCGGAGATCATCACGAATATTTTTCCAACTATTTCAGAATTGACGTGTGTCGGAAGATCCTGTTGGTGATGGAGGATGCCCAAGGAGGACTTAACCACACCAAATTCATAACGCGACCGTACGCGGCGTTTAAAGTGAGCTGAGATGCTGCTACTGCAACGTAGCAGGTGTTTCACGTCTTTATCTGCGCATGCGCGTCTGAGACGTCTTCCTACAAAAGCCAGCTGCAGCCAATCTTCAACTGGAATTCAAACTCTTCGACCTCAACATGACCTGCCTCTGCGAATAAGATCACTTCATTCCATCCGCTCCTTTCCACTGAACCGAACAACCTGTGGTCATCGACCTTCTTCTCAATTCTCGTTCCCTCCGGTGTCCAACATGACTTCAATCCTGCAAAGCCGGAACCATGCCGGTCACTCTCACCAGCACGACAATACATACCTCACCTCGAAAAATAAGGATGACGCTGGCGTCAAGATCACACGAATTGGCCTATTTGTCAATTTGGGCATGGCCATCGGCAAGGGAATTGGAGGATATGTGTTCCACTCGCAAGCCCTAATTGCGGATGCTTTTCATGCCCTTACAGATTTGGTGTCAGATTTTATGACGTTAGCAACAATCTCCTGGTCATTGAGACCTCCTACCGATCGGTTTCCGTATGGATTTGGCAAGGTGGAAAGCTTAGGTGCTTTAGGGGTCAGTGGTATCTTGCTCTTCGGAGGCGCAGGCATGGCCTTGAATGGCCTGGATGCTCTATACATGCAATTTTTTGTAGATGCGGCCCATGCTGGACACGGGGAGCATTCACATGGCCTTTTCAGCTTTTTAGGACATAGTCATGGTCATGGCGCGAGTTTACCAGATATTAATGCGGCTTGGCTTGCAGCTGGTTCAATCGTTATTAAGGAATGGCTATATCGCGCAAGTAAGTATCAACGTACTCGCTCTATGATCTTGCTAATACCAAACAGCCATGAAGATTGCGAAAGAACGAAAATCATCAGTGCTGGCATCCAATGCCGTCCATCATCGAATCGACTCTTTAACCAGCATTGTGGCATTGCTGACTATTGGAGGTGCCCACGTACTCACGGATGCCTCATGGCTTGATCCTGTTGGCGGCCTCATCATCTCAATGATGGTCATAAAAGCTGGATGGAACAATACCATGTCCGCCTTACTTGAGCTTGGCGATGTCACGGTCGATAACGAGGTTAAGCAGTCGGTCAGAAGATCCGCCACAAAAGCTTTGACTGGCGATGCTGCCAAGGGACTACAAGGCGTGGCTTTCGGCGATCAAGTTGAGATCAGGGATATTCAGGGCGTGAAATCTGGACAGAACTATCTAATGGATATCGACCTCGCAGTGCCTTCGACCTTCACCATTGCACAGACTTCTGCAATCGAACAAGCGGTTCGTGAAAGAGCAGGAGCCAAAGTACGAGGTGTGCGCAAGGTTCGTGTCAAGTTCACGCCCGTCGACGCAAGTCAGGACTTTGGCAGTGAATTCATTCCGGCCGATGTGAGTCCACGAAGCAGTCCGGAACCAGAAGACGAACATGACCATGACCATGGCCATGCTCACAATCACCAAACAAATGGGCATTCCCGTTTCCGCGATGACAAGAAGAACACATAAACATGCTTCAGCGAGTGGTGAATGTGTTTATATGATTTGATCCATCCTCATACGCAGTCCGCAGAAGATGCCATTATTCTGCTCGATACTCGCCTAGCGAGCCATGTTACACATAGCAAAACAGCCACAAATGATATCAGGCTGATATCATGTATCAGCCACCGAGTTGGAGCAACTTCTCCACCCAAGCCCAAACTTGGACCAACATTGTTTTAAACAATGTTTCATCACAACATTTGCATCTTCTTTTATTGTCAGGTATAGTCCGAATTGAGAGCTATAGATACTGGTCTGAGGACAATTGTTACTCTGACAGATTCAACGTCTACACTTGCAAACTCGCATATCTCCCAGTCTGCTGCGATGTCTGGGCCTGTCTACTTGGGCTTCGACCTATCGACGCAGCAGCTGAAAGGCGTCGCCGTCTCGGCCGATCTCAAGGTCACCGCGCAGGCAATATTCGACTTTGATAGAGATGCAAAAGGGTTTGATGTTCAAAAAGGAGTGCTTACCAATGACACTGAGAAGGAGGTATTCGCTCCAGTCGCTATGTGGCTGCAGGCTCTCGATGCTGTCCTTACGCAACTCAAAAATGGTGGCTTAGATATGAGCAGAATAAAGGGTATCTGTGGTTCTGGAATGCAGCACGGGAGCGTTTTTTGGAATGCAGATGCTGAACCATTGCTGTCCTCACTTGACCCATCCAAGTCGCTCGAAACACAGCTAGAAGGTGCATTCGCTCATCCCTTCAGCCCGAATTGGCAAGACGCCAGCACGCAGAAGGAATGCGATGAATTTGACAGGTGTCTTGGGAACCCTGCACAGTTGGCCAACGTTACTGGTAGCAAGGCACACCACCGCTTCACAGGTCCGCAGATATTACGTTTTCAAAGAAAATATCCAGATCGATACGGGAAGACTGTCCACATCAATCTCGTATCATCCTGGCTTGCCACCGTCTTTTTGGGAAAGTTTGCTCCGATCGACATCTCCGATGTCTGTGGCATGAACTTGTGGGATATTCATGCCGGAGCTTGGAACGAGCGAATTCTGGAGCTTGCATCTGGCTCTTTCGGCGTTGAGGATCTCAAGGCGAAACTTGGTAATGTTCCCAAAGACGGTGGTGCTCAATTTGGCAGTATCTCACCATATTTCGTCAGTCGTTATGGCTTCTCCGATGAGTGTCAGATCGTCGCATCCACCGGAGACAACCCTTCGACTATCCTCGCTTTACCACTCCGACCCAACGACGCCATTGTCTCGTTAGGCACAAGCTCCACCTTCCTGATGTCTACACCAGAGTACAAACCTGATCCTGCAGTTCACTTCTTCAATCATCCTACCACAACAGGTCTATATATGTTCATGTTGTGCTACAAGAATGGTGGTCTGGCGCGCGAAAAAGTTCGTGATTTGATCAACGAGGCACTTCATCCAGCCGATGTGAATTCTACATCATGGGCTGAGTTTGATGACTATCTGTTGAAAACGCCACCGCTCGTGCAAGCAGATGATTCTCAGCAAATAAATCTTGGTATATACTTTCCACGTCCGGAAATTGTGCCGAACCTGCCTGCGGGCGAATGGCATTTTCAGTATGACCCAGCTAAAGATACGCTTACACAGTCAGCGAAGACGCCGCACTACCCGTATGAAGATGCAAGAGTCATTGTCGAGTCCCAGTTACTTTCAATGCGACTCCGCTCGAAGGATATTGTCGAGTCGCCTGGCCATGGCTTACCACCTCAGCCTCGGCGCATTTACCTAGTTGGTGGCGGGTCTCGAAACAAAGCTATCGCTCGTGTTGCTGGCGAGGTATTGGGTGGGAGCGAAGGAATCTACAAACTTGATCTTGGTGAAAATGCATGTGCGCTGGGTGCAGCATACAAAGCTGTATGGGCGATTGAGAGGGCGGATGGTCAGTCGTTTGAAGATCTGATCAGTAGCAGGTGGAACGAGAAGGATTTTGTTGAAAAAATCGCTGACGGCTACCAGGCGGAAATATATGAAAGATATGGACGGGCACTGAAGGGCTTTGCGCAGATGGAAACTGTTTTGCTTGCGGAGCATGAGAAGCAATAGTCAATAGCTCAATTTGAAGGATGATCCCGAAACCATTGTATAACTGAGGTACGTACGTACATACGTACTTGGTTGCTCCAGACCACGTCCTTGAACTGCAATCGACGAGCACGCCCACTGATGGCTTCTTGGGCCGCTGCTTCATAGTAACAGGTGCGCAGTACTATGGACTGCTGTGGCTGCCCTTCAAGACTACTTAGATACGTACTAATGCCTGCTCTACGTATCTTATCTGAAAGTTGTGTGGCTCGGGCTGGTGCAACGAAAGTGCTTCAGCTTATGTATGTAGGTTACCATGAGTCTCATTGTGTTATATTGTTAAATTTGTAAAATTCAAGGAAACCACAAGTCGTTGGCATATTTAAATCAGGTGGCTACGTACCTACGTAGGTTATCAGGGCACTTGGTAATATTGATTTTTATTCATCCAGGCAGGAGCTCCCGTAAAAACATAAAAACGGTGTTAGAAAGTGCCCAGTTTATACGTGAACGTCTCGTGTTTCGCTTGATAGAGCTCTCTGGCTCGCTGTTTATGATTAATTTGCTTGAATGCTTTCAATAATACAACATTGTGAAGGGACGGGTGAGTCCGAGGAAGGCCCAGCAGGAGAAACAACCGCTAACGCACAAAGCCGATGGCTGATGGTGGGAACGGTTGCAGCATCAGAGAGCTGACGGTATACCCTGGAAGCCCGTACATCACTGGAGCATCCCGGCAACGCTGCCACCGCAGACTGTTTGGTCAAGCGCTTACCCTCACAACACGAATGCCGATTCACGCTTCCATACCTACACTAACGTCAGTGTGGAAACAACAATAACCACCTTGCACAACGGACGAAAGGAGTTACTCGTTAGGTGTTCTTCTGAAACCGGCGACTCGCACATGGCCATTCTCTAGAAACGGTGGAGTTGTTGTCTTTACCCTTCGATTTCGACCAAATAATCGACAATAACCGCAAGACAATATGGAAAGTCGCTGGGGAAGATAGGCCCTACGGCTACTCATGTTTCGAGCCCATCCAGGGCTTGCTAAGAGAATAAATGCGTATAAGCTTAAGAAATGGGTTTGGTATAAAATGTGCCTGAGATGATTGTGGTTAACACTCGTTTCCCTTTCATTTGAAGATTGTTAAATTACAGTGGAAGACCATGGTTGCACAGAAATGCTCGATGCACGCGATGCACTGATGTTGACACCTCATTTCCGCCCGTGGTGTCTATTTTTCTTACTGGAGGAATAGGTATATATGTAGCATCATGTAGGACAAGACGTACCATGACCTTCAGCGGCCGGCTCTACAAGATATTGGGTTACAGAAGTTCGACGACCACACGTTAGGACACTGGACGGACAGCCAGCAAAGCCGGTATCCGCGACTGCTTGAGGCATCACACTGCTCTCCGAGAACGTACCCGACATGTGTGCTCCATTCAAGAATATTGAAGAACTGTACTTAGTGGCCAGTTCGCGGCCGCCTTCAAGACTGGAGAACTAGTCGCAATCAGAAAGGCTGTCCAACCGATATGACTGTATGACTGGCACCTGCAGAGTGCTGAAAATGTACGTGGCATCTATTTTCTCAATATCGTGCTCACTAACTTGCTCAGCTATGAAACAATTCGTGTGTCAGATGGAAGAAGAACCGATGACAAGGTTTGGTTGAGGATAGTACATGCTGTTAGCTTGAAGATCGGAGAATTCACTCAACCCTTGTCAATCTGGCTTTCAGAATATGCACCTACCAGGTACGTCGGAACACGATCTAACACAACCCCAGGCTGTCAACTGCCAGCCATCATCATGTCAACCTAATTCTTACCTCCAATTCGAGCAATTTGACTGACACATTCACACATATCGTTGTACCCTCCCCTCATGCAAAGAGCACACCGCTTTCCAGCTCATATCTTACCTGTGTCTGAAAGGGAACTGCCACTGCTAGTGGCATACATCGGGTCAAAGTTCCCACTTTCCGCTTCCAATAGTCAATATTTGACTGAGCACTTGATGAGAGATATTCAACATCGCTCGGAAGAGGATGTCGATCACGGTAGGTCCTGTCTCTGCCGTACTCCTTCCCTCAGGCACCTTGCACTGTGATGCTTCTACTCAAGATCATCCCTCATGGCGTGTGGTTCATATATAGGTAAGCATGGTGAGCGGCCGGCAAGAAAATTGAGGGAATGCTACTTTCCGTGAACATGCGTTCTGGTATCTCCCTGACGGTGTTCGTATGTGGAATGATCCACATGTATGTAGGCCTGGCTCAATCGAACATCATCCATAGCAACGTTACAGGAAGTGGTCACAAGGTCAAAGAAGTCTTGTCGGAGAATTTTCCTGATCCCTGCATTGCCCAAGTGGACGGTACGTGGTTTGCCTTTGCTACGTCCGGGAACGGTCAGAACATTCAGGTCGCAGCATCATCGGAATTTGTCAAGCACAGCTGGAGGTTGCTCAAGAACATAGATGTCCTGCCAGATCCTGGGCCATGGTCCGTGAATGATGGCAATGTCTGGGCACCAGATGTTGTTGAGTTGGTAAGTTTTGCCTTCACCGATATGTACGGAAACTGATATTCGTGCAAGGACGATGGAACGTTTGTCATGTACTATGCCGCTACCTATGCCAACAATACTAGCGTGCACTGCGTCGGCGCTGCGACCTCTAGGAGCATCCTCGGCCCCTATGCGCCTACCGAAGCGCCGTTTGCATGCCCCTGTTCCGAAGGTGGAGCTATTGATCCTGCTGCATTTACCGATCCCCAAACCGGCAACATGTATGTCGTGTATAAGGTGGACGGTAATAGTCTCAATACTGGCGGAGGTTGCAGTGTTCCAGAGGCGGGACGATATCATCCAACCCCGATAAGACTGCAGCAAGTCAGCAGATATGATGGCATCACTCACATAGGAGAAGCAGTTCAGCTTCTCGATCGTGGTCCGAACGACGGACCTCTTGTCGAAGCGCCAAGCCTCTTCTACAACGCGTGGTTCCAACTCTACTTTCTGACATTTAGCAGCAATTGTTATTCAAGCGAGTTTTACGATATCGGATTTGCCTGGTCCACTACACTCGAAGCTGGATTTCGCAAGAGCAGTTATCCTCTGATGACCACATCCATGGGTATGATAAGTAGCCCTGGAGCAGCCGACATGACACTCGATGGTAATTTTGCGGTGTTCCATGGGACTGTGGGATACGATGGAACCGAACCAATTCGATACATGTATGCTGCAGAAGCGGATGTTATTGGGATTGATATGGTTGTTGCAGCTATTCTTTGAAAACGTCTCAAGCCCTTGTCGACATCATGTACAACAGTAGCGACGGGATTCTTTCCACCTCGCCACGCGATCAAGTTGTTCGACTGATTGGACACCAACAGCATTTCCGTTCACAGTTCATGGTTCGCGTGGTCCTTCAACGTGTTTTCATGTAAACCTCGTGTAAGGTTCTCCACTCTGAAATTGGTACCACTTCCGGACCCACATCCAGCTTGATTGCGATTATCGATAAATTGATCTGTCGGTTGCTCACAAAGTATGATGCAACCGATTCGCTTGTCAAAGGCAGATTACCGGCAACACAGACCCTCAAAATGCATCCATCGATCCAGAGTATGTACTGTTTGGTACTGCCGAAAGAGCCAGACAACTCTTCAGCCCTAAGCAACCCCAAATGTCTCTGAACCAATGGCTTACAGGCCGGGTAAGTTGCAAATCAGGCTTGATAAGAAACAGGTGAGGCGTCAAGCCTTTCATCCTGAATCTTCCTTCCCCCGTTGAGTTGCCAGTTGTGATTACCATGCTTTCAAGTTAGCAAGGCTTGCAGGGGAGATTAAATGTGACGATAGAGTTTCGGGTGGCATGGTATGGAGCTCGGCAACCAGATGATCAACTCCACTACTCGCTACGGGGAAAAAGATTGACAGCCGTTATCGACAGGAGTTGCTGTGGCTGCATCTCCAATCAAAACAACAACCCAATTGTTCTTCTGCTTTGACGCCCATGAGCTCACTTTGTCCACATTGAATGCCGATGACCGGTTGTTCAGCTCCGGCCATGGCAACAGCCATGTCATGCGATCACGCTGCTATTGGTGTACCAGGCATTCTCTCCGCTTTCATGCACCTAATTTGCGACACGCTTCGTGTTTCCAGACTTACCCATCATGCAAGGCCCTCCTCGAAACTGTCCTTTTTCCGTCCTTTTCGCTGCTGCTCAAAGACATGCTTCCATGATCGATACCCTTTCTCACTTTTCGCAGTCTCACCTCAGTCACTCTCTTCTACTTACTGCGCTTTGTGAACAGCACTGGAAGGCTTGAAGCCCAATTAACGTTCTCTACCTACCAAACAATATCCAATTGCATACATTCATTCCTTACACAAACCTACCTCTAGGAACTTCACACTCATTCGCACTACCGCATTCTACTTTTATCAACCGAAATGGAAACAAATCCGCTCACTGCCACTCCAGAGACCACCCGGGTTGTGGTCTCCAACTATGGATGCATGGCTGTGACAGTTATCATACTGGCGACGCGCGCTGGTTTGAGCACCAAATGGAGGAGATCGCTCGGTCTAGATGACATACTTCTCTTCATGGGCTTGGTGTGTAGTTGAGCTTTCGTACAAGCAATATAATGGCTGACTGAAACAGGTCTTTGGGGTCACCAACAGTGTCCTTACCGAGAAAGCTGTACGTAGAGGTCTGGGAACCTTTATTCGTCCTGGAAACTCCGCTAGATTGAACTGGCTCTCAGAGGTATGTCCAGAGCATGACAGTCTGTCAAATTCATTCACTAACTTGAATACAGGTCATGTATGCTGCCGATCTCTTTTTCCTATTCGCCATGTTTATGGCTAAGCTCTCAATCGTCCGAATGGTTTACCGTTTCGCGCCCAAGTCTGGTATTGCAAAAGGCAGATTGATGGTCCTACAAATTTCAATTTGCTGCTGGGGTATATTCAGTGTGTTCGCCATTGCTTTCCAATGCGGCCTCCCCATGCCTTGGCTTTATCTTCCCGACAGATGCATTGGTTCAGGCGCATTGTGGTATGCCGTTCTTATCTGGAGCACTATCACCGATGCCTGGCTCGCTGTTTCTGCTTGGCCCTCATTTCCAGACATGCAATTGAGTTCTAAACAGCGACAAACCGCCGCTGCCCTCATGGGTTCCCGATTCTTGGTATGCGTTCTCGGTGTTGCTCAAGTTGCCCTTTTAGGCCCTGCACTCACAAATGTCAATCAACCTCGCGCAATGCCAAATCCGACAGTCTTCAAACACTTGGTTATGAACGGTTCTCTGATTACCGCTGCTCTTCCAATGCTATTCAAACCACTAGCAATGCACATTCCAGCTCTTTCAGCTCACGCCACGATCTACAGAAGCGATGTGGAAAATGGTGGAGCAACAACACCTCTCGAAGAAATCAAGAGACCAGCTGATGCAGCTCTACCAAATCCCAAGAAATTTGACGGAATGGTAACAGAAACTGAAGTCAAATCACCATCCGAAGAGAAGGAGACCTACCTACCTCAACAACAATCGATATCATTTGACAAGGAGATTGGAGTAGGAAGATAGTCCTTACACTTCTCGTATACATACCTCCTCTTTAACAAACAAATTCCAACACCAAAACCTCAAGAAACATTCCCAGAACAAAACCGTTGCTCCTATCTATTTCCGCCGATTCGAACCACTATCTACCTTGTCATCTTTATAACGATTCCTCGCCCACGAGCTCTTACGACTGAATGACTTTTCACCCTCACTTCCATTTTAACCTTCAACTATTAACAACTTTTTTGCATACTTTCTGCTTCGCCACGCGAGACATTTTCTTCTTTTCAATTCAACAGAATGCTCACCTTTCAAACAAAGAACAACAAACATCACGTGCAACCTTGCTGTGGTGGTTTCAACCAACCTGCAGGTCTCTATTACATTCTGTATCACAACAATTCAAAGAAAAGCATGATGGTCATTGCAATATATCCTCTTACCTTACCTTACCTTACTTTACTTTGTCTACGTACCTGCATGATAGATAGATATGCTGCATTGAATGCAACAACGCAGGAAGGGGATCTGGCAGAGTTTGAGTTTCGTGAGAAAATATATTTTTCGCTACGTATGTACTGTACGTTAGGGGAGATATGGATACGAGCGAAGAACTACGTAACTGCATTGGACTACCTACAGTAGACTGATTGGACGTTCAGTACCTAGAGCGAGGGAGCTTTGAGGTACTATGTACTATGTACTCTCTCTACTGTGCTACGTGTGTAGGTGTACATATACTACAGCCAAGGAAAAGCACTGAGATTAAAGAATCGTATTATGAACTTAAGCTTAAAACCTGCCGTACTGTACTGTCTCTTCCCATTCTCCGTTTGCGCCGTATGTACGTATGTATGTACTTTAAGTTGTTGCTTCCGTACGTGGGTCACGAACTTACCTCTACTGGTACGTGAGTATGTACAGTAACTGACCCGAGCTCTGCGCGGAGTATGTGTTATCAACATTCATTAGGATAGAATCTGGAGATACAGTAAATAGTACAGTGAGTGGTATTATAAATATCATTTATTCATTAACTTCGTTACTTCTCAACTAACTAAGCAGGTAACTAGGTAACTATGTACATTACTAACAACCGTTCTCATCTCTCGTTTCTCATTTATCATATCAGGACTTCCTTTATCCTTCGCATGCGTAGATCACATCGCACATGTGAAACAGGAGATGTCTATCTCATGTACTGTAGCTCTGCACTTCCACAGAACCTCGAGTCGAGTTGCAGGTGTTCTAAGCCTTCGTGGAAGCCTGAACTTGTCCATCACTAAGCTGGCTTACTGCGGCTGATGAGGCTTTGGTGGTGGGAGTAGAGGCAGATACTGATGTTGAGGCTGATGTAGCTTTGATGCTGCTTGCAGAAGCAGACGCAGATGCAGCAGTGGTCTTCGAGACCTGGACTTGTCCGTCACTGATCTGGCTAACGGCAGCTGACGAAACTTTAGTGCTGCTGGGTGCTGATGAGGCGGCGGTCTTTGAGACTTGCACTTGGCCATCACTTATTTGGCTGACTGGGGCACCGGTGACTTTGCTGCTAGATGCTGCGGCGGTGCTTGATGCTTTGGCAGCAGAGGACGATGTTACTGCTGCACTTGAAGCCTTGGTGGCAGATGATACTGCTGTGCTTGAGGCTTTAGCCGCAGCTGAAGAAGAAGCTGCTAATTGTGATGCATAGTAACTTCCTCCCTTGGGTCCTGTCAATCCGAAGCAATTGGCGAAATACCCGACTGTAGCGGACCAGTCAGAGAATAGGCCTACGATACCAATCTCGTTGCCAAGGATGTTGAGAATTTCGTAGAGTTGGCCATCGTAGTGAACAGCTTGGTTGATTGTGTTGTAGTAGTAATCCTGGGTGGCCAAGACTCTGTCGAGTGGGCCGGAACGATCGAAAGACCATGCGATTATATCTAGACCCGCGGCTTTGGCTGTGGTGGCGTAGACAGAGGGGACAATAGTCTTGTTTGTGGCATCTCCGTAAGTGAGTAGGTAGTTGAAGGGTGGGGAGATGATGTTTACACCTTGGGCTTTTAGGCTGGGAAGTCTTGCGGCGGCGGCGGAAATGTTGTTGGAATCACCGGATTCGTCGAGGTAGACTGCTTGAGCGCCAAAGGCGGGATACTCCTTGATCCATTGGAAGATGTCGGGAGGGTTGAAAGATTGAGCAAAGACACAGGATGGATCAATGCCCTTGTTGACAAAGGCGTTCAGCATGTCACGGGCATATTGTTGTTGAGTATAGACGCCCTTAAATGGCATGGGAACTTGAGCGGGAGGAGTTTTGAGTTCGGGAGTGAAGTTGCGGTAGCCTGGGTAAGAGTTGACGAGGTCGATATAGGCGTTTAGAGATAACGGAGTAGCACAGGTATCGTAAAGTTGAGTGCGGAAAGAAGGAATGCCAGTTTGGTAGTCTTGGACAGTTCTTGCGCTGGCGTTGAAACCGTCCATCTTGGAGCAAAGGGTGCCATATTCGGCTAGGGTAATATCGGAGGTACAGCAAAGAACGTTGGCTGCGCTGGTGGCATTGGCAGGGGTAAAGGGGGTCGTGCATTTCTTGGCAAGGTCAGGTCGAAGGAGGATGTCGGTTGTGGTGTGCAAATCACAGAGACTGTGACGGCAGACAAGCTGCATATCGTTCGTGAAGGAAACATCACATTCGAGAATGCCAGCACCCATTCGTGCACCGGCATTTTCAGACTGGACTGATTCTTCGGGGAACTGAAGAGTACCACCTCCACGATGTCCAATGGACCATGATGTGACAGAGAATGGACCATTCTGGCAGGATTGCAACTTCGTCTTGAGAGGACTGGCAGTCATGTTGTTAATGATGTAGTATGGTCTGGGTCCGTAAGAGATCTGATACTCGGTTGGTCCATCTGGTTGTGAGATTAGAGAAGTATGGCTGCTAGATGCCTGTCTCTCTACAACTTCTGCGACTGGTAGAGCTGACACGAAGGGCAACAACAAGGCCGACAGGGCCATGTTCATGGTGGATAGAACCATGGTGAGTGTTAGATAGTATAGGTAGCTTACTGATGAAAAAGACGACAGGCAAGAAATCTCACAACCAGACAATAGTCAACATCTTTATAGCTGTCATGGCAAAGCTCTTGAGAGCTCAGCTACCTACCTTGCAGCTACATCATGCAACAGCCCACGTGTATTGGCAAATCGACCTTGTCGATTGAAGTTGATAAAGCGGAAGTTCTGTCAAGTATGCATACTAACTAACACTGGCTAAGCCGATCCCACTCGAGGATTTCTTGGCAGGCACCCAGGAATAAACTCTTGAGCCGATGGGAGGTCCACCATGCAGCAACGTGAAAGATCGTGCAGCGACTTCCTGCACAAGGCCACCGCTACGCTGCCAAACTAAACTGACCCTGGATATGCCAAGGCTTGGCACTTGTCCCGCTCAAATCTGATAGGTATACATGAATGTTACCCGGTCCAGACCTGCTAAGCCGGCCAATGGTGTAACTGCGCAATGGTGTAGCTGCGCAGTCTGGATCCACAGTCAATTGTAACTTCTCGATCTTGTAGAATCTTGTATAGCAATTCCTGGTGTTTGGTATACCGTAAGATTGCGATATCGTCGAAGCCTGCTGTCAACGATGCCTTGGCCGCCTTTTTAGCTGGTGAATATACTTCTTTGAGAGCTGCTACCCGTGCTTTTAGTGTACCAGAAAGTACCGTACGCGCTCGTACCTACAGATCGAAAACTCGCGCGGAAGCGCGTACGAGCCAGCAATTGTTGTCTGTAAAACAGGAGGAAATGCTTGTACAATAGATTTTGGACCTTAATATATATAGACAAGCTCTAAACTTCGCGCAGCTACGCGCGATAGCTGGTCTTATTTCTGCTGTCTCAAATGGTCTAAGTACCGTCGGAAAGGCGTATATACAGCGCTTTTTGAAGAGGCATCCTGAGGTTAAATCGAAGCTGGGGAGGAAGATAGGATATAAGCGATCTCGTAAGGTGACGGAGGAAGCGGTTCGCGGTTAGTACGAGTCGCTATTAAAGATATTAACAGGTAGGCTAATACGGAAAGATTATATCTTTAATATAGACGAAACTGGTACCGCGTTAGAGGACTGTAGTAATCAGCGAGTTGTTAGGTCTGCTGCTTCTAACCGTACGTTAGTTACTAGACTAGATAAGAGAGAGTAGGCGACTTTAATTAAGTGTATTTCTGTAACTAGTCGTACGATTAAACCACTATTAATCTTTAAGGGAAAGTATATATAATAACAGTAGTTTATACCTATAGACCTTCTAGATTAGCTGTATACCTCCTCTCTAAATACCTTTACGTTAAATAAGATAGGACTTTTATAGTTAAAAGAAGTATTTATACTAGAAACTGCAGATTATATAGGCTGGAAGCTATTAATTATGGATAGTCATAAATCGCATTATATAGATGAATTTATAAGGATTACTTAGTTAAATAAAATATATTACTTCTATCTTATACTACACTCGTTCTATATCTTTTAACCTCTTAATCTTACAGTATTCTTATCGCTAAAGCGTCAGTTTTATACGCTAGTCGCTACGCACTACTAAGTTAGTGATTTAGAGCCTGTAAAGAAGAATTTATTCATCTAGTAATACCGGCAAGCCCGTACGATCGCAATAACTAAATCTAATTATAAGAGTGGCTTTAAAGCTGCTAGTATATGGCCTTTCGATCCTGAAAAAGGTCTACGATCTCGATTTATTATTTTAGTACCGCCTACGCGACCTTATACACCTCTACGAGTTTAAAATACTTCTAATCTTAACCCAGGCCTTCTCGAAACTCTAAAGAATCGATCCTACTTTACCGACGCTATCCGAACCCTCTCAAGATCGACTCCTCTCGATTATAATATACGTAGTTTTATAATAAAGGCATCCAGAGCATTAGAAAGATAGCAGTTCGTAACTACGCAGCTGGAAATTAAGAGGCAGGCACTCCAGGCGTTTTAGGATAAAGAGAGGGCCAAGCACAAGAGGAAACAGCCTATCAATCCCAATTTATCATTTATTACAATTAGTAATATCGAAAGGAATGCCTTAGGACCATATCACGCAAGTTCCTAACCCTAGGGTAAGTAGGGTTAATCACAGGAGTGGGTGGTAGCAAGTTAGCAACAAGAAGTGTGAACAGTGACATAAGGATATACCGATGACGGGGTCTTAAAGGTATAGGTGGAGTTGGTGAGGGAGATTGATTACGAGTAACTATGAAATGTCAGTTGTGCCTGACCTACGGTAATCTATATACTTGAAATGATAACATGTTTAACATCTTAACATGTTGACATGCTAACATGCTAACATGTTAACAGGCTATACACGTGTCTCCATGTTTGAGAGGTTTGTCAGGTGTGTCCAAACGTTCGTTTGTTTTGTTTGCACGGTGTGTCCGTCATGCGGCCGTGACATTCGTGACAGACCAGCAGTGCCCGTACGCGAGTCAAACACCACGATTAAGATACAGGACAGTGGTGAAACTATGCCAGCGACAGCATTATCACTCAAAGATATGATAGTAACAGTTACAACTCATTTGTTCGAGTATCAAGCTATATAGAACTATCAACACCAAGAGTTACTATACAGAAGTTGTGGATCCACACTGCGCAGCTACACCATTGCGCAGCTACACCATTGGCCGGCTTACTTTTCGTGCTGTCTTCGGTAACGGACGACTGCTGCTTGAGGATGAACCGAGGGACTGGGACCTGAAATTTGCGAGAGCTGCAATCGAAAACCCTGCAGAGACCTTCCAAATGCGGCATAGAAATTACTTGGCAAGGTAGCACTTGTTCGAGTTGAGGTTAGTTACGGTCCAAGTAGAGAACGTGTTGGAACCGATGGGCTTGTGCTTGGTAAACGAAGCTCTGGCCAAAGCAATCTCAAAAGCTTGGTAGGAAGAGTGCCTTGCAGATATTGCCTCGGGAGTATGTTCGTCATGTCATTCTGTACATCGACATGCCGCCGCTAAAGCATTCGATCAGTCATTCCATGTTGTCGTGAATCTGACAGATTTCTCCATCATTTAAAGCTATCTTCCCACCTCTTATACTCGTACTTGTCGTCCCTGTCATTGCTCCAAGAACAGTAAGCACTACCTTGATTTTGAACAAGGTGGTGGCGACGCACACTGTGCTGTACACAACCGGATCTGTGCCATCTAGCTGTAATACCAATCGATGATGCTTGACGCCGAGCTCTCTCAATTTTGCAGAGATCTCTTGGCAAAGCGGGATGAGATCATCTCCCGGGCATCCTGCCTCGTGCTTCGGGCTGTATCCATGTCATAGAGTTTCAATGGATGCTGCTAGCTTCTTCATTAACTGTCTCCTACTGTAGGTTGATCCGCAACCGTGGACTTGACAGCGTTCGTATTGTCTCTGCTTCCGTAATCGTATGTTCCGAATTCACTTCAGGCCACTCTTTGCCTCTTTGGCATAGTATCAGCCTCCTCATCACTTTCGTCTGCAATATCAATCTCATCACCCGTTCCACCCTCGCTGCTTCCACCGTCTGACCCCTCTTCGTCTCCGTCAACCATAACACCACCCTCATCGTCTTCACTCAGTATTAGAACATCATCGTCCTCGTGTATTCCATTCCCATTCATCTCAACATTCTCCCCATCAATCTCGTTCCTTCCCCTCTTCAATCCTTTCATTTTTCTTGTTTGCAGCTCTTTCAGATCTTGACGGCCAAGATGAATTCTACCAAGTTTGTCACCCATGATGTCCGTCTCAATATTCTTTTTGGTCCTTGCCTCATTCGGCCGTCGTCCATGTTTCATAGCTTCTCTCATAAGACCTTCATCTGCCAGCTTGTATCTCCCCATTCGGAAGTCAAAACTCGGACCTATCTGGTCAAGCTCAACTCGTGGGACTTTCGGGGTATTCGAGCGGACAGTGCGGACTTTATACCAGCGGAGATGAATTACTGGTTTGTTCGCTGGGTCGTTTGTGTCGGTTGTTGATGTGGAGGGTGTTTCGCCGGCTGCGACCATAAGGACGTACTGTAGGCCTGCCACGTCGATTGATGAGATTTCTTCTCCTTGAAAGACGTCGAGAAAGGTGGATTTCAGCTGTCTGAAGAGTGTTGCTTGTTCAGATGCTGAATTGTCGTCCCACTGCGAGCCCGCAAAGACAATCATTGGCTTCATCTCCACACCAATCTCTAATCTGCCACCATCCTTGACTTCCTCTTGACCCGTGATGAGTAACAGCTCTACCATATCTAGCATCTTCCCATCGAATACACGCAGCAGCGAAATGTTGTTGGGCCTCTTCTTAGAGTGTGTCGCAAACGCAACGAGTGCGCAATCATTTTTCAAGGCTAAAAACTCGAGGGAAGAGGCATCTTCGAAAGGGTGGATGTTCTCGTTCTTCTTCGTGAGCTGAACGGCGTGAGGCTTTGTAAGGGTAGTTATCGTTTTCAGTACGTTCCTTATGGGTTCCGGACACTTTGAACCGTGTAGTAATAGTACTCGTTTGCGATCCTCAAGCAGCTGTGGTTCTCTTGCCTTCACGATACGGGCTGTACGAGCATTGCGAGGCTTAACCTCTCGGAGGAGAGACATTTAAAGTTTTGAGGGGCGGTATCAAGGCTGTTTTCACACACGACAGCGAAAGTTCTCGATTGCATGTAAGTCAATGTTTAGCAATACGATAGTGTATAGAATGTTGCCCATCTGCGGACGAGAAAATGACTTCTCCATAATCCAAAAAACTTAGGGTTTGCGGCAGCTTATCTTAGTGTTATCAGCACCACTATACTATTTCTGGTAAGGTCTTCATTTCCAGAGACGGATGGTTTGGGATATCTTAAAAGGGCACTGTGGTCAAAACAACTGGCGAAAGTAGACAGTCATCAAATTGCCGCAGTATGGATTTGAAAGACGGACGAGGCATCTCCCAAAATGAGGCATGTATCTAAGTGGGCTTGAGCCGAGTTGACATGAAACCGTGATGTAATCGTTCAGAACCGTGAAGGAATAAATTGCCATAATTATATGATACTAATGCTATTTGTATGCTCAGCACGTATTTGGTACACCAACACAACATGGATCAACCAATTCGAAACGTGAGGACGATCGATATATAGGTAGATATACGTCGGCTTGGATCTCTCCAAGGTTTGATACGCGCCGTAATTTACAGGCAACTGTTCTCGAGCACGTGAAGCAAGCATTTCGCCTCGACGTAGATCTACTGGTCGGAAAGGATAAATCACGGCGTTGTTGACGAGCTCAAGTCCAAATAGAGAACGAGTGCGAGGCAAGAATGACATAAGTTCCAAAGCATGGCTTGCTTTATGATCCAGAAGTACGTATAACTGATTTTGAGTGTTGCGTTAGAAAGAAAAAAGGTGAAGGAACTGCCATGTAAAGCTTAGGATGTACTATGTTTGCATCCATTCTAGAGTATATCGATTTGCCAAGCGCAATCGGTAGCGTAGTGAGCAGAATTTAACGTCCTTCTGTCACCCAGCTCAGGTTAATTGGGCCTACTAGCTGCTCGCCCCCCTGGCCAACAGATGCACTGGGAATCGCTTCACCCACTGACATCAGTATCGTCATACTCTTTCCTCCGGTGCAGGACTGGCACTTTTGCTTCCACCAAATCGACCAAAGCTGCTCAAATCTCTTTTGAAGAATTTGCCAATATTCTTCAGGTTTTCGTTCAACTTCGTGCTACCAGCTTCACTCTCTGAATCACCATTCGGACTGTCGGTATTGGGAGCTGGTGTGATCGTCAAGTTGGGTAAATTCAAGGATGGCGGTGGTAGCGGGCTTTGAGTGCCTTCTCTTGGTGTCCCAGCGCCACCGACCGTCGGGGTCGAGGATGAGAAGCGATCTATAAGAGCTGACCCAAGACCGGCTGCATCTGCAAATTTCATGTTGATATTTCCTGGAAGACTGGCCGTGCTCAGGGAGGCCGCCGCAGAGTTTCCGAGAGCTGACAGGTTGTACAGAGTCGCAGCGCCACCACTCGTTGTTGTCTGTCCGGCTACGGTACTTGTGGCGAATCCAGCTATCATGTTGGTAAGCAGCGGTGATCGTTCCACTAGACTACCCTGGTATCTAGGACTGAGCTTGTGCATCTGGTATAGTTCGAGTAGTTGTCCATGTTCAGACTTGTTCTTGATGCCTTTGAGTTCGAGTACTTTCTTGAAGTTATTATCCGACAGATCAGCTATGTGTATGAGGTAAGCTTGCACAAGTGCCTCGGGTGGGGACGGCTTGACCTGCAATGTCTTTAGCAGAGGCTCAATCCGTCCCATGGTGGTGTTGACCCTCTTCAGAAATGCGGCCGGAGGGGGATTTCCAGGTACAACTTGAGACAGTGTCTTCCGGATTTCGTGCGTATCAAGTAGCATTTGTTCCGCGCCTGCCTCGGATATTGGCTTGCATAAGCTGATATTTGTCAAGTAGGTATTGGACAAGAGCTCGACGAGGTTGTCAGCAAATGCTCGAGCATACTGTTGCTTGTGTAGCATCTGCATGGTAGACGAAGTCCTCTCCTTGATCTTGTTCTGCAGGTTAGGGACATATGAACTATTGTTCTCGCAGCTCTCGATCTTTCCATATGCAGTATTCCTCATCTCACCCCAGCTCGGTTCGAGGTCAATCTCCACTCTGCGGACGAGTGCACGAACTGCAGCACTTGCGATGCCCATAAACGCGTCTGCTTGACTTTGAAGATCGACCTGATCACGAAGTTGTTCATCTATTCTGCTTTTGATCTTCTCCTCAAGCTGATTAGAAGTGATGTAGCAGTAATCTGCGGTGTTCAACGTCCTCGGTAGTCGGGACACGTGAGGGTGTGTGTCCGGATGGCTTTTCTGAAATGTAGAACAACAAAACCTGTTGCGAATATTGTTCCAAGTACTTCCCAAAGACTTTCGATAGGTCGAGAAGGGGTTGACTTGTGGACAACTTGGCACATTGGGCTAGTGACACCTGGTAGAACTTAATCAATTCAGTGGAGGATGGTATGACATGTTCTGGGTTGAATTCCTCATCTGGTGCTCGAGACGGACGTGACCTGTATTCCAACAACAGTCTCGACAACTCCCGGTCCTGCTGGTCAACCCATAGCCCAAGATAGGGCTCGAATGCTTCCGATATAGATACCGGATGACTCGAAACGTCGGTGCCAGAGGTTGTGGTATCAATTGAAGTTCTTGAATTGCTGCTAAACTTGCGTTCAAGCCCATGCTCAAAATCGAGGGTCTGCTGTAAACAAGATAACAACAATTTCACGTCCAGTGTCTGGCCTCCTCTTGTTGATCTCGACAGGATACCCTTGTAGTCTTCTCGAGTCCCTTCGGCAAAGACATGGGTGAGAATTTCACCCACTTTCCAGTGTTTTGGAAAGATTGCATCATGCTCTTCATCATAAACCTTCATGGTCTTCCTAAACCAGGCATACCTTCGGTCAATGTTGTCCAAGGAGCCAGCTTCTTGATCACCACGGAAGATAGTCCTATACTGTCGCAATTCAGTGTTGCAGTACCATGTGATCAAACGAGACCGGGCAGCATCACCCAAAGCATCGATGACCAGACAAGCCTCGTGCAGCAGTCCTCGCTTCTGGGGCACTCCCTCTTTTGCAAATGTGATTTCAAAATCCTCACATACTTGCTCCAATAGCTCTCTCTGCACTTCTGACACGTTCCTGCTAAGCGCAGCAATCTGATCAATTGACCGGTAAGCCTTGAAATATGCCATTAGTTGAATGACTGCTTGTAGAAGCTGAGCGCATTCTCGGTATTGCTTCGTCTTGATCAAGGCTCGTAGTTGCTCGTAAGCGGTAGTCAGCATTTGCAATCTCTTCAAAGCTGTCATCGACAGTGTTAAATTCTTCTTCGTGTTATCCAATTGCTTGATATCAGCCGTCATCTCTGTAATGTTCCGCTCGGTTTGTAATGCTCGCTCACGAACGCTATCGATGCGCTTGAAAAGTTCCGCCAATTCGGCTTTTGATGCCTCCATCCGGATGAGGCATTCTGCATTTGCTTTGTCCTGCTCTTCCTCGAGCAGGTCGATCTCGTCGTCGAGGTCATCTTGGTAATTTGAGAGGACAGCATAGGTTTGATGGACGGAAGATAGAGTCGAGGTATGCGCGAAGATCTCGTTGAGATGGTCTATCGGGTTGTAATCATCTGGAATTTGTTAGACGGGTACCTGCAACTTCCCGAGCATGCTGACCAGCATCCAACAAATCTGTCTTTTTGTTCAAGCCATTCGTAGACATAGGTAGAGTTCGTGTGTGATAGGACTATGGCTCCGAGTGTCCCTGCTGCATTTCCCACTACTGATCAAGTTGCGCATCAGATATGGTATATTTAGGATTTGCAATGTGTTCGCCTGGCCATGTACACGCAACCATCGCCGCGCCAGCTGGTCGTCGCGTGCGAAACGGGAAGTTGATCCAGATTCGGTAAGGCCTGGATTTGCGGACTTTGCTACAAGGCTGTCAATATCGATCTTGAAGAAAAATAATTCATTTCCTTCACGAATCGACATCGCAAAATATTGTCTCTTCTCTTCGACTATTGCTCCTGACCATTATCAACCCTACTGGTCAACGCCACCATAAGCATTCTTATCAAGTAAGTTCCAATCACATTGTTGACATTTCCCCTCCTACTTTATGATGATTCCACAGAAACCTTTTGCTTTAGGAAGAGCCGGAAAAGGATGCAGTTCACCTTTACATATCAAGCATCGTCATATGCTTAATATCACAAGGGAACTGTTGTCGATGCTTAGAATGGTTCTGCTGAAAATCCCACCATCCACATTACACAACTTATCAGAGAGAACATACACTGATTGTGTCCTAGGAACAGCCAGCTTCGCAACTTCGTTAATCTACGGTTCGAGACGGACGGACTTGGGTTGGAGTCACTTCAATTTAACCATGTCTACTCTAGTCGTACACCTGTATACTTCACACACACTTTTCATCTCAAATCTTGAGCTTTTTCAGCCTCATATTTCCCTCGTAGAGTCCACGATCAATAGCTGCAGCAACAGTCAGCGTACCCCCAATGACTGCGCAAATGCCTGTCAGAAAGCTGGCAAACGTCTTCGGTCTTGCCTCTCTGTTGATGACCTTCATAGGACTAATATCGTAGGAAAAGAAAACCCCAGGTATACCACCATACGCGTGCAATCTCTCCTTGTGACCCTCTGCAGCGTCGGTCCCTCCACCCAGGGATCTCTTGTGTGAGGTAACCGAATACTGATGCGTTTCAATTGATCCTATATCACCCATCGACTTTCCATGGAATCCTAGAGGTATGAGGTCGCTGACTGAGGAGTGCTCTTTCAATGATCGTTCTTCGTCCCAGCCTAGTGGTAGATACGATGTTGAGACCACCTTGACGAAATACATGTAATTGAATGCCGGCTGGTCTGTTGTTTCAAGATGGCTGTCCAAAGGGTTTGAGTGGTGGTGGTCGCTCCACTTAGAGGCTATATCGTTCAACTGCGGTCCGAAGCGTAGAGAATGAATTTCATGAGAGAAAGTATGTAATGTCTCCGGAGGTGAATTGAAGAAGTTCTCGAGGTCGTGAACATGCATGTTGCCATTACTGAAACTGCGACCAGGAGCGATGTGGAAATTCCCGACCACCTTGTTCACCCGAATATTACCTTCTATGCGACATCCTTCTTTTCGTTGCTCATCTAGCCTGTTTCCATAGCCTTCTCTTTCGCACTGCTCAACTCCTTCGCCTCGACCGAACGCCCAACTGTTCGTCGCATAGGCTTCTCGAACATCATCGCAAGTGTTGCAGCAACCTTCTTTCACTGCATTAGGTGGAGCAGGAGCCGAATAGCACGAGCCGCAATAGTCGGGATCGAGATGCGTAGCAGCATCCTGAGCGTGTAGTTGTAGGGCAGTGGTATCAATCACCTTCGAACCCTCGATGTGTGGTGACAGCCGCACCTTGTTCACTCCGTGGACAACTCCTGTCTGCTGCTCACCAGAAACATCCATGACATCAAGGGTCAGTAGCTCGCACGGTATTCGGGGGAAGGTTATGTTCAGATGTATCTCCATCTTCTCGCCTGTAGCACGGTCAGTAAAGGAGCACTCTCTGACATGACAGGGTTAGACTTACCTCTCCCTTTATCTACTATCAGTTCTGGTTGAACCAGCACTTTCCTGTAGTCTGTCCATTCTCCCCATACTAAGTAGAGTATCACAAGCAATGACGCGATTGTAACAATGCCACCAGATGTTGTCCGTACTCGGGCATCCTCAACTGTCTTTGTAAATGCATCGAGCCGCGTAAATCTCGACTTAACAGGCATGATTGAAGATTCAAAAGGGGATGATACCCTGGACTTGACGTAAAGGCTGCTCAGGCCGGCCTGTGCTATAACAAAAGAAACAAGAATCCCATTTCTTGCTACTATCAGTTACGGACGCAATAACAATAATTGATGCCATGTGGCCTCGGGCGTTTCAACTGTTTGTGGCTGTGGTGGCTGGTGACTGACTCCGGTTCGGCTTTGAATCACTAAGATCAGCCTCGAAGGCGACAAGCTGGTGCTTTCACCAAACCCCTCGGTAGGTGATTGTCGAAAGAATCGATCTGATGACTTACTAGGAGTTAATGTATATCAACCAGTCTATTGTTTCAGAATATCATGGTACACGGCCTACCCACCGTACGTATTTGCTGTACTCGAGTCCAGGCATCAGTATCACGTGAGACACTAAGTCTAAATGTGGGGCAGTAGCCTTTGTTGCGAGTTTCTTTCTTTCTCCCAATAGTGGCAGCCCACATTGCTCTTCACAATCACTCATTCAGACCAAGCATAGCGCTTCTTTGTACATACATACAAGATCTCGAATCCCAAATCTTATCACTCAAAGACACCTTACCGACGCGTCACACACGACTTCAATCGCTCGAAAGCGCAAACTTTTCATATATCACAAATTAGTCAGACTAGCCTAATCTCGAGTCAAAGTCTCTCTTTCAAAACAACACACTTCGTATACACAAAGCCATCACCATGGCGCAACCTCCAAATCGGATGGACACTGACAGCCAGGTCATCCTGTCAATAAGCGGATGGACAACTTCAAAAGCTTCTAACTCAGATGATCGAGGCGCATCATCTCTAAAGACTTGGCTTGAGGGAAAGGCAAAACGATCCATCATCGACTATCAAGTAACAGGCGACGTCCTTCAAATAGCTGTCGCAAGCAAAGACAAAGGCAGCTTCACACGAATCAACGGCTACAGATGGGCCGGCATTGATCTCAATATCGTCGAAGGCCAGCATAATGCACCGCCTCAGGCTTCGCGAAATCAGGCAGCCTCGAACGGGCCTCGACATCAACAAAATAATTACAACCAAAACCGAAATGGTTCTTTGGATTCTAGAATATCTGGTCAACAAAATGGTCCTTTCGGTCAAGGCCGACAACAAGGAAGAGATCTGTTCGACCAACAACCACCATCTGGACCGCGAGGAAACTTTGCTCAGAAGGCACAGTCAAACGGAAACGCCTCAACTTCGTTCTCACAGAGCAATTCCCGGAAGCAGGAACCATCAGTCAAAGAGCAACTAGAACAAACACTTGTCGCTGTCATCAAGCGACGATATCATCCTACAGAAAAATTCCTCGATCTATCAGCCCTGGCTCTTGATGCAGATATTCAAGCATCTGGCCTGGCGCAATCCTCAGCAGAAAAAGTCTTTACTGCACTATTCAGGGTTTGCGAAGAGAAAGTCTGGCCAAAGTTTCATGAACGACGACAGCAAGTCGAGTCACTGTCATTCAAGGACAACGCGCTTTCTTCTGTCAAAGAAATTATTGCAGCAGCATCCACATTCTCCAAAATCAAAAACCTCGACCTTTCAAATAACAATTTTACACAAATCAGCGATCTGACCTGGTGGCGAAGACGCTTCCCAGAACTCGAACAGATCATCCTTGCCGGTAACCCAGTTGATTCTCCTCAAACACGAGACGAAATCAGGAAATGGTACCACAAGCTCCAAACATATAACATGCAACCATTGGATGCACCCTCAACAGCCTCACTACAGCCGCAATTAGAATTTAACCCACCTGTGCCCACACCATCTCCGATTCCAGGTGCAGGTCCGAACGGGCAGATATTGACTCCCGAACCACATCCAGAATTCCCTCAGGGATCAACTTTTGGATTACCTACGCCGGACAAGCCGGAAGATCAGGTGATTAAAGAACAACTGGGTCTTAAATTCAGCTTCGAGACACGACTAAAGATGAAATGGGTCGAGGAATGTCTCGTTGCATACAACTTCGACTACAATGCAGCTATGGACGCATTGCAAAACGCCATCAACGAGGGCACGGTCACTGCCGATGCGTTTCTCCAAGTATAGTTGAATTACGAAAAAGATACAAGAGAGGAGGAGAGGAAATTTAGGACACCCAATGGCAAGAAGCCACGATATAATGAAAGAAGAGCTTGGGTAAGCTATACACCACTCATCAGACGGAAACGATCACTTGACGACTTTCTTGTACGACCACCCTTTTTTCGACGAGTTTTGTTGTACAGAAAAAAAGGATCTTTACTAACGATTTGTTTGACTTTAGCGAGCGTTGGAGTTAGGAGCACATTCACTGGTATCAAAAGGAATTTTCAGTGGCATCTGAAAAATAAGACGGTTTTTGTGAAAGGAGATTGTATTGATCATTCATTGTGCAATATTCATTCGTTAAGAATATTCGTTCATTATGGGAATTATCGGTCTTTGCGGAATATTCACTCGTTATGAAATATTCATTCATTGTGGGATATTCATTCGTTATCGAATTACCACTCACTAAACAATTAAACGATTGTCAAATTCATTTCCTTTTATTCCCAAAAACAATCAATTTCCGCGTATCTTCCCAAGCCCAGTATCTACCTCATCTCTACGTCGGTGTGCAAGCATACCTTCCTAGGTACTGGTTCTCCCTCCTGGAACTACCAGACACCTAATGCCTAGGTAAGTAAGGTAGGTCCTTCTCCCTTTCATCATGTCCTGAGCAAAGACCCCTATCAAGGACCGGACCATATTATGCTTCTCATCTGCCATATCATGGTTTTCATTCATCTATTCAAAAGACAACGACAACGCATACACCTCTGCATAACGACCAGCGCAAGTCCAGCTCCGTCCGCCGGGTGAATCCTCAACACTCATCGCGAGTGTAACGGGAACTATGGTACCTAATTCTCCACGGAGGGAGACATGCAGTATCGCCCTGTCAAGCATAAGTTCGGAGGTGAACTAATCGTTTTCAAGGAGATAGAGAGATTGTGAAAGGAGATGGATGAACTCTTTACGGCGCCCCCACCGATGTTTTCGCTATTAGGAGTGCACGGACAGGTAGTCGGTGTAGTCAACTGAGGGGGAGGACTACGTAAGGTACCTCAGGTACCGTACATTGAGGTTGAGGCCTGCATTACCGATGACTGACGCATTCATACAAAGTATACCGTAGCTGCGAATTTATATATAGAAAATATAAGTCCTCTGACAGCGAGAGAGGCGAATGCTAATACGTCAATGAACGGGGAATGGCGTGAGAATGGAGGAAGAGATGGATCGCTTGCTTAGTGGGACTTGACTTGAGTGCAGGATGTGAATCGAATCTTGTGCCAAGTCAGAATGGTTGAGTTAGGTATGATACAGGAGTCGAAACGTTGATGTCTGTACGATATGTACCTACATGATTTTAATTGCTGCAGTTAGTGTTTCCTCCTCGACTGCGTGTGATTTTACAATTCTGTCTTTCTTTGCTTAGTCTTGCTTCAGTTTGAGGTATGATGGTGTTCGAATCTCGTTATTGTACTGCACAATGTGTGTACATGTACTCAGTGTCTCAAAGCCCATGTATGCAATTAGTTAAGGAAAGAACTTTCCTTCAATTCTATGTAGTGCTGAATATTACGTACTGTTCAGTAACCCGGCATCATCGTTGTCGTCGTCGTCGTCGTCGTCGTCGCCGTCGTCGTCGCCGTCCTCATCCTCGTCTTCTGCATCATTAAAATCGGCCTGCGAATCTAGCCATTGCTGGTACTCGTCGCCGTAGTTCAGAAAATGCAAGGGATCGCCTCCGTCGTGCCCATCGTCGTCGTCATCATCATACTCAACAGGAGACGAGAGACAATAATCTGATGAAGAGGAGGGCGATGGCGGTGCTGTTGGACCCTGCGTGACGGGTGCAAGATAAAAATCTTCCAACGTACCCTGCCCGTCCCACCAACGTATAAGACGGCTGCTACAGCCATGTTCAGGACCCAGAAACGGCTCATAGACAATATCCAATTTCTGGAGGACAGAGTCGAAGTCCATCGTTTGAGAAACTCGGGCAGACAATAAGGTCTCAGAAAGGATGTCTTGCAGCCAAGCAATCTCGCTCCAGGTTCTTTCGTACCACCAACTAAGCTCTGCTTGTTGATCGGCGGGCATGTACTCGTACAATTGGTTCACCCGTCTTTTGAGTGTCCTCGCCTGTTCTAAGAGACCGAATGCTGCATCATACTTTGATTGCCAGAAACCTCCGCCCAAATCTTGTCGTGTCATCAGCGATCCCCCATTGTCGCCATCAATGAAACTTGTCCTCGATAGCGCTATAACATAGAGTGTTTCTGCTTGCGCAAGTGCAGCATACATCCAAGGCCGTTGTGCCTGGGCAGCATCGTCACTCAAATGCCAAAGCTGTTGTAACCTTGCGCCCATTATTGGTAGAATTTCATGACGGAAGACATTTGGAATCCCAAATCGTAATGGGTTGTTTTGCCGGTCTGCTTCGTTGTTTTTACAGCGAAGTAGACACTCTGAGAGAACAATCCGGATTAGAGTTTCAAAAGCCACTCCTTGCCATGAAAGCCTGTCGCTAACTAATCTGTCCTCGTCTGTAGGATGCGTATCAGGATCTGTCAGGTCAATACAGATATCTACAAGCTTTCCAATGTGGACATCATAGCCGTAGATAATGACAGCCGCGATGTAATGTGCAGGGTAATCCCGTAGAAGCAGCCCAGCAATTTGCTTGAGGTAGTAGGATAACACAGGACTGAGGTCTGCGGCTGTGGCAATTTTGGTTCGCATCCTCCTAGACAGGCTCCGGGAAGTGTACTTACACCTTAAGAGTGGTTTACGAGCGCTGAAGTTCAGATCGATGGAAGTCACACCACGCACCAAACTAGCCATATCCTGGAGGAGGTTGTTGAGTGCATTGCAAGTTGTTGTTGACGAGACATGACAATCCAGGTAGAGACTGCTGTGCACTAGACCATCGACATGGGTTTGAAGCAAAGTGCACATCAACAAACCATCGATCCTGTTCGCGATGAAACTTGTCTCCAAAGTTCTTCGCGTATGTCTCGGTGTATCTCTACATCGCTTGCCGCAGGTGATATGAACTGTCATGGTTGACGGTCGCAGCCCACATGCTCCAGCAACAACTTCAAGAGGTGGAAGGGCCACCTGGCCAAATTGAGCGCGAAGATAAGCGGCTAGGTTTCTTTCCTGGTCCTCATGTGCAGCGTGCAAGTGGCAGCTATGAAGAATTAACTTGACGATCAAGATATCCCTTGCTATGGCGGAGTAGAAGGCGCTTCTGGACCTTCTGTTGACTTGTGACAGACTAATAACATCTGAATTTATCTGGGAGGGTGCTTTGAAGTCATCGACTCTGTTCGTGTCTTCGGGTACCAGTAGCTGACGAGATACGAATCGGTCAATCAATTCGGAAGGCAAACGGTCGTATCCTCCAAGTCTAGTGGCATTATCGTTTCCTGCTGACGCTGATGGTGGTGTAGAGTCATTTGCCACGTTCCTAATACCTCTGAGGTTGCGAGTACCGTATGGTGCACCACTCCTAGTCTTTTTAATGTTCGGTAAAGGAGAGGGAGCAGGGGTTGCAGCCTTGCGTTTTCGGGGTGGCATTCTTCGATGATGCTAGTTAACTGGTTCTCTCAAGATACCAATGGGTAGATCAATCACCACGTCACTTTCGAGTCAAAGAGATCAGTAGTCGGGAGCCAGCGAGGTGAAGGGAAGCAACCATAAGCTAAAACCGTCTGCTGTTTGCGGCGTCTGGGCATTGCGCGTATTGACATTGCTCCTTTGTTCTTAAGACAAGGAACCACGAGTTATCCGACCAAAACACAGAATTGAACTTGTAGGTTGTTTGGCATGGCCCCTCCTGAACCAATACGGTGAGCTCTGGTACTCAAGTACAATGTCAAACCATGGTGATTGTCGCTGACACATGGTATCTTATGTGTATGACGAAGGGATGTTCAATTCGCGTCCTGAACATCCGAGTTGGATGGTAGACAAGAACCTCTCGAAGGGCAGTTGTAAGAAATCTAATAGCATCGAAGGAGGGTAGCAATTAGCAATTCGTCAGCTTCATCCCCAAAGACGCTTGTTGGTAAGCCAGCTCAAGAGACGCAAAGCGGTGGTGAACATTGAGAGTCAGGTCATTCTAGAATGACGCTTCGGGGTTCCCAGCACGGACCACCGTCGCACCAGCCAATGCCAACCGTGCCGGAATATGATGAATCGGGAGTCGTAGTGATAGAAGATCAACTAGAAGTGTAGACATACAGTGAAGTCTGCTAACCTTTCTACTTGATCAAGTCGAACGAGGAAAGTGCCGGGTCGTGACTACCATTCTCATATCGCGTTAGACCTGTTGTAAGGCGCGTGTTACCCAAATAGATATGTTGTCTAAATATGAAAACATAGCATACCTAGGTACCTTCGTACTGTTCATCTCACGGCATTGTATATGGCAGTATGAATCCGCTTGCTCGGTGGTAAGGAAGGCATACTCGTTCATGATGGCCGCTCCAGTTGCGACTCTCAGGCGACATTAATAAAACTGCGCTTCTTTCCCTTGACCGCAACCTCTTTCTCTTCCTCGCCATCAACAAATCCAACACCTTCAACTTCATCCGCCATCCGCCGTCCCAGTACCCTAAGCCCTGCAAGGTTAAATCCCATTTCCCGCTTGCTTTTGTCCATACCTTCTCTTAGCATCGCTCTTAGCGGTTCGAGCTCTTTCCTCATCATTTTCGACGAAACGAGCTGCTTGTTGTGGATTTTGAGCATGAAATTCAGTATCCTGCAGACGAGCGGAATGTTTCGCTGTTCCGCTGCGAAGAGTGTCAGGAAAGTGAACAGCGCAGGTAGCTGTGAGAACGACAGGAGCAGTAGCGAGTCTGTAAGATGTTGTGGGGGGAGCTTGGTGAGGATGCTCAGTAGGTACGATGTGGCGGAGATATTATTGTTGGCCAGATATACAGGGTTGCGAGCTGGCGGAGCTGGCGGTTTAGTGTTATTTCGTTTAGCCCGTGCCACGCCGGCATTGTACTCGTTTACAACGACAAGGTCTTCCATGCCTAGAATAAGTGCTTCAGTAATCTTCTCGGAAGCGATGAGAGTCTGAGAAGATTGTTTCGTAGCATCGGTTGTCTCCACGCCATTCTCATCAACTCCTCCGTTTTCATCCTGCTCGAGGGATGTTAGTAGGGTATTTTCGTAAAGCTCTTCAAGCTCCTTCTCCCGCTCTTCTTCCAGGAATATCTGCTCATCTGTCTGTTGCCACGTTCGAATCAACTTGTCATGCGATGCTGTCACAATGAACTGGCCAGAATGCGCAATGGCCAGAGCCCAAATCTCGCCGTGATGACCTTCAAGTTTTTGGATCTGCTCAAACTTGTCGGCATCATAGTATTTGATTGTTCGGTCTTTGGAGGCAGAAAAGAAGTGGTGGCCATTTCCATCATTGTTATTCGGGATGAAGCCAACAGTAAGGATACTGTCGTTGTGAGCGAAAAATGTTTTGTGACAATCACCGAAGTCTAGACCCCAGACACGTACTGTTTTGTCGGCGGAGGAGGTCACAACGAGTTTGCTGTCGTAACTTATGTCGAGGCTCAAGACGGGTAGTTTGTGGCCGTATAGACTAAGGTAGAGTTTAAGAGAATCTGTATAAAAGACCTTTACTGTCGTGTCGAGGGTGCTAAGGGCAATAAACTTGCTGTCAGGTGAGAAGCGGACGGCAAGGATATCATCGGCTGTCTTGAGGGTGCGGGTGTGTACAAGTGTTAACTTCGGGACCTTACGGTTGGTGCCGAGGACTTCTTCCTGGACGACTTTTAGGTCCCAGAATTTGGCAGTCTTATCTGCTGAACCAGTTGCTAAGGACCTACCGTCTGGGTTGACATGAAGGGACCAGATGTCTCTCTCATGAGCGTCGATTGTGTCGAGCAAATTCGATGAGGCAATATCAAATATCTCGAGCTTGCCGTCTCGTGTGCCAATGACCACAATCTTATCACCTGGCAGGAATGCGGCACACAAGGCGTAACCACAATCGAGAGTTCGTAGACAGCTTCTTGTTCGGGTATTCCAGATCTTCAAACTACCTTGAGAGGCGGAAGCCAACATTCGATCATCCGAGCTGAGTGTCAGACACCGGATATCTGATCTGTGTCCAGGCATATCGACCGATAAAGCTCGGCTGTATTCTGGCTGCTCTTTTGATTTCTTCTCTTTTGCAGTGACATCGTACAGCTCAAGTTGGTTGTTGGTGGTAGCGACCAATATCGACAAAGATTTGCCAGTCTTTCCACCTGCCCAGTCCATTGACCGTACTCGGCCCCCAGTTCTAACGATGACATATGGTACAAAGACCTCTGTAATCAGCACATTGGCCATATCCACTTCTTTCGCTTCATCGTCGTCTACTGCATCGTCGCCTAGTTTCTCTCTTTTTCTCTTCCTCTTACGATTGATGGATTTCCTGATCTCTTCCTCTGGCCGAATACGCCAAAATTCTACAGCCTTCTCCGAACCATGGAAGGCTATTAGATCTCGTTTGGGATGAAAGGTGACAGCGATAGTTCTGTCCTTGCCATGTCTGTAGAATGTTCCTCGGTCTTTGAGCACCTTTTCTTCTGATCCGAGCTCTTTCGATACACGATGTAATGCTTCCTTGTCCAAAATCCAAGCTCTCATCTCGCCATCATTGCCTGCGGTAATGCAACCATCCTTCTCAGGTGACAGACCCAGTGCCCAGCATTCGCCGTTGTTTTGAGCAACATGTGTTTCGAGGCAGTGTTGAGTTGACAAATCCCAGATCTTGATCAGAGCATCTTTGCTGGTGGAGAGGAGAAAGTTGTCTTCGCTAGTGCTCGAAAGCTGCACACTTCCATTTTCTTCTGTGGCTGGCGCACTTGACAAGAAGTTCAGGGAGGTAATCTGGTCTTTGTGACCTCGCAGTTTGCACAAGCCGACTTCTTCTACCAGATCCCATAGAATGATATCTGTATCTCGCGAACCACTCGCCAAACGTCCTCCGGTGTGGTCGAACGCCAGCTGAGTAATGGCTGATCGATGACCATTGAACGTAGACAGTATCGTCGCTAATCTCGAGTCCCAAAGACGGATCTTACCATCATCGTAACCGACGGCAAAAATATCTGGGTCTGCCTGGCTTCTCGATATGACTGTGACTTGTGCTCTGTTCTCCGTAGCATGCCATCTGCCCTCGACTTCACCTCTTTTGATATCCCATATCAACACATCTTCATTGGCACCCACGAACGCTCTTCCGCCACTTGAACGAGAAGTTGAGGTATCCTGATCTGTTTTTGGGTCCCATATACAGTTGGAAGTGGTCGAGCAGATTTGTCCAAGAGAACCTGCCTGCTCAAATTTTCTAGCTGTATTAGTTACGAATATTGTGTTAGACAGGACGGGTTGACTCACAGATATGACCTGACCATGTTGTGGTATGCTCGTCGGCGCAAAAGTTCAATCCAGCAACGACTTTTCCACTTTTTGGTAGCAAACTTAGCAAACTGTTTGCCGTATTATCCCCACACCTGACGTGTCGCTTCCTGTTGTGCACCACGTTCTTCTGCAAGGTACAGTGTTCCTCCAATCTTACCTCTCTACACCACTCTCTGCTGCAGCAGTCAGATCATCAACAGTGTCCCATCCTGACAGCAAGATGTTGCTCCTCGATTATCAGAACACACTGCTACAGTCAATCCTCGCTGAGAAGTTCTCCGGAGCCACCCCACCAGCCAACATTGATCAGGTGGTTTCAGATTTCGATGGAGTGACTTTCCACATCTCAACCCCGACCGCGAAGACCCAAGTTCTTGTCTCATTGTCTATAAAATGTTACAAAGAGCTTGTCAGCTACGGTGCTGAGCAAGTGCTGGAACGAGAATATGGAAGATACATCACAAACCCGGAGCCTGGATACGATTTCTCCATCTTGATCGACCTCGAAAATCTGCCTGCCACGCCAGAAGAAAGACAAGAGCTTGTTGGGCGAGTTGCCTTGCTGAAGCGAAATGTCATGGCTGCTCCATTTGAGAGGGCGTTTGACGAGTTTGGTTCATTATCAGCTGAAGCTGCTAAGTACACCTCTGAATCGGCCCCTCAAGGTATCAAAGAGGGTGGAGAAGTCATGTCTATCCACTATCGTGATGAGGAGGCCATCTACATTAAGGCCAGCTTCGACAGAGTCACTGTTATATTTAGCACAATTTTCAGAGATGAGACGGATAGGATTTTTGGAAAGGTGTTCTTGCAGGAATTTGTCGATGCCAGACGAAGAGCCATTCAGAACGCCCCACAAGTGTTGTTTAGAAGTGATGCCCCACTGGAACTGCAAGGTTTAAAGGGTGTTGGGAAGACTGGTGAGAAGGGCGAGGTTGGCTTCATCACTTTCGGTAAGTCCTACATCTCGTCACGTCTTTTCCATACATTCGTGCGTTTGCCTTACTGACAGAACTATAGTCCTGTTTCCGCGCCATCTCACCCCTCAGAGACGAGAGGCGAACATCTCTCACATTCAAACCTTCAGAGACTATTTCCATTATCACATCAAAGCAAGTAAAGCGTACATCCACTCTAGAATGAGAAGAAGGACTGCCGACTTTCTCCAAGTACTCAATAGAGCTAGACCAGAGAATGAGGAAAAGGAGAGGAAGACAGCTAGTGGTAGAACTTTCAGAGTGCAGGGTTAGTTCTGCACGTATGAGAATCAACCTTCACGGTTAAACATCGGCCGTCCGTCCGTTTGCAATGGTCACTGTCAACGGGTATATGTATACAACGCGGGTTTGCCTGCGCTCGGACTTCTCAATCGATTGTCACAATCACAAACCCAAAAAATCCGAACCGATCCAGGATCAGGACAAGACAACTGGAGTACCCTTGACAACTCATAAAGTGACAGAGGAAGGTACGTGACGAGTATTGATTATCTTTGATTTGTCTGACATTTGTGCGTCAGATGGCAGACCAAGAAGACCAAACTACTACTCCTACGGATGGCACCACCACCAAGAAAGTCCGCACAGATCCTCGCTATGGATGCAAACTATGCCCTGATCATATTCCATTCAATCGCCTCAAATGGAAGGGCAAGAGAAATCAATCCTCCAGTCTGGAGTATCACATCAACACAGAACACCCAGAGTCCGCCAAAGACTGGGAGACCTTGAAAGTTGTACTGCCGTATCAGGAGGTCAACCCACGAAAAAATCAACGATACGAGTGCTTGCTTTGTGATGATGGGAAGCAATTCAGGAGGATTTCCAAGGGAATTAGTGCGGGGCTTACTGCCAATACCTGTCTTGAGCTGCATGTGGACGCGGTTCATCCACTCTGGGTAGAAAATTGGCTGGTGTTGAAGCAGAAGAGCTCACTACCATATCAATCCGACGAAGTAGTTGGACGGTGATTTTTTGTTGTTGACATCTGTGGAGGGCATCAGAGTGATGGCAAACTTAACGTGATGATGTACAACATCAGCTTCAACACTACTTCAAGTCGTTGGTCTGGCGGCACGCCAGAGTGCAAATTGTGCTCGAAGAGGTTAGATTGTACCTCGAAATAATGCAGGTCAATTGGTGAATTTCATCAGCTTCGATGATATTGTATATTTTGACCAAGATCGAAAAACGTCAACTAAGCGACTATAACGAAGAACGTTCAGTCCTAAATTTCCGTTTTTCCACAATTACTTTCCAAAGCCATCTCTGATCTCCAAAAACTTCAAATATCTCTCCCGTGTCCACCTCCTAGCCCTCTTCCCCCAAACCAACATCGGCACCGTCAACATCAACACCACAAAACTAATAACCCCAACCTCAACAAACGAATTCTGCAAACTCGAATCAATCCAAAAACTCGCCACAAATGTAAATACCATGGCAAGCGTATTATTCACCACCGCAACGCCCACCATCCCCTCAAGCACCATATCCGGATAACTATCCGCCAAATACGTAATACTCAAATCACCCGCGCATCCATACCCAAACCCAATAAACCCCAACCCTACATATGGCGCAGGCCAACTCCATCCCCTCGCCGACCCAATGCCAAACAACCACATGCCCGTCGGGAACACAGCCGCACACAAAAACATAAGCCAGAGCCTATACTCCGCCTCCTGCACACCACCGTTGCGCTTCGTCATGGCCATCATAAACCGATCTGAACAATACCCGCCGTAGAAACAGCCTATGACAGCCCTGATCAAGCAAGGGATGTTCATATTGCCCACCGCGGCGTCGGAGTAGTTCCACGGCGTGTCGTACCAGTTGTCTTCTTCGACCGTGAGGTAGAAGGTCAGACAAACGTTTTGCATGCCCCATTGGAGACCGGCGTACCAGACTGCTGGGAAGGTGAAGACGCGCATTGTATGCCAGAGGCGGTGGATGTATTGTTTTAGGCCCCAACCGCGGAGGTTAGGGGCGGGCGTGATTATGCGGATGCGTTGGAGGTAGGTCTTTTTGGTGGAGTAGGATTGGGAGAGGCGGTGAGAGTTTTGGTCTGGGTTGGTTGCTTGGGGGAATGATGGGGTGTTCCTGCCCTGTTCGAGGTCACTGGGTGTTGATGGGGGTATTTCGTTATTGATGATTGTGTTCTCGTTGAGGGCTGAGCCGGAGGGTGTGTTGTGTTCGATTGTCTTTTCTGGCAATTTGACGCCATCTGATAGATATTGATCGCCGCGGTGGAGGATATAGCGGTCGCGATTGAAGGTTGTTTCTTCTAAGCCGAAGAAGACCACGATGAAAATCGCGCCAGAGATGATGGCACCAAGGTAACCAATCCATCGCCATCCCAATGAGCTATCGGCGATATATGACGCGACCAATGGACCGAGATATGTCCCAACGGCAGTCGCAAGCGTATACAGACCAAGGACTGTGCCGTTCTGATGTTCAAACCAGATGTCTAGCAAACTCAATTGTACAACGGCTTCGGCACATGATTCGGAGGCGCCAACGAATAGCTGGCTCCAAACAGTGTCGCTGGCATTTCGAACACGACCAAACCAGATACTGCCCATGACACCCCAGCTCATACACACCAGGTACACATTGCGTCGGCCGTACAGATAGACAGCTGGTGATCCAAGCAGAGTCCAATACCCAATGGCAATGAAAAGCACACCGGCGCCTGTATTGAAAACGTCGTAGCTGATACCATACTCCGTATTGACACCGTCGGAGGCGGAACCAGCATCATTTGAGGTTGCAGCGGTGAGGGCAACGATGAAGAGGACAAGCGACGAGTGCCATGCTTTGTGCAGCCAAGACCAGTTCAGTGGGTCATTGGGCGAGTCCGTCGGTTGTGGGATCAAAACAATGTCGCCGTGCTTTTCGAGGTTTTCATCACCACGCAATGGTTTGCCATTTTCGTCGTAAAGTCGTCTGGTACCTGGGAGGAGTTCCTCCTCGAAATCAGTTGGTGTGGTCATTGTGACGGTACAGCGCTTTGACGGTACGCGCTTGCGGGGTCAAAGCTCGGCGCAATTTGTGCTAAGAACTTTCAACTATAACAAAAATCAACAGCAAGCTCTTTTCGACGCTTCGAGCGTCGTTTTCTTAGTAGCAGCCCATTTTATGATAACGCTGTCGGTGCGACAACAGAGAAAACAGCTAATATTTGACAGCGGGCTCTTTCCTTATCGCAGAGTTTGACTGTGGCACGCGACACCAGGCCTCCAACGTCACTTTTAGCCAGCGGGCCGTTACATCCACCACGGCCAATGGGGACTGGCATTCAGGGCTCATGAGGCCAAAAGCAGTGCCGCTAGATAATTGGCTTTTATTTGCTTATCCAGATATCGAAAGTCCTTTGCATTTGTGATCGGTTAATCAAATGATGGTCCCATGTTTGTGGGTGCCGATATGTGTCTAGGTATGACTATCTCGCTCAATGGCACTGAAACGTATTCGCTGTCTCTGTATCGCTCAGCTACAATTTGTTCAGCACGTTGAATATTCTCCTCCGGAAAGTTCTCATCTCGAAGACTCTGGTAGTAAGCTGCGATTAGACTATGTCCTAATTGTGCGACATCAATGGCGTTCTGCGTGGCAGGCGACTTTCTGACCGCCCACAGCAGGGATAGTGGCGGTTCGTCTACCTCGAGGCCTGGTTGACAATGAGGTGACACAAGCACAACCACACCGTTAGCTTCTTGTCGCCTTAGCATCAGACCTACGGCGCCCGCTTTGCTGTGTATATGAATTCTTTGTGTTGCAAACCTTCTCGCAGCTTCATTGTCTCCATGCCCAGTTGGCTCGGTTTCAAACAAGGTGAATGGTA
>Ga0115846_100081_pt1 | contig 40925 bp, 46 predicted proteins | sample InSIn5gowninarea_2_FD_83860 | JGI IMG/M metagenome (GOLD analysis project Ga0115846, IMG submission 83860) | reverse complement strand
TAGACCAATTTATGAAACGAGTGGGTGAGTTATACGAGGTGGTGGTGTTTACAGCTTCAGTTTCCAAGGTTCGTATTTCCCAGCTCATGTACTTATATGAACTATGGCCAATGACTCTTTGGACGATATTGATCTGCTTCTAGGGAGCGATGGAGTTATGGTGTTAGTTCCCATGGTAGCACTGAATGATTTATGGGCCTCACAAATCACCATCTACTAGAATTTATTATAATCCTATGTATTTTCGGGAATTTTATTATACCTCGTACCAAATTTTCTTCACAGGCCAAATCTCGCAAGATTTTCATCCCTCTTTAGAATGATTCTTCCTTCAGCAAATGAGTCCTGTAAGGCATTACAAGAAATGACTCTGTTCAATGAATGGTCAGAGAACAAGGTAGCGTCCAAATCGAAGACCACAGCCTAGTGTATCCTTTTTGACATTTCAGATGCTTTGCATAGATTTTACTCTGCAAACAAATGCATCAGCGCGATTTATCCCACCCAAAGATAAAATGGTTGGAAATGTAATTTTGGCGAAACATGTTGAAGCAGGCGCGCAAATAGTGGTTAAGGTACGGTATTTCAAAGCTTTGACCATCTGCAGTCGTGGTACCTCGGCAATTGTAATGCTACTGGCATATTTACCTTACCCTAGCAGGAATGCACATGCTCGACCTAATGATATCGGCTGGACAGTTCTCTCGAAGCATATTCCTACACCTAATCTTTTGACATACAATAGCTCTGTCGAGTCCATTAGGGACGCCATTCCCATGCTCGAGCACCTTCACGCAATGACAATCTGGAAGATAATGTGTTCATTTGATGAGTGAAGATGGGTTGACTAATGTGCACAATTTAATCACTTCTTCGTCCGTTTCCCCAATCTGAAAACGATTCACGTCACGGCAATGGCTTCGCAATCTACTCTACGACACTCTGCTGAGTCCTTTGCCTTGCTCAGGCGGCGCTGTATGTTGCTATTATATCAAAAGCTCAGAACAACGCCCCAAAACATGCGTCTCGTAGGTACTATCATTCTTGCTGCCTCCATCGTGATGGGTGGAGTGGGCTGGAGACAGTGGTGGAACAAAAGATCCTCTGAAAGGGAGCAAGGACGTCGTCTGTTACGCAGGAATTCTGGACTGAAGAATAAGGATGGGTCAAGAACAATATTCGTACCATATAAAGACGCAACCTCCAAAGTCACCATCCATCCTACCAAACCTACGACTTTTGATGCTCATCGAAGATTATTTCTTAATCCTCCCCGAGCATCTGGTCTCGTTGATAGCCAGGCTACATCACAGATACCATCTCAAACAAAACCTGGCCTCAATCTCGCATTCTTGCACCAATTTTTGAGCCTTCTCAGCATAATGATTCCACGCTGGCAAAGTAAGGAGACGGGGCTATTACTTAGTCACGGTCTATTTCTCATGATTCGGACATATCTATCTCTAGTAATTGCCAGGCTGGATGGAGACATAGTTCGCGATCTTGTTGCAGGGAATGGTAAGCATTTCATGTGGGGAATCATCAAAGTGAGCAACACTTCAACTTTTTGAGACTGCGTTAACCTATGAAATCCTCAGTGGTGTGGCATTGGAGGGATTGCGTCTTATACCAACGCGTGAGTGGATCTTGATACTAAGGAATTACGGACTTTCTGACAATGTTAGGATGATCAAATACCTCCAGAGTAAGGTATCCATTGCCTTTAGGACACGACTCACAAGATACATTCATGATTTGTATTTGAACGACAACATGAATTATTACAAGCTCTCTAACCTAGATGGTGGCATAGGACAAGGTGCCGACCAATTTATAACACAAGATCTGACGTTGTTTTGCACGTCTGCGGCTTCCCTTTATTCGTCATTAGGAAAGCCTTTTGTGGACCTGTGTGTATTCAATTATCAACTGTATCGTTCGCTTGGTCCTTTGGCTCTTTTTGGACTCCTCAGCAATTACATTTTGACAGCTACAATATTACGGCGACTAAGTCCGCCTTTCGGGAAACTAAAAGCAATAGAGGGTCGCAAGGAAGGCGACTTTCGTGGCCTTCATTCTCGAATTATTGCTAATGCGGAGGAGATTGCGTTTTACGGTGGTGCTGACATGGAAAAAGTATTTCTTAATAAGGAATTCCATTCCTTGAAACGTTGGATGGAAGGCATATATACTCTTAAAATTCGATACAACATTCTCGAAGATTTCGTCCTGAAATACAGTTGGAGTGCGTATGGATACCTTCTTAGTTCACTTCCTGTCTTCCTGCCTGCGTGGGGCGGCTTGGGTGGGGTTCTCGAGCTCGCTGATTCTTCGGAGAGAGGATCTCGAGAAAAAGGCCGTATGAAAGAATTTATTACAAACAAGCGTCTCATGCTTTCATTGGCCGATGCTGGGGGCCGGATGATGTACTCAATAAAGGACTTGTCTGAGCTTGCAGGTTATACTTCTCGGGTCTACATGCTGATATCGACGTTACATCGCGCTCACTCTAATGCGTACTTTCCTTCACGAGGTGTTTCTACAGAACTGTTCTCTCTTTCCGATGTACAAGGAACTACTCAGAAAGGGTTCGACGGTGTGCGTCTTGAGAATGTTCCTGTTGTGGCACCATCAATATATCCGAATGGTGGTGAAGAATTGATAGATTCTCTTTCGTTCATTCTTCACTCAGGCGAGCATCTCCTGGTAAGTCTAGAATCAATGTTTTCGGCCCTAAAGCTTTCACGCTCCATATGATGTCTGATTTTCCATTTTAGATTTCTGGTGCCAACGGTGTTGGAAAGAGTGCCGTCGCCCGTATCGTCGCTGGGCTTTGGCCAGTATATCGAGGTCTTGTAAGTAGACCACGAAGTGTAGGCACTGACGGTATTATGTTTCTCCCACAGCGTCCCTATCTCAGCATTGGAACTCTTCGGGACCAAGTGATATATCCTGATGGAGAAATTGAAATGCATGATCGTGGTCGCCGAGATATGGAACTTAAGCATATCCTTGAAGAGGCTCGGTTGGGCTACCTTCCAGATAGGGAAGGGGGTTGGGATACAAGGAAGGAGTGGAAGGATGTTCTCAGCGGTGGAGAGAAGCAGCGTATGGCATTTGCTCGACTTTTCTATCATGAGCCAAGATACGCATTCATTGACGAAGGCACGAGTGCCGTCTCTAGTGATGTGGAGGGGTTGTTATACGAGAAGGCAAAGGAGAAAGGAATCAGTGATACTACCACTCTCCTCCTTATGGGTCGTTAGCTGACCCTACAAAGCATTGATTACCATCTCAACTCGAGCTTCCCTGAAAAAGTACCACGCTTTCAATTTGACTCTTGGGCTTGGCGCGGATGGCACAGAATGGGAGTATGAACGCATCGGAACAGAAAAAGAAAAGCTGAATGTGGAGCGAGAATTGCAAGAACTCCGTAAAAGTCTAGCGCAGGTCCAGGAGTGGAAGAGACGTCATGAAGAGATTGAGCGTGAATTAGCGAAAGTTTGGGTTGATGGCGGCAATGTATTACCACCTTCAGGAGCTCCCTAAGTCGGCAGGAGATAGTCACGACATCGGAAGCTGTGACGCTGACTCCAACACAATGATGGCGAGGCGTTTGGCTTTAAGTGGTCATCAGCTTCACGGTCAGGAAGTGAACCCCCCTTCAGTTCAGTCACTCAAATCGATAAATAGGGTTTGAAGTCACTAGACATTGTTGGCTCAGGTATTGCGTGAACAACTTCTGACTAAACTGAGTGGTTGAAATTATTTTCGGCAATCCTATAAAGTGTAAGCTTGAGACCGAAAAGAGCTTGGCTCACAATAATTATTGCAATGGCAAGGTCAACTAATATCTTGAAGATACAATGGTGAAGCTGAATGACTACGATGTGGAAGTTGCAATTACTGGCGCCGTTTACCTTTCGGACAGTGTGCTTTCCGAAGGTATCCCTTGAGGCTCGGAATGCTGCGAACTTCGAGACATTATCGTCTGCTATCTAATGAGAAGAGTGCAAGCAACCAAAATTACAGACAGAGTTTAAAGTTATGTCAGAGTCTTTCATTTGTTGCCAGAGGACTCGGATGGAGCAATAGGTATTCGCGACATCACTTTCATAGTGCGACGGCTTGGGGGGAAACATTGTAAGAGAATTATATCGAATTTAAGTCATTCAAGTTGTGACCAAAAGCCATAGCCATTTTACTACCTTTTTAGTTCAATAATTAAATGTTAATACAGTGTTTGAAAGAAAAAAATGGTAACGGATGAAGAAGATTCAAACCTCTTTGGCGTATCATTTCGCACTGAACCTGAAATAACAGGCAGCCATCATTTATCGCGGAAGGATTTCCCCGGTCCTTTTTTGACTTTGGCTTGTCCCGTGCAACGGTTGGCTGCCATGTTGAATCGATCATCTCGGTTGCTCATCATTAGCTCCATAGGACCTTCGGAGCCTCTTGAGGCCAAGACACCATTCTCCCTCGGTATCTTCATTCCAGAATCTATCAGCGACGTAGAGAAGCCGTCGAACACATCTTGAATTGACTTAGACTTCTTATATCAGCTTGACAAACTTTGCGACGCATTTCTGACGCTTCGAGAGCCGTTATCGCCTACGCGCCGGCTTCTCCACCAAGCGGACAACGCGTGCCGTAGCACTGGAACAAGTAGATCCCATCACAATTACGGCGCTCATCACAGGAGGCTTATCTGAGGCCCCTGATTGCCCCCGATGAGTAGTGAGATCGCTCAGCCTACTGAGCATGATCTTATCCATTCATCCCCTGATGAAAAGAACGAGCCAACATCGTCACCGCACGACTCAACTCCTGGTAAGCTTCGTTTCCTCTTCCTTCCTAGAAGCAGGTCCATTTGCTCGCCCAATTGTCCCTTCTTTTGACTGCGCTGAACCTGTTGCTGACACACAGAAGTTAAATTGAAGGATGAGAATTCAGGCTTGAAGGTCGAAAGCCAACGGTCGTCGTCGACGCCACTCGAAGACGAGTCATCCTATACCACGACCGATTCGCAGCGAAAGAATCGAGGATTGCTCCACGTGCCTTCTAGGTCATCATCTCACAAGATACAGCCTTCACCGACTTCCACCGGGCTCAGTGGCGCTACTGCTAGTGACCCGGCCGATAGTATTGGCAGGAGATCCAAAGAGTCTAAAAGTAGTATCATTGGGAAAAGGCGTAACGGAAGTGTTACAAATAGCAAAAGGGCTGGGGCTGGACGAGGACCCCTAGACTCTGGTCTTGGGAAATCAGATGCTGCAACGCCTCAATCTGCACCAATGCATAAGCCGCAAAAATCGCGGGGCTTTCTGTCGTTTCTGAACTGTTGCGCAGTACCAGACAACGCCAATGGGGTGGACGCCACTGAAGTAGCACTGCCTGCTAAGAGAGTTACGAAAGTGCCTGCTGGGGATCATCCAACGAGTTCGAGCAAGCCCGTGCCCGATTTTTCGGAGTCTAGTAGGCAAGAAGTTATGCTCCCCCCGTTAGAAAAGGAGGCTGCTAGTCAAAGTCTGTCCACCCAAACATCAACGTCTGCACCAAAGGACAATTCAGTACCTACTTTCAGGGGAGCCGAGTCAACAGCCCTTGGTACGACTAGTCGACAGGATAACCCAAGTGGTGTGCTCAATGCGCCATTACCTGCGGTACCACATGATACAGAGAAGTCCGAGATCAACAATGAAGCCCAGATTGCTTCTAATCCTTCAGTTATCGTTCAGGCACCTACACCCGTATCTCCAGGACAGGATGAAACCGTCCTCAACTCACCCCGCATCAGGGATTCGGTCGAGAGTTCCAAGGATCTCACTATGACTGAAGCTCCAGATGTACCTTCAGATGATGTGAAGGTATATTCGACCGTGCATACTTCTCCGCAGTCTGGTGAATCCGCTCTGCCACCACCTCCTCCTCCACCAATAGCAGAGTCTGGCAAGAGCGAGCCCAACCCCCCCTATGATCCCATAGTAGGAGACGATGTAGAACCGAAGCAACAGTGGTTGCTTCCGCCAATACAGCCTAGATTTCAAGGAAAGAAGTGCCTTGTACTTGATCTTGACGAGACACTGGTTCATAGTAGCTTCAAGGTCAGTCGATCCCTTTCTGCCGTTCCTAGCGAAGCTGACTTGCTCCATGTAGATACTCCACCAAGCAGACTTTACCATTCCTGTCGAGATTGAAGGCCAATTCCATAATGTATATGTGATCAAGCGTCCCGGAGTAGACCAATTTATGAAACGAGTGGGTGAGTTATACGAGGTGGTGGTGTTTACAGCTTCAGTTTCCAAGGTTCGTATTTCCCAGCTCATGTATAAGTCATACCTACTTATCAAAATCCAGTATGGCGATCCATTGTTAGATCAGTTGGACATCCACCAAGTTGTTCACCATCGTCTATTTCGAGAAAGCTGCTACAATCATCAAGGAAATTATGTCAAAGATCTTTCACAGGTCGGTCGTGACCTCCGAGAGACAATTATCATCGACAATTCGCCAACATCCTACATATTTCACCCCCAACACGCAGTCCCAATCAGCAGCTGGTTTTCAGACGCTCATGACAATGAGCTTCTCGATCTGATACCCGTCCTAGAAGATCTTGCTGGGTCTCAAGTACGAGATGTTAGCCTAGTCCTCGACGTTGCTCTTTAAATTAATGAGCGAGATGCTCAGTTAGCTTCTCTCATAGCGGATGGCGTTCGGCTGATACCTTCGATTCGATGTTAGATTGTACTGCTTAAACTTTATAATTATTGGGAGCGAATATCACATTACGTATTGGTCGACACCCAATGCAATGGGTCTTCGCATCCGAAATGAATCAATATGGCGACGCTAACCATGCCGAGATCTTTTATGTTGAGCGCTTGCAGCGACTGGGAGTCTCCCATTGACGGGAACTGTCGGCGAGACTGAAAAGTGCGTCGCGATAACTCTTCCCTGCACAAATGGAGGATCTCTTTTGTTAGCATTTCCTACATCGACGCATAGTTGCGTCACAAAAATTCTTATGTATAATCAATTGCATGGTGGACGATCTGACAACCTTTGTCAAACCTGTCAGGAAACAGGATAGACTAGGTGACTAGGTAGTAAAACATAATATCCAACATTGCTATAATAACTTTCCTCTGCCCGAATGATCAGGACTATGCACTGATCTGTATATCTGCCCGTTAACACTGTATACGATCCCAGATGATATATGCAGGCTTAGCTAATTTTAAAAGGTAATATTCAGTGAGGGGAGATCTAGGTTAATCGAAACTGAAATCAAGAAGTATCGAGAATTATGGTAAGAGGGCCATCATTAAGATATAAAATGTACTTCAAGCCATTTCCGGATTCATGGTACGGCAAGGTAAGGCATCTTACCTCAACCAAGGGGTAGATTAGATTAGATCGCCAATACTACAAGATACCTAGCATAAAGTGCAATTGCACCTAAGCGAAAAAGCGTAGTTGTACTTCCGACAAAATCGTGTCCTCAAGGGTTTTTATACATTTCAAATCAGTCTTTATCAGTTTACGAACTACACTGCGTGCATTTGCATGACTTATGCTTTCGAGAGCTGCAACCTCATAACAATTGTGGAAATGGTGTGTGCCAACACGATCCCCCTCCTTTAGTATGCACACGTAAATTGACACTCATGAATGCGCAGTCTTCACCACGTCCCTCGTCGCCGGTTAACTCTCCCATAGGTGCTGGGCAGAGCACCGGACGGCCTTCGTCACCAACTCCTCCTGGTGGACCGAAGACGGCGATTCGAAGGAGAGCTGCGGCAGACCAAAAAGATAAAGTCGCGAATGTTCGCCCAAGTAGCACCAGAGCAGCCGGAGCTGGTGGCAGTAGCAGCACCATGTTAAGTATGTCTTGCCATGCGAATTAGAGCACTACTCATTAATCGTGTTCAATTCATTAACTATACCTTTCTATTTAGGATTGTACACGGATGAATCTCCAGGACTGAAAGTGGACCCTGTCGTGGTTCTTGTCCTCTCTATTGTCTTCATTTTCAGCGTTGTAGCCCTGCACGGTAAGCTGATTCCTACTCCTGTTGTTCTTCTAATTCTACTGTCTTATTTCTGTGGTACTGACACTATTTCCAGTAATTGCAAAAATCACTAGACGATTTTCCAACTAGTTACCGGCGATCATCTTGAAATTGCTCCTGCTGCGTGGGATAGGATTGCATAGGATCGGCTTGAAATGATCAGGAGAATGCTATATTGTATTTTATCACGGTGCTTGGATGTTGTATGGTCGAGGCAGTGTAAAAGTAACCGTGAATCTTACTCTGAATAATTTAAACTCATATCAAGGGCTAACGTAAATCTTTCACTTTCGTGTAAACCAAAAGTACGAAATCACATCCCTTTGGTCACTGGACGCTGCTTAGGTTCATCCGAACATTTCGATATCCACGACATATTATGAATTGTTGATGTATCCCGTGTGGTAATATTTGCTATTCGTCGTTAAAAGGTTATTTTATCGTAGGTTCACAGTCAATTCACATCACAATCACAAGCGAAAATGAAGCCGCTACCAGTCCTACCTGTCTTTAGCCAAAGTGAGATCTTTCCCGATATCCTAATCAAAGACAAATGTCATCTTACCGTCCGGTAAAATTCAAGTGTGACGTATCCTAAATAGCAGATATTGTCCGCCTTGATGGCGAATCGGACGGTGATCCAACTACCCTGCAATGAGAGTGATGGGGATGCCAAATATTGGCCAGCTGGGGATTATGAATATCAGCCAGGAGATAGACTCTATCACGACAAACTTGCAGACATGTGGATGAAAGAGAGCAGCAAGCAGAGTTCTAGTAAGTCCTACTCATTGGCGAACAATCACAGAGATTTTCTATTTGAAATTCTCATTTCATGATCCGTGGAATTTTGGTTATAGACATCAGTTTCTTTGTCCTGGTTGCAGCTGCCCAGGAGTTTGCAACTTTACCATAGCACCGGACCAGCATGCGAGTCTGAGCCACACTGTTTTCAGAAATGTGCCGGTCGTCATAATTTGTCTTAATTGCTCCGTTGGGATACTGGAAGAATGTGTTAGAGCCGTGATCCCAGTTGACCTAGTCTGATTCTTCTTGAACAGGTGCGAAGTGGACATTCAAAAGTCTTCCAGCTGGATACAGGATATTTACCAAAAAAAGGAAGAATGGAGATATTGTGAGTCTATCCTTGACATATGGTTTATAGTTCTTACAATTGCAGGTTGATCGATATATTTTCGGCCATAAGAAAGGTCGCTTTGATTCTCCCAATAAGTTCTTTCTGCATTTTATGCACGTTATGAATGGCTCCAAAGGAATTTGTCCTTGCATCAATTGCACTGGTGTGACTCCGTCAACGGGTATAAAGTACCAAGCTCCAGTAAAGCGGTTAGCAGCGGCAGGTCCTCAGGACGTCGTCTGGAAGTATATCCAAGCCTGCGTGGACTCCTGCGACCAAAACACCGGTGACCGGATGGATATAGTTTTTGACGCGGAACAGAACCATCTTAAAGAGTCATTAGAGTATCATCCGCCAGAACACGGTCAATTTGTGACGGAACAGTCAAAGTCTCATTCTTTCGAACCAAGGGTAGGCGAGATAGTTTTATTCTACTGTCACGACAGTCACTGTGTCCACTTGGAGGAAAGTACCCAAAAGTACAAATTATACGATGAAGTAACTGATAATTTCCTTGACCATCCAGAATGGATGGCTGGTCTTGTCAATCTAACACCGGATGATGGCGTATTGACCCTTCGTGATTTGATAGCACCAACTGATGAAGTCAATGAACTGAATCACAAGTCGTATTCCATTGAGCTTCTTGATGACTCACGACATCGATCTCAGGGGCCTAGCATTTTTCACGTTGATATACGACATATCAGACCATTCAGCTTTTTCCGTGAACTTTTGACTGGACTACCTCAATCTAGATGGCATCAAAGCATCAAGAGCGCATGGAGATATGCTAATGGGCTATCCCATGTGGAAATGTTCCGTTTCCTCGGAGATCATTCAAGTGCTTATTTTCAGTGCCGTGGTCTCTGGATTGGGTACGAGCTCGTCACAATTGGTGACGTAGTTCGAATCAAGCCCTCAGCATGTTCACAGCTACAACCAAAGATCATGGATGTCCTTTTGGTCAAATCAATTAATCTAGCGTGCAAATCTCTAGCTCAATTTCCGGAGATAGAGCTTGGCTTTGTCCTCCGGGGTAAAGTCTTTTCTGTTTTACCCCCAAGCCCGACAAGTATCCCGTATGTTGGCATGGATGCTACAGATGCGGTGCTACGGTTGCTAGATCTTCCCGAATGCATGAGAGGTTATACTTGGTACGATATCTCCCGGGGCAAAGAAGTTGAAGTATCCCCATTTGAAGTGATTGGAAGGTGTTACCAGCACGAAGCGATGGTGTGGATGATAGATTCGTCTGAGTTTAATGTTGGCTATGAAGGTATACAGAAGCTCAGAGAATTTGTCAGCGCAGATTACCAACGGCGGATGGACTGGGAACAGTACACAAGAGAAGAATGGGATGAACTTCGCGGACAATGGTACAATGATCGATTTGAAATGCTTGGGACAGAATATTTTAGAGGAGAAGCTGTTGGCAATAGAAGGGAGCGCGAGAATAGGTCCTTAGATCATAATGGAGTCCTCTCGCGAAAGAAAATCAAGGCTCAAGAACAACTTCTTGACAACGTCAGTCGCGGATATGCTCATATCAAGAGACGACGGAAAGATTTCTCAGCGGACGAGAATACCATTCGCTCGGGCACGGGATCTCTACGGGATCTCTCTGACAGCAATAGTGAAAATAGCGGTCAAAACGATCGGATGTCTGTCCCAATGCACCGAATGTCGGCAATACGTGGACCTTCCACAGTCAGTGGCATGGAAGATGAGGCCGAATTGTTCATTAGTCAAACCCTAGAAGATTCAGACTTGGCTGAAGTAGGCAGAGAGGATGATTTTGACACATGAGAGACCAGATGGACCTAAAACTTGAATTCATGAAGCATTCAGGTGGTAATGGCGTTTGTGCTTCTGATGGGCTAGCACATACTGACTGGAGCCGGCGCTTAAATATCTATGCGTCCCATCCTAGCCTTATTTTATTATTGATAATGTGACTATTTGGGTTAGGTTTTCAAGCTACATACATCTTCGTAGCATGTGGGACTGAATTTGAAACGTGATGGCCATCCTATCAAGCCTGAGAGGTGATGTTTCGAAGCTCGAGGTCTCATGAAAATCAAATCTAAGCAATTGCTGTTCTCCTAGAGCTACTGGACGCCGTCATCTGCAGGATCTATTATAAATAAGTTGGCTGCGGAATTTGATCCAGAAATATTGTGAAGATAAATGACACTGCAGACACACAACTGATTAATATTTCGGCTTGGAGAAGAGTCTTGTTACTGTAGGCCTAAACGACATGATACAATAGTCCCACACAGGTGTATCTACCCTACCTTACATAGTCTCTTCTTGAGCTACATACCGTACTGTAGTATCGGTAACTGGTTAGGACGGGATCTGGATCGTCGTAATCCGTGCCATACCATATTACCCTAATAAGGACTGTGCAAGTACTTATTGTACCTTCGAACAGTATTTGATTATATTTACAGTAAGCGAATCAAGGTAAGCATTACGCTACCAATGCGCTACGTAGCCCCCAAGACGCTAACAAAAAGCAGGCTGCTCCTTTCAGAGCTGCAAATCACAGTGGTCATGGTCGCATTACCATTAGTACTGTAATGCCGGCCCCCCCCCCTCCACACATTGTTGTCTTCTCACAGGTGGAAGCTTCGTTTGTTTGTTTTTTCAGCGATGTCATTCCACGTGCTAGCTTTATCGATAACGGCCGGCTTCCTGTGGTAGTGGAGGTTTAAACGTGCAGTATCTTGGTAGGATTTTGCCACACTATCCATCCATGTTCTCTCCAACTACTTCATGAATGAACGATAACAACTCAACTATTCTACCCTAATGAGAATTATTGACTTCCATCTCTCCGCTACAAAATTATATGCATCCTCTCGTACGGATATGCTCACCTTGACTTCGATATTCACCCTTATCTGTAACAAGATAGAGACAAGGACTGCCTTGACGCCCCACCACCTTGGATTGTCGACATTAGCTTTCTTGGGACTTTTGTCCACATTCATTTGTTGAGAAGCATACCTTCATACCCTCTTGAAATTGCAGACCATCACGTTCCAGTTATGAGCCATAGTTTTTAGTCGTCTCCTTAATCTTTTTTACCTGCAGTTGCCACCACGTGCGCCGATAAAGATAGACGTCATTCTGGAGAGGCTCTATCTCAGCATACCTTACTTTATACTGCCTCCTAGCCATAACACCGCTACCTTCATAGTCTCAAGCCGACCTCAGGTTCTGCTAGTCTCATAGATTTGTCAAGAGTCTCTTTGCTATCTGGTCGATTGCGGCTGAGTTCCACATTTTGAAGATTCATTGGTCATGGATTCTGATCCCCCGCATCAAGAAGATGCTCTGCCAAAGGCAATAATAGCACAGGCGGAAGCTGCTATTGCTGGAAATGCAAATGATGACGAGGATCCGTTAGGCGGCAGAAGACGTTCACGTGCAGATCATATCCGATCTGAAACCCAAGGCGTCCATTCATCCTCAACTCGTGACGAAGTAGATGTGGACCCGTAAGATGAACTCCATTCAGACTGTACAAGTATGATGCTAAGATTACCACCTAGATTACAACCTAGAGAAATCTCTGGCGCCGAGGATGCATCTGTCCCTAATGAGGCCAGAGTTACTGGTGCTACACTTGCTCCGCCTCCATTCGATGAGCAACCTCACGAACTCAAATTAAGCCAAGACGGATTCCATACTGAAGCAAAAGTCACGGGTACGTAAATGTTGTGAACTTATGGTTTATTCAAGCTCTATCTGTATTAATTTTTATTGTATCCCAGATGATGGCCGTATCAACATTAACATCAACCAAAAGACTCGGCGGCTCTCGGAGCTCCTTGTTCCTGCACTTAGGAGCCAATTGTCACTTGTTGCTGAGGAAAGTCAGCATCCACTACCGCCCGGCTATATTCCCCCTGCTTTAGGAGGTCAGCCAGGTCAAGTTCCACCCCCACCTCTCAATATTGTGATACATGTTGTCGGGTCACGTGGAGATGTCCAACCGTTTGTGGCTTTGGGCAAGACACTGAAGCAAACGTACGGTCACAGGGTCCGATTAGCCACACATCCAACATTTCAGTCTTTTGTGGAGGAAAATGAACTTGAATTTTTCAGCATCGGGGGCGATCCTGCTGAGTTGATGGCTTTCATGGTTAAAAACCCGGGCCTAATGCCTGGGATCGACTCTCTGAAGAGTGGAGATGTCGGCAAGCGTCGAAAGGGGATGGAGGAGATTCTATTGGGTTGCTGGAGATCATGTATTGAAGCTGGAGACGGTCTTGGGGCCTCCACAAGCCTACAGTCTGATAGTCCAAGGGTAAGTTATGACAACAGCATTAATATGGACACAGACGTATCTGAACTTCCATTTATTGCGGATGCAATCATTGCCAACCCACCAAGCTTTGCGCATATCCATATTGCGGAAAAATTAGGAATCCCTCTTCATTTGATGTTTACGTACGTATTGACCCAATCTGCAGCATGCCTCTGTACTACTTGGATACTCAAAGTTCCATTACTAAACATGATAGGATGCCTTGGTCTCCTACGCAGTCCTTTCCACATCCCCTTGCCAACATCCAATCCTCAAATGCGGATGTTAATATGACTAATTTCATCTCTTATGCTCTTGTCGAAATGATGACATGGCAAGGCTTAGGAGACGTCATTAATCGCTTTCGCGAGACTACACTCTCCTTGGAACCGATCAGTCTCATTTGGGCCCCTGGTATTTTGACTCGTTTGAGGATTCCGTATACTTATTGCTGGTATGTAAAAGTACGTCACAGTACAAAGTAGCCTTACTGACACCTTCTCAGGTCTCCTGCTCTTATACCAAAGCCCAGCGACTGGGGCCAACATATCTCTATCTCAGGATTCTATTTTTTGTCTCTCGCTTCATCCTATACGCCAGTGCCAGAGCTGGCAGCATTCCTAGCGGCCGGTTCCCCTCCTGTGTATATTGGCTTTGGATCTATTGTTGTAGATGACCCTAATTCTCTAACAAAAATCATCTTCGAGGCTGTCAAAAGGACGGGTGTTCGAGCTTTGGTATCTAAAGGCTGGGGCGGACTTGGTGCTGACGCTCTTGGAGTACCAGAAGACGTGTTTATGCTGGGAAATGTTCCCCATGATTGGCTGTTTCAGCATGTCTCATGCGTGGTTCATCATGGAGGTGCCGGTACAACTGCTGCAGGTATATCTTTAGGGAGGCCTACGGTAGTAGTACCCTTTTTTGGAGATCAACCTTTCTGGGGTGCAATGGTGGCTCGTGCTGGGGCTGGTCCTGTGCCAATTCCGTACAAAGATTTGACTGCAGACACTTTATCCCATGCTCTAGAAGAGGCTCTCAAACCTGCAACTCTGGACAAGGCAAGGCAGCTTGGCATGCGGATCAGCAAAGAGAAGGGTTCTGAAGTTGGTGGGAAGAGTTTCCACGATCATCTTGACGTGGACAATCTTCGATGTTCTCTAGCTCCGAGTAGGAATGCCGTTTGGCGTGTTAAGAGAACGAAAACTCGACTCAGTGCGTTAGCTGCCACCGTTTTGGCAAATGAAGGCCTTTTAGATTTCGCCGATCTGAAATTGTGAGTATCATACTACATGCATTGGATCAGATCTTTCAAGCTCACAACTTAGATATCGTTCTCGAGAATATGACACAGAAGATGGCCCTTGGGATCCCATTTCCGGTGGTGCTTCAGCACTATTGGGCACTATCGCAAGCTTGACGATGGGAGTTGCAGACTTCCCCCTAGAAATCTTCAAAGCTTTCAAGTCCAAATCAACGGCGTCAACCGCTTCGCCGTCGTCGCCTCTTTCTCGTTCACAGGTTGACTTGGCGAGTGAGTCTGAGGAACTCAAGCAGATACCCTCGTCCACGGCATCCACTATTACCACCTCTAGTAACAGCAGCCAGCATACAGATACGCAGACAAAGGAGACTTCTATGATCAGCGCCACTACCTCGGCACGCCGAGGCGGATCCTTGAAGCAAGCTTTGAGCGGTACTTTATCAAGATCACGCTCAGGATCAAGAGAAAGACGTGCAGGTTCTCGTAGCTCATCTCCTGTCGGTTTCAGGAATGACTCCGAGACCGCCAGCATCAGCCTCGAATCTGCTGTTGGTGCATCTAAATCAGTGTCACGAATCATCGGAGCTGGTCTTAAGTCACCCATGGATTTTACATTAGGTCTTGCCAGAGGGTTTCATAATGCTCCTAAGCTGTATGGCGATGATACAGTGCGGCCTCAGGAGAAGGTGACTGACTTGCAAAGTGGTTTGAAGGCAGCAGGAAAGGTCAGTACGAATAAAGAGATGGACTGGTCTAATGTGCGAACATATGATCAGTCCCTTCACCGCTTCAGCCCAAAATGAAGCTGAGGATAATCATTATCTCTAACTTTTCAAACAGGAGTTCGGCTATGGGTTTTATGACGGAATATCTGGCTTGATCACTCAACCTCTGAAAGGAGCAGAGAAAGAGGGTGCTGCTGGCCTGCTCAAAGGGATTGGGAAGGGAATTGGTGGTCTTGTTCTGAAACCAGGTGCTGGTAAGTAGTATGTCTCATAGTGCGTCATTGTGATTTTAGGGGCCTGTTATTTGATCCCAACACTCACTGTCGATGATTGTTGACAAGGGCATCAATTCGAACGTGCATTAGGTTTCTGGCACAGCGGCCATGCCAAACACCACATTTGAATGATGATCTTGGTGAAATTCCAGGCTGCTTGAACCTACTTTTATTTCACATTACATGACCTCACTTCGTTCAAGGAGTCTTCTGCTCACTTCTACATAGCAATTTGGGGTATTCCAGGGTATACGTTCATGGGTATTCACAGGGAGGTTCGAAAGCATTTTGGAGCTAGTACCCAAAACTACATTATTTCGGCGAGGACAGCTCAAGGTTATGAGCAATGGAAATCATCAACGAAGGAAGAACGCATTGACATCATCAGTCGATGGCAGGAGAAGAAATCAGAACTTCAAAGTGAAAAGCAGAAGGTTCAAGAAGATGGTCCAGAAGGTCAGGAGACTGGTCGGCTCTCTCCGAGAGGCTTTTATCAGACAAGACACCTCAATTTTGAAGAGCGTAAAAAGCTGCATGAGGATCGAAAAGCAAAACGCGAACAGGAAAGAGCTAAGCTGTATGGTGGTCACGGTGGGCTAAGATGTCCTTTTTGCTCTCGAATTTCAGAACATCATCATGGCGCACATACTCCGGAATCTCCTGAACCTCCTGTTCCGGAGACGGGAAATCAACCTACAGATTTTGAGGAAGCTATCCGGACCTCGGTGGTGTCTACATCGAGGGGGAATCCTGCGGAGGATCTCATTATTGAGCGAGCTATTAGGGCCAGCATCCAGGAATTGCAAACAGCTAAGGATTCTGCGATTACCGATCAACAAGCCTTGGATCTTGCAATTCAAGCGAGTATTGCAGAGGCAAATAGTGGTTCAGAAGGTCCAAAGGTCGATGAAGAACATCTCGCCGCCATTGAAGATGCAATACAAAGGAGTCTATATCACACAGATATGGCATCGACTGTGGGGGCTACCAGCCAGTTGGAGCATGCTGCTGTAGTACCGCAGGAGGGTCGTCAAGATTCTAATTCAGATGAGGACGAACACTTGAGGCTTGCTATTCAGGCGTCTAAGGAAGCTCACGATGCTGAAGCTCAAAGAACCAGGACCGAGGAAGAAATTGTCCTCGACTATATAAAAAGGCAAAGTTTGGCAGAGGAGGAACATCGACAAGCTATGGGAGGAGGTAGCGATAATCAGAAAATAGCAGTTGATAGCGACGAGGATCTGAAGAAGGCCATTGAGGCAAGTTTGAACCCAAGCTCAAGCTCCGACGCATAGGATACTATATCTTCTTCCCAATACGTGGTAATACCTACGTTAGGTGGTGCTTTCCTCTTCCCTTAGTACTTACCTAATTGGTACCTTACATTACCTTAGTATAGTGAAACTGGTATATACTGAATAAGTAATACTTACCTAGTACGAAGGGAGCTTAAAAAAATGATTTAATGTTCAGATGTCTCTAAAGGTACTACTTAGTAAGGTAGGTAGGTACCTTAGTCAAGGCTAGAGAGTTCTTCAAACGCTCTTCATATTATCTCTATATAGTCTCAAGACCAAAATGTGCTACTCCCGTCTTTAACAGATTATCGAGTACCTTATCTTTTAACTGTTTAAAGATAATAATTACCTTAAAAGTCCAAAGAGCGGATCTGAGACAATATGCTTAAGCTGATGTACCTTACCTTAAGGTAATAAGTTTGTATGTACCTTTAGGTAAGTATTTTGTAGGTAGAGGTACTAGTACTTTATCTTGCCAGCTTATAGGACCTTACTTAACGTAGTACCTTTTTTCAATATAATGTAGCAAGGTAAGGTACCTTACCTTATCTTACGTAGGTACCTTACCTTATCTTACGTAGGTACCTTACCTTATCTTACGTAGGTACCTTACCTTATCTTACGTAGGTACCTTACCTTATCTTACGTAGGTACTATAAAGTAAAGGTACCTTACTTACTAAAACTTTATCTTAATAAGGTACTTACCTTACCTATATATTCTTTTATTGTATTTACCTTATTTATTTATTTACCTGAGTTTTTAACTTAAGATACTAGGTACTTTAGTGAGAGGACTTAATGAGAGTTCTTCAAACACTCTTAATAATATCTCGAGATTTTGAGAGAGTTTAGTTTGCTCTTCAACCAGATTTAAGATTATATCAATAAGGTACCTTAAGGGTACCTACCTTATCTTTTAAAGAATAAGGTAGGTAAGGTACGCTTAAGCTACTCAGCAACCTAATTTGTACTAGCCACAAGCACATTTCAGTCTAAGATCGAGCAACTTCGCTATGTAAAATGGCTTTTATACATAGGCAGAGGTGATTTTCAAAATTAAGTAAGGTACTATCACCGTACGACCATGAGGTACAGAACTACTAAGGTAAGGTACCTTACCTACCTTAGGTACTATAGTACTTACCGTATATAGCGTCCCCCAAAGCGTAGTTGTCGATGCTAGTGACGGTTTCCTTCAAATTCGTCTCTACTCTAGAGCAGATACCTCATCTATAGATTTGTGGGCTGTTTCCCACCCGTCTCGCAGCCTTGCAAGATCTACTTGTTCTCTCTTAGAAGTCATTGCTGTCTTCGACTTGGCTACAAGTTGGTCGACCAAAATTTTCATATAGCTCCGACTCCAACTTTGCGGCCGTGAGAATGAGGCTCTCTTTACATTCCTAGAGGCTACCAAAAGTGAGTCTTTTAGGTACAGACTTGGGATCCAGGTGCGAGGCGGGGTTGGATGCTGTTTTTATACTGCCGGAGAATCAGGCTGGGTTTGAATTTGGGATGAAGTTATTGAGGAATCATGGGCTTTGTGTTGTGCTGTCGTTTCCCGATAATGGGTTTCATGTTTCGGCGAAGGATTTGGTGTTTAGAGATATTAAGATCATAGGGAGCTTGGTGGGGAAGAATTGGATGCTGAAAGAAATGGTGGCGTTTGCGGCGGAGCATGATGTGAAGGCAGTTAAAAACACTTTCCCATTGAGAGAGTTGAACGAGTTAGTGGAAGAGTACAAAAAGATGAAAGGTGGCAAGCTGGTGGTGGATATGACATTGTAAATATGTTAATCACATGTATCTAAGTTCATGACTTAACTTCGACGACGTTCAACAACTAGCCTCTGAATCATATAAAGATGCGCATATATACTTAGGTAGGTATTAATTACTAGATGCTCAATGTGCCGAATTCCTGTTTTGAAAATCTAAATGCTGCGGGTGTAATGCGAATCCCGAAAAGAAATTTCCAATAGTTTCATGATCATCAAGGGATGTGACGAGTGATACATCTAACATTGTTGTTAGTCCAACAAAGCTAAACAATGACTTGATAGATGGTAGATAAAACTTACATTGGTCAGGACGAATAACCGCTACAGCGCCTTCTGTCGGATCCACTCCATATTTCTCATATGTATGCCCATGGCCAGAATTATAGCTTTCGTCATCGAAGAACGTCTTCAGTATATCTATCAGGCTGTCAGAAATTTTTTGATACCCATTTTCAGTCACAAATACCTCTCATTCGCCATTTCCCGTTGACTGGCTGGAAGTATTCAGGAATTTGCTCTTGCTCAACTTTGATCCGCTCCCCGTGAAGAACCAAGATAGGCTCAATAAAGCTATCCGGATCCTCATTCGATGCAGTAAACTGCTGAATTGGACCTTCTGCAGACGACAAATATTGTGCAAGCTTGAAAACTTAGTTAAAATCTTGACAGAGAGCAGCTTAAAAGAACCCACCGCGTTTAATCGTTTAGCGTTTGAGGAGTTCTGCAGGTCACCTCCAAAAACCACAATTCTCCATCTCCCATCAGCCGGAAGAGCCTTAACTAATCGCATCGCTTTAGCATCACAAAACCGTACCACTTGAGCACTCGGAAACCGCATCCCAACAGGCAATCCCGTTGCAAGTGACTGTTTACTCCGAGCAAGAGATGTGATGCTAGAATCTTCATATTTCGACGTCAGTCCTGCAGTATACTGTCCAGATTTGATAAACTGCTCCGCAAAATACTCCGGCGTATGGGTATTATCCCCACTAGCTTTCAACTGAAACAACTTTATAAACTGACGATCGAAGTCGATAAGATCAGCTGCGACTCTTGACCTCTCGATGCTATAAGTTTCAAGTAAGGCAGGACTTGCTCGCTCTTGAAGGACAGCTGCCAGTTTCCATCCAATGTTGTACCCATCTTGGAGACTAACATTCATTCCCTGCCCCGCTTTGGGCGAGTGAGTATGACACGCGTCACCAGTGAGAAAAATACGATTGTCTTTGTGGAAATGGTCGACTAAACGTTGACCGATTGAGTATGCAGACCACCAAAACGTGTCTGCGATTTCGAGAGTATAGGGATAGAAGATTTTCTGTGCGGCGGTGTGCAAATGCTCGAGCTTAACGCTTTTAGGTATTGTGCCGTGAGGAAGTTCGATGTAACACCTCACTAAACTGTCTCCTTCGCGTGGTATCAGCTGCAGTTGGGATTGGTTAATCATTTGATCAGCTAAATTTGAGGACACTGGATGCTCACCAACAAGTTACCAGAATTTGAATGAAGAGTTGCTTTCTTTCTAATGTCTGGAAAGTTGGTCCTTGGATAAATATCCATTACACCCCAAACAGCATCAGTACTATCACCAATCATCTTATACCCAAGTGAACGGCGGACGCTGCTGTGGGCGCCATCACAGCCCTATAAGTGGTAAGTTTATGTCAACGTCCCATACGTGATGTAATGACTTACAAGTACATATTTCGCCCTGTATGTCTTTTCTTCTCCATCCTGCTCAGCAATTACCGTCACCGGATATTCTTTTTCCTTGACTGCTGTGCCATTGGCTAATGAATCATCACCATTGACATAAACATCGTCCACAGAATGAAGTTCCACGCTTTTAACTGCACAACCATAATCAACAGTCTGATTATTAAACCGTTTCATAGCATCCAACATAAAGCCATTGATGAAAGCTTGATTCAGAATAACATGCGGTTGATGAGACAACCCCGGCATGGTATCAGCCGTCCGTCCTATTCGAGCCAGTTGCCCATCCGAATTCGCCGACCAGAAAACAACTTCGAGAACATGATAGGCAGCGCGCAAAAGTTCTTCTGCCATGCCGAAGCTTTCGAACACTTCCACTGTTCGGCACTGTACTCCATCTGCTTGCCCAAGTTGCATGGGTCCGGAGTTCTTCTCGAGGATACGGCAGGGAATACCGCATTTTGCGAGCCAGGTTGCGGCGCATAGCCCTGCTGATCCGCTTCCACAGATTAGGACGTCAACATATTCGACCATGTTCGGGTTGGAAGGCGATCTGTTCCCCTTGAGCCGAATGAGAATCGTGAGAGAGGGTCCACGTGACGAGATTCAACAGTGTCAATATCGCGAGAAGACCCTGTACGTGTAAACAAGTATGACTGGAAATAAATTCTTGAAAGCTCGTGTAGACAGAGCTTCGATTCCCTAAGCCAATCAACGCCAAAGCAAGGTATCTACGAAGAACAAGGCGGGAGATAATGCTTCAGCTCTTGCCAGAAATGAGCGCGAAACTCCACTCATAAAGTGTTAAATTTCTACAATGAATGATGAGACGACATCGATAACCTCTAACAATAGACTGGAGGCTGAAGCTCCGCCGATATCGTCAGGCTCTATATCGGCGTCGTGCGCTTACTTCCGCGAAGTTACAACAGCAATGACGCTACATTATTATCTCTCCGCTTTCAAAAATTATGCGGGGTTGGGACAACTGGATGTGGACCAATTGATTACATTTGCTTCACACCAATCCGCGGCTCGGTCGTCGGCATGGTTAGATTCCGCGGAACGGCAACAAAAACGGGCTGTCGTTTTAATTGGCGACTTTGATGACCGGAGGCAGACTCTGGAAATATCAAAAAGGATTCACGCTGTTGGGATAATCAAATGAGAGTACGTCCAGCGGAAGTCCCGTGCCAAAGAGTAAGTCGTCAAAATTCATTCCGTCTAGGTCAATGCCGGAAGAATATTGTCGTTCGTCGTTTGATTGAAATTGAGGTGATTCGGTCTCTGCTGGTCCCTGTGATACTTCAACGACATTTGCCTGTGAAGGTGCAATTCCGATGTTTCCTTCTCGTACTGTACTACCGTTGGATCTGTCTCGCCCCATTTTGCTACCAACACGCTCCAGCATAGATACGTATCGGGCTGCCAAATGACTTGTGTGACTGGCAGTTTTCAAGAACTCCATGCCGCATCGTAAGGTTTCCTGTTCTGCGTCATGCCCAAGCATATTCAATCTCTCCTTATCCATTGTCTGTACATGAAGCAAGACGCCCATGGACGTGAATACATAATGGAGACTATACCAAATGGAATTCAGCAATCCCGCACGATATTGGCTGTAGATCATTCTGACGGTTTGACGAGCTGCATATATGCAGGTCTGAGAACCTGCGATAGCAATCGTACGAAAGAAATCGTCTTCAATCTCTTGGCGACTGAAGATCAGAAGGAGTTGTCTCTGCAGAAGAATGCGTATTTGTAGATATCTGACCTCCATTACTGTTCGTTGTCGTTGAAAGAGACGGCCTTCTGCTGCATTGCGGCCAGATAGGAGATGTGCAGGTACGCCTTTCCACCATGCCAGAAGTTGACCATCCAAGAGTACTGCTTGACCAAGCACCTGTGATTGTCTTGAAGACTCAGGTGTAGCACTATCTGTGGAAGGTTTTGCACTAGTCCTCCTGTTGGCGAGATAGAGTTCCCGCAAGATACTATCAATGACTCTAGATAATTTCACTGTGTGGACAAAGAAAGCTGTGACGGAAGGACGTCTAGCAGGCTGTCTTGGAGTCATGGAATCGTTATGTATATATTGATCGTCAACCGCGACTGGTAACGGCACATCATTTGCATCTGTCGACTGAAGTGACGGTGGCCGACCCAATTTCATACTTAGTGTTCGATCAATAATGAAACCTCCCCACCAGACTCGCTTTCTTACTTCCTTCTCCATTGTTGTGAGTGACTGACTATCAGGATCCAAGTGAAGTCCAATAGTGAAAGCCGTACGAATCATCAATCCAACGAGATTCCAACACTCATTGAGGTCCAAAGTCCCTTGAAGGTAATGACACATGAGAAGTAGGGATTGAACAAGCTCCAAGTTAGCTTTTCTGAAAACATGAGAGAAGATAATTTGTCTAGAACGAGCCACAAAAGGCGCAACCCTTGTCAAAACTTGTTCCTCAGGAACTGCGTCACAAAATTCGCATCCATGAGCGAATACAAGATTGAGAAGAGCATACCAAGATGGTCTCAAAGTAGATTCAGGAAGCCATGCCCACATCTTCTCGTACTCAGCTCTGAAACTAGGTTCATGCACAAAGGGGTACAATGGATGAACACGGTCAAAATAACCATCGACAAGACTGTCAGCCAGGTGACGATCAGGAAGTTGATATGTTGATTCGGGATCACCAAAATTTCGACTTGCCGGGCTTCCTGGAGTTTGAGCACTGTGAGTAAGTGATAGACCTCGTTCCCGTCGTTTGTTCTGCAAGTGCACGCCATTCTCATTCCTTGATTCTGGAGGCACTTTTGACACGAATGCGAATGAAGATGAATCTCCAAAGTATCCATCAGGACCATCAGAGTCACTAGGAGAACTAGCACGAGAATGGATAGGTTGTGAGTTGGGAACCACAACTGACGGAGGATTGATGGCCTCATATGGCAAATTGGACGAGCGTAAACCTGTCTCGGCTGGCTCTCTTAGCAGCGCCGTCGAGGCACTCCACAGAGCGCTCAACCCATCTGTCCCATTGCTGGGAGATGATATAGTCAATGGTGATGGTTGTTGCGCTGGCTGTGACCGGTCAGGTTCTCGTTCACCTGGGGCAATTGACTTCAGGCCTGACACCGAGTGAAGGGGATGGCCAGAGACTTTTGGGCCTGAGGATGTGCCACGTCTGTAACGAATCAAAGACAATTCAGCGGAGATTGGTCGTATTCTCACTCACCCATCACTTGTTGCATCAGATGGATACTGACAAGGGACCCATCGACTTCGGCAGCCCCCACATTCGGGTCGCTCACCATCACACCGGTGTTTTCTTTTCCGGCAGCTGATACAGGCGTGCCGTGAGGGCAATCTTCGCCGCTTGACCCGTCCCTCGGACATGTCTCCGATCGAGATGTGATCAGTCTATTTCAAATGCAAGATCATCCGAGGAGTATGCAGCTTTTAACCCAGGAAATCTGGGGTTCACGGAATTGCGGGGTACCGGCATTGGCAGATGTGGGACTATTGCCGAAGTTGAGCCGCGGATGGCGCTGGTCAATCCGGGGATCATTCCTTGGTTGTCGACACGGAGCAGGCCCGTGTGATGACTTGTTGCTCATATCGTCGTGATCATTACCTCCTTGGTAATGTTGGTAGAAGTGCGGGTCGAAGCCGGATCACAGCGGATAAGACCTGAACAGCGTCTACCTCTGAGTTCACAATAAACTGGGATGTTTTGGTACGGGGAGTAAAGTGTCGAAGTCGGAAAGATTTTTGGGGTATTTTATCAGTTCGCGTTGTTGAATATTGAGCTTTCTTCTCATTTTTTGACAAATGATTGACAATCAATCAAAAAAGTAATCAGTCTGCACAGTAAAGATGGTTCTCAAGCTCTCATTTGCCTGCTGGGACTACGACCGCATGAAAGCGATCGAAGATGGAAGAGTTCGTCCTGAAGGAATTGACCTTACATTTTTAAATTATCGAGTAGAGGAAACGTATGCGTAAATTCCGGAATTTGTTGTGAAAATCACTTACCATCTCATAGCTTTTTCCGTCAACTGCGATTTCACGAATTCGATGTTTCTGAGTTGTCACTATCGTCGTATGTTTTGACTCTCAATCAAGACAATCCACCCTTTATCGCAATTCCTGTTTTCCCTTCCCGATTTTTCCGTCATCAGTCGATGTATATCAACAAGAATGCTGGAATCAAGAAGCCCGAAGATCTCAGAGGGAAAAGAATTGGAACTCCAGAATATCAGAGTGAGCAAAATTCTCTAATATACAGTGTTTGTTCGACTAACAGCCACAAAGTGACTGCCGCCGTCTGGCAACGTGGTATTCTTGAAGATGACTTCGGAGTCCCCATTGATAGCGTTCAGTTCTTCGTCGGCGCAATCGAGGACGTAGACCACTCGCGGATCAGCAAAATCTCCCACTCCCTACCACCCGGTGTGGAAGCCACGCCAATCGCTGCAGGGAAAACACTTTCCCAGATGCTGGCAGAGGGCGAGATAGACGCGATTTTCAGCGCCTCTCGACCTTCCTCTATGGACACCTCACCCAATGTCGGATTCCTCTTCCCAAATTTCAAAGAAGTGGAGGCAGACTACTACAAGCGTACTGGCATTTTCCCAATCATGCACGTTGTTGTTCTAAAGAGGAGCGTGTACGATGCTAATCCGTGGATTGCGAAGACGCTGACCAAGGCTTTTGCTACGGCTCTGGATATGGCCTATGAGCCGTTGAGAGAGCGGTCAGCCTTAAGATATATGTTGCCTTGGTTAGAAGACAATGTCATGGAAATTGAGAGGCTGATGGATGATAAGAAGTGGTGGAAAGATGGGTTTGAGGAGAATAAGCACGTTATTGATAAATTTTTGGATTATCATTATAAGCAAGGGCTTTCGAAGAGGAGGTTCAAGGCGGAGGAAATCTTCGCACCAGGTTCGTTGGAGACATATGTGCTGTAGTTACTCAAGGTCGGGAGAGAATATTGCTATACTTTAAAAATTGCTACGTCAGATACACTATGAAAATTAAATCATTGTTGAATTGAGATAAGAGGAGAAGTATGTCTCGTGTCTTTGCGTGTCGAAAACTCCACCTTTCTATTACAAATCTCGGTCAAAGTTAGGTTGTTCTTTTTCCTCCATTCAGCTCCCTTCCACATTAGGACAATCACACCAGCGTAGAGCACAAACGTAATAATAGCAATAGTAGCCCAAGCAATACCATAAGTAGTTTCCTGAGCAAACGGAATCTGTACGTTCGTTCAAAATCAGCGTCTAATTTAGTGTATTTCTTGTGTGCAAGACTTACCATATAAAAGCCCAAAGTAAATGAGAAAGTCAGCCGTCCAAAATTAAGCAGTGTAGAAATCTCCGCCGATTGTGGCTTATAGCAATCCGTCAAATAAGCAAAGACCGTTGTGGAAACAATCTGAAGTCCGAAAGCACCAATCCCAATGCCCATAACAGGACCAATCCAATGCGTCCGAAACTGCAGACATACGCCTTCGATGACAACGCCTGCAGGAAGAATGAAAGCACCAGGCCAAGTGGCATGAAGACGTGATTCTGGCTCTGCTAGACCTCCTTTGCGTTTATTTGCCAGATATAAGACTTTGTCACTGACTTGTCCAGATACGAGCTCTCCTAATAGGGATCCGATAGTTGTTGACAATCCGATAGCAAGTCCTACTTGTGCAGTGTCAAATTTATAGATGCTTCCAAATGCAGCGGCGCCTGTAACTGCAAATAAAACAGTTCCGGCACCAAATGCAATACTGTAATAAAAGCCTGCTAAGAGAACAGAAGGATACTTCAGCATGATGAAGCAGTGAGTAATATCCCATAGACTAGGTCTTCGCCTGACAGTCACGCCTCTGAAATTATAGAGTTGCCACCATGATCGAGTCTTCTCGTGAGAAGCTCCTGTGACTGGATCGCGGTGATAAAGAGTTTCTGGAAGGCAAAAGATGTTGACAAGCCAAGTGACACCGAGAATGATGGTGGGGACCCAGTAGCACCATCGCCATCCAGCGTATTTGGCTGTGAATCCACCAACGATGGCCGCAATATGAGCACCGTTTGTAACACTTTATGAGAGTTAGGTCCCATCTATCCATGAATTAGCACGGGAGCTTCAACTTACAAGACAACATATATTCCCATGTATAGTCCTCGTTGATGCATGAAGTACATATCAGATACAACGGAGGCGCCAATACCCATTCCGACCGAGGTGCCAATACCAACGAATACTCGTGCGACAAGTAAAAGGGCCCCAGGACTTTGCTACAGCACATCCAGCATTGGCAGCAATTCCAATTGCAGTGGTTATAATGTACACGGGTCTGCGGCCATACAAATTGGATATGGGTGAGTATATCAAAGGGGCGACCCCAGCAACAACAATGGCAATAGTCGTGCTATAGGAAGCCACAGTGACAGAGACTCCCATTGCTTCTCCCAGGGGAGCAAAAGCAGAATTCTTCCAAATAGTTAATAGCTGCAGGAAAATAGCCAGAAGCTGGAAGACTTACGATGGTGCCTTGAGAGAAAGGTCCCAAAAATCCGAGAAAAGATACTTGGATAAGCACCATAAACTTAATCCAAGCAGCCCAGTTCAAGGGATCTGGTATCTCGAAATATCAGAATATGCTCTATATTTTGGAACGAAAATTCTACTCACCTAACGCATCATCAGAAGGCTGAGGCTTGAGTGGATATCCATGGGGATCAAGCTTGAGCGCTCTCCCATTAGGGGGCGTATCCGAGATATATTCTTGTCCTTGAGCAGAAGCTTTAGATTCGACGTCCCCGGCAGACATGATGATAGAGTTGTGAAAAAATGCAAAACTCAATGTTTGAAAAATGAATTCCAACTTCCGCTTTGGGTTGAAGATATACAGTAATATTCAGACCAAACACGGCTCCAGGAGAGGCGATGATCAGGGAGGTTTGCATGAAATATAAGGCCCTTCCTTCTCACAAATCCAATCCGCGCTTCAAACGCATCAGCTCTGGGCACCTGCTTCATGGGGTCGGAAACGTCTGATATGCCAAGTATGTCAGATATCCAAATCTGCTCCTCATTATTGGTTCCTCACTTCCCCGGATCTCCCGGAGCACTCTAAATCACCGATAAGATGGGGAATCTGAGTGCACGTCAAGAGTTGCGGGGTTTAGTAATTCAGAGAGCTTGAAGTTAAACTGCCTCGGAAGGGGCTGCCACAAAATCGAAAACGCCGCGGAGTGTACTGGGGAAGCGAGTCTGGGGAAATAGGCTCCGCGGTGTGAACGGCCGCGGCTTGATCATTAGGTTCTGCCAAACTTGAATCCGAAAATGGCAATTGGGATTCAAACGGCTTAAGACTCCGAAATACGGTCCTTCTCATTAGCAACATTGGTAATGCATTTCGTAAGTAAGTATCCGTCTCATTCTGTTTAAAGCGTTGTTCTTCTTGCTTGAGATTTGAAGTTTCTTGTCATTTCATCTTTCTTGAACTATCAAAAGTTTCACCATCCGCTCATTCAACTCCGTATCACCATCACCATGAGGCAACTCATTCTTCTAGCAGCCATTCCCACCCTGTTGATCATTGTCATATACCGTCTCTACCAAAATCGTCTCAAATACCGTGCCCTACACCACATTCCCACCCACGAATTTACTGACGGCGACAACTCCCGCGACCGCTACGTCCGTGACCTAAAAGTCCTCCTCGAATCTGGCTACCGCAAATATAACAAACATGGCTTGGCCTTCAAAGTCTCTATTCCAATTGGCGGCTACACAGTCAAATACCGTGTCGTGCTCCCTAAAGACCATCTCGAAGAGATGAAACATCTCTCCAACAACATCTTCAGCTGGGCCCTAGCATCCGGTGTTATCTTCGCCGAAAATTTTACCGGTGCTCCAATTAGGGGTCCTTGGTCTGGAAAAGCGCTGCGTGTGGGCATCCATCAGAATCTTGGGGACATCACAAAGCAGTTGGACAGGAAAATCGACCAGTATTTTGAGACACATTTGCCTCAGAATCCGAGCTCGCCGGAGTCGATTACGTTTATGGAGTTTTTTGTGCCTTGCATTGCGAACGTGACGAACTCTCTACTCGTTGGCGAAGAGCTGGCTGCAGACCTGGAATGGATCCGCCAAAGTTGCGACTTCGCTGTGAATCGCTATAAATCGGCTGACGATGTACGCGCTTGGCCTCCGTATCTTGCAACGGTGATATCTCCTCTCATTCCGAGTGTCCGGAGACTTCGATATAGCAGAGCATATGTCAAGAAGTCATTGGCACCCATGTATCAGGAATTGAAAAGACGTGAGTTATTGGGTGGAAAGGAGAAGTCTAAATTCCGAAAGGGGATTCATGGGTATGAGTGGTTGTGGGGTGGTGCTCCCGATGACGTTACTCTTGAGGACTTCTCCGATACTATGATGCGGACGCTTATTGCTTCAATTCATACCACTGCTAAGACCATCACCATTGCATTGGTGGATCTGTTGAGTCAACCAGAGTATCTTGATGAACTTCGTGAGGAGGCTATGGAGGCAATGCGAGAAGATGGGTCAATTGACATTGATAAACTGTTCAAACTCGACTGCTTTCTGAAAGAAAGTCAAAGATTAACACCAGTATTCCTTTGTAAGTCAAGAAATTGATTATCTGTTGATCATCACACGAGGCTAACTTGCCACAGTGACTATGAATCGAATCGTCACGCAACCATATACCTTCAAGACTTCCGGACTCGAAGTCCCAACAGGAACCATGACAACGGCAGCCACTGCCGCAATAGCTACAGACCCAGACACATTTGGCATCGACTCCAACGCCTTCGACGGCCGTCGATTCATGCGTCTCCGGGAAGACAACAAGGCCAGCGAAAGCGCCTTCAAGATGGGTATGGCGACTGAAGACTCCCTAGGTTTCGGACTTGGTAGCCAAGCCTGCCCGGGAAGGTTCTTCGCGGTCAACAATCTAAAGCTCATGCTATCAAAATTGATCACTCAATGGGATCTGACGTTAGAGAAAAATGGTCAGAAGTATTTGGGTGGGAGGCCAAAGTATGAGTATTTTGACTTCTCGGTCGTACCACCGGAAGAGTATGGTATCAGGTTGAGGAAATTGCAGAAGTGATTGATAATAGACAGACTGTCGGACACATCCCAGGTACAGGTCTTGAAGTAGTTCTCCCGACGACTGTTGATTGTATAAATATTGTGGGAACGGCCGTCTCCCTTCTAGAAGATGAAACGAAGTTGGAAAGGACCATCCTTGTCAAATCTGTCCCAAATATATAAATTCCGCGATCTTCTTCAGAGTACTTCTTCTTCAATCAGAATGCGTAGAAAAGCTACAGCCCAAAAGGTAGAGAATGGAAGGAGAAGAAAGGCGACCCTAATCAAAAAAGTGCACGAGTTCGGACTGTTATTCGACGTAGACATCGCTTTACTTATTAAGCAAAAACGACAGTATTCAGGTTATACGTCGATTGAGAATAAAAATTGGCCACCACCAATGGCGCAAATTGTAAGTTCATATTAGAGGCCTTGTTAGAATGGGATCGACCTAAGCTAAGCGCGCAGCGACTTGAATACCCTATCCCAAATATCCTTCTTCCTCGCGATATTGAAGCCTAAAAAAAGCTAGGGTATAAAGACAGTCCTTCTTTGTCGGCAAACAGTAGGAAGAAAGCTAAGAAGAAAGTTGACGAAGATTTATAAAAAAAAAGGTTTAATACTTATCTTTACTATTATTTCCATTTTTAACTTATTGTTATCAAGTAAATGATTATTTTACTTACAGGCTACAATACAGTATAAGTACGTATAACCTACGGAGGCCTGCGACTTAAGTCTATGCATTGACTACTTAGGGTCTCGCCTGTCCACTCAATTTTCACGACAACGGTTTGCAAGGGTACGTGAAAGGGAAAGTTCCAGTGTACCGGCAGGATAGTTCTAGTGACCTTCAGCATGTGGTACGCTGTGAGTTTAGCGATATTATTCACTAAGGACACTGGCAAAGGCCTACCTTAGATAAGAAGATATGTGAGTAGCTTCGAGTAGGTTTGGAAGATACCATCTCCTCTTTGATAATATTCCGACGAGAATGCCAAGTCGTTCTTGGGTGGGGTTTGACAATGGATAGATTACATATGCTCTCTCTTCAAAGTAACGTGGAGTTGAGCAAATTCCAAAATTTGTTACGCCTATTAGCTACGTACTTGTAACATATGAGAACATCATTCTAAACCGAATATTTATAATAGCCTATTAAACGATGCACCTGGTACCAGCCACCCAACGCCCACAAAAATACAAGAAAAGTGTGTCCTTCACCTGAACTACACATTCAATTATATGTCGACTTTTCCCTCAATGGTAATTGTCGGTCCAAAGTATTGAAAGCCAATGTCCTCGGAGTGAAAGGTTGCTTCACTTGTGATGCAGCTCTTGGCAAAGATTTCATCTCCCAGAGCTTTTCCCCAGACCGGTCCGAAGAAGGTGACTCACTGAGGTCATCTATGTCTGTTTTCTGGGCCTCCCGCATCGCTTTAGTTGGGATTGCAGACCAAACGCCAAGAATGAGATTCAGGAGAAATACCACCCTAGTAGTGTGGTCAGTATGCGTTCAAGATGTATGGAGGGTTTGATCATAGCTCACATCATAATGCACGTCGTGGCAAAGGTACCTTTCGCCAGCAGACAGTTGTGGCCGTTGCCAGAAGCTTCAGCGTAGCTACAACTTTTGGAAACATACCAGGCCACTGGACTTGGATGCGTCGGATCGGAATAGTCAGGGCCTGCTTGACCATATATGCTCACAACCCACAAGGCAACAATGACGACATTCACGAGCACACTGAGGATAGGGTACCATGTATGCATGACGAAGAGGACGAGCTTGACCAGCATGATGAACATCGAAAGGACTGAAACAACTACGTTGAAATTGGTGATGCTGGCATGATTGTCAGTAGGTCCAATAATAAAGGCCACAGGGAACTTACAACGAAGACCATACCAGAGGAATCTTGGGGATGGGTCGATAATTGGCATAGGCATAGAGGATCTCATCTGGACTGGAATTGAATCCATTGTCTGAGCCGATACGCCACATTTCAGTTCGGTATGCGTCTGGACTTGCAATACCGAAAAGAGTCAATGCTGCCACTGTCCCCCCCAATTCAATGATCATCAAGGCAATGAGAACTTTGGGCCATTTCCACTGCTTCGAAAAAACCTGGAAACAGCTGGTGAAGCCCATCTCATACGATCTTAGAAGTTGAATGTGTCAGGAGTATAGAGGCTTGGGCCTCGAGTTTTGTTTATGATAGACGTTGTGCACTTCTATTGATATTGCACTCTTCGAGAGGAAAAGTGAACAAAAGTTGGATGGAGGGCGACATTTGCGTTGACTTATGTGATTGCGGATGCCCATTGTAACGTGTGTCGTCGATGACTGCGTCCAATAGAAGTGTGATAGAGTGAATGCTGTAAGCGCCGACAAAGTGATGCTGCAGGTGAGGGGATAGCGGAAAGCGAATCGGCAGCCTGTATTCAATTACCGGTAACGCCGACATGGATGTGCAGACAGAACGGGTGTGAGATATGCTGGCCAATTAAGTCTTCTGGCTTCAGTGCCTGAATTATCAGGTCACCTAACTCAATTCTGACAAAGTCATGACACGATCGATCCCCTTTGCTCGTACATAGTACTGTATTCAATCATCAAATCAACAGCTTCTCTGACCTTCCGTTGGTTGTCTGCTGGTCCTAGTGGGAACCTGTCCCCTCTTAAAATTCGTTGTCGATTTTCCCATGCAGGTTATATGAAGCAGAGGCAAACATTGCGTACCTTTGCATGATACAGTAGCCACCATAAGTATAGTACTTTGATCCATGACCTTCGTTCATTCCTCATTCTCCTGGCGACTATCATTCCTTAGTGTGTCTGCCCCTCGTGGAACACATGATGAGAGCTAGATACAGTACAGTAATGTCAACATATATTACTTCATGTCCCATCCCATAATAAAGAGCGGAAACCATCATCATCATTATAATGAAAACTTCGTCAGTAGCATTGTATGTGCAGTGATACTTGATCACTATACCTTAATATGGATACTACGTAAATAATGTACACTGACATTCCAATTCATTTATCACGATAGCTCTGTGGCGCGAGCTATGGATAATCACGATAACCACTGAGCTATGCCACTTCTGGTGAGTCTGATCTGGAATTCTAATTAGGTACCTTATCTTCTAACTTCCCCACAAAAGAACAACGAATCTGGACCTCGTCGATCTCATTGTCTAAATCAACAGCTATACTAGTATCGTAATAGCCTCGACACCGTCACAAGGTGTCTAAGCTGATTCTACTCAGCCTACTCTGGTCCGACACTTAGTATTATTGTGTTGTATTGCTTAAGTATCCATAATTAATCAACCATCCATTGTTATTGCTTTGATTTCGTCATTCAGCGCCTCTACGGCCGTCATCTCGTTCCAAGACCAGTTTTGAACATTCCTTGGGATATACTAGCTTTTTTTTTACCTTCATGCTCCTCATGTGCCTCATACATTCTGTCATCTTCTCCTATGAACTGGAGCATTACGTGCGTTCTCCTTCTGACCGCAGCTGTCTAAGATAGCAAGACAGGACTTGCCGATCTATTCTGGCAAGCTGGATGCTCTAAACACTCCCTAGCTTCTTGGCCACACAAACGGAGTCTACGTATCCTGCCGTGCGTGGGTATTCTACTTCGACCACGTCCTCCTTCATGAAGCAGGAGACGAAGTCTTCAGAAAAGAGCTTCCGAACAGAGCCAGACCAACCATCGTTGACTCAGAATACGCCAATACGTTGGCTGAGCAGGGTAGCGGACAAAGTAGATGCTGAGATTCTCACGCCAGAAGTACTTCAGGCGACATCAGTCAACCAAGAACGGAAAGTCGTCGGGGAAGCCCCAGGAGCGAGAATCTCTGATATCAGATCTTCCGCCTTGATAACTACAGCATCTCCAAAAGCACATCATAAGAGACCAAGGCAGAGTAATGTAGTTGAGCAGAATGGAGGGCAGGAACCGTTGTTGAGAACGTCACGACGGGTCAAATTTCGGCACACTCTGGATCCTACGACGTTTCCTAGTGAAACGTTCACCGACAATACAGGTCCTTTATCTCCTTTGTTTTTCTCACATACGCATGTTCACCGTCCTGCGCCTCCTTTGTCTTTCTCGAGTTCTGATGCTGCCGCGACGAGGCTCAGTGAATCTTTGGAAGAATATGCGGGTTTTACCACGCTCAACATTACTCGGGGCAACATGAGTAGTTATTATTCAGTTCAATTTCTAAAGATTAATTGCGAAGTAGATTCGTTAGGGCGTCGTGAACAGGTTTCACTAACTCAGTGTCCCCTTTGGAAGCGTGTATATATACGGTGTGAGAAGTGCTAGTGCTACAGTCTAGTAAACCACTTTCTTCACACAGTTCCCTGATAGCGCCAGCAAGGATCGATTCATCGGGGTCGCAGGGCCCGCCCGGGACTTCCCAGAGATGAGGGACGTAGTCTGACGCAGAGCGTTGGACGATGAGCGCATGAGTTGAGTTAGGAGGAGAGAAGACTAGTGCGGTAGCGAGTATGCGATGTTTTGAGGGGTGAGAGCTTAGGTAGTTTTTGACTTGAATATGGAAGGGCAAGAGGGTAGAAGGATGACAGTGCTCCTGGGGGAGGTCTGGGTGCCATAACCATTCATTTGGAAGTGCTGTAGTGGAAGTAGAATGGCTTAAGTTTGTGAATATTGCTGGGTCTCTTGGCATTGGAAACGAATAAAGGCTATGTACTACTTTGTCCATATCAGAATCCATTTCAACTTCGCCTTGGGAATAAATACTTACTCCTGTATAGCTTTCGAATAAGCTTTCCCTGAATCTTCTTCCAATCCCCCCATTCAATCAACTCGCCACATTCATCTTTAAAAGCTTTGATCTCAGTCATTATAAATTGGGTTCCAAACAAAATTTGCAGGTTTTTCACGAGATCCTGAGTACCCATCGCGTGATATGGTATAGTTGCCCAAAATGCAGTCTCACAGGAGCCTTGACACCTTTCGAGCTCATTCTTGCCGATGATGCGGATTTCTTCCTGATACACACAGGAGCAAGCACTTCCGTAAGACTTCCAACGTATGGGTTCAAGACTTGCAGCCCGTTTATTAAACGGTGGTAGAGCGAAGCCTCCTTTCCCAGCTACTTGTACGGCAGTAATCTTATCCATGCTCAGTCCAGAAGATCCAGTTAATAAATCAGTCAGAAGTTATGCTAAACCAATTTGACGTGACTTACATAGCTCAGTTTGATATCTGATGCCGCGACAAAGGTTTTAGAGGTGTGAGAGTTTTGGGTATGGACTTGGGGAACTCAATTCGCTTTATGGTTGTGCCTAGTTGCTGATGCGTTTATGCGATCACATATTCCTTGCTAAGGATTTAGTTGTAAGTGCTTCAAGCTCACGATGTTGCGCGTGGTTGCATTTCACCAGCCATAGCTGCACTACCCGCCGCTGAAACAGCTATTTTCAGTCCTCAAAACCAGCAAAGCGGTTAGGGTCTGGCAACATTTGCATGACTTTGAAACATATCTCGGAACTGCGATTGCGGCACGAACAAATTCCCAACTCTAACGGCGGCCTTGGAGGCCGGTCCAATAGAGCTCGCTAGCGCTGGCGCCTAAATGATCTCAAGGGTGCTGACGACTGGGCGCTTAGCAGAATCTCGCATGTCATTGGCGGTAATATGTTGCCGCTTACTGTCACACAAGTTAAAATCCATGGTACCTGTACCTCCACCTCGCGCAAACAAAGAATTCCTACCTTTTCATCGCAATTTCTTCAACTTAGTCCGTCCCGTGCGCTGACTTGCCCACCCCTTCTATAATGGAGTCTTTGGATACCTGTATCTTGGCTGCCCTTGCGTCGGTAAATGCGCTGCAAGAGAGAGTGAAAGGCTATAAGAGTCGCGACAAAACATTAGGCAGACTGCAAAGTGGGCTCGAGGATCTCACTACCGTTTTAAGCCTACTAAAGGAGGTCGATATTGATGAGAGCCCGATTTTGACCCTTCTGACAGGGCCCGTAAGTCGATGCGACGAAATGTGTCGCGAGTTCAGAGCCAGCATGGAGGGTTTCAACAAAGAGCCGGACACAGGATCAAAAGATTGGACAAAGATGGACTTTATGAAAGGGAGCATCAGCGAGTTCATCGATACTCTATCGAACTACAAGTCGACGATCCAAACTGGCCTAGGAATTATTATTGTGTCAGTTCCCTATACAGATTTATGCGAATGCTGGAGGCTTTGCTAACTCATCTTTTAGACATACTTCTACAGTCACTCATCAAGTTTTTGAAGAGTATAATGAGATGATTCAAGACACGGCTTATAATCTCGAGATACAACTTCAGCGCATCGAGGAGAAAGTAGGGACCGTTAACACAACTCTCCAAGGTGGGCAACCAGCAGTGCTAGTAGAACAACCTCGAGAGCGTCTTGATTCTTCGAATTTCGACAGAGGCCCGGATCGCGAGACATTATGGTTGGTGAAAGAGGCGGAGATCGCGAACCAAGGCTTAGAATTGTGCACGCAGGTCTCTAAACAGTTGCCTACTCAAACGATCCACATTATCGGCGAGGCCATCTGTGAAGGAAACAGCTCTCAAGTAGTGGTTACGACTCTTGCTGACCTCTTTATAGTTGGAAAGGTGAAGGCGAAGAAAAATTCAAGTCAACTGGTTGGTTCCATGGACAGCAATACTCTACTGGCTCTAGTCAAGCAACACTACGGCAGTGGTTGAAACCTGGCAGACTAGAAACCTTAAAACCCAAGTGAAGTGAGTGGGCATGGCTGGATGTTGTCGTAGAACGCAGGGCGTGGAGGGTTTGGAGCATGCTCACGGGATTTTGCATTTGATTGTCGAAAAAGAGATATTTTGCGGTAAGGAACTGATCCGTGGACACCTTCCTCAGCTTCATTGATAATATCTAATAGGATGATCCCCATTAACTATGACTTTAGGCCTTCCTCATAATGAGCAACACCACAGGCTCATCATTCTCAACCATATCCGCTAATAAAGCCTTCGGAAACTGAAGAACAAGAAACGCGCCGCCAGCTCCTAGCACCGCAATACATGCGATCACTAGTCATGGCCTCCGTCAAGTTATGGCACCTAACCTCTCTTGCACTCCTCTCACTCGCCTTCACGTAGAATGGCGTCTCTGCCTAGGCGAACATTTTGGATGATATATATTTCTATGGACTATCTCCTCCAGTATACCCTTCAAGTAAGAATCTACTTTTTCATCGAAGATCTGCAACTGATTTCATACCTAGCACCTATGTCCGGTTAAGGTGGATGGGCTACAGCCTATTCCAAAGCCGTGGCTCTCGTTTCCCAAATGACCCTTACTGAGAAAGCCAATATTACCGTTGGCTATAACCCCCGACAGTGGATATTCAGGAGTAACTGGAAGCGTTCTAAGACTAGACTGGCCCGGTTTCTGTCTTTCCGATGCCGGAAATGGACTGCGAGCTACCGATCTTGTAAATAGCTGGCCGAGTGGTCTTTATGTTGGGGCTTCATGGAATCGAAATTTGGCTTACCAACGAGCTCTTTATATGGGAGCCGAGTTCACGACAAAGGGTGTCAATGTGGCGTTAGGACCTGTGGTCGGTTCGTTGGGCAGAGTGGATGTAGGAGGCAGAAACTGGGAATGAATTAGTAACGATCGTAAGTTACGTATTCTTGGTATTAAACATAGCTTATCACTTTCTATCATATCTTGGAGGTTAACTTGGTGCGGAAACTGTGCGTGGAATTTAAGGTGCAGGTGTGATCACATTAGTGAAATATTATATTGTAAATGAACAAGAAACAAACCGCAATCCAAGTGGGAATGTTTCAGCTGTTTCATCAAACGTGGACGACAAAACTATCTATAAATTGTACCTCTGGCTGTTCGCAGATGCGGTTCATGCTAGGGCTGGCTGTATCATGTGCTTATATAATCGAATCAACGATTCGTATGCCTGTCAAAACAGCAAGACTTTGAACGGACCGTTGAAGACCGAGCTTGGATTTGAAGGATTTATTGCTAGTGACCGGGGCGCATAACGTAAGAGCTTCAGTTGGGAGAATTATGTTTTGTACCTCTCTGACTTATTTAGATACCGGACTATTATCTACGGAAGCGGGCCTTGATGTTGTAATGCCGGAGTCGGTCTACTGGGGCGAATCGGGAGGCAATCTCACAATCTCGGTCAAAAATGGCAGCTTGGCTGAATCTCGAGTCACAGATATAGCAACTCGAATTATAGCTGCACGGTATCAGATGGGACAAGATGTAAGTAGGCTGTCTGTAAACGAAGAACCACTGACTGACGTATTCTCAGGAGGGCTTCCTAGAGCCAGGTGTTGGAATGGCACTCGATTACACACTCCCGTATGCGATCGTCAACGCGCGAGATCCTGCATCCAAACCCGTACTCCTTGATAGCGCCATTGAAGGCCACGTTCTTGTCAAAAATGTGAACGGATCACTCCCACTTAAAGCACCCAAACTTCTCTCAATATTTGGCTATGATGCTGTTGTACCTTCTGGGATGGACATTGATACCCCTAAAAACTTTTTCGCTCCTTTCACATTTGGATTTGAGTCTGAACTTGATTATACCGGCTTTGTCCCTCCGGGGCCTTCTCCAGCGTTCGCCCCAAACGGTACACTGATCAGTGGAGGTAAGGTCTCTGTTTAGTCCATGCACATAAGCCTCACAATACTGATTTGATCAAAGTTGGAAGTGGCGCCAATGCTCCAGCGTATATATCAGCGCCTCTCGACGCGCTTAAGGAGCAGGCTTAATAGGACGGTACGAGTCTGTTCTGGGACTCCACCTCGTCACATCCTACTGTCGATCAGGCTTCCGCTGCCTGTCCGGTCGACGAGACGAATGCCGGCGTTATGAATTATTACAATTGTATTGCTGCAACAGGCAGCTACGTTCTAGATGATCCCATCGGAATAGTCATCTGAAAAAAGTTAGAACAGCTGGAGAGGAATTAAAGGGCAAACGAACCTCGGAGGCCGATACGATCAGCACCTTCTGTGGCAAATACGTTGATGAATACAAGTGGATAGACCATCCTAATATCATAGCTAACATTTTCGCTCATCTTCCCGGCCAAGACAGCGGACGTGCACTTGTGTAACTTCTTTACGGCTTTCAATCCCCTTCGGGCAAACTTCCCTATATAGTTACTATGAATAAAAGCGATTACAATACTCCTTCTCCCTCCTTACCGGAAGGAGAATTCGAACTCTTCCCTCAGAGTAGCTTCAGTGAAGGGATCTTTATCGACTACCGCAACTTCGATGCCAAGAATATTACCCCACGATACGAATTCGGGTTTGGACTTACTTACACGACCTTCGCCTTTTCAGATCTTGAAATCGAATTACTCCCTGGCGTATCGACTTCTTACCTGCCTCCATCGTCACCGGTTTTGAGAGGCGGAATCGCTTCATTTTGGGACGTCATAGCTTAAGTTCATGCAACAACCTCGAATACCGGATTGGTGGACGCTGCTGAAGTAGCACAGCTTTAGTAGCCATTTCTGGTGGACCGGTGAAACAGTTGAGGGGTTTCAGCAAGGTGGGCGTGCCAGCGGGAAGTAATGTTACTATTGAATTTGATCTCACAAGAACGGACTTAAGTGAGTGGAGTGTGGGAGAGCAAAGTTGGGCTTTGCAGCAGGGGAGATAAGTTATTCAATCTACGTTGGTAGTAGTAGTAGTAGGGATTTGCCACTGGCTGGGACGTTGACTGTTGGATGAAATAGTGGGAGGTGTTAAATGGGGGAACTCTATCGATGCTAGAAAGGAAACACCTATCGTATAATAATCATTCCACATTCCTATTTCAATAAGTGAACAGTTCTATCCACAAATTAGAAGAGGAAATTGAATCAAATTGATACATTTGTATCCTGAGAATTCCCGATGTGCCTCTAATGCATAGGGTTAGGGGTCAATTGTTATTGCATTGTGGCTACAATTACCGTACATCATCTTCAAGCTGTTCCTGGTTCCTGAACCCAGACGCAGCAGCACCACGCTGTCCTCATCCGTGGACAAGATACAAAGCTACCCCAAGGGCTGGTGCCTTGTAGAGCAATCTAGCGACAGGAAAATCCAGTGGGGTGACCCCAAGTTTGCTTATTCTCAGGTGGAGGTAATAAATCGGCGGTCTCCCGTAAGTGATGGTCTATAAGCCATGTCTCTGCTACAAACAGAAAGTCGTAGATGGTACCTACTAATAACAGCAAATCTCGAACTTATCAGGGGAGAGTCCCCGAACATTCACATATCTGTTAAGTAGGCTCATTGCTACCCAGGGAGTTTCGTCCCTCATTGAATTGTGTTGCGGTTGGTGCCTTCCTCCGCGTGAAATATCTCTTGCTGGTGCCAGCTATTGCACCGAGAGTAGAGGTATGTCTTGACCAGTTTGCTCCTAGCACTGCGCCCATGCGTCATACTGGCGAATCAGCTATTAACTGGTCTCGTAAGTTCCTATCACCTGTTATTCAGAACTATTTCCAATAGCATGGATCATGAATGTCCCGCGGCCCTTCATTCACATCCAGACGGCTCAGGCCAAATCCAAATTTGGTCTTCCATCCTTCAGTCAGCTCGTACAAAGCGTCTTTGGTGAGTTCAACTATTTGGTCATCGTCTCGCGATTGATGACACTAGAGGATCCGGCGGAGTTGATCTGCACTGATGGATCTGCTTTGGCTGTCATGTTTTGGGGTCATCAATAAAACAGTCAGCGTTTATCCATGTCAACTCAATTGGTCGGCGCAATTTGGTTTTCCCTAGTGGTATAAAGGTCATCTATTCATTTACTGCGAGCAAGGCGATCCTGTTCAATGCCCGATATATTTTTGTACATATTGAAACGAAAATAGTTGAGTGGGTATACGTACAGTAATATAATCAGTAAATTGTGATTATTATCTCAGAAGATTTCATTACCTATAATTTCCGTTTTTCTCATACAAAATCAAAGTCTCTTCGTCCTCATAATAGCTACGACCAAATTGAGCCAAGATAAAGATCTCGAGTATTGCAACCCTGATGCTTATGCTGCCTAATACTACTCGACACTTACTGGGACGAACTATCCCGGCTCGGAGGCTGACCCAGCGCATCATCTTCAATTCCCCTCATTCCTTATAAC
>Ga0115846_100076_pt1 | contig 41748 bp, 40 predicted proteins | sample InSIn5gowninarea_2_FD_83860 | JGI IMG/M metagenome (GOLD analysis project Ga0115846, IMG submission 83860) | reverse complement strand
AGACTGGAACAAGCACAGGGTGTGCGAGACGAGCATACCGTCTCTTGGCCGCGCAGATGGGCATCAGTTCGACTTGGTCTGGGACTCTCCGCCTGCGGATAGACCGAGTGATCCGGGATGCAGGACGCCCGAGCACGGCAGGTTGATCTGGTATATCGATGGCGTGCCGGTGATGAGGGCTGCGAAGCCGGCAGGTACGCGAAGGTTAGAGGATTTCAGGGTCATTTTGAATGTGGCGGTGGGTGGTGATGTGTGTGGGGGCAAGATACCGCGAGATGGGCAGTACGATCTCGTGGTGCATGAGCTGGCCATGAAGGATCATCCACCGGGTGGTTGGGGGAGGTTTGAAAATGATTGGAGGAAGTGTAAGGAGGGGCATACCTGAGAGTGGCAATGCGCTGTGGTAAGTATAGCAGAGCTTGAATCCTGCTAATAGTTCACCTGCTTCCGGGTTAAAATCGCGGCAACCATAGCAAACACCAAGGAATAAAGATGGACGGTTTGACAAAGGTCTTTCAGATCGAACCCAATGACGGGGTCACTGAGCCTCGAGGGTTGTTTTCCACCGAGAGACAGGAGCATTATCGATTGTCGCAAGTAGAGGTCCACTACTACGAAACATCTAAAATCAAGACAGAACAGAATTACTACAACAATCCGCGGTGTGTTACAGATACTGGAAGCGCGTGCGATACCGATATAGCAGCAAGAAAAAGGGCTACACTCAGCTAGACTTGAGCGTAACAAAACTGCTCGATATTCTAGCATACATGGTGTACAAATTTGACCACGATGGGATCGAAGCCTGGTTCACCAAGACCTTAGAACCGTCGCGCAGCAGAGTCACCAAAAAAAGGCTTGCCGCGGAGGCCAAGCTTGAACGTCCGTTGAAGAGGGGATCGAAAATGATACCATCCAACATCTATCCGGTTCTCAAACGGAGTCTTCGCGAATCCTCAGATAACCTTGAGACAAAGAAGTTACTTTCTAGAGTGTTGGTTGGCTTCGAGAGTAGCGCGAAAAGGATGAACATCTACATCCTCACAGGCGCCGCCTGGCAGCCCGATTGTGATGCCGATTCACCTATTCGCTCTTTGGTCACTGACCTGGAGCGGCATGAGAAGCCTCGTGACGAAGTAGATATACAATTCATCCAACTTGGCCATGACTTTGCTGTCGGTTTGCTGCTGGACAAGCTGGACTGCGGGTTGGGCCTTGCACGCGACATCGTTGATACAGTGCATTTTCTGGAGCCTTGCGCAGCGAACGGCTTTCGAAATGGTGGGAATGTGTACAAGGTGCTCGTGGGTCCAATCAACAAGTGATATGATCAGAACAACATCCCGGCTGAGCTGGGTGCAGCCGCGCGCTGATACCGCTTTGAACACATTCGTTCCTGACCCATCGTTTATCAAGGCCAGTATTTAGCGGAGCAGTCAGAAACTCCAGGAGACTGGTCTTGATTTGCAATGGTCTTACCGCTACTGTGAATACCGCCTTTTGAGGACGTCGCGAGCTACTGAATTCCTTACGTTGCTCGGCGCTATTGAGTTTTTTGGATCCGGAAGATACCCACGGCTCGAAATTGCCCTGCTATAACAGGAGGGCAGAATGCACTAGCACTCGCAAGGCCATCTGTCGGGATCTTGAAGGTGTTCTACGCTGTGGATGATTCGTGTTGTTTGGATATAGACCGAGCGCGTGACTCACGACGAGGAACCGCTGTTGAGTGGTTGTAGATATCTGATGTATTATTCGATGAATTGAAAATGTTCACGTCTATCCTTGTTGCGACTACTTTTGCTATCGCGCAACGTGGACCTCCCGGGGAAATAGAGGATGAAGACAGTTTTCGAACAAAGAGAAAAGTGTCAATTATTGAACGAAGGCAAGCTAGAAGCACCTAACGAACTTTCATGAATTACGACTTCTGCCTATAGCGACCTTCGTGATGATACCGTTGGACGGGCAGTCACTTCGCGTCTGAGATGCCATGTAGCCCCTCGACCGCCTAGGTTAGTGTCGTTGTAAGAAAATATCATCAGGAAATCATGCTCCATCCAGACGGCTCAGTCGCTATCATCGATCACCGGTCCCTGGGCTGTTCGCATGACAAACGACTCTGCTCGAGTAAGTCGCGCACTGTGGGATGTATAGGCTTTGACGTTCAGCAAATCTCGTCGATGACTTTGTGTGCAGGCAAAAGGCATTTGATAACGGCGGGTCTTGTCCGCGACCTAAATTCATGCATGCCAAAGAAAGACTGAAGACAAGTAGCGAAGACAAAGCAGCTCTTTGGCAAGCCAGTGTGCTCCAAGCGAGAGTCCACTCTTCTGTCTCGCGTTCTCCAGGGAGTCCAAAGCAAGCAATGGGGTTGTGTGACAGTCAAGACCATTGGCAGCATAATCTCAACAGAGATACAACAGGAGGAGGGAGGGATTATACTTGGGCCAAGACAGCTTCGATTCGGAAAGTTGTGCGCTACGACGGGCAAGTGGCTGCCTCATCTTACACGTTGCTTTGTTTCTCCTCGTCTTCTGCAAGCTGACGCGTTGACACTCCTTTTGAAGGGCTCACTGTACGTTTCCCGACCTGCAAGTCTGCCGTCATCCGCCATCAGGGACCACTTGCTTCTCCGCCGCTTCGCTGTCCGAAGTCCGTTGGGAGTTCCTTGGGAGGTGATGTTCGGTGCGGGAGGCAAGCGTGTACAGCGCGCGTTGGCAACATTGGCAAACCCTTGGTCCCGATTCATCTCCAAACTCTACCGTTCTCTGAAGGGGGGGGGCCTACAACCGCTGCGCATCAGCACAACTGCTTTCCATGATGCATTCTGTCCGAGACTTGAGAGTGTGCAAAATGAGTCCAAGTATATCTTAGTAACGTTGTGATGGCATTTTGGCCGTGAGTGGAAGATTGTGAAGGTGATGGGATGCGATGTCGCGGTTGTGGGGGATCTTCCACCGAGCAATGAAACATGCAACTCTGCATGGGGGTACTTTGTAAAGTATTTGCTCTTTCGCGGTTATGCCTTGGTCGTCATCCCGCGTCTACTTTGCGAGGTACGACGTCGGTCACCCAGGGAGACGTAGACGAGCTATCGCAGCAGTATACGTGCTCAGGTTCATTGGGGTTGGGCCTGGGTGCATTGACAGCGCTGAAGGGGTGGGAATCAAGAGGGTCACGATGAGAGCGCTCGGTATTGCAGAGCTTGGATAGGCCGGATAGATTGAGTTATAGTGTAGTCGCTGGAAGGGGGTGGGCAATATCAGAGTCTGCTATTGTCGCTGTTGTCAAGCTGGAGACGAGGTGAATCCATGTCGGGTACAAGTGAGGGTGAGGGTCAGGGTCTCGCTGCGGCAGTCTCGGTACATGGATGGAAGTCTAGGGAGGTAACCGTACAGAATTAGCGTGCAGATGAGCCGTTGGAGCCGATTCCACCTCTGAGGTTGAGGCAGAGGCAAAGGCGCCGGGCAGAGGCGGAGAGAGAGAGAGAGAGAGACAGACACTCAGGCACTCTGTCGTTTGTCAACCCACACAAACGCCCTTGTTTGATCATCCTCAATTATTCCACTTACCCCCTCCGCCTTTCCAGCACCCTCTTCTTCCCACTTCACCCCCCTTCACTCTGCACCCTCTCGATCTCTACTCTCCGCTCTCCACTCTCACATCCACCTCCCTCTCGTTCCTGAGGTCCACCGCAGCGCTTAAGCCCTTGCACGCCTCAGTCCAATGCCTTCTTCGCTTCAGAGGAAGAGGATGCCCGCGTAGGTAGAGGTTCAGAGGTCCGTCACTTCACCGCCAGTCGACCATCACACGTGCTGCGACCTGTAATCTGTAATTTGCAATCTGCAATCCGTGAGACAGCCAGCCAGCCCGCCTGCGACACCCCCCGAATCCGGCCATCACAACAACGCGCGGGCACCTTGACCTCATGGACAAGTTCCGCATTCGCATAGAGGCCCGGACCCAGACCATCGACAGCACAACGTCCCTTACATCCACCAAGAGTTCCGTCGAGCTGGAGGCCAAGAACGCGAAGAAGGGCAAGTTTGCCCGCGTCGTCTCGCGCACGCGGAGCATCTTCCACAAGAACACTCTGAAGAGCGAATATGAGCAGCGATTGCAAGCAGAAATACACAGCAAGAAGCTAGAGCAGGTTCCCGAAGATGACTGCACCAGCCAGGCCTCGACAATTGTAACAAAGGAGCCGCCGACCGCCACCACCACTACCACCAAACCGGGCTTCACGGGACTGCACTCCTTCGCCGAGTTTGGACGCTCGAGGCTCAATTCCGGACGGTCCGCTCGGTCGATCGGCAAGTCCACTATAATCTCACAAGCGACGATCGAAGAGAAGCGGCCTGTCAATATCACTCTAGCCTGCAAATGCACCTCCCGCAAACCTCCTCTCTCCGCGCTCGACGACCCCTCCGACCCTCCCAAAGCGCCTGTTCCAACCGCCGAGAAGCCATGGACGACCTGCTGGCGCGGTCAAGACACCAATTACATCATGCCCGACACCTTCGCCCTCCCCAAAGCGCCCAACAACTTCAACAACCTGAAGCGCGCGATGGACCGGCCCGCTACCTCCTCCTGGGACAAGTACCTTCTAGAAGTCGCGTACAAGAAGGCCTGCTGCCTCGAAGAATCTCCACCTAAGCTCGCAGACCGCAAAGCCGACTTCAATCCCGAAATGGACAGCCTGTATGGACATCACCGCTACTGGGAGCTTCCCGCCATCGACGACGACGAGTCAGACCCGGTTGATTGGGAATACATACACTCCAACCAGCGCTGCATAATCTTCGGCGCCATAGACGCCGGCGTCAGGAAAGGCTACGTGCACGACCAGAAAGGCGGGACTGTCAAAACAAGTAGGATCAAATGGCTCGGGCCGAGCAGTGACTGGACGTCCAACGAGGAGAACAAGCGTGTCAGGATGGACAATGGCGAGACGTGGAAGCAGTGGGAGAAGAAGGCGCCGTACAAGAAGGCAACGCCCATGAACACAATCGAAAGGAAACCACAGAGAGCTCCGGAGCCGAATTATCCCCTCTTCAGACCGCAGCTGCTGCCGAAGCTTCCTGGACGCGGTTGACCGTGAGCGCTGCCTTCTGTTCGACTAGGAATCGGCGCGATTGGTGGAACAAATGGTACGGGTGGTGAGCGCAAGCTTTTCTCGTGCCGTGTGGGGTGCAGAATTCAAGCAACGGGTACCCCTGCATGTGGCGTCTTATTTGGACTGTTTTACTCTTCCACGCATTTGCTGGCGTGGCATTTGGGTATTGGCTCTGCGACGAAGCTTTCGCTTTTTCTTGGAGTTTCTGGGGGGGTTTGGGACTGCGGCTGGTAGTGCACCTAAGTTGCTGCTTCGATTCCTCCTCGTCTATGTGCGTTCGCTGTTCTTAGATCCGTTGATTTTGCAACGGGAAGGTTACCATCAAATATACCACTATCATTACTTTTTCAAAAATCTGTCCTATCTGAACCCTATAGCCCTACAAAAAGACACTGAACGCACAAGACGTGGTCCAAGGTGCCGAGATAATTCTACACTTCCATTCACTCCAAAATGCGTCCTCGTCGGCCCACAACACCGTCCTCAAGCTAACGTACACAAATCGGCAATGTCTCCACTCTTACAACTCTCCTTTCCCAGTAGCCTCCTGCCCCTCGCTCGCAGGTCTAGGCTGCTTGTTCTTCGCCTCCTGCTCAACACTCTTCTCTTTGCTAACATCATCCGAGATATCCACAACTGGTGGTGCATCACTAGCCGCCGCCTCGTTGGCGTCACCTGTCTCTGGATTGCGTCCCTCGGCATCTGGATGCGGCGGCGCCACACCCGCAGGCTCTTTGACCTCTACCGGCACTCCAGGGTCAATCTCGTTACCTTGTGCATCCACAACACGCGTGCGGGTCTCATAGCGTGTCTTGAAGCTGACTTTGCCCTCCATGGCCTTGACCTGTTCCGGGTCCAGCAGATTGCCATTCTCGTCGCGGTACTCGATTTTCTCTTCCCGTCCGATGATCTGTTGGCCTGGCACGTCTTCACCTGCCTGTTGCACAATCTGCGGCGGCGCCTCCGCCTGGGGCGTAACCTGTCCGTCCTTGCCCGCCTGCTCGTCTGCGCGCTGGCCAATTGGTATGGCAGGTGCTGCTGAGCTAGGGACTACGTCTGCGCCGACAGCGCTGACAACGGAGCTGGAGTAGTCTGCGTACCCGAGATGGAAAGTGTTGCAGTCATAGTCCCAGGTACCGAGAAGCTTGACGTCGCGGCATTGCTTCTGCGTCCACTGATTTCCATAGACAAGAGGCGAGTAGATCTGGAAGGCGACAATGGAAAGGGCCAGGAAGCCGACAGCGACCGCTTGGCCGATGGCGGGAGTGGCGCGGAAGTCGACGACTGGCATACGGAACCGGTTGAAAGCGAAGTCGTAGGTTTGAGCAAGCGCTAGGATAGCGAAATACTAAATCAGTGTTAGCTTAGGTTGGATAAGCGGGCGAGGTGGGTCTACCAATGCGGGGAAGTAGTGGTGCAAGAAGAGCTGGCGCTGCATGAGATAAAAGGGGAAGTAATGGAATGCCCAGCCTAAGACTGATGTGCCAATCTCATAATCAAAGCGCTTGAAGTTGACGACACTGTAGTCATTGCACCCACGCTGCCAGCGAAGAACTGCGAGAGCCTTGACAGCGAGGAACAACGCAATAGCGGCAGTAGAAGACCACCAGATAACCGGGTTACCCAGAAGGTATATCTGGCGGTGGTCTTTGCCCCAGAAGTTGATACCGCGGCGGAGGACGGGCCAGGATGGCGGGCGAGAGTCCCAGGCATGCGACTCGACGAGTCCAGCGTTTGTCTTCCACATGACCTTTTGCAGCTCCCAGAATTTGCCGAAGAAGCCAGGATTCCGATAGTTGACCTTCTCCGCGTCAGGCCCGAGCATCGGATGCTCGTTCTGCTCGATGTACCAAACGCTGTTGGGCAGAGTACCACCTTTGGCGCACGTGACTTCTTGCTGCTCGAAGCCCCAATCTGGAAGCTTGACCTTATGAGAGAATAGGACGCAGCCAGTCATCAAATGCACGAGCTTAAACTTAGTCTGGATGGTACGGAGGCGCTGCTTAGCGGCGGCGCCTTCAGACATAGACTTAACAATCTCGATACGGAACAGGTCGTTGGCGTCGCCTTCGAATCCTTCATAGCCGTAAGCGGTGACTTCATTTTGCCAATCGGCCTCGGTGACCGGAGGTCTTTGGTCGTGCGAGTGAAGTCGGCGATCAGTGGTGATGTGGTAGAGCTTGACAACCCCACCATCCTCGATCGAGGTTGGGTCTAGACCATCCCAAGCCTTTGGTCCTTTGATGGTCTCGTTGACGGCACCTGGGAGCTCCGGCTGGGTCTGGTTCTCAAGGAGCCAAACGTTATTCTCGTCCTTGTGAGGATACAGTGTGATCTGTTGCTGCTTGCTGCCGGTCGGATACATGTGGTTGTGCGAATGAAGGTATCCGCCTTGAGTGTTGTGATGGCGAAGGGAAACGCGACTACCATACGCGATGTCGGCGGGCACGGCTTGCATACCCTTGGAGTTCAGCGTTGTCTGGAACTCAGATGACATGAAACCATCGCCCTCGCCAGGGTTGACAAGGCACAGGAAGTGGATACCGAACATGGCCATGTAGAAAGCCACCGGAATCACGATCAGGCAGAAAGAGCGAGCAAAGAAATGCTTGAACCACAGCCGCTGAATGACGGTTAGCATGCAAAGCGCGAAACATTAGTGAGGAACCTGCTTACCGGAGTGACGTTCTTGGTGTCTCCCAACAAGACCCAGAGCTGCACCAAAGTTAAGCTGCCAACCCACGCAATTGTGAACAGCCCAACCCACTTGACACTCGCTGTCGCTCCAAGTCCGAGGCCAGTCGCCGCCAACCAAAACCACCAAGACGGCCCGAATGCTGCCTGTGGGCCTTGTTCATGCTGATTTGTGAAGGAGACCCAGGCGAGTGCGGTGAATGCGGTCATGATAACAAGCGGGGCGTCGAGGAGGATAAGACGAGACTGTGTGACCAGGCCGTTTTCTGTTAGAGATCAGTGACTGCTAGGTCCGTCGCAGCGTAGAACAACTCACCGAATATGACGAGGGCGGCACCGAGGGCGGCAGTAGTAGTTCTGCAGCCAGCAGCCTTCAACGTGAGGAACATGGTAGGGATCGTCAGAATGCCGCAGACTGCTGGGAACAGTCGCATTGCCACATATGGAACGCCTGGCTCGGTATAGTCCTTGCCAATGTCCTTAAAATCGAAGTTGCCATCAAAACCTCCTAGCCAGCCAGCCAAAGTGATAAGCAATTTTGCTAAAGGAGGATGGACGTCCATGAAAAATTTGCCCTTTATGTACTTTGAGGCGAAGCCACCGAAGCTGTGCAAACAATTAGCACATATCAAAGCCGCAGGGCCGTCGAGAATCACTTACTGGACTTCATCGAAGACGACGCTGCTGGGTTGATATATCCTGAACAATCGGACCACAGCAGCGACAACTGTAAGCACAGATAGCAATTGCCAATCTGAAGCGGGAAGTGAAAACGGATCGTTGTCCTGTACGCCCTCTGAAGCATAGCTTTGGGTCTTCGTTGCTGCCCCCTTCGCTTGCCCGTTGGCTTTTGATGTGACGGGCGCCTTGGAGTCGCGCCTGTCTTTCTCGTCCAGGAGGACGGCGGCCTTGGTAGAGCCCATGTTGGACGGTTTGATGAGAGGAGGTCGATTGGTGGCTCTCGTCGGGTATCAAAACTGCGTGCAGGTTGTACAGTGAAGGTAGCTCGAGCCGGGTGCCAGCTCGTAAGTGTTTCGAAACGCCGCGCGACTCGAAACAAAGTGCTAATCTGATGCAGATAGTCAAGGGGATTAAGGACAGTTGAGAAAGGTCGGCTTGCCCAACGGCGGAAAAGTTCGTCGAGTTGCAGAGGTTGAGACAGCCCTGCGGAGCTCCTCCAAGGGGGGTGCTGCTGAGAGTGTGAACAGCTGGCGTCTGTATCGAGTGTACCGCTAAGCTGCCGACGAATTGCGTAACTAAGGGTGACTTTCGGATTCCACACTTGAAGGTTCCCCGGTCCCCTCTGAAATGGCACAAGTTGGCTCAGGAGTCTTTACAGGAGCGGAAACCCACGTGAACCACGTCCGGGGGTCTGTTCTATTAATTGCGCGTCCAAGAGCAGAGCGATGCATGGATAAGCCGGAAGGGTGATGCTTGGCATTGCTGGATAACCGCTCCGTTACGCTCCGCTCCACTCACGCTTGCCCCACTTGAGGCAAAGCGCTTGCTCCTTAGGTTCGCAAACACTCAAGCTGGGAACTCATCCTTTCATTTGCAGTCCTTCCCCCTCCGACACACATACACCACAATGGCACCAGGTGCGATAGATCCGCCACCCTCTCAACTGGACGAGGCTGTCAGCAAGCCTCCCGCTGGCGTCGTTTTACCTCCCAAGGACATCCGCAGCATCGTCGAGAAGACGGCAGGCTACGTCGCGCGAAACGGCCCAATTTTCGAGGAGCGCATCCGAGCGAAAGAGGTCAACAACCCGAAGTTCTCCTTCCTAGACCCCAACGATGCATACAACTCCTTCTACGCATGGCGGTTGAGCGAAGTGAGGGAGGGTCGCGGTACCGATGTCTCGGCCGGTCGTGTTGGTGAGGCACCAAGGGAGCCAGAGAAGCCGAAGGGCCCTCCCGAGCCACCAGAGTTCCACTTCTCCGCGCGCATGCCCAACCTCAATGCCAAGGACTTTGAGATAGTGAAGCTCACAGCGCTGTTCGTGGCCAAAAATGGACGATCCTTCATGACGACGCTGGCGCAGAAAGAGGCGAACAACTATCAATTCGACTTCCTACGTCCGCATCACTCGCTGTACCAGTTCTTTTCGCGACTGGTGGACCAGTACGCTGAATTGTTGACGGGCAGCACTGTCAGCGATGGTAGACCGGAGAAGGCACGGATGGCACAGCTCGAGCATAATGTCAAAGACAGGTTCCACATGCTGGAGAGGGCAAAGCAACGCGCCGAGTGGGTCAAGTGGCAAGAGCAGCAGAAACAAAAGCTGGAGGAAGAAGAGCAGGCGGAACAAGTGGCTTATGCGCAGGTTGACTGGCACGACTTCGTCGTTGTAGAAACTGTCTTATTCGATGAAGCCGATGCCCAGACCGACCTTCCCCCGCCTACATCGTTGTCCGACTTGCAGTCTGCGTCGTTGGAGCAGAAGGCCATGATGTCTCTCCAGCCACACAACATGCGCATTGAGGAAGCTATGCCGAGCGAAGAAGACTATTCCTACCAAACTCCTGCACCGCCTTTACAAATGCTTCCACCGCAGCAACTCGCTCTACAGCCAGAGAAGTCGAATGGCTACATGCCATCGCCCGTTAGACAGGACGAAGAGGAAGAAGATCGCATTCGTCAAAGACAGGCAGAGCGTGAGGCGGCACAGCAGGCGCAAGCAGCAGCAAGGGGCACAGCCCCTATGAGAATCCGGAACGACTATGTACCACGTGCCATGGCAAAGAAAGCGAGTGTGGCTATGGCGCTGTGTCCCAACTGCAAGCAGCAGATCCCGTATGATGAGCTTGAGCAACACATGAAAAGTGAGGTCCCCTTCCTCGACATGATCAAATAAGAACATGCCAACTCACAATTACCAGTCGAACTTCTTGACCCCCGCTGGAGAGAACAGAAGGCCAAGAACGACTCCCGCTATGCCACGACCAACCTCTCCACCTCTGATGTGGCAAACAACCTCAAGCGCCTGGCATCATCACGCTCCGATGTGTTTGACGAAGTCACGGGCCAGCCCATCAGTGAAGAGGAGCAAGCAAGGAGGAAGAGAGCAGCGGTCAGCTATGACGGCACAATGGACGCGGTTAGAGATGAGCAGAGGATAAAACAGATGCAGAACTTGAATCTGGAGGAGCAGCTCAAGAGGATCAGAGAGAAGGCTCAGCAATGAATAACCCTAGCACAGGAGCCTTGGAATACGCCTTGGCCAGTTGAGCCGTAAGGATCCATGCTTCATAGCATACCAGAGGTAAGGTATATTGTGCTTTCTGGTTTGCCTTTGGGCTAATTCAACAGCGGCAAGACAGTCAATGAGCCACAGCTCACGTTGGATCCACAACCCAGACCTGTTCTTTGGTATTGTGCTATATGCAAAGTCAAAAATGTAGAACAAGAACATTCGTAAGGGCCGCTGCTACAGCGTCTAGGATTGTAAACCATTGACATCATTTAGAGTCGCACGTCAAATTTCCTTCGCTTCTGCTGCGCGAGGCCTACAGCACAATGTTCAACTGCAGCCACGGTTGCGCAGTAAGCTGTCAGTCTGCGATGTTTGTCGAGGCTTCCGGTCTAGATACCAACTGCAGTAAGAGAGTCGTGTTGAGGGAATGTCAGTATGCTGCGTTGGCAGAACGTCGACGGGCTTGGCTTCCTTCAGCTCATACTCTTCAACGCGTTCGACATGGGTTTCCCGTAACCCAGTGAAGCCGACGATGACATGAGGAGGGTTCAACTTGCGCATTTCTGGAAATATGGAGGTTCAGGACACCATGCCTTGAGTTCATGATATCATCTCGACTTCTGCCCACTGCAAGGGGTGGTCCGCTATATCGGTGTCCGAAGACGGTCATACGAGCATTGCTATGTGAGTCTAAGAGTTTGGAAAAAAGCCCACGCCGGGAGGTGTATATTAGTCCCAGTATTCAGCCTTACCACAGTCGTTTCGAGTACGTACTCATAGAGGCCTTGAGCTTTGACCGACGTGATCTTTCTTTTCCACTTTCCGATGTGTTCACGTGCTGCATGTCCTTGCCCAGACGTGCATGGGTCCAGCATCGGGAGATCGCGCGCTAGCTCTATGACGCCAACCCGAAAGCTTTCGCCTCCAGAACTTTTGTTAACGCCGAAATAAACCTCTCGGTTCGCAACGAACACTATGCCGGTCCTTCCTCTTGCTTAAACATTCTCTCACTAGTTCTCGCATGTCATGGCAACTCCGCTAGCCAAAGGCAGTATGGCTTTCCAGGCGCGCTCACTGGTAGGTCCTATTGAAGCTCTCGAAGGCATTCGGGGGCAGAGCCCGCCACCATTATTGGAACCGCGACCCAACTCCAGTGTCATTGAGAACTTCTGGTGTGCGTACTGACAGTCTGAACAGTACAGACAGCTCATCCGCCAATCCTCTCAGTTCGCCGCCTACAACTTCCGCGAATATGCAAGGCGGCGCACGCGCGATGCGTTTCGAGAACACCACTCCGTTTCTGATGAGCGGACGGCGCAGGAGCTTCTGCAGAAGGGTTTGAAAGAGCTACAGGTACTGAGAAGGCAGACCGTCGTCAGCCAATTCTTCCAGATGGATAGATTAGTTGTTGAAGGGGGAAAGACGGGGAAGCAGAAGGGAGATCAGGGAGGTATCGTTCGGCAGAAGGATTATGGGTGAGTTTGTGTTTGGATGAGGAGTTTGTTGGATGGGATGCTGACTTATTGCGCAGATGGGATTGAGAGTATGGGGAGCAGTGGTGTAGAAAGATGTTCTGTACAAGTTGCATGGATCACGACTCTAATAGTGCGTCCCGAAGCATTGGGTGAGCATGTCGCACTCGTCGAACATCGGTAGGTATGCAGGCGCAAGGAGTTTCATCACTATCGTATACCGTATACGAGTGTGATGGCAGAGATTTGAGTGTACATCATCTCAGCTGGCCGTCAGACTGTACGTTGTGCCGTGGTTGTCCAGTACGCCCATCATCCCTACAACTCATGCCAAATGGGTGAGAGATGTCGTAGATAGAGGAACATTATCTCATACAACTTGACCCACTCACTTACTTTCATCAAATAACTCCTGACCTCCCATTGCTGGAATGCTTACTCACATATGATTAATCAGCCACCGGATCAAAGTTCAACCCATTTGCACCAGCCCCAACATCGCGCCTTCCCTTTACAGCTGATCGTGCAAACAAGGAACGCGGCAAGTTCACGCGCCGTGACGGCAACGAGGATTTACGTCTCGTGTCACGGAGTGAGAGAAGAGGGGGAAGAGTCATGGCTCCGGTGAGGCGACAGTTTCTTATGTCTACCGTGCCACGTTGTCCCTACGAACGCAGAAAGAGGTCGGTACTGCAAATATGTACTTTCCATGTTTCGCGACCCCTCGGGCCAAGAGCGCTCTCTCGCCCTCTCCTGCTTTGTCTCCATCATACATCCATTCAAGTCACTCGTACTATAACTCTTGTTGTGCATTGAAAAATGGACGGCTGGGGTGCAAATGGCCTGTTCCTTGGGGTCACACTGTCACCACAGAAGGGGCGTCCAAGGCATCTGGACAATACGGACGGTCGCGATTACCCTTTCCCGGATATCGTCAATGGATACAAATCTTTCGACTACAAGTTTGAGGACGTTACAGACAAGGTTCGAATTACATCTGTGCTTCTAAACAGCTTGCGCATGCTGTCATATTCGATATCGTTGTCGCTTTCTCAGATCATATATTAGAAGCAGATTTCCTCACAAAGGCCATCAACTGACAACAGCACAGTTCCGCTCTTCGGCAAACCGCAATCGCTCTGGACGCACACAGATCGATCACGACGTAATCGAAGGTCTCCCAATTCGACAGTGGCGCCAGCAGGACGCCAAAATTGGTCCTCCTCCACAAGCCCAGCAATTCGGTGGAGGTAAGAGTCGATGGCCCGAGCTGCCTATGCCAAGAGATGCGCATCTCTTGCCGGAAGTGAGCCAGCAGCTTCTTCGCGCAGCACGCGCCGGAAGGTTGTACAAGGCTCCCACTCCGCCACTCGATGAAGAGGAGAAGAACGGCGACGAGGATGAGGAGACCAGAGAGATTGAGCGAGGATTTACAGCTAAGAAGTGGACGCTGGTCCCTCGACATCTGGAAGAGCCTGAACCCGAATTCCTGGCCAAACGCAGGAAGGGTCTGCCTTCAGTCTACTCGAGTTGGGGAGGCATTGCAGGTCCTCTGGCCGTCACAGGCGCGATGAGAAAGACGAGGGTCAAGAAGGTGGACGCTGACGGCAACACCAACGTTTACGAAGTGCTGGTACCCGAAGGACAAACCGTCGACGGCGAAGTTGTGGAAGAAGATACGCCGGTCGATATTGTACCTGTCATCGCTCCTGGTACCGTAGTTGAGGGTGTTGGTGTCGCAAACGCAGAGGGCGTCGTCGTGGCAAGCGATCTATTGCAGCCAACACCTCCTCGTCGCAGACCTCCGCCGCCTCGAAGAAAGCCCAAGGGTAGGCCAAAGAAGGGCCAGAGGGTCGGATTCCATCTTTTACAGCAGAATGTGGGGCATACCAATGGTGCTGCAGACTCACCCACGCTCGGCGTGCCGTCTGCGAAGGCTGAGGGCGACTCTAATGTTATGTCCACTGCTGAAGACACGCCAATGCTGGATGCTGCGGAGGGTGATGAGGAAGAGGAAGAGTGTGAGGAGGGCGAGGAAGGAGAAGAAGGAGATGATGATGAAGACCGCGAAGAGGGTGAGCTTTCAGAGTCTGAAGAGCCTGACAAGCCAGCAGCTGTGGCCCAGGCACCTCCGGCCCCTACATCGGCCCCTGATACACATGCAGCGCTGCCCTTAGAGTCATTGTCTGTACCTGCGGCAACTACGGGGCGAGATCCATCAAGCTCTCCAGAGTTACCTCTTGCAACCGCTGTCGGCCACAGTCGGCAAGGCTCGCTGGCTGGAATACCTATGGTAGCTATAAACTCGCCAAAACAGACTACGCCTAGCGCTGTTGTAGTTGGAGAAGTTGGAGGACAAGCGGAAGCCCAGTCTGAAGATGGGGAGATCGATCTCTTCAGTAGCCTTGAGAAGCACTTGGATAAGGAGAGTCATGAGAAGCAGGCGGAGAGTTGAGAGCAACAAACGCCCTGCTCGAGATGTCGAGTGCTGATTAATAGATACCATAGTCGATACTCATCTCGTCTCGGAAGAGTATTCCATCCACATCTCTCATCACATCATAACCTACTTTCGTTAGCTTCCACCAGTTCTATGTTGGCGCCCAAACAGCGCGAGCATATCCACTACCAATGATACACCTACATAGCTAGAGGTGACCATGTGGCGCAAATTCACAGTTGGAGGCTTCCTCAATTTATTGGCGATCGTCTTGGCTGCACGGTAGTGCTTTGAAAGCCTCGAACGAGAAGGGGTCAGGAGTTATCAAAACCAGATCAAGCGAGTCTGAGAGACCGATACCTCGTGAGTAAAGAAAGTTGAGTAGGTTGTTCGCAGGGTCAGCACGAGCCACGTGGGTGGAGGGGAGATGAAGGAGTTTTCAGCCGGTTGGCGCAAGTTCCCCCTTACCTACATGCTCGCGCGTATGGCTTGTCTGTAGTAAGCACGGCAAGCTTTAGATCGCTGCGATACTATTGCGCATTCGTAGGATATACCAGTGGGTAGGGGGTCCTGTACTGACTATGGATGAGGACGGATGTTCAGACAGTCACATGGCAGTAAAGGAGGTTTTCGCGTCGGCTCGCTCACAGACTTGACGGCTGCCCATCACGACGACCACGACGACCACGACTACGACGGCCGCGACTACGTAGACGATTACGACGACGACCTACAACATGAAGCCTCTCGCGTTCGCTGTGGCGGCATTGCTGCTGGTGCCTTCTGCCCTTGGCTTCGGGGAAATGGACGGCATGGAAGGATACCACTCTTACGATCCCCTGTGCGCCATGGCCTGCTTGCGCTCGATATCTTCGTTAAAGCTGGACTATTCCGAAGGAGGCCGGCGCCTCGGCATGATGGTGATGATGACTTCTTCGTTGTGCAGGGCGGAGAACACGCCCCTCCCTTACTACGCTGGCCTATTGCATGTCAGTCAGGTGTGACAAAAGACATACCCAGGTCCAAGATGAAGCAGTTCTGGAAATCCGAGGCTACCGGACAGTCGAGCGCTGGTGTCGTGACAGTGCCTGCCAAATGGTCATACGGAGATGCTCTCGCTCAAATCACCAAGCTCCCAACATTCCAGCTCACTGCTAACGACACGGACCTCAATATCAATTCTCTCGTTGATGAGTCCGCCTACGAGAGCCAGTATAATGTTCTTTATGTCACCATGAATTCTGGTACCACCCCCAGTCATTACGGGCAACGTGCCCCCTCCATTGTGCCATTCAACCTGGCCCTGACCACAATCCAATGCGGCCCAGCCCTCATCGTCTCTGACTTTGCGCTTCCCAACCTCGTCGCCACCCTCGGCTATATCCCTGCCTCTCTAGCGTTTTGAGAAAGTTGAAGCCCTACCTAGGTTGGCCTAGCACCATCGGCAACCACCACGTTCGCATGTTGCCCTACCTTGTAGGAAATGCCTCCACCAGAGGCCAATCGCCCTACATTACCTTCTTCCTCCTTCTCGACATCTTCTTGACCTCCGTTGGCTATGTCTCCAGGCAACCTAGTGCCTGGATTCCCACAGTCTGGCGCGAGATGATAACCGCCATTTTGGGCCGCACAGTAGTCTACCCCTACCAAACTGCACCCCTCCTCTTCCTCTTCGCCGGCCGCAACAACATCCTCCTCTGGCTGACTAACTGGTCCCACTCCACCTTCTTCGTCCTGCACCACTGGATTGGTCGTGTTCTCTGCTTTCAGGTGGTCCTCCACTCCGTCGTCGGCGTTGTGCTGTACACGAATAAGGAAGCGATGAGGGAGTGATTATGCCCTACTGGATCTGAGGGATCGTCGCAACCCTCTGCACCGTATTCCTCACTCTCGGTGGCGGCTTGTACGTCCACAGTTTCTAGTACGAGGTTTTCCTCGTAAGCCACATCCTGCGCTTCGCCATCTTTATCGTGGGGTGCTGGTACCATGCTTACAACCTGTACGTGTTTCTCATAGACTACTGCAACTGGCTTGTCGCCGTCGCCGCCGCGTAGGGCTTCGACCACGTCGCCCGTCTTATGCGCATTACTATGGCCGGGGCCCGCCGCACTGATGTCACCGAAATCGGGAAATGCTATGTCCGCATCGACATTCCTAGTATCCGGTGGGGATCAGAGCCAGGCAAACATTGCTATGTGTATTTCCCTATGCGATTTTCTTTTTCAACCATGGGCCAACCACCCCTTCTCCGTCTTGTCGACAGGTCTGCCGCACCCTATTGCACCCGCTGGCTCTGCACGCTCAGAGTTTGAAGGCCAGAGCCAGAGCTCCAGTCATATGGAGAACTTCGATGTCCTGAAGCCCGCCGTGAACATGAGAGCAAGGCAAAGCAGCCACACCTGCGTCTCACCATGTGTGTCCGCAAAATGGGTGGAACGACGCGCACTCTCGACGGTCATCATAACCTCCCTACATTCATCGAGGGTCCTTAACTCAAATAATTCGACGACGGAGATGCTGCGGTCCGACCGACTGCTACCCCATTTGTAAACAACCATTGGAACGTAAAGCTTGTATGGTCTGTTAAGGAGTCCGCTCGCTGCTTGATAGAAGACTTGGAAAGAGCGCTTAGTGATACAGCGCATAGGGCTATTTAGTATTGGAAGTCGACTAGATATCAAGCAATTGCTTGCGGATGAGGTTGAGACCGGATAGAATAAGGTTGGGGTGGCCGGGCTAGGGGCTATATGTAACGTAGACGAAGTTTGAGTTGTAGGTAGAGGCTTACTCTTGTTAGTTAAATATTACAGTCCTATCTAGGGGTACTAGAGGTCATGAGTACATAGTTTAGCTACTATACCTCAAAGTTAATTTAGTATTACGGCTTAATTCTAAGTTCTCTTTAGTACATTTCTAGAATTTAGTATAGCCTTACCTTGTTGAATTTATACGCTTCCTTATCTTTCTTACAATCTAACTCAATTGGGCCTCGTCTATTAGCTTTTCTAGCTCTATAATAACTTGCGCTATTAAGATAATCTACGTTAAAAGCTAATCTATATTAGTAGCTAAGCTAAATTGCGATAGATTACGTATTAAAAGATTCATAGATTATGTAATTGCCCTAGCGCATTACTAACATAAGCATAGAATTAATGAGAATTAAATGTTGCGAAAATAAATAGTTAAATGATTGTATATCTATACTTAATGTAGGATCTAGCTATCTTATATCTATTTGTCTATTATAGTCTGTTGCAATTTAGCTCAGCTACTAATTTAGTTCAGCTACTAATTTAGCTTAGCTACTAACATAGGTTAGCTTTAGATTTAGCTAAGCTACTAACTTAGTATAATAGTGCAATTTATTACAGAACTAGGATAATTAAGAAACTAGGCCTAATTAGAATAGGTTATAAAATACGAGAATGCGTAGAAATTCAACACCCCTTCTTAAGCTATACCTAATTAGGTTAGATTAGCCAAATTTAGACAAATCTTGAATCAAAAAAATAGAACTTAGATAACTACTTTAACCTTAATCTTATTAAAAATCTCGCAAACAATTCCAAAAGAATGTCCTTAATAGGAAAAGATTTTCTAAAAGAGAAGTTTGTTAAATTTCTACGAATTCTTGTATTTTACAATCTATTCTAATTGGGACTAGTTTCTTTAGTTATCTTAGTAGCCGTACTAAATAGGTAGCTAAGCTAAATCCGAAGCTAACCTTGTTGGAATTTAGTAATGAGCATGCAAACCTACATATATAAGCTATAATATAGTCGCCTATTAATAATACTACACGTAATAGTACCTGTTGCATTCTTACTTAGCTACATGAGCTACTCCGCCCATAGGTTGGGGGGAGTAGAATTTAGTCTCCTATTTTTTATTAACAACTACTTTGTTACTATACTATCTTAAAGATAGCTACGCGCTCCTTTCGCGCCTCCTTAGTACCTACCTTATCTCTTTACGTGAACACATCAACCTCTAATAGCTCTACTATTACATAAGCCTTTCTACATTCTATAGAAGGTTAGCCTTTTATAGAATTTTAGTAACATAGGGTTCCCTCGTGTTCCTATATACTTGCTATGAAATGTACTACTTAGTATTACTTACCTTGTACTTAGTACTAAGTACGACTAAGTAACTACTAAGTACATTACGTAATTATTATGCGTAGCTTAGCCTCGTCTATTAGGCGATCTTTGCACGTGCAAGGATTAATTCATAATAGAATGTTAAAAAGTACTAAATAGATAAGTGTTATGAACTAAGTAAAGGCCGTAGGAAAGGTCGCGGCACGATTCTTTAAACACGAGCCAATTAGGCAACAAGCAAGATTACGTAACGTACTCTCGCTACTCTTACTACTCTTAGTAAGAGTACTAAGAGTATAGAGAGCAACGCCTCTTCTAAGTAGTATATAAGAATAAGAGTAAACCTTATATTCTCTCGCGTTTAGCTTACTTACTAAGCTTTCAACTTACTTAGTAGTTACTAGCTAGAGTTTCCCTTTTATAATTAAAGATTGAATTAATTAACACCCTTGTACCTTAATACTCCTCTCCTATAAGAATCAACCATCGAACCCTAGCCCCTAGTTAGAGCTCATAATAATAAGCTTATACTTAATGTAATACTTATTAAATCTCGTAAAGTAAGAGATAATTAGAATATAGTAAATTAAATTATATAGAGTACTATCTTAATTAAGCTAGCTTTTAGCCATATGTAGCATGTTATGTATCTAAGAGATGCGTAGGCTATATAGAAAATGCTACATTAACTTTATAAGGAATCTAGCTTTTTAGCTAGAAATAATCTCTTCTAATAGCTTACTTATACTACATTAGCCTAAAGCAAATCTATTTAAGTCTATATATATAGAATCTAGCGCTTCTAAAATAGGCTAGATAGCCTTAGATATTCTATGTCTTTTTAGTAAATTTTCTTAATTCTATTAAGTAACATGAGAAAAAATTAGGATCTATTTATATAATAAATCATCTAGTAAATTCGTAATAATAATACAATAGACTCTAGAGAACATGTTATATTAAGTATTATTAACTAATTACTTAATGAGGAAAGGTATAGGGGAAAGTAGCCTAGTCTTAATTAGGAAAAAGCTTACTTAGTAAATAAGTTAACTTTCTCTAGATCTAATTCTAGCGAAAATTCTAAGAAGAAAAACTAGAGAAATAAGTAGTCTTACCTAAATAAGACTACCTTAGGGCCAAATTAGTTCAACTAATCCGAGAAATAGTATAATATTCATAAGACTAATTCACATAGTAATAAATAATACTATAACTAAGAAACTCCAAGACCTCCAAAAACTCCAAAAGCAAACTAGGCAAATTCCTAATTAGGAAATTCCTAACTAGGTAATACATCAATTACTATAATAGCAACCTATTACTTATCTATAAATCATAATCCTAGCTATTAAAACGCTTAGATCTTTAATTCTAGTGCTATAGGTTACATTTCATATGATTAAAGTCTATTTATAGACATCTAAAAACAAGAGTTAAGCCTTAAGCTTATAGATAGATCCTATACCAAAATTGCTAAATTTAGAAAAATCGTAATATCTATAAAACTTCCAAATGGGGAAATATGACCTATTACCCTAGAAGGTGTTTTATTTACTCTAAAACTCTTAACTAATCTTCTATTAACCTCTAAGTTAACCTAAAAGGAGTTTAGTATCATTTTCAACTAATTAGAAGTAAAGACATCTAAAGACTTACATGTTTATACTATTAGAAATTACTATAATAGGTGCATTGTTTTAGACTATTATTAATAGTCTTCCTTTTATGTTAATTAAAAGAAAGCTCTTAAACTATAAGACCTTAAGCTTTAGCATCTAAGACTAGATCGTCTTAATCTTCTAGACATAAAGAAGCTATCCCAAAACGGGCTAGCTCTTAGGGTTCTAATAAACTTTATATCTAGAGATTCAAACTAGCAGATGTACGAAAGTTATATTTTTGGAAAAATAACTTCAAAATATAGGAAAAGCACTAACTATCCTACAACTTCCCCTCCTAGTAGGGTTATATCTAATACTATTAGTCCCATTAACTTACTAAGTCTAGAAGGCTACAAATACGCTTTTTACATTATTAATAAAGCTATAAGATTTGAAGAAACTGTCCTAATTAGGAAAAAGTCTTAGGTTTTTAATAAGGCTATTATACTTATTGAATTTCTACGCATTCTTGCATTTTACAATCTATCCCAATTGGGACTAGTCTATTGATTCTTCTTTGTCATAGCCCCAAGTTACAATTTCGCTACAATATTAGTGGCTTTTATACTATTGGCAATGTATTGGTGGCTTTTATACTATTGGCAATATATTTGTATTGGTGGCTAAGTACTATTGGCAATAGTCTTATATTGGTAGCTAAGCTTCCAAATTTGCAACAAGAAGGAAGATATAAGATAGCTTACATCTGCATTAACTGCAGTTACACAATCATACAATTATTCATTTTCGCAACATTGATTCCCCATCAATTCTGTGCTTATGTTAGTAATGCGCCAAGGCTATCACGTGATCTGTTGATTCATCCCAACAAGACTAGAGCTAATATTACCTTTTCTATAACTAAATTAGCCTAGTTTGCGCATAACCCTAGTTAACTACATTAAGCTAGCTTAAAACGACTTTTTCGCTACCTATTTAGGATAAAAGGTTATAGTCTAAGACTTAGATGTAGAGACTCTAAGCTAAAACTCATTAGTTATACTAATTCTAACTAGGTAACTAATATACTAGACCGGAAATGCATTTCTAGCTACGCTTACCTTATTAGAAATAGTCTAATATTCTAGAACTCTAAGAAGTAAGACTATATTACTTTATTAAGTTATAAAGTAGAAAACATAGCGCTTTTCCATGCTATAAAAGAGGCTATTTAGTTAAGATTACTCCTTAGTAACCTTAGTCCTACCTAATTATAGCCTCTAGATTTACGTATAGCTAGTATAAGCGCTTAAGCTTTAGTAAAAAACCTTATCTTCTATATAAGAGTTAAGTACATTAACATAAGGTATTATTTTCTAAGAGATTAAATTGGAAAATAAGTTATTTCTTTAAGTAATATTACTACTTATGAAAATCTCGTGTTGAATTTCTACGCATTCTTGTATTTTACAATATATCCCAATTGGGACTAGCTCTTTAACCTGTCTTAGTAGCTTAGCTGAATCCGAAGCTAACTTAAATTAGTAGCTGAACCAAAATTAGTAGCTAAGCTAAATTAGTAGCTGAGCCAAATTGGTAGCTAAGCTAAATTAGTAGCTAAGCTAAATTAGTAGCTGAGCTGAATTTCGTTAGATTACATTAGATTACAATAGGTAGATAGATAGATATAAGATAGCTAGATCCTACATTAACTATAGAGAAACCACTATATAATTATTTATTTTCGTAATATTGTTTTCTCATTAACTCTATACTTATGTTAGTAATGCGCCAAGGCTATTACATAATCTATGAATCTTTTGATATCTTGCAAATGGGCTTACTAAGCCGCTACTAAAAATTACCTTTGTAATTTCCCATGAAAAGATTAGAATCTTTCCTTATATTTCTAATTAGATCATAAAGTAGCTATTCGAAAATTTTCATTTTTAGTTTCTTAAATATGTAATAAGGTTCTTTCCTATATTTATGATAATTTCCTATTTAGATAATTTCCCCTATTTAGGCAATGTATCTATATTTGAATTTTTCGAATAAAAAATGTAAAAACTCCCCCTCTAGGAAATTCTTCCTATTTAGGATGTTTCTTTGGAATTATTTACGAGATTCTTTCAATAAGATCTAAGATTTATATAAATTTAGCTAATTCAACCTAATTAGGCATAGCTTAAGAAGGGGTGTTGAATTTCTACGCATTCTTGTATTTTATAAACTATTCTAATTAGGACTAGTTTCTTTAGTTATCTTGGTAGCTAAGCTAAATAGGTGGCTAAGCTAAATCCAAAAGCTAACCTATCATAGTAGCTATACTAAATAGGTAGCTAAGCTAAATCCGAAGCTAACCTATCTTAGTAGCTAAGCTAAATTGGTAGCTAAGTTAGATTGCGTTAGATTACATTAGATTGCAATAGGTAGATAGATATTATAAGAAGAAAAGAAGTTAATATAAGAAGTAGAAGACTTAATTTATAGATACATAGATAGATAGATACCTAAATAAAAATAAGAGATGTAGCTATATATATACTAATTACATAATTAAGTTACATAACTAAGTTACATAATTAAGTCACATAATTAAGTTACATAATATACCTTAGAGCTAACTTTCTCCCCTATAATAGTAGTAGATTAACTCTCAACTAAGTTTATTAAAAAATAAAGATCGAGGCTCTAACTTAATCTATATAAAGGCTATAGTAAAAGAGGTAGATTCTAATTAAAAAAAGGATTAAGTCTAATTAATCTCCTTAGCTCGAGCCTTAGTCTTAAAATAATACTTCTCTTTTATAATTATTAAACTTTAAATCTAGCTTTATTTAAATCCTATAATACTCTTTATATGTAAGTTTAAAAGTAATTAATTTCGAATATATAGGTACTATTTATTCTTACATAATAACTTTATATACTAAGCTACCTTATCTATATATACATAAGACGTATATAGATAGAGAGCATTTATAGATGAGCAAAATCCAAAAACATGACAAGGGTGGGATTCGAACCCACGCAGGTTACCCTACGAGAAACCTCGAGCGAAGAAACTTTGACCCACTTGGAAGTGGGCAAGCAGAAAGCTTGAGTCACGCGCCATAACCACTCGGCCACCTTGCCAACAAGCATAATTTTGCATATGACGTATATATAAAGTTGCAAAATGTTGTAGGGCGAAGAATGTTGTCATATCTTTGCTTCATCTCTCCCTAGGGATTACAGCTAGGATATGGAATCATGGGGCTGCTTCTTCCATACTGTACTAGGCGCATCGGTTCATAGCCCAGGTAGGTGCGTGAGCTACACAGAGGCTCCCGTGGCATTCAAAACTTCCCGTTATCAAGGCCACCATGTGCGATGACATCAGGCCTGCCTAGCCCTAAGAAGCAACTAAAAAATAACTCTGAGTCGCCAACGACATAAACCTGGTATATGATTCTTTCTCAATCACGTCTCTTTCTTATGGGAGGTACTTTCAAGCAAATTTCAAGATGCGCAGCTCCGATGCGCCGAGTAGCCCTCCCTACACGAGACCCGAAGGCTTCGCCCCCAAATACAATGCCTCATGCTTCTGCGGCACGATCAAATGGCAGCTTAGCGAGGACGCACTCGATGCCATGTATTGCCACTGCGAGACCTGCCAAACTCTGCACGGCACTCCTTATCAATGGGCAGCCGTGGTACCCAAGGAGAATGTTTACTTCAATCAGAATGCAGATAAGATCGTGTTCTTCAATTCTTCAGCCAGTGACTGCTCGGAAGATGCACCCGCCCAAGACGAATGCGCGCGTGGCAAGAACGAGTACAAGCTGCCATGCAAACTCAGTTGCCCGTACTGCCACGCCAGTTTTGCGGACGAAGGCCGTAGAATGATGTTGATGCTGCCACCGTACATACATTTCGAGAGAGATGAGAGGGGGAAAAAGATCGTTCCAGATGCGTTCATGGCGAAACATCACATGTTCTACGGAAAGAGGGTTGCTGATATGTGAGTGACCCGTTCCATATGAATCCATGCAAGAAAACTCATCCTTTGTAGGAAAGACGGATTAGAGAAATTCCTAGGCAGAAAGAGAGAAGGACCGTGCGATGACGAAGGACGGGAACTCACGGACGGTGCCAAAAGTCCAGAAGATCCAATGGAGCACAATGAGGGAGAACTCATGAAGGGCGAGAAGCTCGAACGGAAGCAGCGCGCATCTTGACTTTATCATCCATGCGCACTGTATCGAAAATAATTGAAACTCTAGAAATGATGATCAACGAAACGAATTGAGAGCGAGATACAGCGCGAAGTTGTCCATAAGCGCGAGTTCAGGTCTCGCTTACTAGGTCGGTGCCATGAGTTTTGAGCCGTGCAGCAAGCGGCTGTACCTGATTCTAGGTAGAGTGAGCCGATCGCTGGACGCCTAGCTCACTAGAGTTTAGATCCTTTGGCAGCCACTGGTCACTGCACGGCTCAAGACTTATGACACTGACCACGTTAGATGTTATGTACCGCAGCATCTCGGCTGCACGGATCGAATGCAGAGGCATCTCCGATATTGATCCTTGAGTTTGGTAGCTGCCGCAAACCCCTGTGCTTTAGTCGTCGACAAAACAATGCAACAAGAACTTCTCGATGTCCGATTGACCAGAAAGCGAGAGGTGCCCAGCTCTCGTTCTCTTCGATGACGTGCCGGGGCTTCGTGGAGTTCGGATGCGGCCGAAGTTCAGCTCATAGTTAAAAGTGACCGCCCTCGTCGATTGCCGAGACTACGTGGGAATCGAATCGCACAGAGCCGGAACCATTTTTCTGCCAGTCTGGGCTATATCGTAAGGCGCCTTTTTTCAGGACCTCTGCGCCGATACCGTTTTATGATTGAGAGGTCCACCTGTTCCGACAGTTCGGAAACTATCTTGCAGAGGAATCTGTTTCAGTATGTTAAAAGGACTGCATCAGAGAACGGGAAACGCATTCAGTTCCGCTAAATGCCTCACATTCGATATTAACAACGGACGATCGGGTCACTGCACGGAACCGGCTTCGATTGGGACGCTTGGCCAGCATTGCGAGCTGGTTGAACAATCCCAGGGTATGTATTCGTTTCGCTGCTGTGGCTGTATTCCATGATTGTAACGCCATAGGAACGACTGAGCAGAGAGCAACGCGCAGTACAAAAGTGGACGCTGTCAAGAGACATCACTTCCTATGGGAATGTGTATGGAACAAACGTTCTTGAAATAGGAGAGAGAAAGCAATTCAGCATTATTATAGCCGAGGAAGATCAAATCCTCAGGTTGAAGGGGGTTCTCGTAAAACCGAGCATGATCGAGCAGTCTTAGACTACTGCTTTTATCATCACCCGGGTCGTTCCGGACTTCTCGCTCCCGTATAAGGCGAACTGCAAGCGAACTGCAATAATGTGCCAGCATGAGATGTCCAGAGTCTTGATCCTAGACGGTTGCTTGGGATCGTATAGAGATGAAAAGGATAGTTCTTGTTACCGGGAGAAAGCGCCTTTAAAGTGCCGACGAAAGTCTTGCAGGTTGGTTCGAGATTCCGAGGATTCTGGGAGGATGAATTTATTCAAAGAGATTGCAAAAGACAGAGATATTACGCCGAAGATGAGGAGACAACAATGGCGCCAAGTCTTCGACTTGCGCCAATAACATGCAAGGTTGGAAGGAGTCATCAGTCTTGATAACAACAGTTAAGCTTCGCGGTAATCAATTGATGTGTAGATCGTTTGTATGATGGTACGCTTTCAGGTTGAAGAAGTGCTGCTCGTGGACCTCAGAGAGGCGATAAGGTAGAGATGGAAAAGGGAGACGAACGAGCATTCAAAGACACAGATTGATTGGTACGTCATCCGCATCGTGCCGGTCTTCAAACAGCAGCGAGCGCCTCTCACTGCGTGACTGGTCTGATTGAGCAACCAGACCTTGGCCCGGCCACAATCCCTACTGCAACTACCGCGCGAGTCCTCTACCGCAAGCCAATCTGTTGGCTCAACTGAATGGCACTCAGCCTGCGAGATGTGATGACAACCATATCTCACAAGGCTAGCCGACGCTAAGCCCGAAATGTCCTGCGAGGAAGTTGTCATGGCGACCGCCTTCTTACGAAGATGCGGCTGAACGGACATCTAGATACTGGTAAGCCTTTGGGTTTCCCAGCACTTCCGTATTGAGGGTTGCGCTTGTTAAGTGTCATTCTGTAAGCCACTGCAATCCCATTTTCCTTTAAATTGGTTCTCTCTTAATGTACGTGAAGATCTGTCAGACCACACCTGTGCCGGCAATGAGAGCCAGCCTTAGCTCTTGCATTGAATCCATCACTCAGCAGACCTGAAGGTCACTTTCCGTGGCTTCTGGACCCATGGTTCCTTATTCGAGCAGTTCCTGTACCACCAGAAGCTAGGTAAGCCTACGCGCCATATCCGGAGAGTTAGCACGAGCAAGGAGTCAATCTCACATTAGTGGAATGCCGCTTCAATAAAATTTTGGAAAGATCCACCCCAATTGAATTGGCGGAATACGACTGGCAAAAACACGAAATCACCGATTACATTAATGGCTGCATTGTTTTGACGCATTGGCAGGCTTTTCTTCTTGTGGTTTTGAACTGTCGTGCTAAATTTCTCCTTGTTAGCTAAGGGGTCTGCACGTACGAAGGAATCTGTTTTCTTGAGTGGGCGCACCGCACCGTGACCTTTGAACGTGCTGAATTCAAGAACGTTTCACCGTCCAACCTGCCCCTTCGAGCCTTGGGTCTCGCTTACGGCGATGGCGCGCTCATTCGAGGAAATCAGATTCCTGCATATAGCATCGGTAACCATTGAAGTCAAAATACGAGAGAGCTATTGCGTCGCACCGCTATCTACACTGTCTACGTTAGCACCTTCCTGATCTTGCAATCCTCAACACTATCCGGGCACACATTCTGCCTATTGAGATTCTTGTCCTTAGGGCCCGTCGGGCCGTCGGCATATTTATACACCTTGCCCAACCCCAACAAGTCTTCCTGCCTGTTATCACTATCAGGGTAGTGCTCGTCGCCCCACTTGCCGGCGAAGTTGAGGTACGCAGTCGGCGTGCTGTTATCGTACGTCCCGAAACTATTAGTAGCGGCGTCGTAGGTGTAGTAGTACGCTGAGAACGTCGGATCCCAGGTCAGTCCGGTGTCGCAATCGTCGGCGAGGAGGATATCGAAGTCCACGTCTAACCCTGGAATAGTATGGTCGTGGGTGCCGGCGGTAGCGTAAGTGGCATGAGACCCATTCGCCGAGTACGCATACGGGCGATCTCCGTTCTTCTGAAGCGCCTCCCAGACAAAAGCTTCACCATCGGCATGCTGGCTATACCAAGCGGCTGTCGGCACGCCGTCTACGAAGCGGATCATGTTGTGCTCCCAGTCGCCGACATGGTTGCCGAAGTTTTTGTCAATGATGTTGACGATGCCGCCCCAATTGAAGGAGTAGAAGTACATGTAGAAGACGTCAACGGTGTTGTTGCCTTTGTCGGCGACGATAATGGCGGCGGGAATGGCGTCGGAAATCTTGTTGGTGGAGTCGGGTGCTGTGCCGAGGAGCCATGCTGGGTTCGACGTCACGTCGTCTTTGGCTGTTAGAAAGACGTCGGGGTTGATTTGGTCAAGGTTATCCAGGGTCAAAGGATTGGGCGCTCCGTCGACCACGGCATAATCAATTTCAGGCTGCGTCCTCTGAAGATGGATAGTGAGGTCGGTAGGTCTGTATGGGTCGCCGGAGAACAAGTACACTAGAGGGGCTGGTGGTTGTCAGGGTAGGAGTACTTCACCTTTCGGGGCTACGAACCGTATTGCGTGACATAGCTTGGGACTCCGGAAGGTGCTTGCCTAGTGACAAGGGGAGCTGTCAAAGCCAACAGTGGGAACTGCATGATTGCTGCCGCGAGCAGCTTCCACGATGAGAAAGCCGCCATCTTGAAGCGTCTGTAGTTGCATGCAACGTCTGAATACAGCACGCGATCTCGATGTCACACGTAAGAGAGTGGCCTCACAAGACACCGCTGCTGCTGAGAATGAAAGAATGACCCGGAAGGAGTGACTTGAAGAGATATTGCAGGAGAAACACGATGTATTTGACCTATTTAGACTGGCTTGGATTAACAGATCTCTTGCAGTGTTAGGAAGGTATTCCTACTGGACAACCTGACTATGCAGGAAGCCAGTTGCAAAGTGCCCGGGGGGGTCAGCGTGGCGCAGGGCGGCCGAAGCAATCAAATGCGGTGACGAGGCCATGGAGTTCGCACCAACACCTGTAGCCGCAACTCCAAGCAATAGCAGGAACCAAACCATGCTGATGTAGGTTAGCAGATGTGAGAGAAAAAGGGAGTTAGTCCGTAGATGGGAGCTCGAATGACAAAGTCAGATGCAGTTCCCGACATCTTGTGGGCAGCTGGTCGGCCGCAGGGCAAAAGAGACGAATGCTTGATTTCGCGACTGAAATGAAACGTGCGGGTGATTGCGAGATCTGAATGGAAGCGTGGAGTTTGATGATCAGCCTCCCCATACCCTTAGTGCACGTCCAATCAGTGGGTCTGTACAGGGCAGTTCAAGAAGTGTAGGAGGTAGCGTAGTGCAACGAGAACAGGGGTAGTTCCTGAGCCCTCACAAGCACACATCCGACAACTGAACCATCAGGTGTAAGCCGGTACTGCCCTCGCGGACTGGTGACCCAACTCACCCTTGTGGTACCTCGCACGGAATATCATGGAAAATCATCGTTTGTTGATGTCACACGTTTGGAGAGATGCGGCCGGGAGTGAACCCGGCTTGGCGTGGAGTGACGTTTCCGAGGCTTGAACACGATTCCGTTCATATCTCGACCTCAAATCATGATACGATAGATCCAGTTCCACACGATCCCGGAGATGCCACCCGCTGCGAATGTTCAGGCCAACAACGCCCCCCACAAACCCTCCAATGCTCCGCCCCAGCTACAGTCGCTACCCGAAGAGATACTCGACACCATATTCGATTACTTAGACACACCTTCGCTACAGGGCCTTTGTTTGGTCTCACAATGGGCAAGCGATTACGCAACTTCACGTCTATGGGCCAGCGTCGAGCTCGTCGACTGCCGAAAGAGCTATCCCAAAGGCTCGCCAGTCTTTCAAGCTGCCGCAGCGGACCCAAGTGGTCTGCCAGACAGGATATTCGAGGAGGATCCGAGTGAATATCTGGACGACCACGATGACACTCCTCTGATTAATAAACTTACTCTCCTAGCAAGGTACGTATGAAGCACTTCTCCCGGGCCAAACCGGAGGGGCTGGTGTTTCCTGGGTGAGCGCGCCCTGGCTGTAAGCTCAAGGATGTCTCGATATCGGAAGAGCTCTCGGACATTCCTTTGTTCCTTGGCCAAGTGCTCTCCCAAGGTCTTGGGCAAGCGTCGATCCAGCACGCTCACTCAAGAAACACCGGTGGCTTCCATGGCGGTAGCCACGGTTCCATCTTCAGCATACTCACGGTCCAGCAGGAACCCTAGAATCGCATCCAAAGTGCGCAAGCTAACACATCGCTGCCACCTGCCCATCCCGAACGTGTTCACTGAGCTTCCGCACATCAACCTGAGTGGACGGACTTTGTCTCGCGATGCTCGAACACACATCCTCCTTAAATACGCCGTAGCGAACATGCGCAATGTCCACACTCTGCAAATAATTTTTGGTCACTGGCTGCTTACGGTTGGGCTCCTCTACAACTTTTTAGACTCACATCGTACATGGGATACCCCTCTCCGTCGGTTATGGCTCGAAGGTTGCTCATTAGAAGGTGTGGACCCCACATTTATTACTTCTTCCAACCAGCTTGCCCACTTAAAGAGCTTGCGACTTCGAAGGCTGCGTTTGACCTCAGATCCTCAAGCGGAGGGAAACTTTGCGTTCGGGAGAGGCGCAAGCAAGAAACAGCTTAGCAATGGCGCTGGTGCCTATTACAGAACTTACGTCAACTACGGCAAATTGGAGGCTTTTGGCGACAGGAATAAGTGGTACCACCAGCCATTGGATCTTTTTGTCCCTATTGTTCGTTTCGATAATGCCATCTACGAGAAGCTGCCAGACGCTGAGCGACTTATCCACGGCCTTCTTGATTACTCTTTCTGCGCGGATCCTTTTAATCAGTACTTCCAGACACCAGAATCGTCATGCCTTGTTAAGCAACCGATGCAGGTTGCACAAGGTCTTTGTGAGCAGGGCTTGTCGTCTCTTACCTCGTTGAATCTCGATTGGATAGGCTGGATCAATCAAGATTCTCAAGACATGTCGGCACATACCGTCACTCTGATGCAGCGCGACTTCTTATTAAGGGTCGCCTCACTGCGGTTCAGAAGTTTGCGGTCATTCCAGCTCCGTAATGCTATTAGCACTCGAGCAACGACCAAGATTCGTACGGAGGTGTACCTATTTGCGCCAAGCACTCACGCCGGTCCGGTTGGCTTTCTCGAATTCATGGAAGCGCATCCCAACCTGATCAACTTGGCGTGGCCGATGGACAGGTTCTACCCACACTGGAAGCAAGACAAGAACACCAAAGCTAGGCTCGGAGTGACAGTGGCGAACTTGGGCCGAACACTTCAAGGACTACGTGTGGACTCCGATACTGATGGTTTCGATCGCGGCGAGCCATTGACAGATGAGTCGCGTGATACTCATTCTATACAGGCTCGGGCTCGACGACGCCGATTCATCAGCGATTTTGCACCAGAAATGACGAAGGTAAAGACTATAAAGATGGAAGGCGGTGTCCCTCGAGACGAAAAGCGAGAGATAATTCGAGCGCTGCACCGAAGTCCTCTCGATAAGATCGTGCTTATTGGGATCAGCTGTCCGTTGGGTAACCTGTGGGGTGGTGATGGCGAGTGGCTTGCGCATCAAGATCCGTTCCTATCGGACAATCCGGGTGCATTGGAAGAAGAGCACACGGAAGCGATCATTGCTGCATCTAAAACAGCACCACTACGACCAGATGCGAACTTTCGCTTCGTGCCAACATACAATTGGCCTCCAGGAGCCCCCTTGTTGCACACGATCGCTTCTCACCACGGATCCACAGTCAAAGAGCTTAAGTTCTGTGGCTATTACGGATCCCCTCCACTGGGCCTCAAAACCCCTCTTAGTGACGCTATGTTGAGCTCTCTGCAGTACTTTGATAATCTGGAAGCCCTCGTCCTGTCAGTTTGGCTGCCAACCTTCTTCGACGGCGACTATCTGGACGACTTGATCATCGAATCCTGGGTAGAATCTCGGACAGCACCGAACGAAGAGCCTGCACAACAACCAACACCCTTGGAAGCGCCTGTTGCCGAGCTATCTGCGGACTCAGACGGCCATTCCCTCCCAGCTCCTGTACAACACCTCTCTCCACACCAACTGGTTGTTGTTGAGTCACATCCTATCGGCCCACATCAAGAATCATCTCCACAAGCATCGACAATGGATGGTGATGGAGACACTGCCATGGCTGAGGCGCTTCGAAACCCTGCTAGCTCTGAAGTGACGATGTCCCCCTGGCTCCACAACTTGATGCACCCTCCTCCAGATGAGCTAACGCTCATCACGGAACAACACACCATGCGCAACGACTGGCCGAAGCAGGTCAAGAGATCTTATAATGCGACCACATTGGCACAGCAGGTCTGCCATATGATCGGGCCGCATCTATCACCACAAGTCAAACAACGACTTGGCGGAGTCAGGATCAGATCGAGCTTCTGCCTGGGTACGCTTACGTCTGACATCTTTGACTTTGATGTGCAGATCGGTTCGGTCGCTGTGGATGGGAAGATGATGGATACGGTACTTAGTGTGAAGCCGCCGAGGGAGGAGATGGAGCCTACGAGACGGAGGGAGAAGCTGGAGGCTAGGGAGTGGTTTTAGGTAGTGTGCCATGATTCATCACTGAACTCTATCTGCTAGGAAAGCCTACATGCCAAATATATTGTTACATCGACAGCATCGAGAATTCCGAGCGATATCGGACGTGGCATTTTCATCATCTCTAATTCTGCAGGTTCTCTAGAGCAAATCATCTAGATATACGGCCAACGTATTTCATCTAGTTTGCTCTTTTCGCGCCTATCCGCATGTCATAGATCCGACGCAGTAGTCTATCTCTATTTCTTTAGGGGCGCATAATCGTACACCATCATCACTTTCTCATCTGCCCCTTTCTCGGTCGTCACTCGGGACCTATTGCACCAATGCTTCTCGCCACTCACTATGCGCAAGCCGGAACACTATCGCGTTCTGATTAGCAGTCATGATTTACAAGCCATACCGAACACATGTCGATTGGGGACGGGAGATTGAGACACTAACATTATGGTTCTTCCACCCCGCCTTCTTATTAACCACAACCTCATCAAAAACCACATCTTCCACCCATCCCTCTTTCAACCACTCATCCTCTAACTCATCCACCTTCTTCACACTCGGCAAGATCTCACACTCGCCAAACAAGAAATCCTTCTGAGGCACCGCCTCCCCATTTAGCTTACGCTCCGAGGTCGTGCCTTTGAAGCCTCCCGTGGGCACGGCGGTGGTGCTGAGTGTGTCGACGCCGTCAGGTTTTGTATGAGTTACATTCAGGGTGAGGGTGCCGAGCTTCATGGCTTTGCGCATGAGGAAGCCCACGCCTTGCAGGGAGAGGATGGTGTCGGTATCATCGGAGAGAGGTTTGGACATGGTATAGGAGCCGGACATGTTGGACATTGAGATGGAGTCGGGGGCTGCCATGGTGGGTGATTCTGAGCGGGATAGCTTGGTATGGTCGGGAAGGTGTGATTTCAACCTTTCGGAAGGGACGGACGGGCTCTGGGAATTTGTATCGAGTGAGTGTAGTCGTAGAGTGGTGTCTTCTCTGGTTGCATGGCTACGTGTCGCTTCTTATGTCAGTGTAATTTCCTTCCCGCGCGTACATCAATCTGTTCTGGATGCACTGTATTTCCGGGTAGGTTCTACATGCAATTGTGGTAATATACTCCGAACGCAGTATGTGGCACTTTCGAAACGCCTTTTAGATGCACTGAGAAGATTCAATTGGCTGGGCACAATTGCTTGTTTCGTATAGATAGCGGGAAGAGCAGCAAGTAAAGAATTATGAACCAATGTACATTTGAATCGTAAGAATTTATATAGAGGTCGATGCGATGCTTTCTCGAATTCAATGCACCAAACGAGCACGCGAAACGTGATATCTACTTACTACACTACAGCGCTGATGATTCTCCTTTGTCTTCGGGTGGTATTCCATCATGGTGAGAGCGTGCGATGTAACTTTTGAGCTACTATGAAGGCATAGAGGTTCAGCTTAAACCTCTGGTGTGATGATTGTACTTGCGTGGTCTTTCGCCTCTAACCTGATGGTTGCGGCTTGGTTCGGGAATCTCTCGCGCCGCACAACCTCTTCTTCCTCTAGAACCACATTGATGCCTATGTCAGGAAACTCATGTGTGAGGCACAGAGCTATGTATCTGATGCCCCACTCTTCGGCAGATCGATGACCTACGCATCCCACGTGCATCTCGTGCTTCATCGCAGCTTCGACACCCGCTTTTCGAGGTTGACCGGTCAGGTACAATGTCGTCCCAGAGTCGGCGGAACTGGTCCATCCCATTCGACGTCTGGCTTCGTCGACACGGCCTACGACTTCCTGGTCGAAGGCATTCATAATGGCTAGTACACCAATCTTAGACCATTGCTGTATGCCGTTACCTCCAGGCCCAAGCTCAGAGCCTCCGTCTGTTCCTGGAAACCACTCCATAGGTGTCTTGAATTCTCTCTGGACTTTGGCCCGAAGGTCGTTGTAGAACGCTTCATGAGGATCATGCTGCTTCGGCGTAGACGAGTTGTCACGAGGGCTTTTTGCGAGCAACGCCCCGCCATCGAAGTCGTGTAACAGCCTCCCCACAATGCCAATACGTCTATTGGGGTCGCCCTTATAGCCTTGCATCGTGACTGCATCCTCCACCTCCATCCCAAGGCGTGCAGCAAGCGGGACATTGTACCCCGTTGTTAGGACCTCATCGAAAGCGGTATGACTGGCCAGGACGAGGGCTCCATGCGGCACTCTCCTTCTGTCCAGCATGAATGGTCTGTGGAGGAAGCAGACTGTTCCGGGTCGAAGTTGCGCATACACGCCGGCAGTGGGCGTTACACTTACCACCACGTTGATAGCCGCTTTGTGAGCTGGATCGTAGCCATGATATCGTGGGGTATGATACAGATATTGGACATCCGTTCCTAGAACTGGTAGTAAAGATCGAATGTAATTCGTGATTTGTGCTTGGGACGGGAATTCAGCGCGAGGTTGCATATCTGGGCACCAGGCTCAAGGCAACCCAGCTCTGCTTAGCATGAGGTAATGGCACGGCCCGGAATCTCCCCTATGAAAGGCTCCTGGAGTATCAAGAAGCCGTGCTTAGGGATGCAGGACTCTTGATGGAGAGTAACTCGGGAAAATGAAAATTCTGATATTATGGACTCGAGGACATCACCGTTTGCAGATATGTTCTGGCGAACGTCTGGTTCGAACAACCTGCGCTTTAGTTCTGTTCCTGGTGATGCTCATACACAGGATCAGAACATTTGATGGCGGCGAGAATGCTGTACGATACTTGATGCAATCTTGAGGTCGATTCGTCGTCGGCTCGTGGCCATATGGATAATCATTCCATTATCGAAGCCACGTCTGCACGACTCATCAATCCTCCTTTGTAATTACGCTAGTGAGTCAAGCATGCTATCTATATATAATTCCATGACCTGCAAATTCTCCACCAATTCGTCATTTCTATCAAGCTTCTCTACTTTCATCGTTGTGCTTCTCCATGCCATCCATTCACTGAAGCGTGATTTCGCACTTATGACTCTTCGGCGCGATCAGAAAGAAATTCACAAACTCCATGCTCTGGGGCGTCGCAGACTCTGCCAGCCTCGCACCCTTGATTTCTCGAAAGAAAACAGCAGCAGCATATCGTAGCTCCATCCGTGCAAGATGCACACCAATGCACGAACGAGCGCCAGCGCCGAAGGGACAAAACACAGCCTTAGCAGCGGGCGGCATATCCTTGCCAGGCAGCCACCGAGATGGGTCAAAGCTGAGCGGGTTCCGCCAGATATCTGGGTCGCGATGAAGAGTGTATGCTTGCGTGCTCACAATCGTACCTCCTGGGATGAAAGAGCCGCCTAGCTCAGCACCGCCTTCTGGGACAATTCTAGGTAGGCTGCTTGGGGCAGCGCCATCGAGTCTAAGTGTTTCCTCAATGACCGCGTTGAGCAGTGTCAAGTTCTGTAAGTCGTTGTCGTTAAAATCTTCCTTTAATGCGGCAACCTCTTCTTCCAACGATTTCCTCAATTCTGGCCGCCTCAGTACCTCGTACGTTAGATACGTCATGGTTACGCCCGTCGTGTCTGTTCCTGCAATGATGATGTTCATCGCCTCGATCTTGACGTCCATATCATCGAGATGACCGTCGCCCTCCTTCTCTGAGTCCTCCAGTACTTTGGCGAAGATGTTGGTTTGGCCACGGGTGTTCTTCGCATTCTCGACGGCTTTACCGGCGCCACGCATGATGTACTCGTTAGCATTGAACACCTGCTGAACGGCATCGATGGGCACGTAACGAAGTAAGCGGAGGAAGGGCATCTCAACAGACATGCCAGCGCCGATGGTGAGCTTCTTGAGGGCTTTCATGAGATCTGATTTCTACAGTGGCGTAACAGTCAGATTTCCATTGCTCACGTGCTTCTCTAATCAATCTTACCTCTTCAGTCTCAAGCATCCTAAAACTCTCCCCAAAAGCCAGATGCGCACTAACATCTGAAGCAAGCAGCATCCACCAATTGAACAGCTCCGCATTTCCCTCTAACGCGTCCCTCTTAATCTTCGATACACAAAGCTTAACCTTATCCTTCACGATCCTCTCCCAATGCTCCACCAGATGCGTCCTGCTGAACGGCCTGCTCAGCAGCCGCCTCCTTGGCCCATGCTCTTTGGAATCCAGCATCGTAAATACGCCCGCCTTAGGGAAGTTGGCGAGCTGCTGGTACCATATTGACTTCATGAATTTGGAGCCAACACGGTGGATTTGTGTAAAGGCTTCGGGATCCGCAATGGCGACTTCGCTTGGAGAAATGCGGACGACCGGGCCATGCTTCTTGTGTAGGTTGTCAATGAAGAAAATACGCTGGCCGGTCATGATGGAGCGTTTGAGGGGGAGGCGGGAGAAGCGCGTGTAAAATGGGCCAGGCACGTGACGAAGTGGAGAGGTGAATGCTGAGACGGCGAGCTTGAGTATGTAGAGGAAGCATACGAGCGCGAGGAATGTGCAGGTGGAAGTCCTTGGGTCGAGGTGCGAGAGCTTCGCTAGAACGAATGTCGACGAAGCAGTCATGTCGTCGTCGGCTGAGGCTGAGACTGAGTACGTGGTGGTTTTTGAGAGGGTGAATGGTAGAGAGAAAGCAACTGCCCCCAAAGCGAGTGAAAACATCTTGCTGTCTTGATATCCTCTCTAGGAGCGGACCAGGAGTGAGGGTTCAACGGGGGTACAGTTCGGTCAAAGCAATCTACAAGCATTGCTTACGGGCATCAGGTAGTAGATAATATATTGCTGCCACCATCGTATCCCACTTGCCCAGCTCCCTTGACACAGCGGGCGCTGCTTCCCACAGCATCAAGCCTACACCTCTCGTCTAGGTACCAGATCTTTCGCAGCCACGGATGGCTTTCACGCCAATCACATCCACCCGTTTTGCGACAGCCCTCTTTGCCGGCCCAAAATTGGACACCGGCGGGTCCGTCGATACGAACACCAATGAATCGTTGGGTCCAAATAGGACAGGTCGGGCGCTAATCGAGCTTGTTCGACTCAAGCCTCATGCGAAGTCGCCAGCTATACTGAATATGTACTAGGCAACTTAGCACGTACGTCCACGGATTCAGCGAATCTGGGGAAACGCGTAGCGCGAAGACGTTCACGGAGTTGTTAGCCTTGCACTCCGGCTGAACGTGCGCATGTGGGTCTGCGAGCCATGGGTTGGAGATATCTACAGGTTTGGGTTCAGGGAAGTGTGTGCACTCTGATTCTGATCAGCGAGACTGTTGTCGGCTCTCCACTGGGCAGCCAGGGCTGTTGCGAATACTGCTGCGTTCGATCGTCATGCTCGAGATGCCGCCGGAGACTCGTAAGACGGTGAAAATAATGAAGAGCGGCGTGAGAATATATTCTGCTAGGTCCGCCGACCTGCATCCTCGCGGCGTGATGCTGCTCGTATCGGTGTTACGACCCATGAGGTAAGGCAGGGTCTGCAGGATAAGCACACTCGATAAGGAGCCGCTACAGAAGCCATATCCAAGAACTATTGCTTGTCAAACGATTGTTACCTCTCACTTACGGAGTGCGGCTTGGAGATCGGCTCTCGCCGGATCACTGTCCCCCGTTGCATGTCTCTGTCTTCCCACGAAGCTCATCGCCTAGGAACCGTGGAAACACAAAATGATTGCCGCCCCACCAAGTGTGGCTAATGAAAACGGGGCTGAAGAACAGCCGAGATCGGGTGGCACGCCGCTTCTAATCACGAGCACGCCGGCCAACGCTATCAAGAACGGAACGGAGCTAAATGCATAGTCTGAGGCTGGGTAGAGAGATCTTGGGATGCAGGTTGTTTGCAGAGTACTTCGCACAGAGTCTTTGGAGCAACTTCTCATTACTTGGTGTGATGGGACGATGCAGAAAAGTTGCAAGAGTCTCGTGACGGTCGTTGTTGGCAATAGCAAGATGGGCGCTTGATGTTTATGATCTAGAAATTGTTCCCCGACACTCAAGAAAACCCACCGACACCACCAGCAAACTCCTCAAACACATCCAAAGGGAACTCGTTCGCAATTCTCTGGTACCCAGCCACATTAGGATGCAAAAAATCGCCTGAATTGTACTCCGATCTCAGCTGACTTGGCACCTCCGGGTCCGCTAACACCTTATCCAAGTCGACAACCGCGTCGAATCTTCCGCTGTACCTGATCCATGAGTTTACTTTTTGTCTCGTTTGCTCTCGCGTTGGGTCGCTGTACGACTGAATCGTCGAGTCGGGTGCGCAGAAGGGTGTAAGAGTGGCCGCGAAGATTGGGATGTTAAAAGTATGAACTCGTGAAACGATCTGATCGTAGGCAGTGATCAGTCTTTGGTAAGTCATGGATTGGGTGTAGCTGTCGTTGGTTGCTGTGCCGACATCATTTACTCCTTCGAAGATCATGACGTATCGGACTCCGGATTGTGAGAGAACATCACGGTCGATTCGACTTAGAGCGTTGGGACCGAGGCCATCATACAAGACACGGTTACCTCCCGCAGCTTGATTAATGACGGCGATTGAAGAGGTCGCTGGGTTCTTCTGCATCTTACCTAACAACCAGTCCGGCCACCTACTTGCCCATCAGCGACCGTGGCTCAACATAGTCATCAAAAACCTACCTGTTGTTTGCATCAGTGGTACTACCGCGCCCATCGGTAATGCTGTCGCCAACAATCGCAAACGCTCGAGCTTCTGGAGGTGACCAAACTTCAACCGCAGACAGGAAGAACCAATGCGCAACACTGACGACCGCAAGACCGGTCAGATTCGTCGCATCCACTTGATTACCCATCGCAAGCCACGAGGTCGTTCGACTCCCCGGATGGGAAGTGATACTGAATCCTTCCTGCCCACTCGCCAGGTACATGGTCACAGTAAGCATAGATTGCGATCTGATCTCGAAATCGATCGGGTCTGAAACCGCCAGAGCTCCGGTCGGAATCAAGAATGAGGGGTTGCCGCCAAAGGCCACGGTCTTAAGAGTGCCAGGCACGATGGTGCTAACACCGGCAGAGCCATTGTATGGCAAAGCGACAGTAACAGCCGTGACAGGGAGATCGTTCGTGCCGAACGCGTTCGATACCCGAATCCTGATTTGTTTTGCACCAATTGATATGTGCAGCGTCTGCCGTATCGTCGCATTGAGAAGGACGCCTGTGGAGCTGTTCTAGAACTGGACTCAGCATGAACTCTCTTGGAATGACGATTGCGATATACATATGGAGATGATGGCAAGTTGGCGGGTTCAGTCAACTGCGGCATAGATGCCCACGTATTCACCCAATGGCCATCTTTGATACTTGGAGCGGCACTATCTGCCGTTTGCTTTGATGGGTACCTGGTGTGGTATGCGACGCACAACTGGACAACCGCGAGGAGGATGAAAGTTAACAGCATCTTGACAAGAGTAAACAAAAGTAGAAGACCGACCCAAGCTGGGTAGTACTTTCAGAACCTTCTTACCATTTCATTCGCCTTCGTATATACTCGATACAACTTAATGTGCTTTAGGCTAAATTAAGATCCGGTGCACCTCACAAATTGAGATAGCCTATACAGCCACCAATAAGTACATGCTTGAACGATCTAGTACCAGGCCAATGGACTTCTGGCTTAACACAAGCCTGTGCGGTAGTATAGCAATGGTTTGCTAAGCACAAGAAGCTCAGGAAAGAGGCCGTCATCTCTTTCCGTACATCATGACCAGTGTCGCAGCGGTCGTCTTCGAAGTCAGCAATACAAGGCTTGCACATAGTCTCAATGCACTGGACTAGAAACTCCTGGGAGCTGTTTATGTGGGTGCATTTCTTACAACTTCGAAGGCACCCATTGGGGCTGCTGCTTCTTCGCAAACGCCTCCAGACCGATCATGACATTCTCGCCCTGCCCCAGCTTCTTTCCATACGTGTCGGCTGTCCTCTGGCTAGCCCGCTCGACGCTGCCAGTCTCCAAAGCTTCTCGCAGACCGTGCCTGGTCACAATGATCGCATCTGGTGACAACCCGGCAATTTGCGATGCCAGCTGCACTGCTTCTTCGACCACCGTCTCCCTGCTCTTCGAAATTTTGTTGACCACGTTGTACCTCAACGCCTCTTCCGCAGTAAGTTGACGTCCGGCCATGGCCACTTCAGAAGCCACGTAGATGCCGCAGACGCGAACAAGCCGTGAAAGACCACCAGCGCCAGCATATAGGCCCCTGCTCGCTTCTGGGAGTCCAAACTTGGCAGTGGGGGCTGCAACGACCATATCGCTGTGTCCACAATCAACCAGTAATCCTTCTCAAAAGAGTCGTAGAGTCACCTACCATCCCAAAACAATCTCAAACCCTCCGCCAAGCGCAAACCCGTTTACAGCCGCGACGATAGGCTTCTTCCCCACCCTTCTACTCACTCCTGCAAATCCACTGAACGGATGCTGCATCATCTGTCTCGCCTGCGGCTTCCTCCGTATCTCAGCCTGCTCGATCAAGTCCTGTCCCGCACAGAACGCTTTCTCGCCTGCACCGGTAATGACAGCAACGCGCAAGGTAGGCTCATCGTCGAACCACTGAAAGATGGCGTCGGCTTCCCAGTGCGCAGCGTAGGGAATCGAGTTCATGCCCCGTGGGCGGTTGATGGTAACGACGAGGACATGGGAGGCTGGGTAGGAGAGGATGTAGTTGGGCGAGGACGGCGGTTGGGTCTGGAGGTTCGGAGCCATTGCGTCTGTAACTGTACTATTGTAAATGATTGCAAAAAGAGAGACCAGAGCTCTGCAGTGAGATTGTTAGCTACATGATTGCTGACACTTTAAGTCGATGAGCTTCCGAGGTTCCATGCAGGTTCGGTGATCGCGGGGTGTGGAGAAGACGATCCGAGAAGCGCGCGGCTGCCATGCCTCCTCGGAAAGTCATATAATAACCATATCATGAATCTTTGTCTTCGCTGTCCACTACGGACAGCTCCGCCGGCGCAGGGAGGGGTGACGGGCGACCTTCCACGGCGCAAGAGGATCTTCGCCACTCGGCCGCGTAGGAGAATGACCGATGGGCGCCTGGCTCGAGCGCTGGCGCCTTGGACTATTTTGAGGAAGAAAAGGATTTCGTCAACTTCGTCTTTGTCGCCTATTTTCGTGATTGAGCGAGTCTGATTCCTCAGCCGCTGTTGCCTTCATATCCTAGGCATCAGTACGCCAAAACGCGAAGTCAGCAGATCCCGTGTTGACGCTCGTACTCAGAATAAT
>Ga0115846_100070_pt1 | contig 41941 bp, 46 predicted proteins | sample InSIn5gowninarea_2_FD_83860 | JGI IMG/M metagenome (GOLD analysis project Ga0115846, IMG submission 83860) | reverse complement strand
TGCAAAGCGCTATTAGAACTAATAAAAATGTCCTCGAGCGCGTCAAACAAGCGAAAGTCGATGATGTAATTGACTTGCACGACAAAGAAGAAGCGGCGGCTAGGTATGCATTCGAAAGTGATGAGAAGGCCTCTGAAAATGGTCCAAACTATTGGTCTCCAATTTCTGACAACAAGGCCATTCGCACCGTGATGCCCGAGTATCACTGGGAGTCGGTGCTGAAACGAAATTACAACCAGTTGAGTGAAGAACCACCCGTAGCAGTCACGCTCGAAGAGGTGGTACCAGAAGGCCTACGGAGCACGCCGATCAAGGACCCGGAGAATTCTAGGCAGTCTAAGGATCAACCCTTGCAGTTCGGGCTTGTAGGACAAACAAGGAACTTAACGCAAGAGATTCAGGTTCTCCTGGAGGAGTGGACTACCTCATCCGCAGCACTTGTGACATCAGTAGTTACTGAACAAAGACAGCGCGAACGTGGAACCATTCCAGATGTTCCAGTGTGGGTACAAGAAAGGCAAGAGGGTGGAACAGTTGCTCCAGTCGATCAGCGAGGACACGCGCGTGTTGACGGACTACCACGGCGTTCGGGTAGTCCAGCCTGATCTCGTGCCAGGCTTGGAGAAGTTGATCGAAGAACTACAGAATACAGAGCCGTCCGTCGACAAGGAGGCTCTGTCGTCCTCGGCCTTTCAGAACTACAACTACGGCGGTCAGCAGAACATCAGCACGGGACACGCGCGACACTCGGGACAGGGTGACCAACACGTTTACGGTGGGGTGGGTGCGATCCATCAGTACTCTGGTAAGCATACCTGAGGACAAGGTGTCGGGCGAAATAATGCGTCACAAAGCACTAGGTAGAGGTAATAAACTCAATATTGAGCGACACGGCGCTATCTGATCTCATTGACCTGATACTTTATGCGTTCCCGCTCCGCTTACACGTTCATATAACCTATCTCTTTACAGGTCCAGGCGCCTGTCCTTTACCCCCAAATGGTCGGTGCATATATGGCAAGAGAGTTTAGCTAATACGACATCTAGGTCCTGTCCACCACCATGAAGCACAAACTTCTCTCCAGCTCAAAGGAAGAAACAGGAAATGTGGTCTATGCTTGGGTGGAGCACCACTGATTGGGCCAGACCTCTTGAAAGGGCGTCCGATCGAGTTGGAAGAGATGCAAAACCAGCTGCGGGTACTCGACACGGCCTGCGACCGTCGCTGCGTTATCCTAGGCGGTGTCGGTGGTATCGGCAAGACACAACTGGCCGTTGCTTATGCACAACGGCATCGATCCGCCTACCGTTCGGTCTTCTAGCTGAACGCGACCAGTGAAGCGACGCTCAAGGTCAGCTTCCGGCAAGTAGCCGAGGTGGTCTTCGACCAGCAAAGCCTCACCGAACTCGAGGACGAAGCGATCCTCGAAGGTGTTCGGCAGTGGCTGTCTCGATCTGATGCTCCGTGGCTTATTATTTTCGACAATTACGACGAACCGGGTGTATACAATATCGAACAGTACTACCCTCCAGCTACGCACGGGTCGATCATTATGACAACTCGCCTCCCATCTCAAGTCAATGGCATCCATGTCCCCGTCCAGCCTCTTCTCAAGATCGAGGACAGTCTGGCCGTCCTTCAGACCCGTTCCCGACGGACAGATATCGCTTCAGGCGAGTGGGAGAGCGTCTCTTCTCCGAGGATGGAACACTAACTTGTGACCAGATCTATATGCACACCGGCTTGCTAAGCGACTAGGTGGCCTGCCACTGGCTCTGGTCACGGCCGGTGCCTACCTCCGCATGAGCACCCCCACCTTTCAGCAGTATCTGGACCTCTGCGAACAGCGCTAACAGGTTGATGATCAGCAATCGCAGCGGTTGCCAGACTATCAAGACCGGACGCTGTACACGACCTAGAACCTATCTTACCGTCGGCTCGAGAAGAACAACCCGGACGCGGCTTGCATACTTCAGCTGCTGGCCTACTTTGACCACTAAGAGATCTGGTATAAGCTGTATTGTGCCGGACTGTCTGATCGACTGCCACGATAGCTGCGGTCATCTCTCGCAGACCAGAGCAGCTTCGATAGCGTGATGCGGACGCTGGTCGAGTACTACTTAGTAGAAGTACAGTACACGAGTCAGTCGTATAGCCTACACAGTTACATACATGACTGGACGCTAAGTAAGCTAAACCGCGAGATCGAGCCGCAGCTATACTAGTACGCCTTTGACTGTGTTAGGGCTAGTATCGATAGCAATGATTGGGAAGCACTTAGACAAGTAAAGTACGGTCGAGTCAGTTAGTACGGTAGGTATATGATTGATGTATCATCGATTTATAGGGTGTGACGAGTCTAAGGGTAGTCTATTAGAGCGACTTTGCGAAGCTCTATAGGTTACACGTATACTCTAAGAGTAAGTACAACTCTCTATAGCGGAGCAAATATATATACGAGCACTGGCTAGGAAGGAGAAAGTACTTAAACCGGACTACAGCTCGACTCTCGAGACTATTAACAACCTCGGTGTTTTATACTCTAATTAAGGTAATCTAAATGAGGCGGAGTAGATATACCTACGGGTATTAACAGGATACAAGAGACAGCTAGGCTAGGAGCATCCTCGAACTCGGACTATCGCAGGTAATCCCGCTAAGCTCCGCCGCCAACAAGACACCGTGAATATAGACTCGCCCAGTTTGACCGCCGACAAGAAGACACGAGAGTGGAAGTCGTAGCTCAAGAACATAGTACTACGTAACAAGGCAAGAAGTACAGGGTAAAGAATAGTCCTCCTCAAAATCGGCTAGCCACGCTTCAGATGCTTGTCGATCAGGATGATGCGCATCAAGCACTTGCTGACGACTGTTGACCACATAGGTCATCAAGCTCAGCGCTGCCTCTCGTTCTCCTAAGTCCCAGAGGTAAGTGGCTAAGTTGTGCTGGGATTGCAGTCTGGAGGGATGGTCTGCTGCTAGTGTCTGCTTCTCGATCTCGACCACCTCTTCGAGCAGTGCCACTGCCTCTCTGACCTGTCCGTTGGCTTCATATGCTCCAGCGAGTGCGTGCTGGGAGGCGAGTCGCGATGGGTGCTCTGCTGCTAGTGTCTGCTTCTCGATCTCGACCACCTCTTCGAGCAGTGCCACTGCCTCTCTGACCTGTCCGTTGGCTCGATATGCTCCAGCGAGCCCGTGCTGTGAGGCGAGTCGGGATGAATGGTCTTCTGCTGGGATCTGGATGCGGATCGCCACGACCTGTTCAAGGAGTGTTACCGCCTCTTGCATTCTACCGTGGTAGTACGACGCCAGGCCAGCTAGATCGTACAGACCGAGCCATGCCTGCTCGACCTGGAGCCGATCTAGTCCCAGATTGGTGAACATTGTTTGCAGCAGCGCGTAGAGCTTCGCATCAGCACGCTGGTCGAGCAGGTACTGCCCACAACGTACCAGCATTCTCGCTACTAACGTCGGGGGACCGCTTGACACAACGCTATCAAGAGACCAGCCGACCAGTGCTTCTATATGAGGTTGTACTTGGCGTGTCTGGTCACTGGTTAGATTACCGTGAGCCACAGCAAGGGCCGCAAGACAGCCCATCTGCAGCCAGGCTTGCTGCTGGTCATGCGGACTCTGCCGATCACGCGCCCAGGCGTGGACCAGCGCGTGGAGGGACACCTGCATCGAGTCACCTTGTGTATCGGTCGAGACTAGCGAGAAGGCTTTGAGGAGACTGACCGCCTCGACGAGTCGATACGCGTCCCACATCTCGCCAGCAGTGTCGCAGATGGCCGGCAGGTGAGCGACATGCCAGGGTGTGAGGAGTTCGACCTCTTCGTCCTCCGTCTCATCGTCCATATCAGATGGCACTTCTTGGGTGCCTTGCCAGCTGCCCTCGAACAGGTCCAGTGGAAACTGGCTCGGTCCACCCACGGCCAGCAGAGGCAGCAGCTGGAGGGCATCCTGACTGGCCGGCGTGTCCATCGCTTGCAGCATCTCGGCCGATACCTCAAAGGTCGCATACACATCACGGTAGTGCGATCGAGCTTGTTTGGGCCGAAAAGTCAACAGTCGTTGTCGCTGTCGCTCGTAGATGCGAGGATAGTCAGCCAGCCTGCAATGACCACGTCCCACGTAAGCACCAGCCTGGACCAAGGCTAGAGGGTGAGACTGGAGCAACCTGGCCACTCTTTGGGCATCTTCCCTGTATCTACTGTGATCTTTAGGTGGGATTTGGGCTGCTTTAAGGAGCAGATCCTGCGCCTCTGATGTATCGAGTCCTCCAAGTGCTACGCTCGGGTCGGTACTGTACTGCTCGCATTCCTGGTTCCGAGAGGTCATCACGATGACACCGTGGCGACTGTCGGGAAAGTACTCGCGATGGTCGGTGTCGGGGTCATCGGCATTGTCCAAGATGAGTAGCCACGAGTGAGGCAGGTTAGCGATCCCATACAGGGCGTCTTCCCAGCTGTGAGCTGGAAGAGAGAGTCGCTGCGCAGCCTCGAGAAATGACCGCTCGGCAATGTCCCGAGTGCTCACATCGATCCAGAGCACAGCCCAGAACCTGCGGACTCGTTAAGGGTCATACTAACCATTCGTGACGAATACTTACATTGGTCGCAGTCGTCGAGCAAGCTGCAGACAGACCTCGCTCTTGCCTTGTCCACCCATTCCCCAGATCACGATCCGGCACTGGTCGCGCTCCCACGGACAGTAGACCGTATCACGCACCGTGCCTTCTAGCTCTTGCAGCAGCCCTTGGCGACCGGTAAAGAGAGGGTTGGCGGTACGAGGCACCATCCAGTGCACATTGGTAGGTTGAGTCGTAGTACCTAGTCAGCATCAGCTAAGGTCCTGGACCTAATCCAGTGCAATTCAGTTGATTTGAACTGGCCTTTACTCAGTCAGTTCGCTTGCACCGAAGCACGTTCTCACCTGCTTCTTCCTGTATCTCCCTCTGTAGTCGACGGAAGGCATTCTTCTCTCCTTCACCGTACATAACAGGGATGGGTACGTTGAAGATGCCGAACAGACTGTAGGCGCGGTCTTCGGGCTTCTTCGTCTGCCGCCTCTCCGCCCATCGCATCCGCTCGCTCATCGGAAACTGAGTCAGCGACGAATTGTGCAGCGCATCGACGGGAATGCCGGTGATCTGGTGGATCTGGTGGGCTAGTGTTGTCTTGTTGTTCAACCAAGACCCCTCACACGAGTAGAAGTCGACGGTCTTCGGAGCCAGGAGTTCTTGGAGCGTCCAGCCACGGGTGAACCACTTGCTGGCCTGAAACTGTGACCCCCAGAGAGCATACGAATCACCTTTATGGTCTTGCTGTGGACATGACACGTCAGAGAGATACACATAACACTTGACTGCCTCTTGGTACCAGCGGTACATCGACGTGATGGCTTCCGACAGCTCGACCAGGTTCGTTTTGTTGATACAGCACGTATCGACCCAGAAGTGCTCAATCCCATCCTTTCGTGCTTGCTCCGCACAGAAGCGAATCTTCTCGTAGCCGACCTTCTTCTGCCCTTCTTCGGTTTCGACTTCGGCGAAGGTTACTTCCTGGCTGTTGTCGGCGGCCCAGGTGTGGGAGAGAATGGCATACGGGGGTCTCTTGTCTTCGTCTAGGTCTTGGGTCAGGCCAATCTGTTGCTGATCAATCCAACTGAGCAGTCGCATCGCTCAGTAGTTGCTGGGCACTTGTTATATACCCTTGTTGATCGTCGAGACCTCGCAGTTAAGGCGGCTTTAAGAGCTGCATAGGACGTGCGAAGGCCGGTGATGGAAAGGTTTGGCGACAGAAACCTTTGATCAAGCCATCTACTAGGTGGTCAACAGATACAATAAGCTCTACGTAACAGCTTGTACCCCAGGAAAAAGAAGAGAAAAGAGGGTCAAGCTTGGTGATGGCGATCAACGGTTCTGACAGTGTACAAGCCATTGTGCCTTGCCGACGAGATTGTGCAGGCGCAGGCGCAGGTGCAGGCAATCAGATCACCAATGAACTTGCTGTGGCTGCCCAAGTCCAGGCAGAAAAGTCACCACCAGAAACAGCAGAGGGCTCGACTAGAACGTGAAACCTAGACTAAATTTAGATACCAATCAACGAACCAATTACAAGTGCCCCACTCCAAACTCCCAGATTTCCACCTTCACTAATCGTGGTTTGACACTGGGAAAACGTGGCACCAGTCCTCCAAGCCTAAGCGCCTTATCTCTTCCTCACCTTTTTGTTGTTCTACCACCAAATCTCGGTGCTGTTTCCCTGTACCTTTTACGGTCTCGGCGGCATTTGGAGGGGATCCATGGTTGTGAAACCCGTCCTGCTGCTTGCCTGCGCCTTTTCTTGCATCTTTCCCACCGTGGTTGCCTCTAACTGGACCTTTACCTTTACTTTTGACTATGCGTCGTTCTTCTGCGGCGATGATGACTTCATAAGTCATCACCCTCGCTGTGCCGATGATAGTAGCACGCGTCGAGGTGCGCGTAACCTTTTCGTTGTTCTGGGTAAAGAGCAGTTGGTTCTCGTCCAGCAGCAAGCTACGATCCGCAAACGCCTTTTCGGCAGCATGGACCAGCTTCGCAAGACCAGCTTTACTAGGGTGGTCGTAGCCGAGGTCTTCGTCAATCTTAGTGTATAGATGGGTCAAGCCATCTGTGGTAACTGGAGTACGGAGTAAGATTTCAGACTGCATAGTTGGCGCCACTGGCGCGTCGATGGTCTGCATGACGACATCGTTGATAGGCTGAAACTTTCGAACCTCGTGTAGAACGCGTTCGGGGTTGAAGGGCACCAAGCCGGTCTTGGACCAGCTGGATTTAACGTTCCGAACCGTAAATGCAGTATGACGTGCACGTGCGTAGAGAAGAGGAAAATGTGCTTTAGTAATGGTGTTCGCGCCACCACGATACAGTTGTTCTACTTGCTCTCGATATGCCATCTTGAGTGGTCCAAAGACCCCCACATCACAGGGCTGTAGCTTGTGCGAGGTGTGGGAAGGTAAACGACACAGGATGATGTTATGCTCAAAACAGAATTGCAGCAGTTCGAGCGATTCATGTGTGCCAAAGCCGTCATTGATCAGCACTCGTGGTCGACCTTGGGCTCGCTCACAGGTAGCAGGGTCAAACACCTGGCGGATCCAGTGCAAGCTGATGGCGGTATCCGTATATCCCGTTTTTGAACAAGCAAAATGCCATCCGGGCTGAGCGTGCACCGTCCACGTGCTTCGATGGGTGCTAGCGGGCCAGATGATGAGTGGGTCGAGGGCCCTCCCGTCTGCCGAGATGCACTCGATGGCGGTGATCATGGTCCGCTTGACCCCGGTTCCACGATGCTGGTAGGTATCGTTGTGCCGAACAAGCACTTTCAGCGAGCTCAACACGCCCAGTTGTGTCCCTGTCTCATCCATGTTATATATATTCTCTGGTAGCACATCTGCCTTCTCCAACTCTTGCCTGATTACGGCAAACCATGCTACCATCTTGTCGTAGATGTTGACATCGTGTCTCGCCCAGTCCAGGGGGCGTAATCGCTTGGCGTGTAACTCAGGGTGACGCCGATAGAAGGCTTGTGGCCAGTTCTTGCCTGGTGGACGGATGTCAGACGGTGCAGGCACCACATTACTGGTTGGAATACGACGGCGAGCAATCACCACGGCCAAGGTGCGCAAGAACTTGACCGGCAGAGGATAGCCTCGATCAGCCATCCGGAGCACATACTCCAGTAGAGCCTTTTCTTCGCTCACACTGAGATACTGCTGGTGGGAGGCCTTATCTGAGACTCCCGTCCAATCGTAAGGTGTCAAAGATGTCAACCATGCTTCTACAAGCAGAGCGCAGCTCGCCTAAGGATGTCACGAGGCTATCGGAGGCATCTTGTATGTTCCGAAAAGGTGTGCTTGCGTCGTCACTAACATAGCTGGTTTCAGACGATGTGGGACTTCGACTTCCGGCTTGGTGTCCACGGCCAAACAATCGAATCGCTCCTAGCTGGGTCACTTTTAACAAAAGTCCAGATGCTGCCTCTCAACCACTTACCAAGCCCTCCGGCGATGGAGTCCATCCGTCTTCCGAGCAGTACCAGTGGACCTGGCGACGGTCACTGTTGCTTCTCGCTAGGAAGTAAATTTCAGCATCGAACAGTTTGTGAAATTCGTCCAATTTTTTCACTATATTCAAGCGGCGACGTCGACAGCGCTCGTATTTGGCCTTTTCGGCTTTTGCCGCTCTATCGCTGGTTGAAACATGGTTTGTGAGTTTGCGCTTATTGAAATTCTTGCGGCCTTTTCGTGCCATGGATACAATGAACGAAAAGTAGGATGGTTAGCTTGGACAGCGGGATCGAATCGCTAGTTTTATATACCAACATTTATGGTGGCTATATCTCATCATCCATGCTAACCACGGAATCTCGAGGCGAACGTCCCAACGTTCCTGGTGGCTACGTCCTCGACCACATTAACCACCAACCAAAAATGGTCGAGGAAAGGAAAACGATTCACCTGCCTAGTGTGTCGAAAGATTCGAGTGCTGGAGCTTCAGGCCGAACTCAAAGCACATCTGAGTGAAGATGTCCCACGGTTTTCTGTAGGTCTTCCACCTGTCGATCTGTTGCTTTTTGTCTCTTGTACCTGACACAGGAATTGTTTGAGACAACTCCACCACACATGCACAGTGAATCTGATGTGGATCATGCATTGAAATATTTCTCTCGTGACTCTCCATAGACTTTGGTGGTGGATGTTTAGTGGTGAAACTGGTCCGGTTGTCCAACGAACCTGCCGGCCGACGACCGTGGTTTAAATGCTCCCACAAAGTACCTCAGGAAGCTAAAATGAGACTTCTCGGTGAAGCAATTTCAGAAGTGAGAGAGGTTCTTAAAGGATACGAGAGTAATGTGGGGACTGCGTGCGAGACAGCACAGATATTGAATGCGATGATAGAAAAAATGTTCCCACAAGAAGATACGGTTTGCGTCGAAACGGGGTAGTTAAACTTTTGGAGGACCTAGCGAATACACCTCAATCCATACACATGTAAACTCGTGCTACTAGTATTCACCATTACCCGTACTTACATCCGTACATTGTGATTACTACTGTACGACTTCATTTCAGCATAGAAAGGCCTAATCATAGAGAATGGAGGCTGAACATCCAACCTTGGACCTCTATTGCGAACGCATTCTCGCCGAACGGACTGTCGAGATGGACCAATCTCCTTACCTTCAGCATTTCGACCACATGATCAACGGTATCGGAGGAAGCACCTTCGCTATTGACCTACAGCCTCACGTGGTACAGGCTCAGAAGAGACTGCCTCGACCGACCTTCGAGCAGAGGCTGGTCGAGATGGTGAAGGAGACATCAAGGTACAAGCGGGAACTACAGTTCTTCCGTACGGCTTATCAGGCTATAGAGGACTTTCAGGATGGGGTACTGTCTGTCATCCAGCAGCTCGTGCTGAACCACTATTTGTGCTCAAGTACCACTACCACAGAAGAACGCCAATGGCTTCATTTGGCCGGTGAGCTAGAAACACTCCTACAGAGATACACCCATGTGATCAATGTCGCGACAGAGGACTGGATCAAACTGGTTCAACAGCAATCAAAACACGACAGCTCAGAGAAATTCTAAGCGACTTGCCTCCCGATCAAAAGGGAAACGCACATATGGTTCTTCCAGGGAAGTGTTCCCTCACTAGGCACGGGTGCATAGAAGTGAAACTTGAAACAAGTGGCTGACCATGACTATGGTATAGAGACGACAATCCTTTGTAGTACTCCTTTTAGCAGTGGTGTGTAATTGAGCAATATATATACTCACACATATACCTATTATCACATTTCAGTTGTACCTTCACTGTAAGCACGTCTGAAGGTTCGTTACAGATTCCTCGATGCATAAAAGTTCGCAGTCGAGAAACTCTAACCTCGATCGAGCACGATGGCGTGAGCGGTGTCGGAATGAGCTCTCAAGACACATCGGTAACATCATCGATATAGATTGCTGTCTCTGCCTGACAGCCATATAGAGCATCGCCTAGGTCTTGGAATCGATCCTAGAGAAGTCCGTTTGATACCCTACCCAACCGATCCATACGGTTGGAGTTACCTCCCAGAACGACAACATCTATTTCTAAAACAGCTTAGCAAACACAATATTGGTGCTTATCGAGAGATCTGCAGAGAACTAGGCACTTCTATCGAAGTAGTTGCTGTAGGTCCCCAGCTGCACGAACAAACTAGCGCGGCAAACCCTGTATCGGACGAGGGTCAAACGCCGGTATACATAGAAGGTAAAGATCCCGTGGTAAGTGTATCGCACGCACAACACGAATAGATATTGACTGCTTAGCGCTACACTAGTTTCACATGTCGAATCCAGAGACTAGAGGCAGAGGCAATGGTTTTAAGACATCAGCTAGAGGCCGCAGAATTGACAGCCAAGGAGCAGGTACGGGTGATAGACGACCTGCATGTTGACAATGTTGCAGCAGTAAGAGGTATCAGTGACCTACGGTCTATGCTAAGGACGCAAAATGCTGAAGTAACACGGAGAACTCGGTATATGGATGCATATGAAGGAAACACGCGTAGATTAGAGGTGTATCTCCAAGATCTAAAAACGACGTTGAAGGGAGTGTTGGATGCTACGACAAAGGTCCTCAATGACTGTAAAGTGGTGAATGAATTTGGGTCCGATCCGGTAGCAGTTTTAGAAGATTCATCCTAAAGATGTTTTACCGTGCTCTGTGAACTTCTTCTTTTTCCATTCGAACGGGCACGTGCCGCGCGACTCGGTGGTTAGAGGACTCCGGGGAGGCCAAGTCGTGGCCCATAACAGTCTTCCCCCCGCAGCTCAATGGGCATTAGAAACTCGCACTGTTCATTCTTCAAGTCGAATATTTCGCACTGTTCCACTTCACCACTCGGATCTGTACACCTTTCGCCAGCGGCTTCTAGAATAGTCGAGTTCCACCCTGAAACGAAGTCCCCGTGATATCCAAATCCCGTGCTGTCGCCATTTGCGAGGACAAAGGAACCGGAGAGATTCTGAAAAGGCGTCGTGTCCCAAGCTATCTCGTAGAAGATGGCAGGAATACGTTTCAGAAACCCGTATGGGCACATCCCATCCTGCACCAAGCTCGGGAACGCTACATGGCTTCGATGATCATCTGAATCAACATTGACACCATCCCAGCAGGAGGGAAACATCAGCTCGAGGCGTAAACCAGCTGGACAAATTTCATCTATCCAAGTCTTCGATGGTAAGAAATGACGTTGGAGTGAGCCTTCTGGAGGGTCACTTCCTAAGCAGTTGAACCCGATAGCTTTCTGCCTCAAGGCATCTTGCGACATGTCGTTGATGGTCCATGTCGATTTAGGAGGATCGGGTATAGGTACGGTAATGTTGCGACGTCCAGAATCACCGCTGATCATGCGGAATCCAGGTGGAAACGTGGGTGCAGTCTCATTAGATAAAAAGTCCATAAAGTAGTAACTGTGAAATACATAAGAAAGTGACAGCGACGATGAGAAAGCCACCTACACTACGAGTCCGCCTCTCGGTGGTACCATCAGGAAAGTGTAGTTATCGGCTGTGTAGTACAGAGGAGGAGCCCAGTATGCTGATTTGTCCTGGACAACGGAGCAACTTGTACAATTTGAAGCAACCAAAGTTTCGTACGAAACGTCGAACGAGAATTCTGTTTATCTATCAGCAGATGTAGTAGAAAGACTGCAAGTCGCCTACGACCGCCTCCGAAAATTACATGTGCGTGTTGACTTGGAATCCCTGGACTCATTAATGGATCGAGGCGTCCGATACCAGACCTTGAGGGGCAAGGTAGACGCCAAAAAGTAGCGTTTATTTGACAGACACAGAGAAAGATGGTGACGATGCGCGCCGAAAAAGTCATAGCTACAGAATAAAGGTATCAAATCGATACTACGGTAAGTATAGTGAATTCACGGAGACTGGTTGGACTATGTTATAAGGATTCCCCTACCCACGCGTAACACCACATGAGGTGGTATGAACGGTACTTCCTCACTTCATTTGTCTAGCCTATGACAATACACGAATTATTGCGCAGGTGCTAAAGCTTCCGCCCTCTATCGAAGAGCTGCTAAGGATCTTTCTTGTCTATCCTTCCTAATATACACCCAACATCTCCTTCTGATCCGTGCTTGATCAACATGCTAGGCCATAACCCTGTCCGATACGCTGGAGGTAGCTTTATCTTCAAATTTGATGGTCGGGCACGGCGCACACCGTTCGGATACACAGTAGATTTGGAGCGCTGAGGTCTTGTTGTAACACCCTCGAGTCGATTAAGACACTTTTGAGTGTCTCGTATGAGATAATCTAGTTGATCTAGCTTCTGGGATAGAGATTCCACTGCCCTGGATAGTTTCGATTTGGTAGGGATCTTGCCGGGTGCTCTAGTGCTAAGATGGACGGTGGATGTTAACGCTTTGTTGTTCTTGGTACTAGCCATATCGTGTCCATCTGCCGCACGAGTTTTGAGGGCTACGCTGTGCTATTTCAGCAGGAGCTCTGGAGATAAGATGAAGGGAAAGATCTTTGATATATAGGCGACCCTGCCACTAAATCAGGTTGTGGTCTTTTTAGTATTCGAGGCATCAAATTTCATGGATAATCCGGCACTATTAGCTCGATGCAAGTCAATGCTGCTAATTTGGATGTTTAGTACGCTCCGCAGAGGTGTTCACCATACTGACCACTCCTGAGCTCGCACCATATAAACCATTCTGAGCGGTTGTGTTTTATGCCGCCACGTTTACTTTCCAACCGAAATATCACGAAGAAGATATGGCTGATCGCCAGATTTTATTATTACTTTCGTCGATGTTTTTTATTCGGTGGACTCCTAGTGTGTCAGCGAATTGACACCGATCCCGACGAGGTACGACCTTCGCCTGGTGACTGGCCTATTTTCCGAGAACCATGAGTATTGTAATCACGATTAGGGACTCGCTGAATTGTGAAGCTAAGGCAGGAATCCAATTTGGTATTGCCTTGAAACTCAAAAAAGAAATGCTACAGCTGTCGTGGATTCGAGCGATCACTCCTGAAGTTCGGCAGTATGCCTTGTTGCTGGTCCAAACCACTTCTCCCCATGGCCACGGTTCGCTCTAGACTACGGACACGGCTCAAGTGCCGGCCTCAACGCTTCGACCACGATGATCGGAAGGGCTGACGCACATCGTACGCCGTGGAGTGTTGCAGCAAGTGGCTCGTCTGACATTGTTACCACACATGGTAGCGGCGATGGCGACGGAAAATGGTGGTGTGCGCATGACCGTGCGATGCGGCACTGCAGATCTCATTCTCACCACGTGTTTCAGGTTTATGCGGCCGCTCCAAGGGCCTGCAGGCTCAACCTGCCTAGTCGGGTAGATGGCGGCTAATCAATCTTGGTTTCACAATACCTCGCAAAATGGTCGCGAGAAAAATGCAACAAACCGCATAAGTGCATGTAGTGATGTAGCAACTGACAGAAGAGTATGTCAGTGTTTGTTTCATGTCGGGTACGGTGGCAACACCTAGTTCAATATCATATTTTAGTTCATGACGAAGCAGGCCTTCGCTGCTCGTTTTCAGATTCTTCAATAACTTTTGTCGCGTCTCGGCATTTCACCTAGGCAGTCATGGTCCTTGTGAGTATCCTTGTTGACACATCTGTGGAGACATTGCTAATAGAGTCCCAGACCCGAAAACGCACGCGCGACAAGGAGATGGAGGAACAAGCAAATAGCCAGAAGACTAACGATACCACCGTCACCGAGAAACCACTGGCGAGCTCGTCGGAACATGATCGTGAGAGTAGTCTAAGCTGGATCGATTCAGACTCAGACGTAGACGTATCCGACATTGCGAGCAACATGTTGGGGTCTTCTCCCACACAAATCTTAGAAGCCTTCACGATCCTTGACACCCAGACGTCACTTCTTTACGGACAGAAGGTCATACACGATCGCGACGTTACAGTGATGATGAAGAATATCAAAACATCGATTGAACAGGCGAGTCAACACTTCGATCTCTCATTCGGCGACTATGACTATCCTAAATCTCTACCGTTCTTACAGATGGAACGGTACGTTGTCGAACAAGCTGGCGGCGCACACTTTCACTTTATGTCCAGGCAGGCAATGTTTCAGAAGCTCGTCGGTCAAGTCCTTCGAACAGAAATCTTTGGGGCAGATTTACTGGGTCGTGTGCCACAGGTGAGCACTGTAACAACTATCCTCAGGCACTTACGAGGCAGTTAGTCTCTCTCATTATTTGAGGCCTCCTAGGCTAATCATATATCAAGCTATTCCAAAGGTCTGTGAATTGATCGTGCTTGGAAATGTTCAGCAACAGTTTTCTGTACTCAGTGAATTCCTTCACCGAACATGTGAGGCAGGGTTCATTCGATGCCTAGGTCAGTACAGTTCAGACTGTAGACGATTCCTTCTGCAGTCAGTGCAGCAGTCAGTCTGGTTATGGATCCAGCTCTTACATCCACACATCAAGTACCAATTCGACTACCAAGACGGAGTGAACTGCTACACAGCGAAAGGTCTACCGGTCTTATGGAGCCGCCACTGGCCCGTTCTCCTTCCTGGTGTAAAGCGTGGGACAACCACCATTTCTGAACCGCTGGTGGCATTCAGTAGATCGGATTGTGAGGCATGCGACAAGGATGTCAACCAGAGTGTAGTCGAGATTGCATGAACCAAACAAACATACTTCGATGTCAATCATGTCAAAGAATAAGTAGTGACTCTTGGGCCTGAACACTCAATTTGAGCGCTTTCTACACTTGATCTGAAGCGGTTCTAGCTCTATTAGCGTCATTCTGGGTATTTCACTTAGACCATTTCGACCGACATTTGCATAGTTGACGAGGATATGAAAATAGAATTTCCTTATTTGCTGTCACGGCTTGATAGTGGACAAACCACATCGACGGGAAATCGATCGTGCATGATCTCATGCATACAGCTTACGCTTTGTACCCAACGTATACATACACACTTTTAGGTGGGTTGATATTCTAGTTCGACCAAATGCATCCGTGGTGAGAGCCGACGCCGACATATTTGCCGTACTTCCTGCCGGATCGTTGTCGCTGCGGAAACTAAGTTCCAAGTTAGTTAGTTAAGGTATCGCTTTTCAATGCAATGACTGACCCATAACAATCGCACAGCGAGCCTCAGCTGCGAATGCTGATATAGCAGACTCTCTCTCTGAGCGGTTCCGTGCAGGTCTTCTACCAGTCTCATGCACGATTGGCTGACTGTCCAGGTCCTTTCTAAGCAGATAGTCCCAATCTGCGTTACCCTTGCAGAACTCCACCCTTCGACCTGGATGAGACTCCCTCTCACTGAGCTCTCCATGACGATAGTATATCGAGATCTCCAACGTCTGTCTATGTTAGCATTATATGTAGGAGCGTCTTCTCCATTAGCTCACATAGCCGTATTCTGTTTTATCGTCTTCCAGTACTCGGTCTAGTAAGGCTTTCGAAGGTCTACCCTTCTCTATTATAGTCAGTAACGTGGGGCATCTAACCATTGGTATGAACAAATCAACCAACCTTCATGTCCAAGCTGCCAGATCAAACGAATCCGACGGGCCTTTGTAGTGCTGTTGTTGTTGCCCCTGATCAAGTGTTGGAGGTATGGCACCTGAGCCATGAGCCCCCATCCAGAAGCCACCAAGATAACTAAACCATACATGTCCACGTCGATTGGATGACCGTGTGGTCCACTAAAGATAACGATATAAGAACGTCTTGATGGTTGCTCGCTGTCAGTACGATCTCCTTCGCGAGCTCGGACCGCAAGTTTAGATGTCCAACCACGACGCGGCTCAACCATCAACTCCAGTAACATTCCTCCTTCATGACGTCGCGCCGAGGCAACAACAAAGGGATGAATCTGCCATGGCGACCAGAAACTCCCCGTGGGCATGTAAACATTGATGTACTGTCCCGCACGTACAACGATTCCGGATGGAAGAAAAACAGTAAGACAAACGACATGCCCTACGGTGTCAATATGTGCTCGTGGCACACCATGATAGAACATCTTGTTGAGTATGAGAATTTGAAGTAACCGGCCTATACAGCCTAGTATGAAGCCTGCCGCGAGACCAGCAATGCAGTACTTGTTGAGGCTTGCACTGCCACGTATATGCGTCCATACTGCGTAAGGAATGCATGCTGCCATAATCTGATGCGTTCGTAAGAAAACCTCATACCAGGGTCGACGGAACGGCGGAAAAGACAAGACGAGAAGCGCTAAAAGTACAAAAGTGGCCTGCCATAGAGTCAGAGTTATGCTCTTTTGCACGAAGAGTAGAAGCATACTATTACACCGTAGAATTGCTCTGATATTGGATAAGTGAACAACGGTTGACTCGGCCGGAGATAGGCCGCATGGAACACGATCATCGAGATTAACGAAACGCTTGCTCCGCCGTGGATCTGCTTCATGGTTGGTAGTGAGACATTAAGTAGATCCGCTTGATATGACAGATGTGGCCCTAGGTAGAAGACACTCATGTTGACAACCGCAACTTGACCAGCGGTCCGAGCTGCAGCTTGGACATTATCCACGCCATAGAGAATCAACAACAAATTTGCCCCAAGGATCATCGAATGCAACAAAATCACCAGAAAAGAGCACGACATGCACCACCTTGTCTCGGAGACGATGTTGGTGAAGACGAGGTATTTATTGAACCATGCTTTAGTAACTCGTAAAAGGTAGGAGCATTTACGTATAGCTTGAGAACATATAAAGGCCGCGATCACACCAATAAAGGTTATAGCATAAATTCCAGTAGGAGAAATAGTAATTTTTAAGATACCGAATATTGTCTAAGAAACGTTACAAGGAGTGATTTGAGCGATAGGGTATAATAAGATAGTGTCTTTATGTCAGAAGAGTAATTCCACTAAATGTGGTGGGGATTATATTATTTTCGCTAAGTTTATGGAACATAACTGCAACACAACGTGTTGGCTATACAAATATGGATCGTAAGTTACGTCGATATTTATATCTGAGAATCATCGTGAACATGTCAACAGCAACTCCTCGGCCATCTACACAAGTTTGGGCAAGCTACAATATACCGGCCGCTTATGAAGATGATGACTACGGCGAAGCTACGGATCTTGGACTTGCTAGGACAGGGTATATACAGGATGCGGGAGCTCAACCACCTCTCAAACGCAAAGCAACCGTCTTAACGGCCCACTTGAGGCAGGACGTCGATCAAGTCAATATATCGCCTGCTGATCGCCATTACTCTGCACGCGGCAATTCGTCACTACATTTAGAACGTTCTTCGCCCTGGTCTCGTTATACTCAAGAGTATGAAGTTAATTTCGGAGGCAGATATTTCTGGATAGCATCCCATAAAAGGCCCACCGGCATTTAGCTATGATTCAACAACATGCAGAGTCTGATTTCAATCAAAAATTTGCTCTCCTTCAACAACTACAGTGTCAGTCCATTGTTAGGTGCTTACATGTCTTCTACTCGTCACCCGACGTTCACTTCGCCTTCGAGTTGATGAACATGTCTCTGGTTCAGGTAGCAGCGACTCTACGATTCCCCAGAGAACAAGAGGTATTGGCTATTGTGTCACAGGTATGTCGACTCACCTGATCTTCTCATCTACTCACTGCGTGACATAGCTCGTTGCAGGTCTTCAGGCCATGTTTAGACGCCAGATAGCTCATGGACAGCTGAAGATGTCCAACTGTCTTATCAATCTCCGTGGTGAGGTCAAGATCTGTACGCTCCATTGTTGTCGAAGCCCCGGAATCCTCGAATTGACCAGAGCTAGTGTTGCCAGATACTTACCGAACATTGGAAGATGGTGGTAATGTGGCGCAAAAGGACGTCCAGCGACTCGGAGAAGTTATTTGTGAGCTAACCACCAGATCCGAAAGTAACAGTGTTCGACCACGAGACAAGACTGTTTACTCTCCGAACTTGCTCGATTTCATTACAGCGACACACACGACAAATTTAGAATCTCTATTGCAGGTGAGCGTATTGAGCTGAATTCTCATGTGGTAGTTCTAACCTGCCTAGCACCCCTTCCTGGAAAAACCATGGAATTGTTCTGATCTGCTTTCCCTCTTCCACCTTGCGTCCGGTTCTTCGAGGATACGGTATCGGCACATTGCCACTGCTTTGGACCAAGACTATCAGCATCCTACCAATCGGTAACTTAGCGGTTCATTATTCCTATCAGCCATCAAGATGTATTTACGGCCTAAGAATTTTAGATTTTGATTTGCATGTCCGTTTCCAGGAATTCGTGACCGTGTATAAGTCTATTCCACTGGCGTACTCTCGTGGCTGGCATGGTCCCACCTCTTACAGTGGATGAAACCCAACAATTATGCCATAAAATCCTGTTGGACGCCACATTTGCTTACGCCTGGTTGGTTGTTCGTATGAAAAGGTATAAATCGCGTAAACAATCGAAATACAGCTTGATGAGCAGAAAGTCGCCCTAAAATAACCGCGATGCCAGAAGTACGTTCTCCTTATCATGGACCGCGTTCCACAAAGTCTCAATCCTCTCACCACATCCTTGAGCCGCATAGAATTGTTGCTCAAGGTCGTTTACGCATGGCCGCCTCTCTTCCAGCTATGATTCGACATCTACAGACGCTGGCTGCAGATCTTGACGTCAAGGTGAGAAAGAAGGTTTACAAGTACGAGCAATGGCAGAGGCGCTGCGACGAGCAGCCGGAGTGTTACAAGATACGCGGTGACTCTCAAATGTTAGCCAAATCAGAAGCAGGCCTCGATCTTCAATCAATGATCTTGCAGAGATTGGTTCAAGCCGAAGACACAAGAAAGCGATCGAGAAGCGATCGGAACACTAGCATCGATCCATCAGGAACTACAGAGCAACTTTTGCAGGAGCTATTGGTGACAACCTTTACACAAGGTATCTGAACAGCAGCAATGCTAGACATAACCTGTTTCCCTCGTGCAATGGCACAGCCGTTATGCGACTTCAATTCAGTCAGTGTGAAAGACGGTGGATTTGGGAACAAGTGTGCATGATAGGAAAGGGGCTACAGTACTCCGTCATTACTTGACAACCTTTTCTCCAAATTTTGAAACTATGTTTTTTGCCTTCAAATGACCCTTTACTTAGCTCATGTACTAAACATGCGTATGCCGAACTAGGCCCGGCGTGAATGACCACACCTTCCCAGTTAGATTGCCAAGAGCTGAGGCAGAATCAGATACTTCTTGACTTCGATCTCGAGTTCTTAGGTCATAAGTCTTGTATAACTTAGTTCTACTCCTTAAATTTCGAGTTATCTCGTTTACTTAGCATTAGTCATATCTCTATGATCTCAAGGCAAGATATCAGTAGTAGCAATATCCGACCAGGTTCTTTCTTATATATTAAGTCTATAAACAACTGGTAAGTAATAGATCACACCTCTAATACAGGTAACTAGTCTAGTAACAGCTTCTACGCCCTTTACCATTGGTTTATAATAACTATAGGTTATGTAACAAAATAAGTGACTATTATAGATAACTGCAACTAAAACACTATTGCTGATTTATAAGACTGGGTTGCTTTAAACAAGGTAGATATATCAATCTGTAATTGTGCCTATCATAGTATACATCGAGGAGTGTTATTCAGGATTGCCTCTCTCTTCTATATAGTTCTTTGAACGAGGTCGACGTCTTATCTTCTTCGTTCTTGGCGCCTCTTCTTACGAGATGCATCCCCCTGCGGAGTTACCTGCACACTTCATGGTGATGGCGCCACAGCAAAGACTGCAGCATTCGTTACTATTCCAGCAGCCCTCCTGGACCGCTTTGCATGTTGGCGGGTCCAAAACATCTGCTGCTCTAGCTAGTGCTTTCATAGAGAGATTGGGGTATGCAAGTATCCCTAGTTATTTTTTAGTGTATAATTTTGGATACATAAATTTTTACTTACCTGGAAGTATCCAGACAGCAGGAAGGATAAATAGTATTGTGCGCATTCTGATGGTTTAGCAAAGGATTGTACTAGGTTAATAGAGGGTATCCGTCTTCGATATTTGATATACTCGTATTATATACACTCTTGTGAACATCAAGCTTTATATACCCCTGAATGTTACAACTATTGTGAATAGTCATGTTCCAACCTTTTATAGTGGTTGTTTAGTCGTCGTAGACTTGCTGTAGGCTAGAGCTTCCAAATAAAGTGGGCTATAGGACTAGAGGTCAAGCTTCGATTTCCACTAAGCTTGATGCATTACATACTGAGTTGGTCTACCACGAGATTATGTTGTGTTACGTTCTGCGTAGATGACTAATGAAATTTAGTGCTTCACAGTACTCTGTTAGGACAAGCGTCGAAGTCTGAAACAGCTGATCCGAAGTTAACCCAAGCTCGAGTAACACCGCAGTCACACTAAACGACACACTGTCTAGAACACTTTGTCAAAACACACAATGGACTTAACCCTCCATCATGCAGCACAACAGGAAGCTATGTGTCAACTTTCCTCACGGTCAGCTTGTTCCCTGGCAACTTGTGCGTTGAGTAAGGCCGCACTGTCCGCTCAACCAATGCCTTGACCTTTGTATACATCCGTGGACACACGACAAAACCTAACCCTAACCCTAAACCTTAAGAGACCAAAGTGCATAGCAGTATTGAGGAGGATGGCATCGAACTAGCTGGGAGGCAATGAATTAGGTAGTCAATCCAGAAGGCTGATCTCTGTGTAGACTCGAGATATTATCGTCATCATTGTAGATGTCTACCAGAAGAGGCAGATGAGAAGCTGCTGTAGACAGTATATCCCGTGGTATTCAATATTTACGACTCGCTAACCTGCTCGCATGATTCTAAAATAGCCTGGCACGCTGCATCATCCTTGATACAGATGCTGGTGATAGCAGAGCAAACTTCGCGATCAATTATATCCTTCGCACTTCGTTGAATGGGCTACAGTTTGTATCGATTTAGAGTGCATCTGACCTCCGATTATTGCGGTACGAATACTATTTGAGGTCAACTCGTTACCGATGATCAAAGCCGTCCTCCACGATAAAGCGTGGATGGAAACGAAAAGGTTAAAGAGACCTCCAGGCGTGCTTAACCTTTTTTTTGTGTTGCGACACTGCTTAGGACAGCAGAACTACAGTCAGACTCGCTTCGTCAGATATTGGTCGCCCGATCTTACGGCTCTGACAATGCAATATTTCCTCCCAATCCTACTTTCAAGCCAGCTGTGCTTAGGTACGGCTGTTGCAAGTGCGCGCCATTATCCTCGCCAAGGACCTGACTACGCTGTCGCTATGTTCTGCCCAACTACCGAAGATGATCCCTACGTTGGCGGCAACCCATGTGTCGATCAACAAATCGACTGGAACGTTTGCCACCCGATGCCCTCAGATTTTCTTATCACAGTAAGTGTGACGCTCTTGAACGTTCAAGTGTATGGCAGTTGATGGAAACTTTATAGTCATACGGAGCGGCTGCGTCCTGTAGCGAATGGGCAGATAACAAATGTACTACCTTACCTTCGCTAAGGGCTGGGACATATGCAACATACTACAAATGTACCATGGCATCATAGGGCTGGATTAGGCTGACTGGCCGCTTCCATACGACCATCGGGAAAATGAGAAGAGCAGGGGCGATGTTAAGTTGTATTTTGGGGTCAGGCAGCTTGCATGGATGCCATCACTTACGCTGGCCGGAATAAGGATTTGAAACATGGCGCTCTGGCGGCCGACCCATGGGTGTTGATTGGTTGAAAGGTTGAGTCATTGGAAGCTGAATAGGTGGAACAGCACAAGCTGTCTTGCCTCAACAATTAATGTCTTCCCTACGCCTAGGGGACCACTGTCCCCGCTGTCAGCTACAATATGATCGGCAAGGATGAGGATTAGACCAATATGTAGCAAGACGTTTAACCCACGACCTTTGCCAGGGATGATGTCGTCAATAGACGTGGTGTCACCTCGTCCGGTTCGCGCCTTAGCAAGCGACACAACCGTCCTCTTTTTGTCTCCAGGGATTAGCAAGGCGTCCAGCATCGATCCATGCCAAACAACATCGTTGCTGCTGGCCACAGCAGACTCCACTAGATAAACATGATCAGCAACGAGCAAAAACAGAGACTGACTGAGCAGGGACTTACGCCATGACTTTTCACGAAAACTAAAACAGGCACCTCCAGCACGTTAGCCGTGGTTAACAAACAGGAAGTAACGATTACTCTGTAAAACGATTGGTGGAGATGTTCGGATATTGTCTCTGCGGTCAAAGTCTTCCCACACCAGGAGGGCCGTATCATGGTGTCACAGATGCTGTCCACTTACTGCAAGAATCATTGGTAGCTGAACTAATGTGGATAATATCATGCCTGCCGTAGTGAAGGTATAAAGAGTTCTAAATGACGGCAATGATAATCTTCACTTGCTGTCGATCTCCACTGATATGAAACTTCGTCTAAGCATCTCAATTTCCAGACTTCACGCATAGCCGTTATCCTACTACATGAACTGATAAACAAGAAGCAGGATCTTGGTTCCTTGCATCCACACCTACCTTCTTCCGACATGTGCCAATACATCGACCTCAACATGAGAAAGTGGGTGAACATCAATAGTCAATGTAACTGGTCAATTATTGGAGGACTGCAACGAAAGAATGCTGTAGTGTTCAACAAAACATATTCAATCACTAGCTTACCTGCTCTTTGCTCATGACCAAGTGCTGGAAACCACAGCCCTCTCACATGCTTGAATGTCAATCCCATACCATGGGTTCAGAAGTGCCAAAAATCATCCAAGGATCGACAGCCCGGCTCGTGGTAGATACGACATATGCCCGAAAAGTGTACCCATTGGATGCAAACGAACAATACTATCAGCGGGAATGTGATGTTTATCAACGTTTAGAGAGGCATCCTAACATAGCAGAGCTGCAGCGGATAGAAGGCCGCACGTTGCATCTTGAGGTTGGGGAATGTCTCGTCGATGTGATCCAGCATACATCTGTCTCTACTGATCAAATGGCTGTCTGGGTTCAACAGCTCGGATGGGGATTGTTGTATATGCATTCCAAAGGTGTCATCCATTCCGATCTTCGCACAGCCTACGCCATCATCTCCAAACAAGGTTGTGCAAAGTGGATCGACTTTGGCGCCAGCGGGATCGACGACCAACCAGCACTAGACAGCTATGATGTGTACAGTTATAAGCCACGAGACCCTTCGTTGCCGCTTACAAGCATCGAGACAGACATCTTCGCATTTGGCTGTACCGTTTTTAGTATGGAACGTGGTACATCACCATACTTCATCGAAACCCGAGGCATGTCGACGGATGCAACCATGACCTTCGTGGAAGAAAAGTTTCGCCAAAATGAATTTCCCTCTACAGCAGGTCTGCGCTTCGCAAAACTCATCAACAGTTGTTGGAATGGAGACTATCGCTCCATGGAAGACGTGTTGACGGATCTGAACATGGAGGATGCTCGGCAGCGTAATGCTAGGTCTTCAAGCGCAGTGGCTCTGACATCAGTTTTTGCAGCATTCATATTATGGGTTGCCTGGCGCAAACGCTCGTACTTTACAGGCTGATAAGACGACGCAATCTTAGCCATACAGTACGAGTTAGTCATGATGCGTTATTTTTACGTGAAGTAGTACGAGAGATGCAAGGACAGAACACCCTATGTCTCCGTAAGCAAATATATCAAACTTGGACGTTTGAGCTGCTTTAAGAAGCAGTTCAGGTGTCTAGACCTATATGAATGACTATTATCGGTAGCTGCCTCGAATATTGAGTTTCATGCCACTGCGGCCGGAAAGTGTGGTCAGTCCACCGTAGCCAGACGACCACTATCTTTGAGGGCTGGTCTCTCATGGACCAGGAAAATGTCGTGTTATCCTTTCATGACCACAGTTTTCCATAGCCTGTGTGAACGGTATATGCCTTCCCATCATTTGTTGAAGGTTCCAAGCTTGTAGAGCTATCTACTGCAAAGCTTGCATTAGTCTGTCCATGCCGGCGGCAACAGTGAAAGCTGTTGGTGTGGTGTGCAATCTAAAATATGGTACAGTCGTTTGCAAAAGTGCCCTTACTACGAATTGATGTGCAGCATGTGTTTACAAACTGTTGCCAAGAATACCGTGTGTTTCAGGTTGACGCCAGACTGGGATGGGAAGAAGGAAGGTTCAGAGGTCGATTAATCAGCGCGCTACAGTGATGTGCAAAATCGAAGTCCTGTTTGACGCGCACAAATTCTGTCAGAAGTGGTGGACGCGTCTCCACGCTGTAGCACATCTTTCCAGCTACGGTTAAGCTTGAAACATAACAAGCAACCAGTAGACTACTGGTTGTGGGGTTGATGTAAAGTTACGAGTTTAACATACGGTCTTACAGTACCGTCATTCTGTCATTGCGCATGGGATTGTTTCCGAGTTTCCGGTGAACCCCTTCAAATGACAAGATGTCGTTCTGATCACAACATAGATATGTTTGGTGGATAACTTTGCTTGAAAGAGCATTGAACGAACACGTGCAGCTGAGCTTAGCTGAAAAAAGGCAAGTGTCGGCCTGGGTGGATGCATTCCACTGGTTGTGAAACAAGCTGTGCTCAACCAAACAGGACTTCGATTTCGCACGTCACTGTATAAAGTTGCACACAGTTTTGTCAATACATTGTTATTTCAACTGGCGGAATTCCTACGGCGAAGATCCCTTTCCACCACGCCATAGTGACCTTTGAGAATATTATCGCCCTCATCTAGGTCTTCCTCGCTCATACTTAATCTCCACACAGCCTGGAAGTTACGACGGTCGGTATACCCATGCTTCAGTCTTCTGTGTCGATGGTTCCTAAATGGTCCGATCAGGCTATCGAGATCCAGGTCCCACACCAGCTGAGGCTGGCTTTTGTCGCGTTGTATACTCAACAACAGACCATTATTTGTGAATGACTCGCCGAAAATGATGTCTAGTCCTGTTAATCGATGTCCTTTGACAGCACATATCCCATTAGCCATTTGTTTGCGATAGATGTCTCCAGGAGCATGAACCGACTCCCACCCTTCATCGTTCAAGAGTAAGTCGAACCAGTCAAAGCACTGCCTCCCGTCTTCACTGGAACATGCGACCATCCGACACGAATTCTCTAAGAGGCATACCGGATTGAAGTCGAAATCAAAACCCAGCGCGATGTGACGAAGATCTCGATATTCGCGAGAGAGGTCTACGACTGTCACCTCACCCCAACCACCTGGCTTCAGCCGGACGAATCGATCTTTTGAGGCGTCGGAATGGGTGGACAGAGGCAACAGCTTTACAGGAAGCTGGATGCCATACGTCCGCTTCTTGAGACACTCCTCCTCACGGCCTTCATCGACGGTCTTGCGCACAAGAAGCGGCCTCATACGGCGAGGTCGATAGGCATGAGCGGAGTTCTCTGACGTGTCGAACCACAAACCCCCCTGACACAAATTGATTCGGGCGTATTGATCATGCTCAGACAAACGTCGTAAAAGGATCCCCACCTGGACTTGTGCGTGTGAGGTCAGTACTTGGGCGCAGTTGAGGTAAGCTAGATACGTGTCAGCAGACCATGGTGTGACCTCTAAAGTGATCGATAAGCCGCGGTTGGTCATCGTGAAGGCTGTATGGTCGTTGCGGAACGTGTCTGATGTAGCCTGACCACTTCCGGCGAAGCAAGTTGGCTCCGGTGCAAGCAAGCCCGAAAACCTTGTGTTGCCCATCGACCACGCGAATATTGAATGATCGTCGCTGTTCTTGATGATCTCTTCTTGCAGTCGCAAAAATGCTTTCTTGCCTTCACCGTACATGGGCGGCATGTTGATGTCGAACAGACCTAGCAAGCAATAAGCACCGTCCTCGATGCGCGTCGTGATACGTCTGGCGGCCCAGGACATCTTCTGCGCTATGGAATAGCTACACAGATTGCCTGTCTCGAGAGCCGCCTGATCAATCCCAGTAATCCGGCTGAGATCAGCAACCAAACTGCATTTGTCACCCAGGAACTGCCAATCCTGATCGTAGAAGAGAACCTTACGGGGAGCCAGCAGTTCTTGCAAAGTCCAACCTCGAGTGAACCAGACACTTCGTGGCAGCATGTCTTGCCATGCCTTCTGCTGAACATCATGCAAGTAGACGTAGCAGTGCTCTGCATCACGATACCACTGAAACATGGAGTTGATGGCTTCGCTAAGGTCAGTGCTGCTCTCTTTCTTGATACAGCACGTATCCATCCACACGTACCGCAAACCATCGTCTCGTGCCCATCGTATGGTGTTCCGAAACTTGTAGTAGCCTTGGCGATGTCGAAACTTTCTGGTGCTGACATCGGAAAAGGTCACCTCGTCCGAAGCCCATCGATGCGATAAGACTGCATATTGAGGCACCTCTTTATCTGAGAAGTCTTTCAAAGTGAAGTCGGATGTATCTAGAAGGTGCATGTTGGGTCACGTGTTGCCGAACTTGCTTTATTCGACTGCGCGTCCATCAGTGGTAATTATATGAAGCTGGGAGTCGTTTTTTGTCGCCCACATCTAGTACGTTACAACATTCTGTACAGTGTTGGCGAAAAACATCAAGGCAATCACCAACATGCGTCTGAAGGAGACTCGGACTCCAGACAGGGCTATCCGTCATCCTTAAGCATGGTTGCAAAGACGGCTGATCCATCAATATGTGCTAGTTGGCAGGGCATTGCTGCCTGAATGCACAGCCCTGCGATCGTGTCTACCCCATGTCCGCTCGCTCGAGGCACAATATTCTCGGAACAGGTTGATCCGGACGCCGGATAGTAGGAGAAGGTTCTAGAATTTGAGTGTTTCAGATCTTCAGAAAGACAGCGTGTTATGATGCACAATGTTGTACCGCTAGGTGTCTTGAACAGCAGGTTGCGTGATTGTGAGGCTGACACTGTGTTTCTCATGCTAAGTGCTACATGTACGGTAAGGCTTGTCATTGTAACTCGCAGCCCATGATCAAATGGCGCCAAATCTCAGTGCGAGCCAGCATGCATTGATCCAAGGCATGATCCTGGATGGCGTTTTCAAGCACATGCAGATCGCGCAGGCAGCGAAATGCAGTCGAGGAGCGGTCCAAGCAATTAACGCCAATCTTTGGCACCTCAACCGTACCTCACAATGGCACCGACAGTCCAAAAGCTTGATCCCGGAGATACTTCAAGTGCTCCGCGAGCATCCCATCGCTAAGCCCGATTTGTCTCTAAAAGCTCCTATTACCACCTTCTAAAACCTCGGCATGAAATTGGTTCTAAGCCTTGACGTCTAATCGTTATTTCGCTATCGCAATACCCACACGGTACAGTTTCGTTTGTCAACAAAACACTCATTCTGCTAGCTGAGCGTCGGGTTGCCAAGCGAGGCGTTTGGACGCTCAGAGCGAAGTGGTGCTGGAAAGAACACATCTTTGGTTGTACGTGGTGATGTGCATATGCATGTGCTGGCAGCTGCAAGCATGTGTTGTCTTCAGACCCCTGCGACAGTTAGTGCGTCACCAAGACGTTTGATGATATTTCCGTCGACTGCTTAGGCAGCCTCCTTTCTATTCCTCACGGTGCGGTCGTGTCCATTGCCATCACAATGGAAGCACAACCAGAAGGCCCACTGTTGCGCTCACTGCGGTGGTAAGATATCATACTTGCTAAAGCGCGCCGTGTGCCGACCCTTAGACCAGGTTGCAAACCTCTCGAGAATACTCCGACTTGAAAATCTTCTGTGGAGATGAGGTTTTCCACGTTCACAAAGCAATCATCTGTCCCCGTTCGAAGTATTTCGCCACATCCTGTAGATGGGGCAAGGTGAGTGTGGTGCCATGACCGGAGTCGCTAGCTGACGCACAACAAGGATGGGAAGCCGAAGGAGGAGATCGAACTGAAAGATGACGACTCGAGACTCATCAGCCTAATGATTGACTATTTGTATCAAACGGATTATGACGATTTGCTCTCGAGTCCCAACAAAGTCGAGCCCTTAGAAGAGGCACCGATGACACCGGAATCCCCGGTCGCTAGAACAGTCTCGTACTACGAGAACCTGGGTCACAACGATCTCCCTGTAGAAGAGCCGATGGTTGATGCCGTGTGGGAACCTGAGACAATTGGGACTTCAGAACCGACAGCAATCGATGACTCCGAGCGAGCTTTAGAAACGACAACTACGATGAAGAAGGATAAGAAGAAGAAGAAGAACAAGAAGAAAAGAGGAGAATCTCAGAGACTGTGTCTCCAAGACTATGGTGGAGATCTGGACACAGAAAGACTGACCGTCAACACGCTCATGTACGCGCTGGCCGACAAATACGAAATTGAAGATTTGAAGGCGTTGGCAAAAGCAAAATTCGAGCAGGCTGTGCTTCAGGACTGGGAGAGCCGAGCGTTTGCCCATGCAGCTGGACTGGCATTCGACACCACTCACAGCTCGGATCAAGGCCTCCGCAGTGTTATCGTCAAAACCATTAACCAGCACCGTGAGTTGGTCAATCGGGAGAGCGTTCAGGACCTCCTCAAGTCGGGAAACGAGATGGCCTGGGCACTGATCCAAGTGCTTCTGGCCGACCGCAGCGACCTAAGCCCGGTTTTTGGAAGGTCTTTGTTCAGGTAGTTGACAGCGAGGACGTGCACGACGAAAGCGTCGACAACGGTGTTGCCGGAACAGATTCAGACAGCACAATGTACATCGATTCCAGGACGAGGCGGTGCAACTGTTGTACTGTATGACTTGATTTGTTTTGGGATCAAAATAGAACAAAGACGAACGTTCAAGAGTCTAGCGGGTCGTTAGATCAGGGTGTACTCAAGAACCCCGCGAGGAGCGCAGAAAAGCTAAGACAAGGCTGAACAAAGTATAGGAAGCTTTTGCACAGAAAATACTGTCGAGGACCTGCCCCTTTCAGATGTGATCTTCCTTCTCTTTCGACTCGTGACCACGACGAACCAACATCGTCCGCTGCCGCTGCGCTGGTCGGTGTGGTCGATGAGCGTGGGAAGGTATACTGTGCTGTATTGTGACACGTAGTGGTGGAAGCATACGTATGTAAACGCATTCGTACAGCAAATATTGTACATGTAAGCCTGAGTTGTCTACTGTACTTAATCGTAAACGTGAGATGATTTCCTTGCGTTTAAATTGATCTTGCCGAGAGATTCAATAGATACAGAATTAGCTCAAGAGTAGCATTGTTGACCACAATCCGTGTACATAGTCCTCGATTTGCTCCGTCTTCTGTGTTAGTAGATATGGAGCTTCTGCATGACCCTTCGCACATCTTCGAGACTTCTACCACTATCGATCCAGACGGCTCCAACAATAGCTTCCATGCTTGATGCCAGCGTCGTCTTAGGGACAGATTTTCCGTTGCATGGATTGTTGAGGATCATGCCCGCCAAGCCCTGCTCGCGACCGCGTTGATACAGTACACTATTGGTACCGATGTTACTGAAGCTCTTCTGCCCCTCAGCTGTAGCTCATCAGTTACGTCACTTTCGGGGCAATACAGGCACACACCGGGGCTGGTGCCACTTGGAAACCAGTTATCCACCACTACCAATCGAATTAATGCATCACCGACTAGAGCTAGACGCTTGTTGCCGTGCGATCCCACTTGTGGTGGATCATCGTTGTGGCATGACAGAACCACGCCGGCTGCTGTCAAAGCCTCGTGCGCCATATCAGCATCGCAGAAGTGATATCCAGTTAATTCCTCGACCGCAGCAACATCAGCCATACTTTGCGGTTTTTCTTGCATTCTCTCGCATAAATCAGAACGCATTACAGAACGATGTCGGTAGGATTAAGTACCGTCTTAGCAAGCTGATCAACTTCGAAGGCTATCTTTCAACCCATGATACGCCATCCGAAAAATACACTCCTTTTCCTGTGTTCATCTGCTGTCTTGATCAAAGAGGTTGATATGGCGACAACACGCAGATGAAGACCGATTGTAATCCAGATTAGATATCTTTCCGGGTTGAAGCCTCGATTGCTTATCAAACTTAGATAAGCGAAGTGCTCTTTCTGAGATAACAGACAAGGGTTCCTCTAGGTTTCCAGATTTTCTAGTTGTTATATGCCCGGGGAACAAGAGGCAGGCGTCTGAAGATAGCAGAAGATGACATTTCGTCAGGAAATCTTGAGTCGGTCGCTGTTGCGAGTGTATCATACAACTGCGGCCGTATTAAAGAGCGTCGATCTGCCAACCGTGAACGCGTGACAACTACTACCTCAACATTGTGCTACCATGGCTAACAATAGTTTTATGCCACCGTCAATTCACGATCTTCAAAACACTATTACTTATCAATTTAGCAATACACGATACCTGCTCGAAGCTCTCAGGACTGCTGGTGCAGGTTACCATGGAGTGAACTCGCAAAGCGCAATTGATGGCAACAAACGCTTGGCGTACGTTGGTGAGGCAGTCTTAAAGATGCTTCTCCTGGAAGACTGGTATGTGGCTGGCGCAGATCGAGGTCAGTATGGAGTACCCTGCGTCTTGGGTATGATCGGTGCGGGTTGTTGACTACGTGACGTAGAGACGGCCAACGCACAAATTACAAGACTTGTCTCCCCATCATACCTCTGTCAGGTGGCGGACGCGATTCAGCTGCCGCCGTGCATATTGACCAACCCGAGTCAGTGGAACCAACCGCTTTCACCTAATATGGTGGGCAAGGCGGTGCAGGCACTGGTGGGCGCCATGTGGCTCGATTCAGAACACAATCTGGACGAACTTCGGCGTGTCCTGCACGAGATACACTTTTGGGACGCCGATCAGATTGCAGTTGAGTAGTTGTGCAACTGGTCATCATGGATACATCGGCAGACCTGGCCAGTAATTCAGTAGCATCGCAGCATTATGGTCATCTTCTTGTTTAAAATTTGGCTGCCATCGCGCGACTTTGACTGAATAAACCCATACATCACATCAGACACTGTCTTGTAAATAGTTATGACACTTACATCGCCATGTTTGTAACATGAAGCCGATCAGTGCAAGACCATGAAGAATTCCTATCGTGTCGCCAAAGGTACGATCTGCAAAGCTACGGAGCATCACGTCTGCAGTGTCTGGGCAAGCTGATGCTAGGGGCTCCGGAAGCAGCAATCCGGTGGCGGAGGTGCAGGTAGTGTTCCGAGCAACCACCAAGTTCTAACCCATCTCCAGTCTTCTCAGCACGACCCCTGTAAGCACCAAGTATTCATGCCCTCTTGTCAAGAATATATAGATGTATACTTCTCGAGGTGGTCCAGAGTTTCTCAGATCTCATTTCCAATCAACGTAGGTGTGTCAAGCGCCTACGTGTTGTTGCAAAACACAGATGTGGTGTCACATCAAGCCTAAAACGGTTTAGCCAAAATCACCACCTGGGCATCTTTGTTTTGGGACATTCTTCAATGGCGACCACATATCGACCGCCCAGTCGTACTACGACGATGGCTTCTCTCACGAAAGAAGACGAGAAGTTTATTGACAAACATCATCTCAAGATAGACTACGATATATTCGGCGCTACGTTCGAGGACAGTAGCGTTGCAAAGGCTTATGCATCACCGGAACGCGAGGGCTTATTGAGCCGCCGAGATGCCACATCGAATTTGCTGATATCTCTTCAAGGGCACCCGGCAGCGAAGCGTCTCCAATATCTACAGCGACCCATCAATGGTCAACTGGCAACGATCTATGCACAGGCGCAGTCTGAGACCTTCGATCTTTCTCCTTTCACCACCCTCACGAAACTGGTGGCCACGAGAGCCAGCGACCTCGACATCTGGCGTGTGATCCTCCAGCTCATCGCCGATCTTTCTCGAGTTTCGCCTCCATTAAGCAGCATTCCTCCGTCGTTTTCAGGGACACCTCTTAGACGATCATCGGCCTCCTTTTGAGACTCGAATCAGAAACGAGAAGAACTGCGCAGAGACATCGAGATCGAACTGAGCAGGCGGACCTACGTCGATGTGCCAGAATTCATTTCTAAATATTTTCAAAACAAGGCATGGTCAGAGCAAGTAGAAAAGACTTTGAAGCAGCTTCCTCGAGACAACCTTCTAGAAGGCTTTCTGGAGACATCGAAGCCGGAAGAGGTCGACTTCTGGACATGGTTGAAGTCTTTCCAGGAACAGCATCTGAGAGATGCACCTAATGTGTTCTATCGGGCGGAGAGCAAGAGCAACATTACCGGCGCTACAGGGAACGCCAGCTTGACGTCCTCCTCAAGTCCCGAGCTGCTGCTTCTGGCGAAGTACACCATCTTGCAGATTGTTTAGTGGTGGGTGAACTCACCACGTCAGATACGAAAGTATGGAAAAAGAAATTTACCCAATTGGCCACTTACATGCGAGACGTGTCTTCTGCACAACCGACACGACGGTTCGTCCACGGGTTTATTGTCTTTGGCGTGCAAATGCAATTGTGGGTCTTCGACCGATCTGGGGCGTACAGCTCCCAAACATTCAACATCCACCAGGAACCACAACAATTCATTCGCGTGCTGGCGGGGTACACTTTGATGACCGCAGAAGAGCTGGGCCTTGATATGTCCATGCAGCGCGATGGGCTCTATCCTTCGGTCACGCTGTCAGATCCTGTGACGGGCAAGGAATGCAGTTTCCAACTGGAACTTTCTCCTTTCTTCAAGCAATCGGCCATAGCCTGTCGAGGGACAACATGTTATCGCACTACTGACGGAAAACATGTAGCCAAGTTTTCGTGGGGACCTGACAAGCAGCGATCTGAGGTCGATCACCTGGCAAAAGCTCAGGGCGTCAGGGGCATTCCTACGTTGGCAGGGGCATCCACAATTACGACGATCAACGAGTTGCACGCCGGCCTGAGGATCAGAAAACTTCGCGATCTCGGACATGCGGTGCACGAGAGAACCGTCGATGCGTCACAGTTGTCCTTCACCAGTCAGTCCACTCAGCAGTTGGAGTCTCTCAGCGTCAGTGGCACCAAGCGCAAGGCTAGCCAACGAGGTGGAAGTCCTCCCAAGAGATCACGCTCCAACAGTCAGCCATCCAGCCTGTGTCAAGAAGTCCAGCCTGGCGAACTTGAACAGCGCCAGGTATCGACCATGCCACCACCCAATTCACCGCAGCAAAACCGGATATTGACGTGCCTTGCCATTAGCCCCGCTGGACGCCCCCTACAGGACTTTGCGAACGTCTGTGAGGTGTTGGAAGCATTTCGAGACGCCATCAAGGCACATTGGAAGCTGTTCAAACATCGGAAGATCCTGCACCGGGATGTGTCACACGGCAATATCATCTTGACTAGTCCGGACCAGAATGGTGGATGCTCGGGCATGCTGATTGACTACGATCTCGCGGTGCAGATCGGCGCCGATGGCAAGAGCGAGACGAGTGGAGAGAAGAACATGACGGGTACCCTGGACTTCATGGCTATTGAGATTTTAGAAGGCGCTGTGCGAAAGGAGACGGCCGGCATTGACCACACCTATCGACACGACCTCGAGTCGTTCTTCTACGTGTTCCTCGCCCTCTGCATTCGGCACGGATGGGGAGAGGATGCGAAACCCAAGCGAGATATATTGCGAAATTGGTATGATGCCAGCTACGGACAGATTGCCCAGACAAAGCGTGGTGCTATGGATGCTGACGGCCTTGAGATTTACTTGCTCAGTAACTTCTCACCTACGTTCGATTTTGCCAAAGGACTGGCAAGGATGCTGCGCGATATCCTATTTGGAAAAGGTGCATTGTACACAAAAACACCGACCGATCCTGATACTCTCTACCAGCCCATGATTGGAGCTTTTGAGGACGCAATTCGAGCTCTTGACTGGTAAGATAGACGTGATCGATGAGAAGTGCATTGGCTGACTTGACAGAAGCGGTGTTGAAACCAAGCATGAACCCGTTTCGACTGTTCAATACGATTTTAAGTCACCACTTGGTTGTAAAAGAGGGGCGTCAACTCAGGAAACAAACACGAGAAAAAAGCGGAAAAAAGGACATAAGCACAAGCCGCACACCGCAAGCCGCTGATCTTTTTCTTTTTCTCATCCCCGATCTACTGCAGTCATTGGAGAGTACCAGCTTCGAGATCGCTTGTGGGGAGTGTCAGGCCAAATCTCTTATTGAGGAGCGAAAGAGGTAGACTAGAACGCATGTCAACAAGCTTATACAGAACTGGTAATATTTGCAAACCATTAAGTACTCCTCCTAAGGTCTTGCTCGCAGGAGAAGCCTGCGTGTTGCGAACAGACACTATAGCGAGCAAGGCAATGAATCGTCATTCATACCAAATACATGGCCAAAGTTTGCGAGAATACACAAGCACATGCGGTGCGAAACTGAGACCCGAAGCAATCCACATCGATGCAAGCCACAATGTCAGGCTTGGGATTCGAAGATGCCTACAGTAACAGGCCGGACAACAAAGACAAACTATGGAGCAGCAGCACTCAAGAAAGGCTCACTGTTGATAAAGCAGAACACATGACACAGCTCAATCCTTCCTGCATGAATAGACCTATGAACCTCCTCATGTTCGTATGCAGCTTTCTCATTCATTTCCACTTCTCTGGTAGGACAACACCCTTCGAGGCTTCCAGCTTGAAGCTCTTGTATGCCGCCTCGCATCTTGTACAATACAAACTGTTCGTAACCAAGATCAGCACGAAGTCGTTACAAAAGATATCGACACTTACCAAGAAAGTTCTTCCGAAGAAGGTTGAGAAGCACACTCTGTGATTTGTCTGCATTCTGTGCAATATCGCTGTTTAGGCACACAAGTTCGATGACAGAACACCTGTTCGTCAATCCACAATGCGTCACCCAGATCCATCTTTTGACCGCAGATACATACTTCGTTGTAGCTGAACGATGGCTGATTAGGCAGACTAGGGGTTTTCGTGGGTCTCTTAGAACGGCGAACAGTGAAATCACAACTTGAATTTGCCATCCAATGCTATACAGATTCACGGAACGCAGATGACAGCAGGTGTCAACTTGGTGCTTACCTGAAATATAGAAAGCTTTATGTATGTAGTTCATACGTTGTCAGAGGAAAGCAGCGGAAAGGACGGTCTTCCATTGTTAAAGGTCTCACGCTAAGAATTCGTAATGTTGTGTTTGCTATAAAACACTGAAATGCACTGAAGTGGGATGAAAAGGGATGAAATGGGGGATGAGAAGCATATTGGAGTCATGTGCAAATATTAGGTAGCAAAAAGGCAAAACCTGTGACGAACACTGCCCCACTCTGTAGATGTAGTTGACAAGCATGCTTGATGTTTTGTTCTTCATGTATTCGAGGCCGCAATTCATTGCAGTCTTCAGGTTACTACTCAATGACTCGGATCCTCGAACCAAGCGCAAAGCCTTATTTGCTCCCTGAATCGTCTCTCGGTGCGAAAAGCTCTGACACGAAATACAACGGCATCAACGAGCCGACATCCTGACCACTCTGATTACCTCGTCGATGGCAGGGCCTGATCCTGACCAGCCGGATCGACAAAAAGGAGTATCGGCAGAACCAAAAGAACCTGCAGACGGAAAACCAAGAAGAACGTCAGGCATAGACATCTTTGTAGGACAGACCTATTATACTGCCCGCCACTTGCTAATAAATTTGGCAGCAAACAACCTATGACTCGTGGATACGAGGCGATGGTTTATACGAAACTGAGTCCTCTGCAAAATGGATAACGTTTAAAGGTGGTTTTGTTAGAATAAGGAAGAATGACTGGGTCACGATTGTCGAAGAGGGTTGGGCTACCGAAGGGAAAGAGAAGAAGTTCTACATTCCAGCCTGGCACTATTGTGAGGTTTTGGGTTGCGAAATAAAATTCTCTACAGCTTGAGCTGCGACAGTCCGAGTTGCCGAAGTCCTCGCATCATGTCCTCTCGACCAATAGTGATGGTGAAACATCCATCTTTGTCTCCAGTAGGTATCAAAGCAGTCACAAAACTTGAGCTCTTGTCACCACGCCCTCTTTCTGCTGTCCACTGTTGACTCGATTCAATACCTCTCCTCATGATATCGAAGAGATTGTCGATGTTGTCAAGTGGTATGTCCGAATAAGCAAGCTGGATTTCTGCATTGTTCGAGGTTAGCGGGACTTGCTTCTTATCGATGCAGCGAGCACGTACGTCTTGTGTCTTCTGAAAAATGTCAGTGAACGTTTTTTTTTTTTTTTTTTTTAAAGAGCGCCTCTCGACAAACCTGAAGGGAACAGGGTACGCATAAATTTTTGGTAGCCTAAGTTATTGGTAAAACCATTCTCTGCGGCGAGGGATTCGAGGTTCGTTTTGTCGTTGCTAGACAATGTCACACAATAAGAATGATAGTTATCTAGACGAATGAAGTGTTCCAAGACATTGTCGAAACTCGTTCTTGCGCACTCAGTCGGTGAGATGGCCAAGACAGCTGCGAGAAATAACCCTTGGCACAAATTTTGAACATCAGTGTAGTTGCGTCGAGCTCGTTCTTTCCGCCATTTGGTCGATGAACTGCCAGGCTCTATATCATGTTCGCACCACAAGAAACCCAAACGGTTGCGTAGAATCTCAGTGTGATGACGCGTCAATCCATGACTTTGCAAATCGGCAACTTGATGGTTAATCCTAGCTATGGTTGTATTCACTTCTTCAGGATGGCTCATTTTCTGCAAATAATGGTCGACAGCACAAAAGATGAGATGACGCGGAAAGCAAGTAAATATGGCATGAAAGAGAATGAAATGAAATGAAATGGATGGGATGGGATGGGATGGGATGGGATGGGATGAAATGAAATGAAATAAAGTCCGTTCTCCACACTTCGTTTCTGTCACCACCCTGAGTTTCTTTTTACTCCACTCTAATCCTACTTTACTTCATCCCATCCCAGCTCATTTCATTTCATTGCATTGCATTGCATTGTATTGCATTTCATTTTCCCTCTTTCACCTAGCACCGGCCCTTCTCCTCGCACGTCCTCGCACGTGCATGATTTTGGCTGTGCATCGGGGATGAATATTCGCATGTGGAGCAGAACTAGGTCAAGGAGTCCAAGATGCCTCACCTCTTAACCAAAAGTCAACAAACCTAGTTCGATCTAAGACTGGGCATGCTACGAGACCATGCACCCACTAGTTTGTGCTCTCAAGTGCCTGGCGTTGATGGCCACGATCTGCTGCCGCGTACAGTGTATTACCTTACCATCCTCAGCATTCGATAGCATGAAATTGAGGAGCCCGAGCCATTACTCTTGCAAGCAGTATTCATTTCAGTACCAACCTTTGCCTGCCTGATTGGCCCACCGAGCTCGAGAAGAGACATGCAGCTCTGCCATGCATGCGACCGGTTCTCAGGCCATCGTACGAGTCAGGATGATGTATCTTGCTAGAAGCAATGCAGGACCGCTGCGGGATAGAAGACTCTGTTGTGCCATGATGCAAGGTGTAAAGAAGCCCATGAACTCCTCATAAGACTTTATGTCAAGTCCAATCGAACGTTGTCCACGTACCTCCCAAATCCGTTCAACCAGAGGTATAAAGAGATCAGTAATCTCCTTCCCAAACCTGCTAGACGTTCCTCTCCAAACAGTCTACCCACCTTGTCCAAGCCACAGGTGCAAGATCATTGCCTAACATTCAAAGCATAACCATGTCGTCCTCGTCCAAAGCACCAAAGAACAGCAAAGCCGTCCGGGTTCTCTCTGCCAGCCCGGGCACTCCCCCAAGCAGTCCAGTCATGCAGCCTGCGAACAGCTCAAAGCCAGCTGTTGCTCCTGCTAAGCGCACCGATACGCTTCAAGCTCGCACTGCCAGCTCTAGTCGTCAAGATACTCCACCGAGGAGCCCGACCTTACAGGCGTCAACCCACTCCGAGATTGTTCAGTTGCTGAGAGATGTCATCAAGCATGTCACGTCGGAGTCCAAGGAGACCGACAAAGCTGCTACGCCCCAAGCCACGCCCACGACAGACCCCAAGCCTGCTGTTAGAGGCTCTAGACTTAAGGTAAAGGACGTCTATGAAGTGTAAGTCATCCTCATTCGTCGATACTGTCTCGGAGAATTGACCGTGTAAAGTTGGAATTCTGTGGCATATGCATACAAGATTGTGGACTCACCGGCTGTCGCCGAAGTGACCGACTTAGATACCTATGCTTTCGTCATCCGTACTCGTGTCGGTAAGCACCCTGGGCTCAAAAGGTCAGCCTACAATCTAACACGACATCAGTCAGGACAGACTCCCGATCCGTCGTCTACGTCGACATCAAATTACCAGGTCTGCGAGACATCCTGAGAGCTGTCTTGAAGGACATCAGGTGGATCAGCCTGGCTGATGACAAACCTGCGGTAAGTGCTACGCGGATCACTCAATCACTTGCTCATAAGGTACATTGGTTTGAGCAAAACTTGCTCTTTCACTATCTGCCCGAACTCGAGGAGTATCGTACCGGTGCAGACCGGGATGGGGCCCATGACCTGACAAGCCTTGAAGCTCTTGGCTTGTTAATACAGACCATCAGAGACAGGTCAAAGGCCACCTCGCAACGTCTCGACCCGCTCCTGCGAGAAGGCAAGATCACGTACGACCTGTTGTGGGCGTTTTTCAAGACCAATAGCCACGTCATCACGACTTGCCCTGGCAGTGGCCAAATGAGGTGTCTTCAGTACAACATGGGAGAAGAGAAAAAGACCGAACAGGGCGTCGAGTACTTCGAGCTGCAATGCCAGTACCTTGACTTTGATGGTAAGGTCTTTGGCACCGTCACCGAGAAGCTGCCTATCGAGCGGTTTCGTGGAGCTCGAGCGGTCACTGCTCTGGACGTCTATCCCATTCACTTTCATTGTACACCGAACGAGATCATGCACTCGTTCATCGAACGGGGCCGAAATTCATGAGTCTGATGGGATCGCACCACCGAGCATATGATGGACTCGCTTTTCGACGGACAAGGGACGGCCTGGTCCGAATTTCACTTCGGTCCAACATCATGATCGATACAGAACAATTTCGCAAGACTATCCCGAGCTATGCGCGTATCATCACCAAGAAAACCGAAGAAGGCTTTTTCTCTGACGTCGTCACGATGCAACAACGCGTGATGAAGTGTGACATGAATTCAGCCAACCTGGCAGACGATCAGCTTGTCTTGTGTCCTCCCACGGTACTAGGCTTTAGTCTCGATGAAAAATTCTGGGGTGAGTGTACCCTGACGCTGGTTGTGTGTCACCAGATGCTGAAATTTAGCTGTAGGCGAGTACGCAGTGGACCATATCCGCGACATCAACCCATCTTCCACGCTTTTCGACCGTTTATCCATCCCCGTCAGCGTGAAGAATACCATCAGATTCGTGACTCGTGGTCGTCTGCGCCGACCGGAGGATGGGAAATGGTCAGGCTCGAGCATGAGTGTCACAGGGAGTGGAATAAGAATATTGCTTCAGTGAGATTTTTCGACTTTCTACATTCCCCGTGCACGCTGACGGAGGTAGTGGACCGCCAGGCGTGGGAAAGATTTTCACGGCCGAGGCGTTGTCAGAGTACCACCAGCGACCACTCTATTCGGTACATGACCTCCCCACCACTGTTAACAAGTGAAGCTAACGATCTAGGTATCTGCTGGAGAACTGAGCTCAGATGCGGCAGAGCTGGATCCTCAACTCACCAACATCTTCCGGATTGCGAGTGCGTGGAATGCCATTTTACTGATAGACGAAGCGGATGTCTTCCTCCAGCGACGTGATGAGCTGAGTCTGGAACGAAACCGACTAGTGGCCGTCTTCCTCCGGAAGTTAGAACACTTTGATGGCATCCTGATCTTAACGACCAACCTGGTTGATCATTTTGACAGTGCTGTCCTCGATCGTATGCACCTCCAAATGCAATACCATCATCTCGACAAAGCCGCCAAAAAAGAAGTCGTCACTGGCTTTCTCAAGAGTCTCTGTGGGGACAATGGATTATCCAACTTCGGTGCAGATTATCTGGACCGGTTTGTTGGCATGAAAGTCAACGGCCGTCAGGTAGGTCCGCTAGATGACACCAGGGCGCCAAACATTCTGACGGTACTAGATCAAGAACGTTGTGTCCATTGCCTATGCTCTTGCTACGGAGGACGAGGAAGAACTGTCCTGTCGCCATATCGACCACGCCTTGGAAGTCAACCGCCTGTGTTTGCCTCAACGCGCTGACGAGCCGCTTGACTTATACGACTGAGTGTACACATGTTGGGGGTTGAAGTTGTCGGCGATCATAAGCCGGGGGCTAAAGTAACGTTAGAGGCCGGTTCGAGTTAACATTTGAGACGTGCGAGGCAGGCAAAAGCAAGATGAGATCTTCGCCAACCATGACGCATGAACCTCTCCAAGGTGATTTTTCTTTGTAGTACAATACTTGACTCTTCAATCTTGAGCGCAGTCATGCCGATCACGTTTCCACGCTTTTCTCTGGACTTCTTAGCTTGCGTCAGCTGAAACACTTGCTGTCTCACGTTTTGTGTGAGGACAAGCCATGTCCACAACAGCCATTCAGCAGAAACGGTGCAAGGCGGACAAACTGGGCAAGTAGGCAGATAGGTAAATAGAAGAGCAGATTTCCACCAAGAAAGGTTCGGCACGAAATCTGTCTCGTGATCCAAGACTCGTCCTCGAGACTCTAACCAGCTTCCGCTGTATGATATACGCGCTTGGATGGAGACATTACTCGTCGCTAATCCCTTGCGATGATTTTGATTGTGATCGTTAGCGAAGATTCTGACCCACGTCGATGCGTGGCTCTGGAACCGCACGATCATGTGTCTGACGTTTCCACCATCTACTGTTGGAGAACCAGGACTGCGGGTCCTCGTTGTTCGCATAACCTTACAGATGCCTGGGGTGAGGGGATCTCGCAACGCACTGTAGATCGACCTCGGATTTACGTGGAGGAGACTAAAGTATCGGTAGGACACTTCTAGAGGAGGTAAACAACGTGATAAACCACCTGTAATTTGCTCTTGTGCCTGTGCTTCGGTGATACGGTCTACTCGAATATGTCGGGTCTGCTTTTTAGGCGTGTTTTCAGACGTGACTAAGGTCGACTGTTCTTCCACGAAGTTTTCGTGCCTTTGGTCCTCGTTGGCGGTTGTCATTATATCGACGTTATTGGTATCAGTGTATAGAGGACATCAATGCGATCAAGATAGGCTAATTGGATCAATGAACAATGGTGGTTTGAGGTCGCTGTCGCTGTCGCAAGTTTGGTGGATGAAATTCGCGTGCACTATTAGAGTTGCGGGATGAGGTGGATTAATTGTCGGAAAGTGTGCGCGGAGAGGATGTGACTCAGACCATAAAGCACGATCAGTGCCTCAACATACAAGCAACAAAAGACGTGCTGCAGACATACGTGTGATTACAGATCATTGTATGATTCTCAGCCTCGGACAGTATTGTGGGAACGAAGAATTATCATTCTAGCACATGTTGATGCGAATGATTAGGCTGAGATCGATGTGTAAAGTCATGGACGCACAGCAGCTGGCGCGAACTTTCACCCCACACATCTAGCTTATAACTTAACCTTAAATTACTGTCACCAATGCCCGGGTAAACGGCATTGTAAGCCAGACAGGATTCTAGCTAGTGTATTACCGTGAAATATGTCCCTCTAAAATCTTGAGCTGCCCTTGTGTGTGAAGAATCTCAAGTACAAGGCTCGCGCTGTGGCAGTCTATGTGTCAGTTCTTGAGTCGAACCAGAAGTGGGGTCTCAACACAGTCGGAAAGGGTTTCCGGTTCTTTTCAAACTTGGTGGAGCCACGTGTTAAGTTCGCGTCTATGTGCACTCATTTGCTACGGTGACTGTTTGAATAAAATTCACACC
>Ga0115846_100075_pt1 | contig 42230 bp, 38 predicted proteins | sample InSIn5gowninarea_2_FD_83860 | JGI IMG/M metagenome (GOLD analysis project Ga0115846, IMG submission 83860) | reverse complement strand
AAATCATCCATAAACTCTGCCATGTCGATCTTGATTCTCACGAAATGGGTAATTTCTGAGTGTTACCTGATGTCTGTTTGGGGTTTGGGTACTCAAGTAGCTTTAAACTTGATGAAGAAAGGATGATCCATGGTGTTCTGCAATATTAGTTTTCTCCAACCAGTCTACTGTATTCCCTTGGAAGTCTTTTTCAATGCACCGGGAGCCAGCTAAGGCGGCTTGAATGTCCCAGGTCTTCTGATGCCCTCATCTCCGTGATCTTTTATACAAGCGTATTGACGTAAATCACGATAGCTATGATGTGCACCTCTATCTTGAACTCGTGCTGGTGCAGTGCACTGCTTCTCTTCTTTCTTTCGAAGGCTCGTATATCATTTCTGCGACCTCGCTTTTCTGCAGTCTATAGTAGGAATCAAGCGCGCAATATGGCTCTTCTGCAGACATTGAAGATTGGCCTAAGCGTTAGATGTCCAAGTTCAACACTTCTCGACTCCGGTACTTCGGACTTTCCGCTTCAATCCAACCAATCTGGACTGCCTTCTTCTCCTTCGAATGAAGGGGCACGTCACATGAACCAAGGTATTCTTAAAGGTGTTTTATAATACTAGTGCTAAGTGCTCGTTCTCTGCTGCAAGTCTCTATCGGTATCCAAAGTCTTTGGACGCGAAGATGGCAGATGACTGGCAGACTCTCTCCAACTTTCCATGTTATCTCCGAGCTTGCCAAGAAGCGACGATGGAACGTTAGGAACGTGGCAATGCGTCTACGTCGGCGCATGCAGCTACCGTAGCGCTTGTACATGGGACGAGGAAGTCCAGACTGATGCAGACAGTATAGTACCCGCATCGCTTTAAGAGTAGTGTCTTTGAAGCACCTAGCATAGTAGCAGGCTTCTGTGGATCCTTTACCCAGATGTGCGGCCTACCTTATTATTACTTACATACCCCTCACCAAGCTTGTTGATCATGCAACCCGCCTTGGGCTCTCTCAGGTCATGTACCACTGCGATGGGTCGAGATCCCAATGATCCCGTCCCGATGACCCCCACGTTATCGGGGCGAGCTAAAGAACAGACCATCGGGTCGGCATTATGATTTGAAGGAAAACCAACCGAGGGTGAAAGAGAGTTCGACCTAGCCACAGGCTTTGGAAGGCATTACGCGATAGCGAAACATTTCCGAGTTGCCGACTCTCGAAACCAGACTAACTACTTCATAGACACATCCTCCAAGTTTGGGGCAACCATCATTGCATACAGTATGACTGTACTGAGTATGCTGCAGAAAAGAGAGCATTTCAAACATCTTGTCATAATTGTCGGTACCTGGTAGACCATGTCAAGTTTGAACGGAAAGTCAATCCGGTGTGTATATACCTGATAGCCTTGACTACCAAAAGAAAGGAGGAACCAGGCGAGATTATGAGTAGACAATGGCGAATCTGTCCCCCCTACGGAGGAGACCACGGGAGATTGATCGGTGTGATAGCTACTTTTATGTCCCGTTACCATGATCGGTACTCCATTCATCGTTTCTCCGTGGCTCGCTGACTTCCACACCGTCACGTGCTAGCACCATTCATTGCTGTACTGAAAATTACTACTCCATGTTTCATGATGCTCAACAAGATATCCATGACTATGGCCATTTACTAGACTCAGCATGATCCACAAGACAAGGGGTCGTACAAATACGGTCAGATCCAGTGTACCATCGAGCCTTGATGCAATACAGACACTCGCAACAACGATTGGTCGTGGTGTCATCAATCTGCATACAATGCTTATGAGATCTGATCTCTATAACTCTGTCTGAAGTTTGAGTGTTGACGAAACATGAAAGCCGTGCTCCGTACGTGGCAAAGAGTTCTCTGATATCAAAATCCTCGTTTGCTCTTGCTTGCTGAATTTCATCTGCAATTTCTTTGTTCTTCATCTCAATGGTTGCGAACTGTTCAGAACGGCCGCCAGATCTCACTGCTCATTTTATCCTACGCCGCCGACCTTCTCCATGTGAATCACCGACCTCAAGATTGAAATCAGCATGTCCTTCAAGCGCATCTTTACGTACCAACCCTTCAAAGCTGCTATCATCGTCTTCACCGCCGTCACTACTATATGTAGACTTCCGTACTGGCTTCTAATTTATCTCCTTCCATCCCTTCGTCCCCACCCGGAATGGAACTATACACAAGCTCTCCGCATCCGCCTCTTTCGGATCGCCATGTGGGTGATTCCGCTCATCGAAATAAAACAAGCTGAATCGCTCACTGGCTCCAAAGACGCAAAGTCAGAATTCATCCTCATCTCACCACCGAACCTCTCACCATCGCCTTACGTAGGACCACTCTCCTGCAATTCAGCCGTCAAGCCAAGGACTATTGGAGGGACGTGGTATCCTTCCGTGCCCCCTTCTTCCTCTCAATTGTCATCGAAGACTTTGGAGAAGAGACATATAATCCTTCACCTCCACGGTGGGGCCTACGTCGTTGGCTCCGGTCGACCAGATGATTGCGGCTTCCTCGCATCCGTCTTGCTCAAACACACCCCCGCATCGCATATATTCATCCCGCAATACCGACTTGCCTCCCAGCCAGGGAACATCTTCCCAGCTGCGTTGCAAGATGCTGTTACAGCGCTTTTCTATCTCACGCATACTCTGGGCTATTCACTCAGTGAGATCACACTAGGCGGCGACTCTGCTGGTGCAAACCTTGCTATGGGACTCATTCGATGGGTGGAAAAGTTTGGTCTTGAGTCTGGGCTGTTAGTTAAGAATAGAGAGGACGAGACGTTCAACGCAGTGTTCATCATGAGTCTCTGGGCCGATCCATTTACCCCCGTTCGTAACCCGGGATACTTGGATGATAGGACTAGACGGCGAACAGACTACCTGCATGAGTCCTTTGGTGCATGGGGTGCTCGAGGCCTTGGTCTATTCTCCGCCTCTTCTACCGACGACATATTGGAGTGGGAGCGATATTTGACCTTTTCGGGTGAGGAAGGACCTTTCAAAGCTAAACCAAGAATCTGGTTCGAGATGGGTGAATGTGAGGTCATGTATGACACGCAGATGAGTGTTTGGAAGGCGTTTGAGGAAGTGGAGGGGAACAGGGTCGGTGGGATGGTGCAGCCGGCAATGCCGCATGATATACTTAACGTGGGCGAGATGCTGGGACTCCAAGCAAACGCAGTAAAATTAGCGAAGAGGGTAGGTGTGTGGATGGAGGCTGGTAATGAGTGAGGTATGTGAAGCTCTGGTGAAGTAACATTCTGAGCAAGGTAGAGAGTGGTACTGGACTCACTATCACAGGCAAATGCTCTACTTCTGTCGTCTGACGACTATAAGACGCTTAACTCTCAGATATGGACAAAGACCTATCCAGTGAGACTAATACCCCACAGTTTTCCAACAAAGTTTTGTGGGATGTGGCCCAATGTCTAGTGTGTTAAAAATGAGTACAGTCTTCACTCATTTCCCACCTATTTGCATGAAATAGCAAACCCGACGACCGATGACAAAGGCATCCGACGACAATGGTGTCCGACGAACTGCCCCCTCAATCCGCGTGTTCTTTTGATCGAATCTCTGGGCAATCAGAGCAGGGTTCTGACAAGTAGGCTTATCAACCAGACCAATGTCTACCGACTTCCAAAGTCTCTATCTCACTACCGCAAGGAACCGCGTCGCATACTGGTGTAAGCGAGAGAAATCTCACGACCGATTAACGAAGAACAGATCTCGATAACCAGAGATGGCTTTCCCAAGCCACCCACCACCAGAGGATCATTGAAAAAGACTTCCAAGGGAATACAGTAGACTGGTTGGAGAAAACTAATATTGCAGAACACCATGGATCATCCTTTCTTCATCAACTTTAAAGCTACTTGAGTACCCAAACCCCAAACAGACATCAGGTAACACTCAGAAATTACCCATTTCGTGAGAATCAAGATCGACATGGCAGAGTTTATGGATGATTTTCTTTCCACATGTCAGCATCCGACAACAACAACTCGTTCGACGACAGAGTATGGTACGACAACAATATTTTCAAGCGTCAATGTTAGTGCATAGTGCCATGATCTTCATGAGTGCGTCTCGTAAGTATCGAGTAACTTCATCTTGGTGGATGCCACTCTGTCGGTCACGCCATAGTTCCAAGGCTAGCCCCGACTCTCGGGCAGCCTTAGCCTCCTCGTACTTGGCGGTGTTTTCTTTGAGCTTTGAGCTCTGAGCTTTATTATAAACCTGACTGTTTGCATTATATTATGAAGCTTTCCCCACTCCGCTTGGGAAGGCCGGTAAGAATAACCTCCGCTTCTCTCGCGATATAATACCTCAGTCCAGGTATGTTCAGGTGTTGACTCATTATGAATCCGACCGTATCTCATGCTGGCCGAGTCCAAGTAGCCTATGTAGTCCTAATCGCAAGATTCTCACTTACTTATTCATAGCAGAGACTTGAGCGGAGAGCTTGGCTCGATGACAAACACAACACTGACGGAAGAAGTCGAATGGTAGTGACAAATGCTGGGTATCGTGAAGCTGGGGTTCTGATGCGCGAGCTATGGCAGGGTCAGTCAGAAGCAGGGTTTGAGCGTACTTCGTATGGAGGATTGGAAACAAGGCTCTTGAATGCAAGATTGATGATGGCATGGATCAAAGAGTTGAATCCAGAATACGTGAATAAGGCTTGGATGGGGAGGTATTAGTTGAGACTTGAAGAATGAGTAATTGAACCAGGTCTGCAGTTCATATACCTTTAGGCCCCCACCTATTTTGGCACTCATGATCAGACCGTTTGAGAAGTCTCAGCTCCATTCCGAAATTGACGAGCATTAGTCTGGTTCCCTTGTTCATATTAAATATATCCTTGAGAATATATACAACCCCACCCTTCTCCAATCCCACGCTATGCACATCCCACGACACCTCACCAGCACCCTTATCTCAGAGCTCAGAGATCGAGTCATAGAACGAACCCCCTCCCTCCACTAACGACCTCCCACCCCCTCACTCCTCTCCCTTCTTCAACCTCCACACACCACCACAGCGCTTCTCTCGCTTTGTCTTCTTGCCCCGCTAGCTCGTGCGCTCTCGCAAGTGCGTACCATGCTTCAGGGTTGTTCCAGCCGGTGCCGAGTTTCGTGAGGCTTGAGAGTAAAGCGTAGGCGCGCTCGCGGGCTGTGAGTGCGTCCGGGTGGGGAGTTGTCTCTTGTTTTGCCTGCACAGGGGAAGTGGATAGGGAGGAGGGGAGACCGATGGGTCCGGGACGGGTTGGTGAGGATGAGGAGGTTGCCTGGGAAGAAGGTTGGTGGGGATTGGACGTACGTCTGGGTGTTTCGGCAGCTGCTGCGCTTAGAGTTGAGGAGGAAGGTTGGATGCGGGATGGGCCGGGGAGAATGAGAGGTGGGATTGCTGGTGGAGGTGCGAGCTTGCCTTCGTAGATGTCCAGGAGGATGGTGGAGAGGCCGATGATGGCGGAAGGATGATCAGCGTAGCGTTCTAGGGCGGATTCGAAGTTGGCAAGAGCGATGTAGGGAGTTGATGTTAGGAGAGAGAGGTAGCCGTGCTGACAGGAGGTTAGTATAGCTTGATTTACAAGAACAAAGTAGAAAAGGTCGCTCACCTCAGCAAAGACGTCGGCGTGCAGTTCTCCCACGCTTTTTCCACCGGCCCATCCCCTCTGGTCAAGGGATAAAACACCGCCACTATCTTTCAGTATATCGGCTTCTAAGCCTTGCACGAGTTTGAAAGCTTCTTCCCCTGCACCTTTCGCATCTTCGTATAGTCCTGCTCGTCGGTAAAAGCCAGCAACCAGTAGCCACAACTTGACCAATGTTGCCACTCGCCTTCTCCTTGTCTCTTCCCTCGAGAAGCTAGTTGCTGGACTAGGCGTATATGGTGACGAGGACGGGTGGTGCGGTATGTTGCCATCCTGCGGAATGATCGGCGTAGCAAAAGCTGACTTCAAAGGTTTCTTATGAGTGAGGTTTGTTACCAGTCGCTTCGGCGAGTGAGGAGGGCTCTTGGCAGATGAATCAATGGAAGAGGCCTTGGGCGGGGCGGCTGTCGGTGCATGCGATGCATCATCACCAACCGACTCTCCATGATCAACGGAAGGTGTGAAGAATGCATCACCATCAACTAGTGCGGGGCGCGAAAGTTCTGTTCGTCGGACGGGACTATCAGGGTGCTCACTGAAAGTTGAACTAGTCTTCCGTACGGAGTCTTTCTGTCTTATACTTCCAGGACGCTTCTGTAGCTTTTCATGATGCCTCTGGCTATGAATAGAGGACCTCAAAGATGAATGCCTCAAAGACCGCAAGGAAGACCGCTTCTTCGGACTATTGCCACTTTCATACGTGACCTGAATGGCGGGTGTATGTAGACTCTCCATAGACCTAGCTGTCTTTGGCCTTGTAGGCGTGATAGTTTTCTCACTTGCTGTGGCGCTAGCCATCGTGCTGGGCGCTCGAACAGATCGACTTCCTTTGCCAAATATACTACCCTTGATGCTTCGGATTGTACCAGATGTTCTTGGTGGAGCAGCTAATGCGGTCACGGGAGGGGCTTGGTGTCCCTGATGAGATTGTTCGTCTCCGAACAGTCTTGCATAGAGACTGAGCAGCTCATCACAAGCATTGACGGCTACTTCCGGTCCCTCCAGCACTTCGATAAGTGACAACTGTGTCATCTTAACCTCCAACACATTGACCCTTTCAAACTCATCCATCTCATCCACAACGCCCCGGTGTTCCAGCGTTGGCTTATCATTGAGCTTGAGGTGCTCGCTACGGGTGTTATTGAGTTCCGCCTCTCCAAACAAATTCTTCGGATCCTGGAATTGCTCGAAAGCAGCTTCGCACATTCTAACAGCTGTGACAAACTCTTGTCTGGCACTGAGCAAGAGAGCTAGTAGATGCCACATCGGTATCAGAGCCCGTTGTCTGGCAAATCTACCACCATGGGGGCTGAATCTTTGTGTGTCTGCCGGATCCAGCAGACACGTTCTCACAAGCTCAATCGCAGGCGCCAATTTTCTCCGTTCAGCAAGAAGGATGCCGAAAGCAAACACAGTCTCAATGTCTTTTGTATCTGCGTTCGGTGGTTCTAAAGCCTTTTGAAAGCACCTAGTGGCCCGTAGTTGAAGCTCGTCTCTAAGTTCCGACTCGTACGTCAAGCGTGCCCACTGGGCCTGCGCAATCCCAATAGCACGCCAAGCTGTTGCAATCGCTCTTGTAGTTATTTCCAGTGTGCTTATGATCTCCCGTGGGTGACCATTAGTGCTTGGATTAGAGTGATGGGACTTGAGCCAGTCCTCGAGATAGCGGCCGATTTCTAACGCTCTTTCTGCACCTTGACGAGATCCAAATTGGCACATCCCTCTGATGCAATTCGATACTGTCTGCAGAACAGTCTCGTCATCATCAAGTCCATGCTCGATATGCCCCGTCTTCGAAACGCGAGCCTTGCCCTTTTTGACAATCTGCAAATATGTATCAAATGCCTTGAAAGCCAAGTCAAATTCCGCCAACGCTAGATGCACCGTGAAAAGATGCCTAAGGATAGCTGTGGAATGGAACGTCTTCATCGCGCACTTGTAGAGCATTTCAAGCACGTCTCTGCTTAGTGCATCTGATCCACCCTCTCCCCGATCTTGCACAGGCCAGCTTCTGCCACACAGGATCCTCCAATTTTGCATCAATAGTTCCACGAAATTTTCCACCTCGTCATTGCTTTCATTCGCCCTTGGAAATGTTGTTCCGCTATAAAGGAGTTGGAAGTATTTTGCCTCCACTTGTTTCAATTCTGCTCTTTGCTGGGCTCTAGTCGAGGTCCCCGCATAGTTGGGAATGAGGGCTGTCGTCGGAAATGGTAATGCCTGGTTGAGTAATTCGGACATTGTAATATAATACTCCAGCCATACATGCCTCCTAGAAAGGTTCTTCTCCAAGGTGCTTGCTTCCAGTGGGTTTGCATTCCCACCATCCCAGAAAGCAGCCCATGCACGGAAAGCAGCGAGAGCTTCTGATTCAAGCAGTGATATAATCTTCGCTTTGATTGCTCGACTTGATACCAAGCAAAACCCGATTAAGAACAATTCTATCCATGATCGAAGCTCAGTCCCGATTGGTCTCGAGGGCCCAGAACGGATTATGGGCAAGGCAGAGCTGTAGGTCCGCAATGCTTCGCTAACGTCACCAAGCTTCTCCTGGGAAAGAGCTTTAATGTGTGTTCCCTTGATTGCTGCGACCCGGGCCCATCCTGAAGATTCCTTGTTCGTGCCATTCAGCTGCGAATAGTCCCCCTCAATACTCGCCGGTAATCGTTCCGTTGCCAATGAATATTCTCCGCGGAGCCAATGGATCCACCCAAGACATACTTGCGCCTGGAATACATCCTCTAGACGTGTCGTTTCCTCCTCAATGGCTCTCAACAACGTTGGTACATATTGCACTAATTCGGGGGAGCTAGTCGATTTCGAGGAGTGTCTGGTCGCAGGACGTGCAGTGCCTGGACGGTTCGAAGCAGCTTTGATCACGGCATGTTCGGCCTCAGCAGTCAGAGTTAGACCTGTACTTGACATCAGTATTTACACGAGACAGTCGAGATATGAATTGGGCCTTACACGTTCGCTGGGGCGCATGCTTCCTTATCTTTCGAACCAGCTCCGGCACAGCTTCCCAATGGCCGTCACATCGAGCATTGTCTAGTAATTGAATCTTCTGCGTGGCCTTGTGCTGTGCGCGCTACATGGTAAGTGTCAGTCTGGATATTGGAAGGAAGTGTGGATCACTTGCGCTCATTGTAGGGTATCGCGAGCTCGCAGCACAGCGGGATTTGGTGAACAGGCTGCGGTCAATATGTAGAATATGCCCACACTTCGCGTCATCGCTGGAATGGAGCTAGGCTTAGCTATTGATGAGCTTCCGAGATAGTACTAAGCAAGGGCGAGGGAACTGTGAGGAGGAGGAGGAGGAGGAGGAGGAGGTCACCAATAGTGAGATGCTGAATCTGACAAGATTGACAGACTTCCCGGCCCCTAGGGTTTATCCGCCCCCGATTGGTTTTAGGTCTGACCCGCCAATCACGAGGCGCACAAGTCTTCAATTCAATTCAAAGATTGAATTCTTATGTCACATCTCATCTCATTTCATTTCATGTCATTTCTTATATCTCATCTCCATTGAACGGATGTGACGAATTGGATCAGTATAGATCGCCCGACGCCTGAGAATGAAATTCGACTTCCACCGGGCACTATAAGGACTGACCAGCTCATTTGACCCTCTTCGAAACATATAAGGACCATAAGGTATCCTTCGAACTGCCCCCTTGTTCCTCTTGCCTTAATGCGAGGGAGTCCTGGAGGCCTTCTGAGATGTCGCTTCCACCAGAGCTACGCATGTTATGCTACCATCTATCTTCCACGACTTCCACAGATCTTCCCAGCCGTATTCCCATCTTACTTCGTTATGTAAATCGCTGTCAGAGTCCCCTCTCGACATATGCGGAGAATGGAAGCAAGAGTGATGCTGCTGGTTCCTCAGTCTTGGTGCACAAGCTGAAGACTCAGCTGACGACCTTGCTAAATGGGAGGTCTTCGGAAGAGCGATTTACTGCTGCGGTGCTCATCAAGGCCGTGGGGGAAGTCGGGGGATGGGAAGTACTTCGGGGCTCTGAGCCATGGGTTCGAGGACTCCTCAACGTCCTTGGCGTAAGCTCCGTCTTCGTCTCTAGCAGCAGTAAATTGACCATACTTCCAGAAACCCGAGGTCGATGCCGTCAAAGAAGCATGTATCATAACATTGACCAAAGTGTATTGCATGACCCATCCATACCAAACGCTGTTGCGTGAGATCACGACGCCAACCCTTCCCAGCTTTGTGACTTCCTTAATCAATCTTATATCGTCGAAGTCTCCAACAGCGAAACCATCGCCGTTACTAGAGGTTGCGCTTCAATGTATGGCGATGTTGTTGCCGCGTCATACGACAGTATTCCGACCGTTCGCTTCTCAGATCCAGCTAGTTATCAGACCATTGCTTGCGCCTACATTATCAGACAATAGGTTTGTGTCTTCTTCAGTCAAACTTTGCGCGCGGCGTCTTGCTGTCCTGCTGCATCAAACTGCCCCGAAAAGCACGGGAGGCGAGGAGTGGGGAAAAGCAATGCGCGAAGTCGTGAAGCAGGTACATGTGACTGCAGATCAAGTGTTTCGAGCTGTGGTGGAGGATTGCGAGTCGAATGCAGGATACACTGTTGGATCGGTCGATGTCAATCAGCAAGTGTCTGGTGGCGATGCGCATAACTTATCTCGTTGGAGTGGCATGACTGCCGGTGTTGAGAGACTTGTCGGTCTGCTTGAGTTGTTGCAAGAGTACTTCAAGGCTGACACTCCGTTTGCTGTTTCCATTCCTTTGGGCTCGATCTTTGATATGATCACCAGGATACTATCGCTGCAGATGCCGTCGCCTTCGTCTGCTGCCAAGTCTGACAAAGGCCGTCTGCATCCTGCCATTGACCGAGACGAAAGGGATGGATTGTGGTGCGGGCTGCCGCAAATATACATTGCTGCATTACAGGTTGTCCATGTTTTGATTAAGAGGTTCGAGGAGGCCTTTATGTCGATGGCTCAAGGTAGCCTTGACTTATTGGCTTGGGTCTTCGCAGCTGGCAGGCACGACCCAGACTTTCGCTTAGTCATCTATCAAATCGTTGGAAGACATTTGACACTCTGTGGACCAGGCCTCGACAAGGCACAAACTTCGGCACTGTTCCCTCTCATACGGTCAGCTTGTCACGATGCCGAGGGAGTTGGGCTAGGTGGTCCCAACACTCTAGGGACTAGTGCCCTGGATGCCGGAAACATTTTGAAAGGTTCTACGGCGAGCCAGATGCCACCCTCACCAATACCATTGGGCAAAGGGGATGGACTTTACGAAGCAGCGTATAATGTGCTGCCTATCTTCATGTCACATATGCCCCAAGAGCATGTTGATATATCTATTCGCTCATTGCTGGAACGCACTGCTATCCGCACTCATAACAAAGAAGCGATGCTTGCCAGTATATTGCACCCATTTTTAGGCCGAGGATCTAAAGCTATGCCGAGTATACTACCACACCTCACCAGAGCTACTCCACACGATGCTGTCACAGAGATATTGCTGAGGCCTCGAATGCCATTGATACCTGCTGCTTCGAACCAAACATTCTCATACCAACTGAAGGATGATTCTGAACCCTTCGAGGACGTGGATGCAGATATGCAGCCGGAGCTAGTCAGAGCGCCATCACCTCATCACGCGGAGCGGAGTGAAGCTATCGTGCATGTCAAAGCTTCTACTGCCGGCCTCGGTATTGCATCCAACCAATTCAAACGGATTGGTTCCCAACCGTTTGGCACTGCCCTCGGCCAGTCCACAACAACTTCCACTCGTACTACGATGTCTGCCTCCACCACAGAGCCGCCTGTACCTGACATAGGACTTAGCTCGGCGGCACAGCATGCCAAAGAAGACAAGCATGAAGCTCACGATGTCAATATGATGGAAGATGCCTCTGACTCAGACGACGAAAGCGTTCACTTGACGATGGAACTGGACACGGACTCAGACGATGATTGAAAGCTCTCTGATATCGAACTTTTGGGTAGGGAGAGCCGTTAATTTGAACGTCATCGAACCCCTGTCTAGCGTCTGTAATGTATCGGGGTTCCCTCTTTAGGCACGCTTGGGAGCTGTAGCAGCATGTTTTGGGGGGTTTGAGACTTAAAACGGCGTCAGATTGACATGCTTTCGACTCGAGCCTCTCGGGAGGTCCAAAATGGTCTCGTTTTATGAGCAGATCCCCCTAGTTTAGGTTTGATAATGGGATATTGATCAGAAATATGTTCACGATGCCCTCAAGCTCCTATACTACTGACTTTGGTTTCCTGAATAGGTTGGGTAGCTCCATCTGAGCATTCCATCATGGCGTAGCTTGGTGCTCCTCTCCTGCCTATATGAATCCCCCGTTTTCCCCATCCAGAGCCCTCTCTTTTCCTTCCTCTTCACGAAATCCCCACTCAAGATACTGTTTCGAAAGCTGTTCACAACCGAAAAACTCAATTGCTGTCAAAAAAACCCACTACTTCTACATACTCTGCATACCCATTCACTCAGAGTACTAGATCTTCACCACACACTCTCACAGAGTGACTACTTCTACCACACACTCCGTCACTCTACCACTCTACCATACCACTCTACCAAACTACTCTACCACACACTACTACCAATACACTCTACCAAAACAAACATTACCACCACCACTCAGCAATATAAGAAACCCACACACTCCACCGAACAGCTTCGAACAGTATCTTTCTCTACCCACTACCAAACAAACCCAAAAACAAACCACACACTGTCACTCTTCACAACCACAACACTCATACTACAAAAGTAAGTCCTCAACATTACTGTCGTCCCCGAACATCCAACTCATCCAATCAAGAAAACCATACCACACCGAATAGCCTCAAGCTGTTCAATATCTCCACACTACCTTCATCCACATAACTCTTCAGTCCAAAAGTAAGCTCCGTCCTCACTGCCATATCCAAGTACACCTAACTCAACCACCTCAGAAACCCACTCCACCACACTACCACTTTCTTCCCCACCACACCTCCACATACCACACAGTAAGTACCATCACTGTGCCTGCTACTGCACTGTCGGACATGCAGCTCACCCGATCCAGATATCCACTACCCACGGAACAGCTTCCTCAAAGCTATTTCGTACTCTTCTCACTAAGATAACCATCACACTTCTACCAACCACTCAGTAAGTATCTCATCCTTCTCTCAGTGTCTTCATGCATGCATCCCCCTCCCTTGCACTGCTTTCTAATCTGCACTGCTTCCTGCCTTCTTCGTCCCGATGTAACACCCCCCTTTGCTTTACTCCTCAGACCCCATTCGTTGCTTCAATGGAGACTCCCAACCGTGTATTACCCTTTCATTCAGTGTTTCAAGCCCCCTCCTTTCCACCCCAAATCATGTATTTTTACCCTTCCTCCTTCCTTTCCGGCTCTTATCCAAGCGGGGTGCACAAGCCAATCCCTCCAGAGCCTTCCCAACATGGCTTTTCCAGCACCTTCCCCAAAGTTGGGGATGTCACTTTTCGTGTTCCCGTTCTCTAGCTTCCGCCTTTGGTCGCGACATCACGTGCAGTGCTCGTGACATCTCAAGTGATTACGGAAATCAAGTTAAGCGAGAGTCAGGGGCTCAAGTGTCCCTACCACGGCCTCGGTGGATTTGATGAGGATGGTCCTCGGCGATGGTAGTCTGTCGTTGATAATGTCCCCTGATCTGCCGCATCGTTGGTCCCTGCGTTCGTCTCGATCAATGCGGGTGTTGACTGCAATTCCTGATGTTTCCTTCGTGTAGTTGCATGGTTGAAAGCGGCTTAAGTTCGATGCCGCTATCCAAGTCATGGACAATCATGCTGTATTTCCCGTAGACGTAGACAACGTGCACCGTTGAAGTAGATATTTGTACTGTAATTTGACGTAGACAACGCTTACCGTTGAAGTAGAGATTTCGAGCTTCTTGCTTATCTCAAGCTGAGATGGCGTTTGACTTTCCCGATATTGCTGTTTTTGATATTCTCGTTCGTCGATCATACAGCCATGCTGCTTGTTGGCGAGATCCTAACATCGCTAGAAAAACTCAAACCATGGCTCCTCCTATGGACATGGAAACCTACGCTGCTCAAGCAACTTCCTTCAAGGAAGCCAAGTTTCAGCTCAATCGTCGCATCGCGAAGCAACTCGTTGCTCAGGATGGCTTCGACGAACTTGCAATTGCACGCTCCAATCTCGAACGCGACTACAAGTTCACGTTCAATCCCGTGCCACTAGCACTCCACGTTGTAGCTTATACTTGTCCTGATCAAGAACAGCTACGCCAGATGATACACTCCATCATTCTGGCCGATCGCAAATGCAGCGATCCTGACAAATACATGCCTCGTCAGGAACGTCTCGATGCAATCATGTCCCATAAGTGCTTTGGAGATGTCAATCCTCCGAGAAACTTCATGGGCGAGCCTGGCACTAGTTCCAAGCAATGTGCTTGGAACCACGATGTCGGCGAAAACTACCAATGGGTCTTGAATCCCACCCATTTCAATGGCTTCCGTCACCGTGGCATACCCGGTATCTACCACTTTACCTTCGCCAATCAAATGGCCGATCGTAGGGCCAAGACCCCCAAAACCTACAGTCCACAGACACCTGTCGAGGACGCATACAACATCATACTTCAACACCACGTCAAAGATGGCCGCCATCGTGGTCGTGACGCAACATACGGCCCAATCAGCAAAGTCACTGCCTGCATCACAAAAGAACTTGTGTCTGACTTTTGCAACAATTGTCCTGGTTGCAAGGACAGAGTCCAAGCATCTCAGGTGGGTCATCAGAAAAGAAAGGAGGATGGAACTGAAGGATGCAAGAAAAAGATCCCACCATATTTGCAAGATGGTAAGTTTTCCCTTTTTCTTACTGTCTCGAGTCATTGTCTGACATTCGAATAGCCGACGGTGAACTCGACATTCGCAAACTTGAAACCCATGCGTGGGTTCGAAGACAATCCCTTCAACGGGAAATGTCTGAATCTCCGGAGAGGCAATCTCCAACTCATCCATTCTTTGGTCGTCTTCGAAATAATGACCACACTCAACCTCCACCACCTCGGTCATTGCCTTTTAGTCTCTCATACAATGATCACTCTTCACCACCTCGATCATCGTATCGTGTCCATCCATACAATGGTCACTCTTCACCACCTCGGTCATTGTCTCATACTCACTCGAGCAATGACCACTCTTCGCCAAGTTCACTGTCTCAACCCCGCTTGGGCAATGGCTTCGCATCATCATCATCATCGTTCCACTCTCATGCAAACGATGTTTTCACCCAGAATGGTCGTACATACCGCCAGGTTCATCCAAACAATGATTATGGCCAACAACCAATCTTCGTCGAGGTACCAACCACATTGTCTCGAACCTCGTCGAACAATGTGAGCCTTGACAACACCAACTCCACACTCTCCTCAGACATAAGTTCAATGTCTGACAACCACTCATACAATGATGGCACCAACGATTCACAATTGCTTCATGCAAACTTCCGTGCCAACTACGAACAATCTCATCTCGATGCCCTCCAAAAGCATCGTGATGAGATGGAACAATTGCTATCACAGCCAATGTTCCAACAAGTCTCAAACAATGACATGCCGTCAATGCCCGATTCTGAACTTTCAGAGATCAATAGGATGTTTGATGACGCCTACCACGCCGACCCTAGCTTGGTCAATGTCTCATCCCAAAATGAGACATTCAATAACACCCACCTACAACCCAACTTGTTGAATCCCTCCAATTGGGGATCCAACAATTCTCCACCACCACAACAACCCAACCCTCTCTACAATGTCAATGTTCCAACCACATACAGGACATATGACTTCACCCACTCTCCACCTCGACTTGTACCTACCCCATCGCTCGATGTCTCATCCAACAATGAGACATTCAGCCTCACTCAATCGATGGGCATCACTCCCGAAGAAGGTCTTCAACAATATGTTGAGCCTTTCAACAGAGAACCTGAATCACCCACGCCGATGACAAACAATGATACCATGCTACCTGTATCAGATGTCATCAATGAAAATGGCAATACCATTACCAACCAACCTGATGATGCAGAAACACCAAAAGTGGTGTCGGAATTTGAGAGGGATAAGTCGGTGGAAAATTGGATAACAATGGAAGTCAATCTGATTGGCGGCCTTGATAGTCTTATGCCAAAGAACCTTCGGTGATGGCTTGGACTTTGGATGGATGGATGGATGGATGGATGATGGATGGATGATGGAACCACCTTTGGTTGCTCTGATGGAAGAACACCCCAAAAACACACAGAAAACCACAAAACACAAAAACCACACAAAAACAAAAAACCACACAGCGAATGCTTTTGAAATTGGATGAATGCTGGGACAGTCTTGGAGAGATTTTGGAGGATTCGGAACGAAGGTTTAGATAGCAATCACAGCGTTTCTTGACCAAAAAAATCAAGCAAGCGTCTCATTACCACTCAAATCCTTGATATTGCACTTGCTTGATATGACTTTGTGATATGGTCGTCGCTTCTGATCTCGTTGTCTTCGTCTTCATCGTTGTCGTCTTAGTCTGCATCTCAATCCCTTATCGTCGCTGGTGCCCAGGCTTGCCAATGCCTTCTTCGCTCCTCATGTAGGCATTGCATTATTGGCGCTCTTTCTAGCTTGCTTCTACACTGAAGTAAATTTCGAGCCTCGCAGCCGAGAAGCGACTTCACATGTAGCATTGCTGTTTTGGTTTCTGTTGGTCGACTATCTCACTTAAGACCAAAAACGACCCTAATACCAACATACTCCATCATCGCACGTGTACTGTCTAGACAAATATGATAGCAGTTGGCTCATGCATTGATTTTCCATCACCATGAAAAGGAGAAGAGGCTCATTCTCAAAGTGCCCTACCAGGTACTTTTCGAAGATGTCAATCGCGCCTTATAAGAGATGAGAGCGGCTCGTAAATCCAGCAGGTGCGACGTCCTAGATGCGAGGGATATGCGCAAGCTTTCAGTCTGATACCAAATCTCGTGAAATATTCATTTTAGATGTTCAACTTCGAAGCTGAACTCCAACCCCCTACCTCGAAATTTGTCAAAGGAGCTAGATGACTAAGCACATTTCCACTTCACCTCAACTTCACCTCACTCCATTCCACATTCAATACACCATCCACACACAATGGCCGATCTGCAGATCAACCACCAAGAAGCCATCCAATACTGGGAGAATGTAGATGCAGATGTCAATGGTATGCTTGGAGGGTATCCCAACGTCTCAAAGGTCGACTTGCAGGGGTCGAAAAGTTTTCTAGCGAAATTGGGGATTGGAAGGAAGAATGGGCTGAAGAGGGTGGAGAGGGCGGTGGATTGTGGTGCTGGGTAGGTTATATTCCTTTGGTCTGGTTAGAGTTCGTGTTCGAGTTGAGTGATTGCACTTGAGAGGCAGAGGAGAGGCGTTATGAACCATCAGTTTGCTGGACCGTAGTATGCTCAGAAAGTGGCTGAGTCATGCGAGCATAACTCATATGCCTCTCTCACACATTCGCGAAGGCAAGCCATGTTTGTTGTAATCTCCAATGGCACTTAGGTCTTATATGATCTTGAATGTTTGACTTCAAGCCCGTGTGAACATATGAGCTACTTCTATGTCTTACAACCCCTCTATCAGACTCGCTTCAGTTTTCTTCTATTATTTCAATACCTTCATATCACTCTCTCGAGGAGTTTCAATCCAGATGAGCCAGCTTGGCCGGTGCATTCGGTAGATCTACTGATCTTTTGGGCCTATGTAATTTGATTCTAGATTTGGGTCATGGTTGAGCACCTGTTATGAGATATTCCAGACTGTTACATGTCAGAGAGTAAGAGCTGAGTTGATGATATAGTATAGGGAGAATTACAGACGGCTTGCTCACAAGTATTGCGGATGTTGTGGATATCGTGGAGCCAGTCGCGAAATTCACAGACGCATTAAAGGCTAAGCCAGGAGTGGGCATGATCTTCAATACTGGCCTTGAAGACTGGAACCTCTCTGCCGAGTATACATATGACTTGGTATGGGCTCAATGGTGTCTAGGTCACCTGACCAGTGTTCAGCTAGTTACATTCTTACGGAAATGCGCCGAAGCATTGAGTGAGGAGGGCTACATCATCGTGAAGGAGAACCTGACATCAATTGGGAGCGATATATTCCATAATGAGGACAATTCTGTGACGAGGTACGTAACTTGGCGTATGAGAATGTACTTTCTAATCCATTGTAGGTGTGATGAGAATTTCCGAGATCTCTTCCGGGAAGCAGGCCTCAAGCTTGTCAAAACAGAGCTGCAGAACGGACTTCCCAAGGTCTTGTTTAAGGTCAGAATGTACGCTTTGCAGCCTGTCAAGCAATGACAGGTTGTGAACCCTAGGCTTTGTATAAGCGATCGATCTAGTGACAATCTTCATCATGGAGGAGCTCGGTAACCAGTGAGGTTCCCAGCGAGGTACGGGATTATGTCGCCTTCGTATCCAACAATGGCTGTTTCCTGACCGTGTGAAGCACTGAAGTCAAGCATATGAATCCAATGATGACAGTGGAAGCTACCAACAGTCCCCGACGATAGATTCAAGTGAGATTATGACTACAACTATAGAAGATAAAGCTCAAACTATCACCGTGCTTTCAAGCAATGGGCCTGTAAGAATCTGGGCAAGCAACAGATTCTACGAACCTCTGGTGGCACTTATGAACACTGCCTCATCCGATCTGGTAACCTTTAGTGAAGCATGTTCTCGGCTTTAGGTTTAGCAGAATCAGCTCGACTATGGATGTTGTTCAGTTAATCCTTTGTTTATCACTGTGTTCACCATCCCAAATGGTCCATCAGCGAGTCCTCGCCTTCAACCCAACTACTCATAACAACCACCTTTCATCTTTCCGATCGACCCAAACATCATGGACGACCAAACTCGCATCGACATCGAGCGACAGATACAAATCCTCCAGGAAGGCATAGCAAAGGGACTACTCAATTCTGCCTCTCTCTCATCCAGGATTGCAGGAAACGAAGCAAAGCAGGACGTCGTTGCACTCAAGATCGCAGAGGAGGATGAACAACACGCTCGAGCTAAGTACAAGGCGGCAGAGATGAGAGTGAAGAAGGCAGCTGCGAGGGTTGCAAACAATATCCTGGTACCAGTAAGTTCCCGAAACAAACTTCACACTATCTCTTATCCTGAGATCCACGACTGATGATGTGCTTCCCTTAGCCATATGTCAAAGACAAGCCGATGACTGCGAAGGAGGAGAAAGCCGCTGAAAGGAAAGCCAAACAGCAAGAGGCCCAGGATCGGTTGAAGCTGGCAAAGGCTGAGTGGCATCTGAAGACAGCAAAGGCGCCGAAGGATGTACCATCAAAAGACCTCACAGAGGCAGAGTGGCACCTGAATGCAGCAACGGCGTCGGAGGATGTATCATCACAAAACCTCACCCTCGAGCCCCAATACCAGACCGAGGAAGAATGGATTGAATCTCTGAAGCGAGCATAAGACAATGGGGAGCTACATGGATGTATGATACATGGAGTTGAGCTTAGCAATGCAGAAAGCAATGCAAGTGGTGGTCCTTACATTACTCTGCTGACAGTGATTCATGTGAAATCAGACAAATCAGCATAAGTCCAGGTATGGTCTGGGTTTCTCCTATAGCTAATGGGTCCTCTTGACTGGAAGTATCGCCAGCCTGTGATGCATGGTAACGAGTTCAGAGGCTCGCAGCAAAGGTTAGAGAATATACCTTCTGTGTCCCGTCAATTCCTCTGGACTTCAGGTATATTTGCGAGGCTGAGAAAAGCACATCTTCAAGGCTGATGTCTAACGTCGGTATAGAGAGAGTTGGTGGAAGAGAACAAAGGGGGAGCGTGGTGATGAAGAGACGGGAAGGAGGAGAGCACGGAACGATTGACCCACTGTGAGAGATAGAATTGAAAGAGGTAATAAGGCTTGAGGCTGAGGAGGTTGGTGGAATACCAGGTTGAAGTGATGTGCTTTGGTGGGTAGAACATATGCCAACTTACAAGAAATTAGGAAGCAATCCACACTATCCGAGAAGGTAGCGAATTGAGGTGACGACGCTGGTGGTTGTGATTATGTTGGGGTCCGGACCTGAGCGACCTTGAGCTCGAAAGGACTATGGTACGGTCAAAAGTGCGAGACTTGGGTCGACATTCTGAGCCTACTGCCAGGCCTGAAACGGGTCCGGTCGATGGGCCAAAGGCCCGTTCAGTGTGCGTGAGCAAGGTCGAAAGGTGGTATCTCAGGCTTGAATCACCATCAAGGCCGAGGGGAATGAGAAAGTGCGGAAGCGAGCTCAGTACAAATGACCAACAAGCAGAATTGGTGAGACCAAGGACAAGGTCGATTGGCTAATGTCAAGGCCTAGCTCTTTGCGATGAATCACAAGTTCAGTGTCAGAAACGCTTTATGGCCTCAAATGGGGTTGACAAAGCTCATTCAAAGGCGCTTACTAGCGCGTCTCCAAATCACACACCACACTTGAATCCTCCATAACAATGTCACCCAAACACCTGTCTTTATCTGTCATAACATACCATTCAAAGTATCGATAATTGGAACTGTCTATCTCCTATCTAAGCATCATGTATACCATACTTTCTTATTTTGTTTGAGTATAGATCGAGCCGTTTTCACTTCCTTTCTTTCCTCTTGAACAGACTATGAGACTGTTATTCGCAATACTTGCTATCAAAGTCTGTTTGCAAGCTCCGTAACGGTAAGACGAGATGTCAGGGAGTCAGTCTTCTGCAGGAACAGGGCAGTTACCATTCCAAGTTGACTACGTCGACTTCGAAGATGGGCCAGAACTATTATCGCTTCGGTCTCTCTCCTCTGCATCACAAGCACATGTTCTTCTGAAGCAGGTTTGCGACATCGCACAGTGGCTGATGCGACAGTCCCTTGGTCAGAAAGCGTCAATCGAAGTAGCGCTTGAGTACGACAAAGGCAATCGCGAATGGTTTGGCGAGGATGACGTTGCAGCAGGCCACGCAGACACCTGCCTCAAGCAGTTTCGCCGTAAGGTAATGCGGAGTTTTCCCATCAACCGCGTTGATACAAACAGGAAGCGTTTCGCCCCGGAGCATCCGAGCGACAGGTCACAAATACTTGCCTGGACTTTCCGAAGAATAGTGAATTCGGATTCCTTCGAAGTAACGGATTGGGATCCAAGAAAACACTATCTTTGTTTTACAGATGCGGTGAGTACCATGTTGCCTAAATCTTGGACATACTACACGGACGCTTCCACTGATGAAGTCGAGACAGAGGGTACAGAGACTGGTAGACGCCGCTAACAGGCGAGCCGCGCAACCAAATAACCAACATTATGAAGACGAATTTTACAGGTTCATGTTCTCCTTCGCAATAAAAGTTTTCCATGAGATTCACCATATTCTCATTACATTTCTTGCCGAAGGAAAACGACCCTATACGCCTCCCAGCATTCTAGAAGCCGGATTCTGGGCGGAGTTGGTGCTCTTCCGCCGCCGTGGCTACCTCTGGTTGGCTCATAACCCAAGTTTAGGACCTGAACAAGTAAGTCTTCCGAGCATCAACCTGGTTGAGACCTCTTGCAGGGGGAGATCAGTGGACAAGTGGAACAGGGCTGATGAATTATAGGCCGGGGAGTTATATCTCAGAGATCTATTCACCCCTAACAAAGGTGCAAAGATTACGATGCAGAGCATCAAAGATCTTGTTGAGTGTAGTAAGTGACTCGAGTATTGCATTTCTTCCATAATTGTGCGTATAGTAAGTTAGGAACCTGCGAGATAAGTGTAGAAGGCGAGGAGAATTTGTCGCATAGGACTTCTCTTTTAACCACACATCCTCATTATCAGTGGATAGATAATTCCAGTTCACAGGTACCAGTGATGGGTCAAGCCATCTACAACCCTAGTGGTAATCTCATCTTGCTCGTTGACTATCCCTTGTGTGAGTTTCTAACACTGAAATAGCTCGGAATATTCATGCGCCTATCCGTATGCCGGCTCGCTATAGGAAGGGGCAAAGTGTTGGATGCAGGGTCAATATATTGAGGCATCTAAGTACGTATCTCCCCAGACCAGCCTTGTCTAGGATCCTTGTGATCTTTGAGACTGAGCATGTAACGTGTTTAGTAATACCTATTCTCGCCCTTTCAGTACTTGCAGTTGATAGTGAGCAAACAGACTCCATTCCACTCAGAGTGCGTTTATTAACACGTAATTTCATAAGTCACCAAGCTTCTGGGTTGTGTATTCCCCATCCTTTCCAATTTCTACACCATCAAAGCCATTCAAGCCGACGGGAGTATAGAATATACAAGCATCAGTAAGTGAAGAAGAACTTTTCATCACAGCCAACATTCTTTAATGCTAACGAAAGATATCTGTACCAACCCAGCCTCCTCAAAACTACTACCACCGTATCTCGAAAAGATTCAGCACAGAACATCCTTCATGCAAGCAATACCCATACTAAGTCTCGCCATCTTCCTCCTCACATCAGTCTACTTTGCTCACTCTGACATTGCGACATCTAGGTTGGCTCCGAGCAAGGAAAAATCCTAATTACAGCCACGTAGCATGGAGACCTTGCTGCTGTGGGAAGACTACACCCCCACTAAGTCTATGGCTCGTAATAATCTCCAGCTGCATTGGAGTCGTATGCGCCATCGTGCCCACACCTGTATTCTGTCTTGTGGCTTATCGACCAGACTGGTATGTACGAAGTGGTGATGATGATGATGCCCAGTCGGAGACGCTGGAACCTGGAGCATTACTATTGACTTCTGAGTGGGTGGTCTTTCTGCTAGCTTCATTCTGCTATTTCTGCTTGCTTCTGGATTTGAAGGTTATTGGATGCAGATGGCCTAGGAGATGTTCATGTCGATGCTAAGTTTCTGGCTGGAGGAAAGGCGTTGGGATGTTAAATGCAATTTCAATTAAACTTATAGTACTACTCTAGACATCCAATGTTTCAAAAAAGTAAAAACGCTGCTTATTATGATAATACAAACTTTTATAACAAATCTTCTAAGTTCTAGCTTCTAATATATAATAGTATAATACTGAAGAAGAAGGTGAAGAGCGTAATAATAATCAAATATATCATTCACGTCTAATACATACAAGAAATAGGAGGAGGAAGAAATATATAACTTCCTCTTATATAAAGGAGACATAATATTCGCTTGAGTAATTGACTTACTACTTATCTGGTATAGCCTTGATATTAAGATACTTCACTGTATAACAGACAATTCAATTCAATTCCCCTAATGCATATTACAATGTTCTTGTGTTCAAGAATTCATAAAGGCCTAGTGATAATACACTGAACCCTTTCTAAGTCCTCATGTATAAATCTAACGCTCAAGCTCTTTATTCGCCCTCGACTTACTGCCTGGTCTTCGCAGCAGTGGTGTGTATATGCATACCCTTCCTTGCTTTCTCTTTCTGTCTCTTTCTCTTCTTCTCTTCAAGGCCTATTCTTGATCAACCTTTCCCCAAAATACCCACACCCCTATTCCCATTTCCACCATCACTAACCTCCCTCAAAGGTAACGTCAGTCCACCACCGCTCTCTCCTCTCCCATCCCCATTCCCATTCCCATTTCCAATCCCATTCGGCCCAGCACCCCCATCATCCTGCTCACCACAAAGCAATAAGCCCTCCATAAACCCGACATAATCGAATTTCCTAACACCCCTATCTTCCTCCCGTTCCTCTTTCGCATCCACCCCCACCCCGTCACTACGATGCTCCGGCACCATCTCCGCCATCCTTTGTATGACCTCCTCACCCACGAGACTATGTCTCAGATCCAACTCGGTAACGTACGGTTTCCCATCCGCGACCTCCTTGAAGGATTGATAGACCTGCTCCGCCGTGTTCTGATCCTCCGTCACCTCGACCATGAAACGGATGAACTGCTCGAAGGTCACGCGATCTTCCTCCTTGCGATATCTCGTGTTCTTGGCATCGTCCGAGGTGGTGGCGTGTAGGAAATACTCGCGCATCTCGTCCTCCGAGAAGACGAGACCGAGCGAGGCGAGAGCGGCGGAGAATTCGAGTTCTGAGAGGGAGTTGCTGCTGTCGCGGTCGAAGTGTCGGAATACGGATTCGAATTCTTCGAGTTGGATGGGGGTTAGGTTGGTCATGTCGCGGGCGATGCATTGGTTTTCGAGAAAGGCGAGTTTGTTGTTTACGGAAGATTTTATCAGGCTAAATTCGTAGGAGAGGTCGTCGTAGGTGTGTGTTGTAAAGTCGTTTTCTTCGATGTTGGCTTCGGTGCATTTGGCTTCTATGGCGGCGATTTGGGAGAGGTATTGGGCGAGGGGAGCGAGTTGTGAGGAGAGAAGCTTGATGTGATGGAGTTGGTCTTCTGGGTCGCCTTCTAGACCGGAGATGGCGAGTTGCATGGTGTGGAGGGCAAGTATGTAGTCGTTGGCTTTGTCGGCGAAGGATCTGGCTAGGGTTTGTTTGATGCTAGAAAATGTCAGCACAGATTCGAAGATCATCGAAGAAACATACTCTCTGATCGTCTCATTAATCACCTGTCCTCTTGCCATCTCAGCTTTCATCAATACAGCCCACTCTCGGTCTAATATATTGAACGTCAAATCCGCAGGCGGTTCATACGGCCTCAACCGATACGTGCTCATCTTCGTCCTAATATTGCCCAGCAAGGCCGTCAGATCACTCTTCTCAGCAACCCACTTCCTCTTCTCGCCTCGCTTATAGGAACCGAACTCCGTAGCTTGTCGCTTGGCATCCGCATACGAGCCCTCGAATGTAGCCTGCTGCCAATCTAGGACCTGGTCTTGGATAGCTTGCAGCAACGCTCGCATCCTCCGCTCGAAGGCACTTTGCATTTCCCAAGCACCTTGCATATTATTGACGAACTTCTCGACTCGCCGACCCGCATTCTCGACCTTCTCCATTTGAGAGAATGAATGGAACCAATATGCGATGTAGGTCATCAAACTTCTCTCATCAGGCTTTGCGACATCGCAGATATCTTCGACATCTAGCAGGTCTGGGATGCCAATCTCCTTGTGTGCAAGATCGAAGGCCAATTGCATGTTTCCGCGATGGTCTGATTTATCGAGTGCATCGTAGTCGATCAGATCAGGTCGGTGAATATCCAATAATGCGCAGAAAGCCAGACCATCATTCCAGCTATCGCTGAAGTTGCGAACGTCCACCTCGTCGTAGCAAGCTGTCTTCCGCTGACACCATAATAGCAGACCCTCCTTTGCAGTCATACCCTCCTCATTAATATCGGAAATTGTGAATCGAAGAATCAGCGTCCATATCAGACCCAAAATAATCTTCCTGTTCCCATCGACCACATCTTCAGCACCGATGTTTGTCATCTGAATGCCCTTCGACTTAATGAAATCTAGCGACAAGTTCGCATTCTCGAATCGCTGGACTCGAAGCTTCGGTTTCGCCGCATATCGACCTAGGGACTCGCTGGAGAGGCACTCGAGGAGATGTATGAGAATGACCTGCTCTCCTGTTAATCACACCCAGCATTTGGTGAAGATCCACACTGACCCCATCACTCAAATCCTTTACCAAATCCACCACTGCCAGTTCCCTCGGTTCGATCTTCGTATTCAACCTATATATCTCATCAGCATCGATTGTTCATTCATGCTTCTATCTCTCAATCCTCAATCCCAATTTTTCAATCCCACTCTTCACCCTTGGAGACAAAAGACCCACCATTTCGTAAACGTCTTCTGTTGCACCGTGATCCACTGCTGCTGTTCCGCAAACGCCATCTTGGTCAGAATCTCCTCTCCCTGAAGCTCATCCCCACCTCCGCCTTGTGACTGCAAACTGCTTCTCAATGCCTTGAACCTCGCTCGCTTGCCCTGTCCCGGGGTCGCACAGCTCTGGCGTCTTATCGATGCAGATCTGTGACACTGTCTTGCTTGTCTCAAGTCGACGCGATTCCGGCTATAGGTGAAAGGGTTTGATCTGATGGCGGAGACTCGGGTGGTGAAGATGGTGTGTATATTACTATTATTGGTGAGATACGTATAACAGGGTAGTAGTGGTGGTGGTGTTGTTGTGCCTTTCCTGGAGTCCGGATAGCGTCCGAGATATCGCTCGGGCAACACAATGCGGCCGCTTCGCCGCTGGCTTCTGAGATTGGGGGTGAGATCTCTCCCGATCGAAGAGCTGGAAACGACATTTTGGTACGGTAATTCCTTTCCGATCATAATGGGGGTGGAGATTAAGTGGACGGCGAGGATGGATGATATGATAAAAGATGGGCAGGGCGAGATATGGGGAGAGAAAAGAGAACCGAAAGTCGAAACAGTCACCAAATACAATACCTCCTACTACTGCTCACGAGGGAAGACCTACTCATACCTACATTTACGCTTGAAGAAACCCTTCATCCGAGAGACACCAAAAGCAAACCTCTTGACGACATTGAACCTCTCTGAGCAGACTCGGTTCCATCCATGCTTCTCATTTCATGCAGGCAGCAAAATCCGCACTCTTCTTCCCATCCGAAACTCGTGGTGAAATCCGGTGAGTCTCAGCTGGGAAATCGAAACATCGACATTTGGGTGGATCTGCTTCTTGAACCTTTTGAAATTTCATTTGAAGCCTTTAGAACAGGAGATTAAGTTGGGAGGTTATCGGACGAATTGTTTGATTTCTTATGGTTGGGAGCAAAGGCCATTCACTTCTCGGCAGTGGCTGTATGAAGAGAATGCACTTTGATTTGTTTCATATCGTATCTCATTTTCGTGCTTTTGATATTCTCATTGTGGCTATTGAGAACGAGATCAAGCGGGGGAAGGGGGTAACCCATCCGAGCTACACACCGTGAGGAGGATGTCGACCGAACGATATGGATTCCAGTTGGAGCGCGTACGTTGTCGTCTCGAGAGCTTCGAAGAAACACTTCCTTCAACTGCATAGACTATCAGCGTAAAGGACGTACTTCATGCTTCTCTTCTCTTCTTTCTCTTCCATTCATCACCTCTATCATGAACACCTTTCTACCGCTAAGTAAAGAAGCAAAGCTCATCAAACCTCACCCATTCAACTCTTTACAAGTCAACAGCAGCGGCAGCAAATGCACCAAGTAGCTTCGCATGCTTCCCCCTTCGCCCTTCCTCTTCCGCCCGCCCCCAGATCCCGTTCTTCTTTTGCGGCGCATAACACTCTCACCCGCAATCATCTAACGTTCCTAGAAAAGAAGCCCACACGCCCTAACTGTGCGGCCTCGCGCCATCTGCGCATTACTGTATTCCAACCATGAATCCTCAAATGCAGTGTTTTTAGATTCTAGCTCTTGCTATTTTCTTACCAGGAGATGTCTTGCTTTGCCTCAGAGTTGAGCGGAATGGTGAGTATATATATATATATATAAAGCATTTCTTATACATAATCTTTCTCTACTATTACTTCTACTTATACCAAATATCCACTCACCTCTATCATCTAAAGTCATCCATGCATCTCCAAAAGACCCTCAATCAGTCAACAACATATATATGTGAATATATATATATATATATCCATTTGCAACTTCCCTTAGGAGACATCCACACCCTTGCCTGAAAGGGCTAAGGAGATGCCGCCGCCGCCTCCCATTCATCAACAAACTTCCTCTCCTCCAAAACCCTCCACTCGTCCAAACTGCGCTCGCGAGATGGATGCGTCATACTTGGAGAAGAAGCGGTAGTAGCAGTTATGCGGACTATGCCAAGATGTGAGATATACCAAGATGCGAGGCTTACTATCTATGTACCTACCAAACCGGCACACACACACACAGAGAGTGAGAGAGAGACGGGAGAGGGGGGGGGGGGGGAGAGGGGAGGGGGGGGGGGGGGGGGGGGGGAAGAGAGAGAGATTCACGTAAGGTCTCGTCATAGTACAGGACAGAGCAGTGCAATTGCCAGCAAGTGCTGCATGTTGGGGTTACTCCTTCAGACAGAGGCCAAGGCGGACAAGATAACATAGCGGTACTAGACGTCTACTAATATATACCAGAAGGCCAATCATTAATTTCCATTCTATTCAGTGTAAAAGCGAGAAACTATGCTTTCTACTTTCTACTTTCTACTTTCTACTTTCTACTCTCTACTTTCTACTTTCTTCTTCTTTCATTCTTTCATCGCCGTGAATATCAAATCCAAATCCAAATCCAAATCCAAATCCAAATCTCAAATCCAAATCCAAATCCAAATCTCAAATCCAAATTCAGATCCACCTCCCCACTCCATCAAGGTTTCGAAAATTCTCTGATAAATCATCATAGGACTGACCTGTGTATGGGTGAGTAATGTGTTTCTGGATAGAGGATGGATTGATAGAGCTAGTAGAGGAGAGAAAGGAGCGTATAATAAAGTAAGATTAGATAAGGAGGGATTAGATACTTGACTAAAGAAATGATACAGGGATGGAAGGAAGGATATGCGAGGATTGTGTTTGAAGCAGGGATGATCCGATTGAGGCAGACGTTGAGGTTTGCTCAGGGAAGGTGGGAACGAGCTGGTCGAAGGACATGCCCATCCTTGCCCTTTTCAAGCTCGGCGTCTTCTCAATCATCATCGATTTGAGTATGTGTGGTGAATTACTTTCTACAGGATGGGAGAAGGTTGACGTATAGAACCCTGGTGAGCGTTCGCACACTCATCAGAAATCACAGCACCAAGCACGCACGCACACGTATCAATAATATGTAATACAAAATACGATTCTCTCTATCTGCAACCTCCCTCCCAATCTCCCCATCTCATCTCATCTCATCTCTTATCTGCATCCCCACGCGTCTCTGTCCTTCCGCAAACTCAACGACTCAGACCACAGCAAACAAGAAGAAATCAGAAAAGCAAAGCAACGCATAACGCAAAAAGGACAAACCCCCCTCACATCATCTCCATTCTTCTTCGCTCCCACACTCAATATCAAAGGAAAATATTCGCAAGTCGAAGTAGCAGCGAAGTACGCAAAGCGTCCCCCAAAAAGCAAAGATCGCACATCTTTAACGCCTTTTATGTATGCTGTACCACTCAAGCCCAAGCCCAAGCCCAAGCCCAAAGCTCGATCTCGGTCTGGGTCACGCAAAGAGGAAAAGTTGGGATTTTAAGACAAGGGTCGAGAAGTGAAGGTGCTCTTTCGTCTCTTTTCTTTCTTTCTCTCGGTCCCGCCGCCCGCGAACGCAGAGGGGTATTAGTAGAGCCTTAATTGTGTGCAAATGCCAATAAAGTCCAGTCTATGTGAAGAAGTGTAATGCTCGCTTGATGTTGACAATTCGTCCCTTTGCAGAAACAGAAGAAACACTTTTGTCTTTCCGTTTTGCTGTGTGAAGTATGTGCAAGGAAATGAAGTCGAATTGGGGTGTAGGATGCCAGGGGTGGAGTGCAGATCAGCCTATTCATTCGTCTGCCTTCTTGTCTTCTGGTTTGTCGGATTTCGCGGGTGCGACTTTGGACAAGGCGGGCGAGACATGTGTGGAAGGTGGCGAGGCTGCGTTCTCTGGCTCTCCGGATCCTGATCCCAAACTTGCGAGTAGACTGTAAGTCATATTAGTGTGATGATCAAGGGAATAATTGCTAGAATCATACCTGAACGCATTTGCAGACGTAGCAGACTCTTTCTCCTTCTGTTGTGGGGGTGTGCCGGTTCGAGACGAAGCTCCCGAGTCTTCACCTGTCCTGCTCAATGATCCACCTGGACCCATCTTTCGACCACTGTTGCTTCGTGAGGAGAACATCGAAGTTGGACCAAATGACGTCGGCGTGCTGGTATTTCTATTCGAACCACCTTTGTTCGTAAGTCGACGTAGATCATCCATTCCAACCGTGTGCCTGTTGTGGTCTGGGGGTGGTTGATTATTGTATTGGTTCGAGAAGTTTCGACCATCTCCACGACCCATTGTCATTCGACCACCACCGCCGCCACCACCGCCACGCTGGTTGCTACGAGCATTCTCAGCAGCCTTGAGTTGAGCAGCAGCTTCAGCCTATGTGGAGTCAGTGTTATGCATGTGTAATACTTTCAAGTGGAAACTCACCTCTGCCCTAACTTCTTCAAGTGTCTTCGGACCCTTGTTGGCCTCCTTCGATTGCCATCGCTTCTTCCTCAGATCGATAATGTCCATAAGCATGAACTTGAGACGACTTGGAAGCTCAGGGGTGTCAACCATGTTCTTGATACGAACGAAGTAGATATCCATTACTGGACTACCCTTCTCTGAGCTATCCAGGTTAGCACCAATAGTCCTGAGGAGCTTCGTCAAGGATTCGATCTCGGCCTCATCGGGAATACCCGTGTAGTCAACGAGCTTCTTGACACACTCATGCATGATCCGCTCCGTAAGCATACCAAGCTTGTAGAGTTCACCGATGAATTGAACGAGACCTAGACCACGTCGCTTGGCGGCTGCAGCAACGTAGTACTCATCCGAGAGCATGGTAGCTTCCTCAGTCTTCTCGTCGCCGGGTTCACCTTCAGGTTTCTCAGGCAAGTTCAACTTCCAACCGCGCTCGAATTCTTCTTGACACCGGTTGAGCAAATACTTTCTGAAGAGATTACCACCACAGACAATCTGGCCATTCTTGTCGAGAATGCTCTCATCCTTGACATCGGGACTCATGGTCTCAAGCATGCGCTTGCAGAACTTAGCATACATCGAAGCCCAGTGAGCTTCATCAGTAGCCTTCTCAAAGGTGAGTTGAATGACTTGTCGTAGAGTTCGTCCATCAGCTTCGTCGCGTGATTGTGCAGCAATTGCAAGGATCTGATCTGCGATCTTATCGAATTTCTCGGGTGTCATTTTGTTCAAAGCAGCCTTCACCTTTCGTTGAACCATATCAGGCTCCATGTGACCAGGTCCGCCTGGAGCTGGGCCAGCTGCACCAGTAGCGGCATTACCGATACTTCGCGGCTTCCAGCCTGAAGAGGAAGTTTGAATAGGCTTGAGATCCATACCTGCAGTAAGTGGCATAGTCTTCGCAGCTGCAGCTTCGGCTTTTGAGTCCTTGACAGAATAGTTATCGCGCTTGCTACCACCTCGTGTCGATCGACTTTGTTGTCGTGGAGATTGAGGAATCGCATTCATGCCCGAAGTTGAAGGATTACGCGACATCGGATTGCCGCCGGGAAAGGCGCCGCCGGGTCGGTTGAACGAGGCCATCGGGTTCATTGCAGGACGGGCCATATTGCCGGAAGACATAGCGAATCGTTGATCCGATGTAGTACCGGGCGGTAAAGTCTTACCAAAAGCACCAAAAGAGCCCATGACGGAAGGAGGTCCAGGCATGTTGCGGTTTGAGCCTCGTGGGCCCATACCTGCAGGCGTACCTCTGGTAGAACCACCGGTGCGTGCTGAACTTCCATCTCCATCGCCAGTGATGAGAGCTTTGATCTGAGCTTCGAATTCCATAGATGGCTTTTCAGTGAAGACCTTCTGGAATTGTAGCAGAAACTCCTTATCATACTTGAAGCTCTTTCCCTTGGTGGTGACTGCCGAATTAAGTGCGGGATTGGGTGAGCTGATATTGGAAGGATAGAGGGATGGAGCGATGTGTGTAAGGAACCGGGCAGACTTGAGCGATTGAAGAGCGGCACTTGGCTGCGGAGGCTCGACGGGTTTGGTATTCAGAGGTGCGAGGTTGAGCGCTGCAGGCTTTCCACGCTTCTCACCAGCCGCATTCTTTGCTGGTGGAGGACCCATCGAATCATCGGAAGCTGGTGTTGAGGTTCCGCTATCCGTACCAAGTGTCAAACTAGACAGCTTGGATGCCAACGTGTCGGGTGTATTGGGCCCAGCCTTCTCATCCTCTGGCGCCTCAATTCTGACCTCCTTCTTTGGCTCCGTCTCAGCACTAGCCTTCTTTGCTTCGGCCTCAGCTCGCTTTTGTTCTCGCTCATCCTCGAGACGTTCCATCTCACGCTCCTGCTCTCGAAGTGTGCGATCATTCTCCGCTGCTTCGGTCTTTCTCGCCTCCTCGTTCGCCTTGTCGACAGCAGCTTTCTCGGCATTGCGCTTTGCGAGCAGCTCAGCTTCCTTCTTCTCGCGTTCGGCCTCGGCTTCCTCCATCTCACGGATCTGACGCTCCAGCTCATCATCTTCGTCCTGCTTAGCCTTATCAGCAGCCGCCTTAGCATCAGACTTATCCTTTGCCTTAGCATCAGACTCCTCTTTTGCCTTAGCATCAGACTCCTCCTTTGCCTTGGCATCAGACTCCTTCTTTGCCCTAGCATCTTCGAGAGCTTTAGCGTCTTCAGCAACCTTCGTTTCTTCCTTGACCTTGTCATCCTCCTTTACCTGAGCATCAGCGGTCTTGACGGGCTCTTCATCCTTTGCTTGAGACTCTGCAGGTTTAGCATCACCAGCTTTCGCATCACCAGCTTTCGCCTTCTGTATCTTCTCAGCCAACTCGCTCTTGATCTGCTCTGAAGTCTTTACGCTATCTTTGCGCGCATGTTGTGTCAATTGAGGAGTGGCTGACTTAGGCGGAGGAGTTGGTGTAGAAGCAATGACAGGAGGGGTCTTGGTCTGACTGCTTGGAGCAGGAGAATTGGGAGCCTTGAGGTTCTCAACATCCAAGGTTTCGCCATCTGGTCGCTTAATCGCAATAGCAGCACTGACGCGTGGCTTTCTTGTAAAGCTCGGAGACTGAGCGACCATGGGTGTGTTCTGTGCTACATTAGACGATATGGCGGGGGCTTGTGGTTGAGCCATGCTCGATGGTGGTCGCTGTTCTGACATCTGGGACGAGTTTCGTGACATAGCTTGCCCCTGAGGTGGGTACGACGATGGTGTATAAGTCGAGGGCTGTTGCATGTTCATTTGAGGCGACTGAGGAGGTTGCTGCGGAGCCATGTACATCTGGTGAGGATACATCTGCGCACCAGGAGCGCCCATGCCCATGCCCATCATTCGAGGATCGAACTGGCCAGGATAGCCACCTTGGAAACCTTGTGGAAACTGATGCGATGTTAGAATTCTCTCAAAATTGCCACTTGCAGGGGAAAGATCAATCTTTCCAGGAGGGGGAAGCAGAGAAGTATTTTGGTACTGGGGTCTTGGGGGCATGGGAGGCATGTTGGGCTGATCCGGTAGATATCCCTCCGTTACCATCGGCGGTCCTCGGATAAAGTGCGGTGGAGGCACATTTACTCCATGACCTGGATGGAACGGAGGAGTCTGCCCACTTCCCATAGCTCCGTGGTGACCATAAGGCTGACGTTCTGGCATTGGCTGGAACGAAAGATCATGACCGAAGTGCTCCCTTGATCGGAAATTGCTGAAAGACTTCTCAGCATTTCGCTTGCCCTTACCACCTCTGCCATTGAACTTCGTAAAATCAGAATGCGGGGTGAAAGTAGAGGACTCATGTACTTGGTTAGGACCCATTGCGGCGTTGGGATAGTAACCACCATAAGCATGCGGCTGTGGCATTGGCATAGCTTGACCCATGTTCGGAGTGCTGCCGGGAGTGGCATTCGTCATTGCTGGGCTGCGAGCAGCTGTGTGTGGTGAGTTCTGAAACGGCTGTCGGCCTTGGTTCTGGAATGGTTGAGAAGCCATGCCGCGATTCTGGTTCGTTTGTCGATACTGAGCTGGGGGATATCCAATCTGCTGCTGCTGAAACTGGTTATGGTTATTTTGATTGTTAAATCCACCACGACCTCGTCCTGCATAATTTCCTCTTCCGGAACCCTGATTACCCATATCACCCTGCATCGACTGAGAAGATTCGCGTCGGAGATGAGCTGGTTGGTTCGCAGCAGGCCCTAAGGGACTCTGATGAGCCGAAACTTGTCGCATATGTCGCTGTCAAGAGGTCAGTAGGAGCTTGAGCCGCCAGTGGAGTCTGCACTCACATCGCCATCACCACCAAGACTACCAAAAGTCGGTCCATTTCCTTGCTGCGCCAAGACAGAGGGAGGTCTGCCACCACTCGCTGCTGGTTGAGGAATAGGCGACGGTGATTGTGCCGGTGATGGTATTCGATTGTTGCTATTAGCGATGGCAATAGGAGCCGAAGCAGTGGTTTGCGCCGGTTGTGGAACGCTATGCGACACGGCAGGCGAATCTGCTAAGGAACCGAATTGAATGCCACCCTTTGAGCCGCCACCAGGGGCGCCATTGATATAGCCACTGGGACCATTTGCGCTGATGGTGACTGAGCTCTTCCGGTTATGTTCTACCGAAGCACCATTCGTAGCCGAGCTGCTGTTGGCGATGGCCGGTGCATGAACTGCCGGTACAGCAGGAGGAACCGAGGTTCTGCCATTCACAGGGGAGATCGAAGAAGTCTTTCCATGTTGCTGTACCGGCGCAGAGCCTCCGACAGCCACGGCGGGAGAGGGAGTCGAGGAGCCCGTCGCAATGGGTGGCGACGAGACTGCCTTCTTTGCGGTGTTTGCGTACGACTGGGTCGAGGCTTGCGACGCGCTGGAGCTGTTTGGGGCCTGGCTTGGGATTGAGGGTTGTTGAGAAACGGAAGTCATAGGGTGGATCTTTGCCTGGTGTTGATTTCGAAAGAGTATCGTGGGTGAATGCGTTGAGAAGGGTCTGAATTAGGCCGTGCGTGACGTTATCGCGACAAGCGGAGGATGAAGGTGAAAACTTCTTTTCGCAGGTTCTAGATCGGATATCAAACCCGACCAGGTCTAATGGTAATTGTTGGGAGAGAAAAAGACAGGACAGACAAGAGGTGTCGGGGTAGGAACAAGAGATGTGTCGAGGTTGGTCGAAACGAATCGCTCACCCTCTAGTCGCGGCTCGTGGCCCTCGAAAGGCTGGCTTGGCTGTCTTAGAGTTTCTTGGTGAAGGAGTGTCTGGCACAGCGCGCGAGCGTCGAAACGTTGAGCACTGGCAATTCGAGGTGGGTATGGCACAGAGACGATGAAGCGAAAAGGTTACTACTTAACCGCGACAAGTCCTGTACTGGATACAAGACAGTCGAGGGGAGTAGTACGGAGGGTCGCAAGAGTTGTCGATGGAGAATGTTTTTTCTGATGGACCAGAAAAGGGTTGTTGTAGGGGAAGGGAAATCGAAAAAAATTCAGGAAGCGGCGATAATCAAGGCTGCAGGTGGGGCGGTGAGGGTGGACTGCCACATCGGGTTAATCCCCGCTTGGCAGAACGGGAAAGGAGGGTTCCATGGCTCGACAGGGGCAGTGAGCGAAAGCGAACAGTAACTGAACAAGAGATGGGTTGAAGCTGGGTTGGTGATTCACTTGTATCTCATCATCAATAAAGAAGGGACATTTTGTGTTACTGCATTGTTATATGTTCAGCTTCTTCGCATATCTTGTGATCGTCCACTTCACCACCGATCTGCTGTTCTCCCCTCACTGTTCCCAGCACCACAATCCTGTCTCTCAGCACGCTTCCCGGAGCATATGTCGTTGGAGAAAGAAGTGACTCTATGGTCCACTCATTCTGACCCTCATTCTACTTGATCATGAGTACATCAATCCTGCACCGCAGAGACAGACTATAACCATCAAGAACACAACAAGACACAACAGTCCCATCACCACAGATCTGATCATAACTACATTTCAGCACTCGCCTCAGCTCCTCTGTATGCCCCTCTACGATCATGAGGAATGGCAGTCTGTTAGGTTGTTTGCTTCACCACCTGTTATCCAAGCTAGCGTGCCAGTTGCCACGCTCTGCTTTCCATGAAGAAACAAAGGTCTAAAGCTTGAAGACCAGTCGTTTTGCATACAAGATGCAACTGCATCTGCACGCTTATGACTCACTGAACGCAAATCCCAAATCCAGCCCAGCCATTAGGAAGTGAATGCAAAGCCCTAAGAATCAAGTAATGATCTTTCATTCTTTCTCTCTTCCAAGACAATCAACCCTACAGACCTCCAAAATCGCAGCAACGAAAACAAGCACGAGAATTACCAACCCCAAGTATTCCACTCAGCAATACGATCGATGCTTTATCCAATAATCCAATCAACAAAGCAGTCGATCTCAGCCTCACAATAAAAACAGATCGGCCAATTCCCAATTAATTCTACAAATATCGTCGTGTCTGCAGTACTACATTTGATACAGTAGCTTTTATCCTATCATATCAGGGCAAAGTAGCCCCGGTAAAGAGGTAAAAGGAACGGGGCGCTGCATCTTCGCCATACGGTGGCATGAGCATAGGCATAGGCATGGCATACTAGCATAAGGTAGTCAACGGGAATCGGGCCAGGTATTTTTTTTGCCTGTTTTGCCTGGCTTCTTTCTGATGAAGCCGTTGCGGTTGCCATTTTGGCTTGCATCCATCTTTGTATATAATGGGGCGGAATTTCTCTCTCTTTTGTTGGCTTGGCTTCTTTCTATGAAGGTCACGGTATCCCTTTGATTAAGATAAAAACCTCCCTTTTGAATAATCATTATCTAAGCTACATCTTGTAAGATTGAGCTCTGAAAGCTCTGTTCGAATTCCCCAAATGCGATAATTCAGCGACCAAATAATCAATTTATAGTAGGACAATCACCCTTCATTATCTAAGCTACATCTTGTAAGATTGAGCTCTGAAAGCTCTGTTCGAATTCCCCAAATGCGATAATTCAGCGACCAAATAATCAATTTATAGTAGGACAATCACCCTACACCTACACCCACACCTACCTCTACCTACCTCCTCCAAGCCCATCAACCCTCCTTATCTCCCTCCTCCAAGCCCAACTAACCTCCAAGCCCAACTAACCTCCAAGCCCAACTAACCTTCCCCTTCCTAACCTTCCCCTTCCTAACCTTCCCCTTCCTAACCTTCCTAACCTTCCCCTTCCTAACCTTCCCCTTCCTAACCTTCCAAGCCTCCTACATTTCCCCTGCAAATCATAGAGGATAGAGGATGGAGGATGGAGGATGGGGCATGGGTATCAATACCGCGATTAATTTAGTAATTTACCAAAATAAAACGAGACGTGAAAATGTTTACCCCACAGTCCGGATATGAGCAAATCTCGAGGAATAGGACGTTGTTTTACTCGAAAGCGAAAGTCTTATATACATACAGACACATTTCCAAATCAAGTAGGTTTGCAATTTGCAAGCATTGCGTTGATGAGTAAATCCCCTCCACTACATGATGTGTTTCCATCCATCAGACTCACTGCCCCTTCGCTACGTTGCGCAAAATGCTGATATGATAGTAGAGGAGCGGTTAAACCTCCTCCACCCCCCTCTTTCCCGCAGAGAAAGCCGCTTTGCGATAAGTATATGCCCCTTCCCTTTCCCCTGCCTTCATTCTTGTAAACACTTGGAATGCGAAATGCGAAACATGGATGGATATCTTAGAACCTCTAGTAAGGCAATGGAAAGCGCTAGAACACCTAGTAATCCATGCATAGTTAAAACGATGATTAATGTTTTGCAGGTTTTTAAAAAAAGTGAAATAAACTTTGATTCTGATGCCCCAAGATGGCGATGATTGATACCATAAAGATTAGACCGAAGAGTATCTGAATAAGAACGGATAGTCACGCGACAGTGCAGGTGGTTGGTGACCTGTTATGTTTTAGTTGGAGCTTTTTCGGAATTCATGCTCGAAGAATCTCCGAGAGGGAGTGGGAGAGGACTCACCATCGCCTTCCTGCTTCAAGAACCCTCACCCAACTAACACAAATCTTCAGCCGTTCCCTCACACTCGTTGTTCCCAACAAGCGATACCGCTCTTGGTCCGCCGTCGGTAGGACACTGGCAAACCACCAGGGAAATAGTTTTGGATCATCAACCGGACAAGCTCCGTAAGCTTGATATACACGAGAATGCAGCCATGGCGCAGATTGCGACTGCATCTTCTGCACGAAGCGCACGCAGATATTCAGCAACTCGCAAGTAGAAATACAGTCGATATCTGTCTTCGGCGAAGTCGCTATCGGAGTAGTAGGCGGCGATGGCGTTGCATCAATCGAGTCTTGTGAAGAAGGTGGAGTAGGCAGATATTGATCTGGAGTTGCATTGTCTTCTGAGAAAGGATGGCGTTGTGCTGATGGTGGGACTGGTACCATCGTTTCTGCAGCTTCGAGAGCTTCTTCTGCCGCGAGCGGTATGTCATCTATGCGTTCTATTTTGCCAACGGTGTAGCCATCTCGCATTCCATAACTGAGGACACGAAATCGTGATACTCCAACCGTTTCGATGAGGCTGCGTCCGTCCGGCATTAGCTGCATGCTCTCAATATGCAGGAGGGTGCCGTATTGGTAGAACGGCACACGACCCAGCTCGCCTTGCACACTCTGGGAAGGGTTATGTAGAAGCATTCCGAATTTTCGATCATCGGATTCAATTGCACGACGAATCATAAGACGATAACGGGGTTCGAAGATGTGCAGGAAGGTAGGCATCGAAGGGAAAGAAAGGGTGCAGAGAAAAAGAGCTGTATCGAGCTCATCCCTTATCGCCTTCTCTTCCATTTCGACAGCGGAGCGTCTTGCTGCTAGAGCTCTGGGGCAAAATGCCGAAATGATCTTTGTGAGAAGCAGATTGGAAAGTGTGGAGGCTTCTGTCAGGTTCGGTGACAATGAGAGTTGCCGGCGGCAGACTGGACACAGAGACGAGTGATCAAGTACTCGCTGTAAACATTTTCGACAGAATGTATGACCACAAGTAAGTGTCATGGGGTCGAGAAAGAGCCCATAGCAGACTTGACAGTCGAGTTCTATCCTCGTAAGTTCCTTCAACCGTTCCAAAAAGAGCGTATCCAGCGCTTCCACGGTTTCTTTGGGTGCTGTGTAGATGTAATTAACCTCCGAGTCGTAGTCGAGCCGTCCCTCTTCGGCCATAGCATAAGTAGCAGCCAGCCTACCTCCCGATAAGATTTCGACATGCACCAAGTCATCACGCAGGGCCGTGATGCGTGCATTTGACCATTTGTCTCCCTCTTCCACCTTTAACATGATGTTCGAAGCCTCTAGCGCACCCTGTAGTCTCTGCATTTCAATTCTGACTAGGTCCAATACTTTGTTCAAGGCAACATTGACTGAGCAATCCCCAACCGCGTGTTCCTGCCCACAAGCGGGAAATGGACATCGCACGCCTTGTAGCCTATTCGTCGTGGCGGGATATGATATATTCCTCCGCAGATGTGACTCCGGTAGACATGCTTTGCACAGTGTATTGCCACAGGGTAGGGTGACTGGCTCGCGGAGGATATGGCTGCATTGTGGACATTGCCCCAACCTCACGATTTGTCTGGCGTCTTCGGACGGATCGAGGGGTATATCCGAGGTTTCATTCTTGAATGTAGGCTTTGGTGACTTGTTGGAGTAGGTCATTCGGAAATGTAGAGCGGAGTTTTCCAAAGGCAGAGAGGACATGAATGGCAGTTTGCCCACAAGCAGAATAGAGTAAAGGAACTTGGTGTGATATGTTCATACGCTGATATAGGAAATCTTCGAGACTTTTCAACTGAATATTCTCTTTCTATTCGCAGGGTTGATAGCAGCGAATCGGGTGAAGCTCAAGGTTGACTCGAATTTGCCTTCGACCATTCGTAGACGGCGATTGGGTGCTTGATATAGAAACGAGGATACTCATGGTTTGTTTATGTATATGGATCAAAAGTATAATCGAAGGGAGCAACCATTGTGTCAGCTGCTCGAGGTCTTGAACAGAGCAGCTTAGGTCGCACTTGTTCTTCATGATGGAAAGCAAGACTGCGGTGTGAGGATCATCATTTACCTCGCCACTTTCCTCTTTGGGCCAGACCACCCCTGCTCCATCTACTCCGACCGGACTTAGAGATGTCCGGCCATACAATCGACTGCTCTTTCCAAATTCCAACCTACAAGTGTTCCGAAGAACTCTTTCATGAGATTATCATTCAATATAGATCGGATTGCAACCATAGTATTAGAAGGAATTCTCCTTTGCATATATCCTCGGTGTGCGGGTTCGCTACTGCGATAAGAGCAGAGCTCTGCCAAATGTACATGATTATTACACTCAAATCTTTTCGAAGCTCTTCGCAACAACCAACTCCACAAGACTAGCATTGAATGGGGTCTCGGACGAGGATCTATTAACGTTTCCAAGCTACCCAAGAGTCGCACTCGCTTGCTTTGCACCAGCTTAGTTCAGAGTTTTTCCAAATCATCGCCAAGATTGGCAATCATGCTGATAGCCTTCAGATCTCATCATCGACTTTATTGACTTCATTTCTATATCGATATCTGTCCTACTTAGCTTTACAGAAGTCTAGCCTTTAGAGACCACAGCTTTGCCCCATCAAAAGCCCATCAAAAGACGACGGCGGTCAGTTCCGTCTCCGCCATCACATTAGATTGACCTGCCTACCGCCACACTGTGGCTTCTCGATGCCAATGCCGACATCATTGTTATCAAAACTTTTATCTTTGGAACAATGTCAGAGACATACCTCTGGCGTTCCTACTTGCAAAGGCCTTTAAACACACCTTCAGATCTATTACACTACGACGATTATTACGGCCAAGCTTATTATCAAGAGCAATACCTGCTTGTACCGCTCGGATAAGCCGCGTCTAGCCTGACGAACTTCGTAGACAGTCGCAATGATGTGATAGCGTCATCGACATGAAATTAATCCGCCCATGGTCTTTCAGACGACAAATACTTGTATCTCAAGTCTGCTTCCTAATTGGTCGCCTTGGTTGCTCTGTCTTCATTAGCTGTCAGTACAACGCAATCCCAGCGGCAAAGCCGCATTTGCACCTGTCATAGGGTAAAGTCATCCCTATTCGTGGAGTTACGAAGAATCTTTCTTTATTGGTACACTTCTGTCTTAGCTTCGTTATGGAAGAAATACAGAGTGAAGAACACTCTTGGTCCGCACCTTTGGCCTGTGGTTTTGGTTGATGCCATATAATGGTATGATATACATCCTCTAGGCAGACGGCCATCCAACGAAGTCTCGAGCTTCTACTAGGCGAGGTAGACTGTGAAAGTTTATCGAGTACATTTCATACATTCTACAGAAGGCTTGACTTCCTTATCTTTCAGGTGCATCATCAAATACATGCTTTCCAACTATTGACCTCTATCTAGTATGAATAAGAAGGCTAGCCCCTGGATGCTTGGTCACCGAGACAATGGTCAAGACATCATTGAACTTGCTGGTCCCCTCCTCCGGGATCAGTCTGGAGATATACACCATCAACACAATCATCACATGTTTTCACACGTGGACAGAAGTTACAGAACGCTATGAGCATCACTTCCAGCGTCACTGTTTTGCTTTTTTCACCAGGTATGGATGGAAGACTGATCAATAGGCTAAACGAGCTTGCTTGGACGATGTCGTTGCAGAAGGTCGACACACTTGTGTTATGTAGTGACATCCCTATAGGGAACAGCATGCTTCCTGAGAATCTACTTACAACAGGGAAGATAACATGTGTGGACATCACAAACTATCCTTCATATACTCGCTACCAAGTCAAACCGCTATGCATACATTATCCTAACGCACCTTGAGACTTTCCAACAATACCGGTATCCCGTACCCATCGCTATCCCGGAATCCCACTCATTCCTCATCACTACTATCCACCACAAACCCAGCCCTCGTCCTCTGCCTCGCCGGTCTCGCTACCGGCGCCGCATCCTCATCCACATCCTCATCACCCTCATCAACAGCAACAGCAGCAGCGGTGTCAAAGTCCTTCATCTCGACTACCTTCCCTTCCTCCCGATCTGCTACGACCCCGACCCTATCATCAGTATCAGAATCAGAATTCGTAGCTCGGTGATTCGACAACTTCCTTCTCTTCGATTGCGAAGATCTGAGATGTGGACTTGACAAGGACGTCTCTTCTGCTTCATCCTCTGCATCGGAGTCATTGAGGATATCGTCTCTTGGCGTTGATGAAGATCCCCTTGCTGCATATCCTCCTTCGTCTTCATCATTGTCATCATCGCTGTTCACCACTAAAGCACTTGAAGGTCTCTTCCTACTCTTCTTCGTCGGCAGTTCCTCCTCGCTCTTCTCACCCTCACTCTCACTCTCACTCTCACTCCCCACGTCCACCTTCACCTTTACGGCCCCTCCCTTCTTACTCTTCACAGAAACTTTATCATTCAGAACAGATTTCACACCCTTCAAAGCCATCAAAACATCCCTCTCCGCCTTCCTCCTCAACTCCTCCTCCTTCGCGAAGAAGATCCTATCCCTCTCCACATCCGTCTCATCATCACTATCCCTTACGAAAAGCTCACTCTTGATCTTCGCATGCTTCTCCCTCTCCTTCTTCCTCCTCGCATCAGCTCTCGCCTTCAATACTTCATCCATCTCCTCTCCATCATCTTCCGCACTACCTTCCTTCTGTCTTCTCTTCCTCCTATTGTTCTTCAATTCTTTCAACGCGTTGCTCTTCATCGTTGTAGGACCACCAGGTTCGAAAAGCAACTCCCCGTCGGTATCGGAAGCTTGGATGCCAACGTGTCGGGTGTATTGGGCCCAGCCTTCTCATCCTCTGGCGCCTCAATTCTGACCTCCTTC
>Ga0115846_100074_pt1 | contig 42355 bp, 33 predicted proteins | sample InSIn5gowninarea_2_FD_83860 | JGI IMG/M metagenome (GOLD analysis project Ga0115846, IMG submission 83860) | reverse complement strand
GAGTTGTTGCTGTGATGGTTTGTTGTTGTTGTTTCCGGCAGTGGTGGTGAATGGTGAATGGTGTGGATTGGGTGAGTTCGAGAATCGGAGGTGAGGAGGCGAGGAGAGGAGGTTGCTAGGTAGATGGTGGATGGGACTTCTCTTTAAAGACCCTCAATTGAGAAGGCTGGCTTCAACTTGACAGTGTGTCGAAGACGGGGGACGGACAAAAGGTTACCACAGTCACTCCTCTATTTTATCACACCTAGCTTTCGGCGGTGCAACAGTTACTCCTATAGTCTATCATCAGCGTGTTTTGGCGGTGCGATTACTTTCGCCGTCCCCATCGAAGCCATCTGTTCGTAAAACACATGTGGGACTAGAATAGCAGGTGGGTCAGCTGCCATTGGAGGAGGGGGTGGCGAACTGAGTATCCTTCTCGCTTTTGTCACTGCTTCAAACACACCTCATCATGTCTAGCAGAGTAGTGGTCATATTTGACGGACTCTTCACAATCTCTATCAGCATGTTCATAACGAAACATTGCCAAATGAATTCACGAAACGGTTCATTGTAAGTTTTCTTAAAAAGCCGCCAGCACGACGATGTCGCCCATTTAGAACATGCTCCTGCCACTTGTTCAACATCGCAAGACGAACAGCTGCTGAAAACAGCGTATGTGCTTGCGGAGGAACAACTATCAAGATGTCGTCTATATGGTTCTTTGATGCAGTCCCCGTGCTAGACTTGTGCTTCTCAGATTGACCTGTGAACTGCTCAGTGTCTGTCTTGTCATCCTGCTAAGCCTTCAGCATTGGTCTGCGCCTGGCAGGAGAAGAGAAGCCAAAAAATGTCCAAAACTGCCTAATTCCTTGATCTGGAACATCAGCAGAAGGAAGATTCGTCCCAAAAACCTGATCTATAAAGACACAGAGGTACAAGAGGTACAAGAGGTTGAAAGATCTGTTGGTAGATCGTTCTACCTCGCAGGACGATAGCCGGAAGAGGATTCCAGCCAAACTATCTTACGAGACACTCACCTACACGCTTTCGAAATAGGTCAAGCTTGCAGCGTAGAACTTCTAGCATACTGCTGATCAACGTAAGAGCAAATTCGTATAAGCTTATCATTCAGCACACGGACGGAGGAGACTTTGATCTGGAGCAAAACATCGACATGCACGTTCAAGAAATATCGTGGTCATCCTAAGCTTCACTTCTTGACCATAATGCATGGCACAGATATCCTTAATCACCTGATAGCAAGGTGCTGGACTGAGGTGCAGCTTGCTCGCTAGGACGCAGCGCTCAGTGAATCGCTTGATACTCACCGCTACGATGACTCGGCCTTTTATGTTGCCTGGTTTCTACCAAGTTAGGATGGTGTCTCAAAGCTACATGGTGTTTCACCTGGGCCAATTCTCAAACCCATCTCTCAGTTTGCGTGGACTTCCTTCTGCGAATGAGCAAGGAATTTTACTGTGTTTCTTTCTGATGTTGATACTTTACATCTTACATCTGTTTATCATGTACCTCTCCGAAGAAGACTCTAATAGTATCAAGGGGCTAACGAAGGTAAGATTGGCTACACTTTCGGCAGAAAATCCTTGTGTCAAGGCTTCACGTCAAAGAAGTCTGATTAAGCCATACCTGAGATATGTTATTTACGCACAGATTTCATCACTTCCTAACAACACTCCAGCACTTGACATCAGGGAGATGTTCTCAGGCCAAATTATCACCAGACCTTCAAGCAAAAAGCTCAGCACAGAGTGACTTGAGCAACTTAACATAACCTATGCAACAGCCATATTACTCCCCAGGGCTCTTACAAGGCAGCAGTAGCAAACCACCAAGCTGCTTAATACTCTGGATTACACATCGTGACAAAGTGGCGCTTTCAGAAATGGATCCTTGATCATGTGTTGATGCTAGCACAGTTGTGCATTGGTCATTGGAAATGGAATTCGGTCCTTTGTCGCTTGTAGCTTCTCCACATGGTCTAGTCTCCCCAGCCATTCCCTTCAAATCTGATTAATTTTCCATTGAGGCCTCAACTTTTCGGGAAGCTCAATGCTTGCTAGACAGTCTTCTCCATACACACTTATATAGGTAGCCCTCTAATCCAATATCTATTGCACTTTCTGACACACGCATCACTGTCGTGTGCTGAATTTATCCAGCATCCTTCTCCATTCCATTAACTTAGCCCTTGGCGATCTTCTCCCTCCCCACGTCACCGTACCAATATTGGTTGACGCTCTCCGCATTGAAGGCTTGTGACTGGCGCTTGTGACTTTGAACTTCTGACCCTCGAGTCTGCTGGCCTTTCTCCCTACAAAGTGCCCCGAACGAGTCCCTGCATTGGTTCTTTCTCCCCTCACCATCAATCGTCATTGAGCTTTCTGAGAGGAAGCTCAGCTCAAGACTACTGTTCTAGAGCTCCAACCACTTCCCACCTGCTCACAAAGTCCCGGCACCACAAATCTTCGCAATGGCAGCTCAGCGGGATGTCGTCAACCACGTCCTGTTCGAGGTAGCTACTGAGGTCGCTAATCGAGGTTAGTCTTTCTTTCAGTGCTAGCAACGGCGAGCTTCAACTAACACATCCTTGCAGTCGGTGGTATCTACTCTGTCCTCAAATCCAAAGCGCAAGTAACAACTGTCGAGTATGGCTCCAGTTACACCCTTCTCGGTCCTCTCAATAGAGCTTCGGTATGTCTCAAGAGCCTGCTCAGACAAAGGCCACTCTAATACTGCTACTAGGCTGCTGTCGAGGTCGAAGAAATTGTCCCTAAAGACCCCGCCTTCCTGGAGACTATGAAGTCCATGAATGCTCGCGGTATTCAGACTCTTTATGGAAGATGGCTTATCGATGGTGCACCTCGAGTCCTCCTCTTTGACACGAAATCCGCATACGGCTACCTGGACGAATGGAAGAGTGATTTGTGGTCGACGACTGGTATTCCATCACCTCCTGGAGATGACGAGACCAACGAGGCCATTGTGTTCGGTTACATTGTCGCATGGTTTTTGGGCGAGGTAAGATTTGAAGCAGCCAGAAGATTATTGCGGGTTCCAATACTGACCTCTATTCTCAGTATGTCTCGCACGAAACCAAGCGCGCAGTTGTGGTACAATTCCACGAATGGCTAGCAGGTGTCGCCCTTCCTCTTTGCAAGCGCAGGCGCATCGACGTAACCACAATCTTCACTACCCACGCTACTCTCCTCGGACGATACCTTTGCGCCGGAAACGTAGACTTTTACAACAACCTGCAATGGTTCGATGTAGATTCGGAAGCTGGCAAGCGTGGTATCTACCACCGATACTGTATCGAGCGCGCTGCTACACACTCGGCCGATGTCTTTACTACCGTCTCGCACATTACCGCATACGAAAGTGAGCACTTGCTCAAGCGCAAGCCTGATGGTGTTCTACCCAACGGTCTCAATGTCAAGAAGTTCTCTGCCACCCACGAATTCCAAAATCTACACGAGAAGAACAAGAACAAGATTTCCGATTTCGTACGAGGTCATTTCTACGGACACAACGATTTTGATTTGGACAAGACTTTGTACTTCTTCACTGCTGGTCGTTATGAGTACCGCAACAAGGGTGTCGACATGTTCATTGAATCTCTAGCCCGTCTTAACCACAGGATGAAGGAAGCCGGAACTGATGTTACAGTTGTTGCCTTTATTATTATGCCAGCACAGACTTCCTCCCTCACAGTCGAGGCCCTCAAGGGCCAAGCCGTCATTAAGTCTCTCCACGACACCGTCAAGGTCATCGAAGAGAATGTTGGTAAGAGACTCTTTGAGCGCGCTCTTACCTGGAGAGATGGCAACCCTCTGCCTGAAGATGGCGAACTCATCGCAAATACGGATAAGATTCTTCTCCGCAGACGTCTATTCGCCATGAAGCGCCACAACCTTCCTCCTATTGTCACCCACAACATGGTCAACGACGCCGAAGACCCTATCCTTAACCAAATCCGACGATGCCAACTGTTCAACAGCACACACGACCGTGTCAAGATCATCTTCCACCCCGAATTCTTGAACTCTGCCAACCCTGTTCTCCCCATTGACTACGACGACTTTGTTCGTGGTACTCATCTTGGTGTTTTCGCTTCTTACTACGAACCTTGGGGTTACACTCCTGCTGAATGTACTGTCATGGGTGTTCCTAGTATCACGACTAATCTGTCAGGTTTCGGTTGTTACATGGAGGAACTGATTGAGAACGCTTCAGACTACGGTATCTATATCGTTGATCGCAGAATGAAGGGTATTGACGATTCTGTCAACCAACTCGCCGACTACATGTACGACTTCACCACAAAGTCCAGACGTCAACGTATCAACCAGCGAAACCGAACAGAAAGATTGGGTGATCTTCTAGACTGGAAGCGAATGGGTATGGAGTATGTCAAGGCTAGGCAGTTGGCTCTTCGAAGAGGTAAGTCAGAAAGCCTTCTTGGCTATACCTTTGAGTTTACTAACACTTATATTTAGCATACCCGCAATGCTTCGAGGGCGACGACGGTGATGAGAACCCCTTCTTCGATGGCAGCATGACCAGCAAGATCTCACGCCCACTTTCCGCACCAGGTTCTCCTCGTGATCGCTCTGGTATGATGACTCCTGGTGATTTTGCTTCCCTGCAAGAAGGTATGGAAGGTCTCAGCACAGAAGACTACATAGCGTGGAAGTTGCCTGAAGAGGAAGACCCTGATGAGTACCCATTCCCTCTTACTCTTCGATCCAAGCGTGCATCAATTGGAGGACAAGTTGATGGACAGATGGATTCTATTGCCAACTCTTCTTCCAATGGCGGTGTGACAAGCCCGGTGAAGAATGGCAAGCTGGAGGCTGCTTTGGCTTCCGTGGAGCGCCTGAGCTAGGGTATCGAACGAACTGAAGAGGAAGAGCGAGACTGTATAACAAGTAGGTGAAACGATAGTAGAGAAGAGTATGGAAGAAAATGATAACGCCGAGGGGAAGCTGTTTACGACAAGTCAGGCTAGTAATAACTTCGTTCTATATTCTATAACATTGTAAAGTCTATGTATTCTCATCTTGCATCTGTTGTCGTTGCTTCGGGAGAATTGCTCCGAGAATGATAGGCAATTGTCACATGTATACAGCAGCAACATCACATCTCAGAAGTCGATACCGACATCTTCCATACTATGTGCTCCCGCTGATATACACTGACTACAGCAACACCACTTTTCTGTTCCCTTGCAATCTCGCATCCATATTACCTCAAAACTCCACATCCCCACTGCCTGAGCACTTAAGACAGTAATCAATACATCCAGACAACCTCGCTTCCATTAGCAGTTAGAGAAGGCATCCTAGTCTTCTGTAGGCTTGATTACAATCAGTACAAGGGCAGACCATCAGGTTCGCCAGTGTTGAACCAGCAGCTCGAATACCTCAGTCCAATTGCATCACATACAACGGGTACCCTGATAGCCAATGCTGGGACCTGAGCAGTGAGTCAACCTGGCAGACCAGGCTACACCCTCACCTGTATCATTATCAACCTCTGCCAGACATCCTCAGCAGGACTCACCGTCTATTCCAAGTCAGAGCCGCTCTAGCGGGAACCGCGCTCCATCGCAGCAAGACTCTACAGTTATACGGGATCCGGCTATACCAGTCCCTTTGGTTGGCAGACTGCTTTCGAGACGGCGCCGGCGTAGTACATCTAGCCAGGAGGAGGAGGAGGAAATACCTTTTCTACCTGGATATCCAGAAACCCACGACTCAAAGAGGAGGCGTAACAACGACTACGATATGCTGGGTGCGAGTAATGGCTCGGCAAGAGATAGGTCAGTTGTAGATGGCAAGATGCCAGGTTCTCCATCATCACGTAAAGCTGGCAAGATGACGAGCAATGGTACGACAAGTCCTGATACATCAGGCAGGGCTCGATCAAGACAACCTACATTTTACGGTCACGATCGGGAACAGGTCACAAGGATTCTGATTCAAGGCTTGAGTGATATGGGTTATGGCAATGCTGCGGAAGCACTAAGTCGGGAAAGTGGGTTTGATCTAGAGACACCGTTTGCTTCCGCTTTTCGACTTGCTATACTCAATGGAGATTGGATGGAAGCAGAGACGCTGATACAATGTGCTCGTGATGGTAACAGCCAAGAACAAGATGGTGGTGACCAAGCTCGAAAAGGTTTACTGCTTGCGGATGAAGCAAGTATTCGCGACATGTTGTTTAGTGTTAGCGAACAGAAATATCTCGAGTTGTTGGAAGCTAGAGATCTGGGGGCGGCATTATCAGTGTTGAGAGAAGAGTTGCAACCATTACAACAGGACGAAAGACAGTTGCATGCTTTATCCAGGTACGTTTTCACGAAGAGCCACTGCTTTGTCCAGAGAGACTGACCTACGGACTAGCCTGATTATGTGTCAATCATCGGAAGACTTGAGGTTGCAGGCAAGTTGGGACGGAGCGAAAGGGCAATCAAGGGCACTACTCTTCGCCGAGTTGTCTCGTGAGTCCATGTGAAATGTAATAATTGCTCGTGGCTGATTGATTGCTAGGTTCAATACATCCTTCAATGATGATACCTGAGCACCGAATGGCAGAACTACTCACTCAAGTCAAAGAAGCCTCGATACGAAACTGTCCCTATCACAACACACGACGATGGCCTAGCTTATATACCGATCACGTCTGTGATCGAGATGATTTCCCTCTAGATACGGTATGCGAACTCGATCGACATACAGACGAAGTATGGTTCATCGCCTTCTCCAATGATGGAACAAGATTAGCGACAGCAAGCAAAGATTCAATAGTGGTGATTTATGAGACACAAAGCTTTCAAATCCTGCACATACTATCTGGACACAAAGGTGCAGTCGGCTATCTAGCATGGAGTCCTGACGACACCAAACTCATCACTTGTTCACAAATAACGTATCCAGCGCCTGCAGAAGCTCGGTTAAGTAAAGAACATTGTGCGCAGATTTGGGATACTGAAACAGGAACCTGCTTGCGCACAATCAATAAACACAACGAACCAGTCACCACTGCTGCATGGAGTCCGGATGGGCAGACCTTTGTCACTGGATCACTGGATCGAAAACATCCTCTTGTTATGTGGTCTGTTAACGCCACATCCGACGATGATCATTTACACATCTTCGGACTACCCGCTAATCCTTCAACAACAACCAACAACCCCTCAACCACATCCACAACGCAAGTCTTCCGCGTTCAAGACTGCTCAATCGCCACCCTCGGGCCATCCTCCACAAGTCTAGCAGCAGCACCAGACCAACAATCCACCACCGACCTCGCCAATCGTCCAATTAGACTAGCAGCTGTCTGCGCTCGTAAAACAATCCACATCTTCGACTACCGCACGCGGCAGAAGCTAAATCAGATACAAGTCGGCTATGAGCTCACAAGCGTCAATTACAGCAAAGACGGACTGGAACTACTCGTCAACCTGAGTAATGGCGAACTCTGGACTGTGGATGGTGAGCAAGGTACTGTGAATATGAAGTTTCATGGTCTAGGCCAGGATCAATTCGTTATTAGGAGTACTTGGGGTGGTGCAACTGAGGGAGTTGTTGTTAGTGGTGGTGAAGGTACGTCTGTTGTTCGTTGTGGTTTCATTATGCAGAGTTGTTGTGACTCCCGAATCAAAAATGCTGGAAGCTGACGTTTGGAATAGATGCGAAAATCAACATCTGGCACCGTTACACAGGTCGCCTTATTGAACGACTTGATGGTCATCGTGGTGGATGCGTCAATGCTGTTGCGTGGAACTATGCACAGCCGGCCATGTTTGCATCTGCTGGGGACGATCATAAGGTTAGGATGTAAGTTCAATTCCCGTTCTTGATCACCCCCACTTGCTCGCACTCGCAAAATACACGATTCAATTTCATGGTGTTCTCCATCTCTCTGCGTCCAAAGAAACTGACTAATTCGGTTCCCAAGATGGCTACCACACATCCACTCGTCTCGCTTAAGAGCGATTCAGGAAAATCACGGCAAACTGGCAAAAGACAACTTTCCCAACGCGCGTCCATCAGCGGGTATGACAGCGATGACGAGCGCGAGTCAGAGTATGAATGCGAGTAGTAGCAGTTTGGGTATGGTCGTTGAAGATGATTATCAGGGGAGGGGGACCCCGGTTTGGGGGAGGGATGTGTAAGTGTGGTTGTGAAAGGTGTGTGTGTGTGTGTGTGGCTCGAGATGAGGTGTGGGGGCTGAGAGAGGAGGTGTGTGATGCGCTGCTTAGGTTTGTGGAGGTGAGAGGGCTGGATGCGTGGGATAGGATAGGATAAGAATGGCATGGCATAGCGTGAGACTGCCGACTGAGAGCATAGTCAAGAAGTGTCATCAGATGCATACATATACATGGATAGCATAAGATCTGCATTACTCGGACTCTGCTCGTCTGCGGCACATCATTGCTCTCGAGAAACAACATCTTGTGACACCGTATTGTATGGATGTTTCTGGCTGTCTGAGTTGTACATCCTAATAACACTAAAATTCCAGCCATGGCAGCACGCCCTTGACGCCTTGGTCACCAAAACTCCTTGAATACAGCCACCCCGATTCGAGTCGAGTCACCATGATCGGATATTGTCCTTTCTTCCACCACACATAAAACGACGTCGTTTACTCATCCCGCGAATACCAAATCTTTTTCATCTTCCTACGTGCCCTTCTCCTTGCTCGAAGCTCCCAATACAGCTGGATTCTCCTCTGCGCACAAATACGAATGTTAGCTTTTGTCCTTCACATTGTTCAAGCATAGTCTCAATTTTGTTTCGAATCCGCGAAATTGATGTCTTTCTTTTGCTCTAGCCAATTCAGACGTTTTGCATCCTTCGAGACGTGCTTCCATCACTTCATCATCTGTTCCCGATTTCACCAAGCTCCATTTCATTCCTTCCTATCCATCTTCTATGCCTTCTCTGTTCGTCTCGCGCCACGACCAACCACCAACCAAATCAAAACAACGACCCTAACAAAAAGCGAAAACATGTCACTCACTCTGCTGCGTCAACAATAAGCCATATCGCTTCTTCAACGTTACCCTGTGTCTCGAGTACTTGTCGTCTGGCGAGAAACGGGCCGGATGTGCTGATTTTGTGATTTCGCCTCCGTTGACCTTTTTCAGTGTGTATTGCCGGGTTCCGGTGGGCGAGAGGGTGAACATGAGATGCATTGTGGGAGGGTTGTGGTTCAAAGAGTGGATTGGAGGGCGAGGTTTGCGTGGTAAGCTGGGGTGGTGGTTGAGAGGGAAGACTGTGGTGAAGCGTGGGAAGAGGCGTCCAGGTGGATGGGCTGGCGGTGGGGAGCAGCGAAAGTGGTGGTGCTAGAACTGTATGGTCCAAGGTGGTGAAAGGTCATGACTTTTTCGTGATGTCGGAGTTCGTTCCACCGGAGCTCATCCCTTGGCTATCGGCGGCTCCAGCAAGGTGTTTCAATTCCCATACACTCATTCTTCACCATCTACAATTGGAACATAGTACAAAGTACCAAAATAAAGAATTACCAACGAACAATGCATCTCTCCTCAGCCCCCGTCCTGCTCCTCCTCCTCTCACTCCCCTTGACCCTCGCGCAATTCCCATTCGAATCCTTCTTCGGCGGCCACCAACAACAACATCAAGGACCTCCTCAGAATGCTCCTAGTGACGCAAAACATTACGCTGAGTTGTGGGATAATAGTGCGTCTTTCAATCGCCCTAATACCACACGCATCCTACCAAGATACACAAACACAAACACACACACACACACACTTCCATCCCATACCCTTCAGCACAAATCCTCATTCAATACCACATTCCCTTTCACACCACACCACACCTTCCCTCTATCTTCCAACCAAGCCCACAACCACTAACACAGATATCTTCATCAGCCCACTGCACAAACTACCTCTGCCCCAACACCCTAGCCTGCGTCCACTTCCCGCACCACTGCCCCTGCGCCTTCCCCGACGTCCAAGACAAAGTCGAATTAAGCGAAGGCATAGCGATTTGTGCCAGTAAAGGCGGCTATGCCAAGAATGAATTGGCGAGGAAGGTTGAGCTGGCGAGGAAGGGGTTGTTGTGAAAATGAGTTGAAAGACCAGCATATGATAGAGGTGCATGATTGGGTGGCATTGGATGACAACCTTGTGTTATTGACCGTCAGGGTGTCAAGCGTGTAGTGTCAAAAAAGCCGGGTTTGCGTCGACGACATAGCCAGTTTGTCTAGCTAGGCTGGGATGTTCAGGAGTGGCTGGTTGGGCGTCGCAGGGATTACATGCAGATGCAGAAGTAGGAGCAGCTTTTCTGTATTGCATTCTCAGTTGGTCGTTCGGTCGCGCCTCATGTCGATGTTCGGCGAAGAACCGTCGCAGCCGAGGTCGAGTGGAAGGGAAGAGCTACTGGTGACAGGGCAAGTCGTAGCGAGATCCGGGAGCAAGTTGACAATAGGGAGATATCGTTTTGAAGAGAAGGAGAGGATTAGAAGATCGAGCGAGGAGACAGGACGAGGATGGTGTCAAGCGAGCTGAGAGGGAAGGAGAGGAATTGAATAGCTTGCACTCATACATTTTGTTCAATCTATTCCAATGCCGCTCAACCATAATTCTCTAGTATCTATCACGCATCACCCTCCCTCACATCCGGCGTCGCGATCCCACTATTACCACCACTTCCACTACCACCACCACTACCAGCCGCAAAATCAGCAGGATTCCCCTGCCGAATCAACCTTCCCTTCCCCAGCACCAAACAGTTTTCAACTCCATGTACAGCTTCGGCTCTATGCGCAATAGACACAACCGTGCTCTCCTTCAGCTCATCTCTCAGCAACTTTTGCACCTCCCAAGCCGTTTCCTGATCCACACTAGCAGTAGCTTCGTCCATGATGATTATCGCACTTCTACGCAAAATGGCGCGAGCTAAACCGATTAATTGTCGTTGACCGTGCGAGAGGTTCTTGCCTCCCGTCTCTATTTCGGTGGAGAGTGTCCAGGGTCTGCCGCCAACGAGCGCACTGGTTGCGTTGCTTGTGCCAGAGATGCGTAAGAGGACGCCTTCACATGCGGCGTCGGAGTACTCTTCGATTGGATCTAGGTTGTGTCGTAGAGTGCCTGGGAAGAGAACGGGTTCTTGGGCGAGGAAGGTTATGCGTGATCGCAGAGCTTGCTTGTTAACACGCGAGATGTCTATTCCGTCGATGAGAATGCGACCTTCTGTGGGCTCTAGTGTTGCTAGTAAAGACAATGCTAGTGTCGATTTGCCAGATCCAGTACGTCCGATGATGGCTGTGGTTGTGCCTCCTGGAATGGTGCATGTAATGTCGATAAGAGCGGGATCGAGGTGTGGAGCATACTTCATCGTGACATTTTCAAAGATAATATCTGATCCATATGTCGGCCAGGATGCAGGCGGGTCGATGTCGCCTTTACTTTCTTGCGGCAATCGAAGAAGCTCGACAATCCGCTCTACTGAGACAAAGTCGAGTTGGATCTGACCATACATCCGACAAAGGGAATGGGTTGCATTCACAAACTTAGACGCCGCTACAAGTACAAAGGCTGTCAGACCAGGGGAGATGCCCGAATAGATGGCAGTAACTGTAAGAATGAAGGTGGATCTAATGAATGTTTGTGAGTAAGAGGTTGGTGACAATGTCAGAAGAGCTGCATATACTTACGTTGCTGACATGATATCGAAACGATACATTAGCCAAGCTTGTACTTGCCAATAAAAGTGATCCCTATACACGTTAGTAAAAGGAAGTGAGTATGGCTAGAATCGAAACGTACATTTTCTGAAATGTGTCCACTGCATCGATACATTTGTCCCGGAACGATTTCTGCGCACGGAAAGCCCTCACAGTTATAAGGCCTTCCAAGAGCGCACCAAAGTTGGACATTAGAGGACTCAAGGAAGCCGTCTGTTGCGGATATTAGTCGTCTGATTTTAAGATCTGCTCATCCAAACTTACCTCCAACCGCCTCAAGCTCTGAGACGAAGGAAGGAACCGGAAGAAAATAAAGACAAAGACAAGGCTTAGGAGAATTGCTATGAGTAAGAACAGTGGTGTGATGCTGGCGATGATAAACACGGCAGACACCCAACTCAGAATGTTCCAAGTCAAAGCGAATAGACTGCCAGCGATAGCACCATCAATCGTTCCCACGTCAGAAGTAAGCCTGTTCATCAAGCGTCCCACAGGCGTTACATCATAAAAGTGAAACGTAGTTCCAGACACCTTCTCCATGATCTCAGAGAACAGCGATTTCGAAGCGGAAAAGGTTATCAAGAGCATTGCGGCTCGAGTCCCAGTAACCGAGACTGACTGCATAATCAGAATAACCAGAAGACCAACAAGCCAAGGGTAGACGTTGACGTCTGGTAGTGGGAATCCGTCGAAGATTCGGTCGAAAATGCTCCTGCTCGATAGTAGCTGAAAGTCGGCCGAAAACATTTGTGAAATAAGTCGTGGCTGCTCTTCGCCATATTTTTCACCCCATTCCTTGACGAACCAAGTTTCTGCAAGTACAAAGACACGACAAGAGATTGCTGTGAGAAGGACCAGCGACCACCAAACCAGGCCGCCAGCTCTAATGTACTCCCAGTATACATCCAGCTTGACAGATCCTCTTTGTCGCTTTTCTTCTTCTTCCCACTTCTTGGCAGGCTTCCCTTCTTCTTCCACTGCCGTGACAGTTTTACCGTCGACTTTGGCATCGTCGTCATCCGAGTCGCCAACGTTGGTAGATTCGTCGCTGCTGTGTGCTGCCTCGTCTTCTTCCTCGTTGACATGGATTTGACCGTCCTTGACCAGAATACGTTGCGTTGCAATACCGCGAACAAGATCGAGTCGATGGGTCACCAAAACAACAGTACGGCCCGTGATCAGCTCGCTCTTGAAGAGCTTGTCAACAATGTATTGTCCTGTTTCCTGATCAAGCGCGCTGAAAACGTCGTCAAGTAAGAGTACCTCTGCTCTGCTGTACACCGCACGTGCTAGTGCTGTTCGTGCCTTTTGACCTCCGGACAGTCCAATACCATTCTCGCCAATAGCACTTGCATCACCGTCTTTAAAGTTCGCAAAGTCTTGAGTCAATGCGCAGGCAGCTATGGTCTTTTCATATCTCCTCTCATCGTATTGTGATGTGAAGATGATGTTCTCCTTTATTGTCATACTTTGAAGCCACGGCTGTTGACTACAATATCCAACCGCACCGTTATGTCTTGTGATCCCACCTTCCAAGACATCGACCTCGCCCAGGAGCGCTTTCAGGATCATTGACTTTCCTGATGCTACTGGACCACTGATAACATGTAGACCTGTTGAGAAAGAGACACTGGCATTCGTCAAGACAGGCTTCGTAAGTCCAGGCCAGGCCAGAGTCGCGCCAGTCATTGCTAGTAGACTGCCTTCTACAGGTATAGCCTCAGAGGCGACATCATTTCCGTGTTGGGTTATGTCATCTTCCTCTTTATCTGGCTCAGCCATGAAGCTTTCCAGACGTCCAAGAGCAACTTGAGCACTCAAAAGGGCAACGAACAAGTCTGGTAGTCCACGAAGTTCATTCTGTAGCAGGTACAGAAGCTCAAGAGCTGGAAAAGCGATCTCCACACGTAGCTGTTTATGCATGATAGCGGTATACGCAAGGAAGGACGCGAAAAGCATAAGGTCGGACCCTAATGCATTTGTTATCCACAACAACATTCCCCAGCAGTTATTGATCACTTTCTGACGAAGTTCCGTAAGCCGATCAGACTTTACTCGTTCGAGCCAAGTGTGGTGGTACTCGTAATAACGCAAATATCTGGTAAGGTTAGCATTATGTCTCGCAATATTCCAGCATCTATCTTACCTGATAGCCTCAATGTACTGACTAGTGGCAGTCTGTCTTGTATCAGTCTTGGCCCTACGAATTTTCTCGCGGTCTCGAAGGATGCGTGCTATGAAAATGCCCAGTGTTTGGGACACTGCGAGTACAGCCACTCCAAGGAGGTATGCTGGTCCAATAATCTGCCATACAAGGACAACACAAAGGACAAGTCCGAAAGGTTTCTTGACGAAAGTCTGTACTTCCCAAAAACGTTGAGCAATCTCGTACGCATCTGACTTGATCAATGATAAGATTTTCCCGGTCTGCGCCGGTGACTTATCCTCGGCTTTATTGTTCTTTTGCTTGCTGAGTTTCTTATTGCGACGAAAGTTGAATAGTGTAATGACTGGTTGTAGGACGCTGGCCAAAAGTCCTTTGCGCTTGTTTCCTGTAGCCTTCTTGCCGAGAAGTGCAGTTGTCTCAGTTTCTTCTCCTTCTAGAACCTCATCATCCGCATTGCGATCATTTGCACCACTCGCCAAGGGATCGATTTGGTTCTCCTCCAGCACTTCATCTTCTTCTTTTTCGTCTGGTATCCCTTTGATGCTACTCACTATCTTGCGGTTTAGAGTCTTCTCATACACCATTGTGATCAGCTCTCCTCTAGTTCGTTCATAGGTTCTGCGACCATACCAAAGACTGAACACACCACTCTGTGCGTTGACTAGTTCGATTATCAAGATCAATGTAGCCCATTTGAGCGCAGACAGCTTGTCCACGTCTAGATGTTTCATTGCTACGAGTAGCTTTTGCAAAACAAAGGGATTTGAATAAGTAGTTGCCAACTCTACACAAGCGAGTGACCAGAGTATAGCAACATCAATCCAGTTGGCACGGAAGACTCGACCAATGACGGAACCTTTTAATTCACGAAATGCAGCAAAAAGATTGGCGTGCTGAAATTCGTATGGTAGTTTCCATACGTCTGAGTCCTCGAGTTGGCGCTTTCTACCTACATCAAGCAGAGGAGCAACCCAGCTAGCGCTCATCCTGGTGTGGAGGAGTTAGCATTGCATAACAGTGAGGCCCGATTTGATACTAACCACATCCACGGCGTCAAGTTGTCTTCTGGTGACCGAAGTTTGCTGGTAGATTCCGAGTATGGTGCCGAGATGTCTGATCGAGGAGATGATGGCGATCTTATGGGCATGTTGAGCAGGAGAATAAGAAGTGCTCCTGATAGCGATACTCCTAAGCTGCCAAGATGTCGAAGCAGTGTTCCATTATCGTCGTCCCAATGTGACAGGAGCGTAAAGACTTGTACTACCAAGACAGCCGTAGTGGTAAGACATAGCACGACTGATGCTGTTCGTGGACGGAAAATGGTCGTCCAAAGTAAGGAAAATCCAAAGAGTACGATGACAGCGATGCCAAGCTTTGTCTGATGGTGTACAAACGCAGCAATATGTAGAGCAAGTCCAGCAACCAGCAACATTGAGATGACTATAGCCGTCCATGGCGCTTTCAATTTCAAAGGATTAAGCTCGTTGATGTCGATGTCCTCTTGCTCAACGATGAAGGGGCGTGCCCAGGATGGCCGCCACCACGTCGTTTTCGTCATGATGTTTTGACCAGTGAAAGACGCAATCTGTCAAATCATTGCAAGAGGGAACCAGTGCTTCTTAACAATTTACTACACTCCAACCTGCTCCATGTCAAAGTGTTTGAGCAGATTACACAGGGTGTCAGACGGAGTCGGAGCTGGTCGTACCTTCCTTTTACAAGTATCATCGACTACCGCCTTTGGACGAGGTAAAGGAGTCGGCATCTTCTCCCGCCCCTTCTTCGGCTTTGCGCGGGTAACCTTGTACCTACAACATCCATCGACCTTCCACAGTGAATCATTAATCCAGCAACGTCAGAGTGCTCCTCAAGTTTGAACGAGAGAATCGATGTCCGCGTAAAACTGCAGCATCTGCTGATTGTGGGCCTGTAAACCATATTCGCTTATTCGTGTCCGCCAAGACCTGCTATCTTTATGTGTTTACAGTCACAAGTCACTACCAACGCACTACTTCTTAACGACTCGGCGGTATGAGCTCCGTCACGGCTCTACCGGGAGAACCGAAGCTGCCAGCACCGGTACAGAGGCGAGGTAGAGGCAGACCTCCCAAATATGCGTATGTTGATCCGAATCCAGGTCGCTAACATCAGACGACTAACACTTCTATCTGTGACAGGAGCGAGGAAGAACGTTTGACTGCTCGTCGCGCTCAGGTAAGATCATGATCCACGTGCAGTTTTATTGCGTGAGACTGTCAAGCTCATTCAAACATCTAGATATTACGATCTGTAAAGCAGCACAGAGCACGCGTACGAGCTGAGCCATCAACGAACACTGGTACTAAAGCAGAAGCCAGGATCACGAATAAACGCCCCAGTGCTGTTAGCGATGCAGCCAAGGAGACTGCTTCACCAACAGATGAGACCAGTGGAGATGCCCAAACTCCCACTGCCTTAGTGAAGTCGCCTAAGGATGCTTCTGCTTTCGATCACTTCAACCGCATGCCTCCAGAGTTAGCCCTCATGCAGGCATCCTCTCTCATTGACAGCCTCCATGGAGTTTGGATAACATGTACCAAAGGTACGTCAATGTCGTACATGATGCCATTCCAACGACTCCTGCTAACCATACTGTCGTGTCGATATAGGCGATGAATCATGGTAAGTAGTGTGTAGGCCGAAATGCAGCAAAAAGATTGGCGTGCTGAAATTCGTATGGTAGTTTCCATACGTCTGAGTCCTCGAGTTGGCGCTTTCTACCTACATCAAGCAGAGGAGCAACCCAGCTAGCGCTCATCCTGGTGTGGAGGAGTTAGCATTGCATAACAGTGAGGCCCGATTTGATACTAACCACATCCACGGCGTCAAGTTGTCTTCTGGTGACCGAAGTTTGCTGGTAGATTCCGAGTATGGTGCCGAGATGTCTGATCGAGGAGATGATGGCGATCTTATGGGCATGTTGAGCAGGAGAATAAGAAGTGCTCCTGATAGCGATACTCCTAAGCTGCCAAGATGTCGAAGCAGTGTTCCATTATCGTCGTCCCAATGTGACAGGAGCGTAAAGACTTGTACTACCAAGACAGCCGTAGTGGTAAGACATAGCACGACTGATGCTGTTCGTGGACGGAAAATGGTCGTCCAAAGTAAGGAAAATCCAAAGAGTACGATGACAGCGATGCCAAGCTTTGTCTGATGGTGTACAAACGCAGCAATATGTAGAGCAAGTCCAGCAACCAGCAACATTGAGATGACTATAGCCGTCCATGGCGCTTTCAATTTCAAAGGATTAAGCTCGTTGATGTCGATGTCCTCTTGCTCAACGATGAAGGGGCGTGCCCAGGATGGCCGCCACCACGTCGTTTTCGTCATGATGTTTTGACCAGTGAAAGACGCAATCTGTCAAATCATTGCAAGAGGGAACCAGTGCTTCTTAACAATTTACTACACTCCAACCTGCTCCATGTCAAAGTGTTTGAGCAGATTACACAGGGTGTCAGACGGAGTCGGAGCTGGTCGTACCTTCCTTTTACAAGTATCATCGACTACCGCCTTTGGACGAGGTAAAGGAGTCGGCATCTTCTCCCGCCCCTTCTTCGGCTTTGCGCGGGTAACCTTGTACCTACAACATCCATCGACCTTCCACAGTGAATCATTAATCCAGCAACGTCAGAGTGCTCCTCAAGTTTGAACGAGAGAATCGATGTCCGCGTAAAACTGCAGCATCTGCTGATTGTGGGCCTGTAAACCATATTCGCTTATTCGTGTCCGCCAAGACCTGCTATCTTTATGTGTTTACAGTCACAAGTCACTACCAACGCACTACTTCTTAACGACTCGGCGGTATGAGCTCCGTCACGGCTCTACCGGGAGAACCGAAGCTGCCAGCACCGGTACAGAGGCGAGGTAGAGGCAGACCTCCCAAATATGCGTATGTTGATCCGAATCCAGGTCGCTAACATCAGACGACTAACACTTCTATCTGTGACAGGAGCGAGGAAGAACGTTTGACTGCTCGTCGCGCTCAGGTAAGATCATGATCCACGTGCAGTTTTATTGCGTGAGACTGTCAAGCTCATTCAAACATCTAGATATTACGATCTGTAAAGCAGCACAGAGCACGCGTACGAGCTGAGCCATCAACGAACACTGGTACTAAAGCAGAAGCCAGGATCACGAATAAACGCCCCAGTGCTGTTAGCGATGCAGCCAAGGAGACTGCTTCACCAACAGATGAGACCAGTGGAGATGCCCAAACTCCCACTGCCTTAGTGAAGTCGCCTAAGGATGCTTCTGCTTTCGATCACTTCAACCGCATGCCTCCAGAGTTAGCCCTCATGCAGGCATCCTCTCTCATTGACAGCCTCCATGGAGTTTGGATAACATGTACCAAAGGTACGTCAATGTCGTACATGATGCCATTCCAACGACTCCTGCTAACCATACTGTCGTGTCGATATAGGCGATGAATCATGGTAAGTAGTGTGTAGGCTCATTTGAATTTTCGGTGAACTAACTGATATATCTCAAGGTGGCCGAGTGTACCTATGATACAACTCACAAATGGAGGACCTACCCGTCAGCTTGTAGCAAGTGCAAGAATTGCAGCGTTCGCTTCAAACGTTGGCGTTAGTAGAGGCGATGAAGGATTAATACGGCTTGGATCTATTGCATACCACCAAACACTGCGAGATATGAGGCAACTTATGAGACCACCTTTCCTACAGATGCCCAACTATTCGATCGCCTTGGTTTTGGTAGCTTATTCACTGATCAGTTATGAATTTTCGACATGTTTGCATTCTCCTGAGAGTCTACCAGTAAGTCCTATGTGGGCCGTACACGGTGAGGCGAGCAATCATATAGCAAGACAAGCCGGTCCTGAAGCGTTTCGATCGCCTCTTGGAAGACGAGTCTTGGTTGGGCTACTACCTCAAACTTGTATGGCACGTATGGGTATGAGACAACGTGTCAATTGGGACGGGCCGGAGTGGCTTAGCGTGATGGAAGGCACAGTATGGCCATCCTACCGAGACAGTATTTGGCCAATGGTCATACATATACCAGGGTTCATGCAGCGGCTTGACATATACGATGTTGACTTGGCTGCCAATGCACAAGGGAGCATTTCCCTTACAGAGACCCTTCTCACTCTTTCCAACGAAGTTAGAGCACTGGATGCAAAACTCGAGATGTGGCTAGCAGGATTCAAAGCAACACAGGGAGCTTTAGCTGACACAAATCTATACTGGTGCGGCACGTCCGAAGGCCCAATCTGGAACATTTTCTCACCACATATTCAATTTGCTACAATCACCATCGCCGAAGTGATGATGCTATATTGGGCTTTTAAACTCAATCTATCCGCACTAATCCACGACATTGAAAAACGCATGAATGAAAATCCCATCATCCAGCAACAACGACGACTGCCAACACCGCCGTTACATCAGGACGAAGCACCACTTTCACCCCAACATTACGCCTATCTCATCTGTCGAACTGCACATTATTGGCTCACACAATCCGACCCATCACCATCCACAAACACAATCTACAACTGCTGTTCCTTCCCCCTTCGGGTAGCCTGGCGCGTCTGGGCAAAGGGAGGCCGGGAATATGAAGAAGAATATAACTGTACTGCAAAGATATCGAAACAGATGCGAGAGTCGAGTTATGCTGGCAAGATGGGCGAATATGTCATCACTTTTGCCTACGCGCCGCCACCGAAGCTGTTCGATGGAGAAGAGGACGTGCTGAAGGCGGAGCGGGAAGTGTCTAAGCATCCTAGAGAGCCTGTTACAATGATGCAGAGGATAGTGAAAGCGACTTATAATCTTTGGTAGGTAGAGGAGAAATTGTAAATGTCGTAATATAGACATCCTGTCCTTGGGCTTTTAAAAACACAGCATGTCTCTGAAATATAGCTGAGGTCAGATTAAGCCCTTTTTATCCTGATTCTTTGCAAAGCTTAGCCTCTACCTGGAAATCAGCAATGTCAACCCACAATGAATAACCCAGACACAAACCAGCAGTAAACACTCGACCCGGCTGAAATCATATCATTCATCCGATTCCCGCCGCTAGCGGAAACGATACGACAAAAACGACAGAATAACGGTTATCTCGGTTAATCTGCTGCTTCTGTGGCCGACGGTCAGATATTTGAAGTGAGTCAATATTTGAGGTTAGTCAATTCATAGATATAAATTGACTAGCAATACCAGACTTTGAGCAGACAGATTTCCAAGTCTCGTACCCAAAATCCTCAAGCCATTACAGCCAGCTTCGGACGAACCTCGACCACAAACTTCTACATCTACCAGCTTCGAGCATTCTCGTTATTATAATTCAACATAAGGGTTTACCCCAGTCGACCACATAACAATGGCGTCTCTGTTAAACTATAACTCACCACTATACGCCGCGCCAATCGCTACATCTGCTTTTCTTTCAGGTATGCACAACTCTCTCTCCATCTCTCGTATCCATTTCCAACTCAATTCTAACTTATCAACAGGCGCAATCGCCTCGTTCTCTCTCGCATTCATTCCCTCCCTTCTCTCCCACCTGCGAAACCACCCACCAAACAGCTCCACCCGCACAACAGCCGAATCCCACACCCTCTCCATCTTCCGCCATGTCTACGAAGCAGGAAAGGGTTCTGCACCGCTCATCGCCCTAGCATCAGCTTCGTTGTGCTTTGGCAATGCATATCGTCTATACGGCAGCCCTGCGACGGCACTCTTCTCAAGAGCGACTTCGGTACTGCGACCATGGCAGTATGCGACCGCAGCAGGTGTGCTCAATCTGGCTATTGCGCCTTTTACCGTTCTTGTGATTGCGTCGACAAATGATCGCTTGTTTGCTAGGGAGGAGGCGGCTAAGGTTGGTGGTGCCGGGAGCCAGGAGGGAGGAGAGAAGGTCAAGGCGACTGAGGCGAAGGAGGGTGGTGTGGGAAGTGAGGAGTTGCTGAGGAGGTGGCTGTGGTTGAACTTTGTGAGAGCGGCGTTTCCGGCCGTGGGAGCTGTTGCTGCTTGGATGGCTTATGCTTGATGTATAATACCTCTTGCATAGGAATTGGTTGTTGTTCCTGAACATAGCTTCTACCGCTTCAAGTTGCGCCGTACTTCCAGTATTGTACTCCAATGAACATATCGCATCCCCTGTTCAGCAGCCATCAGTAGTCGTTCGCTCGGCTTTACTTACAACCAACTCCCATACTCACCACTGAAAGAAACCACAGAGCTTGAAACTCCACGGGATACTACTCTCACTCAAGAAGAAAAACGTCATCTTCATAACATCTCCCAGCAGCCAATTCGCCAAAACACTCAACCTGAATCCCTTGACACTACGATTCTTGTGATTGTTCATGATGACAGGTACAGGCAAAATCGCCTCCACAAAGAGCGCAAAGTATCCAAGAACATTTACATAGGGTGCCCAGGTGCCAAAGACAACCTGCAACACGCAGAGCACGACCGAAAAGTACACGATGAAAAGCCAATAAGGACGAGCATCTCGCCATTGCCAAAAGTCATAGGGTCTTTTATCGCGGCGCGCTGGCGCAAAGGGCATATTTGTGGATGCAGGGCCTAGTTTGTCTTGTGGAGGTCGGTTTGTTAAGGCGATTTGCAGGAGAATGACTTGAACGACGATCATGATGCCAGCTTGAAGGAGGAGAGCTGTGTCGTAGCGGGCGCCGGGCCAGTAGAAGAGCTTGGATATGCAGGCGACTAGCATTATCAGAGGGATGTCGAAGGAGAAGCCGTCGGAGGAGCGCGTCTTGCGCATATTAAGAATGAGCTCGGCATAGCTGGTTACGGGAGATGTAACTATGCTACAAAGGCAGGCGATAGAGGTTAGTTAATTTTATCGTTGTTACTGAGGTAGGAGGTGCTGCCATTTTCGTGGCTGATGTGCAGACGTACAAGATAGGGGAGATATAATTGACCGCAAGCCGTAAGAGTTGGAGGACCATACTGGAGACGCTCGAGTACTGGAGGCAAAGTTGATGTGAAACAAATGCGAAACTGAAACAAAACTAAGGAGAGATCAACAACAAGTAGCCCCCACAATTTCAGGGTCCGATTCCAATGACAAACGGCTATCTTGACACACGTTCAATGACAGAAACCACTTGCGAATAGTAAACAATAATATGCCAAGATACCTGTGCGTGTTATAGTGATGAGAACATTCAGTATTAGTAGTGCATCATACAACACTTATCACCAGAACCCCAGCATAGTGCGCTTTCTATCGCCCGAGGGTAAGACCATTGTCTATCGAGGGGTGCTTGTGGGCTGGTCGTCCTCGTAGGGGCAATCTTGAAGATATCATCCGTATTGCGGTCGGCTCTTTCTTGATGGCTAACTCCTATATAGCGGTGCAAGATGATCACGAGAAGCAGCAGAAGAAGGAGCAGGTGTTGATGAAGATGAAGAACGGAAAGTCCAATGGACATGGATACATGGATAGGGCTGAAACACACCTTTTGCCGACGGTCCGGAATACCCCGCATGACGATCGCTGGCGCACGAGACACAAGACAACCACACCATCATCCCAAGTTGCAACAGCTCCAGCACCGCCCAGAGACATCCTTCTTCTGTATATCCTTCGCTTATCATTATAGCCAATCTGAATTCATAATCTGACCGAGTCTGTATTCTGGAATCGACTTTTACGATGCTGCTTCAAACTCTGCGGACACCGAGTCTCTTCACTAGACTAGCAAGGACGAATACATCACCACTACGAGCATTCTCTACATCCATCTCTTTACATCAGAAGCTGCGTATTGGCTATATTCCAGGTAAGCATTCTGAGGTGGAGAGCGATCCCAGCAACCCACCGGCAGGCCACTTTCATTCATCAGCATCTACTCTTCATCCACACAACGCGCTATGAGTGTACATCTAACAATCTACAGAACACTTCCTAACACCCCTCCACTTCGCGCACGACAAATACGGACTCTCAGAGCACGTCGAGCTCATCTCCTACCCCTCAGGCACCGGCACACTCATAGACGCCTTCCACGCACAAGACATCGACGTAGGCATCGGTTTAACAGAAGCCTGGATTGTCGGGCTGACCAAGACATTCGGCGGCCAAGATTGGTCAGACAAGCCGTACCACCTCGTCGGCGCATACACACTTAGCCCGTTGACGTGGGCAATCAGCACGGGCGCGTTGAGGGAAGATATCACAATGTTGGAGGAGCTGAAGGGTAGTAAGGTCGGTGTGAGTCGCTTGGGAAGCGGTAGTCAGGTGATGGCGAGTGTGTTGGCGCAGACGCATGGCTGGACTGGGGGAATGAATGCAAAGGAGCTGGAGTATGTGGAGTGTGGACCTTTTGAGAAATTGCGGGCGGCGGTCAAGGAGGGAAGTGCGAGTAAGTTACAGTGAGATTGGTGACATTCTCAGTCTTGTGCTATTTGCAGCGCAGATCCAACAATATAAACAGCACAACTAACACAAATCTCTTCCTCAGCATTCTTCATGTGGGAGCACTTCACCACCAAAAAATACTGGGACAACCACGAACTCAAACGCCTCGGCGAAATCCAAACCCCCTGGCCCGCCTGGCACATCGCCGCCCGCGGCGCCTACGCCGACGAACGCATCGCTCGCACCCTGCTCCCCTCGCTTCAAAAAGGAATCCAGCACTTCCAAAATAACCGCGAAGAGGCAATCGCCTACATCACCGAACACATGGACTATAGTCGCGAAGACGCAGATACATGGTATGATACAGTGAGGTTTGCGGGCAGGAAGGAGATGGGAACGCTGGAGACCGAGATGATTAGCAATGCGGTGAAGATTTTGGAGAAGGCGGAGGCGACGGGGGATAGGAAGATTATGGATCAGAGTGCCCTACAGGCGATTGATGCGGAGAGGTATATTGTGCCGGAGAGTGATGATTATAATATGGAGAGTGAGGCAGCGTGGAGGGGGTGAGTTTGTTGGTGTGGTAAATTGGAGGGGAGCAGGTTGAGAGAAGGATTGTACATATTCAGTTCTCGAAAGAGTTAGTAAGTAATCGTTACCGCTACTGCATTTACTTCATCCTGCATATGTTCGTGTGCATTTCCGCAGGTTACTAAAATTCACTTGTGTTACTCCTGCAAAGCTTTAATTTGCGAACAAGATAAGTCAGGAAGACGGTATCTATCGCTCGCCCATGATACTCGGGTGCGGCTTGTTACTACTCTACAATATAACATCGTGACGCCTTTAGAACAATGTCAGAGCTCATGATCAGTACTTACTTGCCACTTGTGCGGTAGTGTTTCACTGCTACAAGGTGCCTCAGCAGAGGAAAAGATTGCCTGAATTGATAAATGTGATGACAGAGGTTGTATAGGTAACCAGCCACAGTGGCAATTTGCTGGCAATTGAACGGACGCATTGAGAGATATCGGCTACTGAAATGAATAAACCGTACTATCGTCTATACTGAATGATGCGAACAATTATCTTGCCGACCTATGCTTGCAGCTATCCAGGATCACATCTAAGAATATCAATCATGTGCACTTTGACTATTTCTTAAGGTGGGCACTTACTTTGGCGGGATATAGCACATCTAAGATGAGTGTTGGGCTTTTCTCCTGTTTGTCAGTCCCGTGCCCGACCTTGTAGTGTCCTAGCAACCCGTGGTTCTTGCCTGTAATCTCGGAAAAGGAATATATCATTCACTGTTGAAGTAAGGAAACCCCACTCGCAACCATTGCTAGGACTAAGAGGTGTGTCCGGAACCCTTTAGTGGCATCAAATAGGTACTCAATTTGACATACCTAGGACAGGAGACGAGCTATGCCGTGCACCGACACCAACATTCGAGCCAAAACAACCTGTCATGCTAAGAGAGGGTCCTCAAAAGTCATTGTACTGTCGCTCTTCTTTCGCTTCGTATCACGATATTGGCAATCCTGACAATCCTGGCATTGATTCCACCGATCTGAATTCGACTTACTTCAAGAAGCGTATCGTGTTAGTGAAGAATGATACGCGACGAGCATTGTCCTCATCTGGTAGAAGGTCAATGGAGTCGAGCCTAGTACAATTTTGATGAGACCTTGGTAGACCTTAGTAGATGCGCTTTTTGTGTTGTGGAGGGTGGTGCGGGATGAGCATTGTCCTTATCTGGTAGAAATTTGATGGAGTCGAGCCCAGTACAACTTCAATAAGACCTTGGTGGACCTTAGTGGATGCTCGACGTATACCACAAGCACTTGGCAACGACTGAGCAGAATGATCATAGGCGTGATCTGTATCATGGTCCACGGAACTCGGTACAAACTGCGCAGGCAGCGTCCGGTTTTTCAAAACATAAAATAGTAATACAACCTTACAATGCGCTGGAGTGGGCTTACCATGGCAAGTAGAGTTGTCATGCCCAAAGCATCAGAGTGCCAAGTCGAGCTTGTATGGGAAAGGGAAGTGGTCTCAACACTAAGGCCCTCGCGATTGTGACCAAGAGCGAAGCGAGAGTTACCTGAGAGGTGTCATAACATTTCTAGGCTATGTGGCCAATACATTGACATCGGGTGGCTACCGATGCCATGTCATTCCGAACTTAGTTACGCGATCACATCGTCCGGAGTGACTATGCTGCAAGTGGTGTCTCAGCACTAAGTTGTTCGTTACGAAATCTTCGTTACGAAGGTGAAACATCAAGGTGAGACGTTGGCATGACGCACTCGAGACCGGTAGAAGTATAATTTCTAGTGGACGAATTGACGCGAGTCGTCGCATTGTCACAACGTATCAACGTATCAAGCCTTGATTTTGTTCGTCCCTGCATGCTGCCGGTAGTGGATTATAAGAGGTAGTGGCTTGAGTTCAATGTGATGTGGTACATGTTTCGAAATGTTCTTCTTAGAGACGTATAGACTTTATAAGGTCGTGGCGGTTTGATAAAGGCTTAGCCTTAACCCTCGAAGTCAATCGCTGGGCCAGGCGGCAGGCTGCAACATTCTGCGTAATGTAAGAGCGTAAGTCAAGAAAAGGCCGCTAACGACATGTAAGCATGTTGTCGTGTCGTGGCATGAGAGCATTTACTCCATCAGTCTATTTTGTCGCAGATCCTCGACGCGTGGACGAAGACCCAGTTGCCTATTGCTGCTGTCGACGATGTTTGCTGCAGAGTCTAGAGATGTCGATCATACAGTTCATGTCAGTGACAAGGTTACAAGCACAAGAAGGGCTCGGCTTTATGCTTGCATGAAGTTTCAAGTCTTTGTGCCGCGCCGACCCAGGAGACTTTTGACTTTCCTGGAGATCGGGCCAGATCGTTGCGCCGTCCAATGAAAGTAATCCGGATACCAAGCTTTGCGCCATTTCCAGAGCCACGCTTCAGATCCGCACCGGTCATCACAGCAAACCAAATGAAGGAAATGCCAAACCTCAAGGTACAACGCCACTAACACAGGTTGAGACTTATGGTTATTGCCGCGCAGGAGAAGCGAACACAATCCTTCGCCAAGAAGCACTGTCAGCGTTATCATTTCAGGCGCGTTCCAGTCGAAGCTATGCCAGATCGCGGTTCGCTTTTACGGAAATGGTATTAGGTTACAGCCATTCTGTACTACCCGTATGACGGTGTCGACGGTAGATGTGGCCCTACAAGGGCCAAGAGGCTGTGATTCAGCTGGGTCTGGTCTTATGATCTGAGCTGCAGCCGTGTAAGGGTGTTTTGACCTCTTACAAGGTAATCAACATCTCACAACAATAGACACGGCGATGGCGAATCTGACAATAGCGTAAGCGCGCCAAATCCTTTTTCTTTCTCCAAGTCTTCGTCTGTTCATATGTCAGTCACAATCTGCTCACTCACCTGAGACAACATCCATACTCTACCGGACTTCTATCAGATTAGTGTTGTTAGCATATTCCTGCGAACAGCGACAACGTCGGTTTCCATTCGCGTAGCTCCCTACGGACTAATACTTGCATCATCTGGAGTTGTACCCGTCGTTCACTTCTCGAACAGAGTCGTGTTTGGTTTGCGTCAGTGGATAGATATAACGTCCTCGTCAATCACTCTTAGTCTGCTACTCAGTTGGATCCAGTCAATCACAAAGGTCTTGGTCATCTTTCAACGCTTCGCACTCCTACTCCGAAGACTTTAACGTGGAGCGTGCTTGAAATTGAATAAGATCCGGAACCGAAGTGTTTCGTAGTAGCTCTTCATGTTGACTGAGGCCACTTCAAACCTCGCTCTCTTCTACGGTCAACTTGCACAGGAATCTTTGATCTGTTGTTCATCACAGAACCAGTCTGGAATCTCTGCGCTCAAACGAAGTCTACCTACACAGATCGGTTCTTCTATCAAAAGGCAGCGTCGTGTTATGGCACCATCATTCTGCTTTACTGTCCAGGAGATGCGACCTCATTCCACGGTCACTGATGTGGTTGATGGTCAAGGAGTATGGCATCCACCACAAGCGAAAGGGCACAATGTGACAACAGGCACAACACAAGCCTTTCGTTGTAATGGAACAACAATAGAGCCTATGCCTCAGTCAACGGTACCTCTGAACACAAGCACAGCATTATATGGTACAACATCAGTCTACGTCTATCAAGATGCCTTCCATATCGTCAACTACGACGCAACACAGTACGCGGTAGGGTCTGGCATTGATGAGCCACCGTCATTCAGCCCAACATCAAATCCCAGACCCGACTCGCCCCATCAACATCTGCCAGCACCACAACCACGGCAGACACCAATACAAGCTGAACAACTACAAGCACAGCAACAACAGACTACATCACACAACCTGCCATCTTGGGCACGCCTTCGCTTTCAGCATCTTCCTGCTCGTCATGCCTTCCGATCCTTTGCGACACCTGAAGGTCCAGCAATTCGACTGCAAACACAAAGACCAGATCAAGCGTGGTGGGCACGACGTCTTCTGCCCGAGGCCTACTGGGCACCAAACAAAGCTTGGACGCATGTGCAGGATAAAGGTGGACTAGTTGGCGAATTGCCGTTGCTGATGGCGCTGGTTGCTTTCAGTGTGCCTGCTTTTTACCTGGAGACTGTGTTTACGGAATGCTTTGGTGATGGGTCGTGGGACTTTGGTTTTGTCAGAGATGTTCCACATGGTCGTAGGTATATTGCGTTTGTCGAGCTGAGTTACCAGTAGCTAACCAATCATCCATTAGGTGATGATGGTAGAGGTGTAATTATCACTGTATATGCTGGTGCCGAGCATGGCTACTCGGATCACCAAGCACTTGCAGAGTATGAATATGGGCAAGCAGGGAAGGGGACAGAGATATTTAGGTGAACAATTGAAACACAAGCGCATGGGATAGAGGGTGGATATAGGGAAAGAAGTTCCTCGTTTCATGGGAGCATCGACCTACAGAGTCGACATTTTCACGGCCGACTACCACGATCAGAAATGAGCCACGGCAGGACAGATCGAAGCCCACACAGCAGAGCAGGCGCAATTACATATCGCACGACGTTCGTGTCGACTTCGGGTAGTTTTTTTTTTCTTCTCCCTGAGTGGTTCGTCCACAAGGTATAAATAATTTTGTTCTTTCCTTAATAATGCCTTCCGATCCATTCGCTTTCCGACGTGATTAACGTGTAGCCACGCACCTAATGTGTTAGTGTCACCTCTATCGTCAATTCCTCAATAAACCAATAATGATCCAAGATGTACGCCTCCTCTGACGCCGCCCGAAGCACTGATTCTAATTCGGCCAGCTCTTATGGAGACGGAAAGTGCCTCAGTCTGGGCAACACAGAATCGCAGAACAGCGACCGACTGTACTCTACTAATCTCAGAATGAGGCTGTAAAGTAGTACGCTGTTCTGCACTGTCTAGAAAGGATGCCATGAAGAAGAAGAAGAAGAGATTCAGGAAGCAAAAAAATTAAGGTGATGAGCCAATGATTACTAATCTGGCAGGGTATGCGTTACTGTGAAATCTTGACTTCGTCATTTCTTAGCGCGGTTCGAGACGTTTGATGATGTTGTTGTGTTCGAGGACAAACAACTAAAGACATTATATTGTGCAAAGGATAATACTCAAAAGACGTTAACAGATTGAGTCTCCTTCCTGCTGCTATCAGACTTTGACAACAAAGTCACTTGTACTTACGCGCATACTATCCCATACTGCTCCCCGACGTTCAGACTCTCCTTCCCCTATACACTTCCGAGCGCGCAGCACTGCAATCACCTACGAACACAGAAGTCTGCTGGCACACTTAGAGTTGGCCTGTAGAGATCAGTCAGCACTATCGACATGGCATCAGCACTGTTCTTCCTAGACCTTAAGGGCAAGGTAGGCATATCCAGTCTCATCTATCTTGAGCAAGCACGTAGCTAGTGTGTTCACGATCCAAGTGACTAACTGCTGCGTGCTAGACCTTGCTTGCGCGTAACTATAGAGGAGACATACCTATGTCAGCAGTCGACAAGTTTCCAATACTCCTATCCGAAGCAGAAGAAGAAAGCTCAGCTGTACCACCATGCTTCTCAGACGAAGGCATCAATGTATGTTTCAAGGAGTCTCAATGATAGCAAGACATATTCGCTCAACATTACTACAACAGTACCTCTACATAAGACACAACAACCTCTACGTCCTCGCACTCACAAAACGAAACAGCAACGCTGCGGAAATATTACTCTTTCTACATAAGCTGGTTGAGGTGTTCACGGAGTATTTCAAAGAGCTGGAAGAAGAGAGTATACGGGACAACTTTGTCGTCATCTATGAGCTTCTCGATGAGATGATGGATTATGGATATCCACAAACGACAGAAAGCAAGATCCTACAAGAGTATGTGATTTTAGACGTTCCAATTCATCGAGTCCGCTGACACAAAGGCTTCCTTCTAGATATATAACACAAGAATCCCACAAACTCGAAGTCCAAGCTCGAGCACCAATAGCTGTGACAAACGCTGTATCCTGGCGTTCCGAAGGCATTCGGTACCGCAAGAACGAAGTCTTCCTCGATGTCGTCGAATCGCTCAATCTGCTCGTCAGCTCCACCGGCAACGTTCTGCGTTCTGAGATCCTCGGCGCTGTCAAGATGAAGTGCTATCTTTCTGGTATGCCCGAATTACGACTCGGTTTGAACGACAAAGCAATGTTTGAGACAACAGGACGTACAACAAAAGGAAAGTCTGTTGAGATGGAGGATGTCAAGTTTCATCAGTGTGTCAGATTATCGAGATTCGAGAACGATAGGACTATTAGCTTCATTCCGCCAGATGGAGAGTTTGAGCTCATGTCATATCGTCTGAATACACAAGTGAAGCCGTTGATCTGGGTGGAGTGTATGGTTGAATCGCATTCAGGTTCCAGGATCGAGTATATGCTCAAAGCCAAAGCACAGTTCAAGCGGAGGAGTACTGCGAACAATGTCGAAATCAGCATTCCAGTACCTGAAGACGCAGACTCGCCACGGTTCAGGACGAATGTGGGTACAGTACATTATGCGCCCGAACGAAGCGCAATCATCTGGAAGATCAAGCAATTTGGTGGCCAGAAAGAGTTCTTGATGAGGGCGGAGCTTGGCTTGCCGAGTGTAAGGGGTGATGATGAGAAAGGAGGAGGTATGATGGGAGGGTTTGGAGGTATGGGAGGTGGCATGAGTGGTGGTAAGGGAAAGAGACCGATCAACGTCAAGTTTGAGATTCCATACTTTACGACGAGTGGGATCCAGGTGAGGTATCTGAAGATCATCGAGCCCAAGGTATGTTTTGGTGAGGTTCTTGTGTCTCATGGAATAAGCTAACATCAGATATAGTTGCAATACCCATCGTTGCCATGGGTGAGGTATATCACACAATCTGGCGACATTGCTGTACGACTGCCGGATGTTGCTCAATCCTGAGAGTGTACACGTATTTGACTGCCAGCAACTATGGATGCAGACACACCCGATACGTACTCCCTAGTCCAGCGAACGAGCATAGGACTGCCAAGATGCGACATGTAGAGAGTTCATCGATACAGTGGTGAAGCTTGGTAACCCAGCTGCATTGGTATGAGATCATTACATGGCAGATGTAATCGACCTTCGCTGTCAGGCCAGGCACTTGTAGATAGCACGGAGTCGAATAAGACAATGAGCCACGAAGCTAGATTCCCAGATTTCCGATCTACCTAGGTCGTCAGTGATTCTCGATGTTGATAGAGTTGGCGCTAGAATAACGGAGCGAAACTCCGTCGCAATAGAAACAAATTTGAAACTTGGACTTGAACTCAGCATGAGCGTCTGAATAATGGACATGTCAACACTCCCGAAAACATCCCCCTTCCTGCATCCAGGCCCATCATCGTCAGCTTCCTCTCTTGCCGTATTACATCTCCGCCGCGACCAACTCCTACCTACCATCCTTCGCAACGCTGAAGATGGCACCGAAGATTATGCAGAAGGGCATGTTACCAACACTCGCTTCGGATCATTCCCACATAGCACACTCGTCGATCTTCCATGGGGAAGCCAAGTCCTTGCATCAAAGGTAGACACGGGCTCAAGAGGTGGTCGAAGCAAGAAGCGTAAGCTCGTCGAAGTCACACCTGAAGATGTAGAAGATTCAGAAAGAACAGCGCCGAAAGCGGCTGTAACTGCAGCCTCTGGCTTTGCGCACCTACTCCCACCCACCCCTGAGATATGGACTATATCGTTACCGCATCGCACGCAAGTCGTGTACACACCGGATTATAGCTATGTTCTGCAGAAACTGCGTGTTCGTCCTGGTTCGACGTTGATAGAGGCTGGTGCTGGCAGTGGATCGTTCACGCATGCGGCTGCAAGAGCAGTGTTTAATGGCTATCCGCATACTCTACCTGTGTCAAATGGTTCGACACCTAAAATACGACGGAAAAAGCAGTACGGGAGAGTATTCAGCTTCGAATATCATGAACCTCGTGCCAAGCAACTCCAAGAAGAGATCAAATCGCATGGTCTCTCCGCTGTTGTTCGCGTGACCCATCGCAATGTCTATGAAGATGGCTTTCTGGTTTCTGCCTCATCGAACATACAAGATCAACTCACGCCGGAAACAGATGGCGACGTCTCTATTCCACCTCAACTCGTTCCACCGAAAGCAACGGCAGTCTTTCTCGATCTGCCAGCACCGTGGCTTGCTCTGCCAAACTTGACGCGCAAAGCACCAAGTCCACTTGACCCTACAGAGCCAGTACATATCTGCTGTTTTCTGCCTTGTATAGAGCAGGTTACGCAATGCGTCAACTCGTTACGTGCACACGGCTGGCTGGAAGTCAACATGCAGGAACTGACGCATCGTCGCCTGGACGTCCGTCGTGAACGTATTGGTCTTGATTTGGAAGGGCTACGAGGCGTCAATTCTAGTCCAGCAACACTAGATGAGGCTGTGCGGCGGCTTGTGGAAATCGAAAAGCTCGCTCAATTACGAGCGGCGAACATGAAAGATGGAGATGATGACATGACTGGAGCACCGGACACACCAAGCGAACAGCTAGAAACGAAAGGTGTGCGACTGAGCAGGATAGCTGCTGAGGAAGTGGGCAGGAAAGCTTTCAAGGAAGGCAGGCTGGTCCATCGCACTGAACCGGAGATCAAAACGCATACGAGTTATTTGGTGTTTGCAGTGCTGCCTAGAGAATGGAGTGATGAGGAAGAGAAGGCTTGTAGAGAGGAATGGATACCGGACAAGACGGTCGTAAGAGATGAGAACGCTGGTAAAGGAGTTAGGGGCGGAAAGAAGGGTGATGGTAAAGCCGTCAGGACGGGCAAGGTCAGGAAGACTGAGGAGATAGTGGTCGATAACGTGCAGGACAAGATGGAGGCTTAGTACTAGGTGAGCGAAACTACTGCTAGGCTAAAGTACATGTAATCAACATACGACGAACCGCTAACGATCGACGGCATGCTTGATCGTGCTTGTATCTATGCCAAGTCGAATGCACCTTCCTGTCCAGGCCTAGCTTAATCGGCATGCAGGAGATGTATGAAAAAGGCAAGAGCACTTGCCTCGCTTGTCCCGTGTATTGATAGCACGACAGTTTACAGGCTGGATCTTCTTCATCTTCCCATGACTCTTTATCACCTTTCTTGTTCATAGCCTCATTAGCGCAGGTTCTTACCTGTAGCTCATTGGAAGACAGCAGGACAAAGCCCATCAACTGCTCGACAACACAACCATGTTTCTCTACCTGTGGAAATGGCTTTCGTCGTGAGTCAATCGTTAGCACATGATGTGATATCAACGCTCACTAGATCAAGAGCTCTAGTAGCGTGCATTAGTGTTGAACCACAGAATTACAAGCCTCAATAGTTTCCCCTCCCAGAGCAGGACTTATATCAGATGCTCGTGAAACCTGTTTATCGTGCATTTTGGCACTGCGAAAATGAAACCCCAAATTGTTACTATTATCGCCACTTTCCTGGGCGCTGCTCTTGCTGCTCCTACTCAGCATGCTTCCCATGTCCTCCACGAGCGTCGTGATCTCGAGCATCCTGCTGCTAAAATCTGGAAAAAGAGAGCCTCTGTTCCAGTCGGCAGAGAGTTGCCTGTCAGGATCGGTCTTCAGCAGACTAACCTTGACGCCGCACATGACCTCCTTATCGAGATGTGCGACATTACTGCATATTGTTAGAATGTGCTTGTAACACGTAAGCTAACATGGCTGTTAGTTCTGACCCAAGCTCGCCTCGCTTTGGCCAGCACCTCTCTGCCGAAGAGGTGATTGAGCTCACCGCTCCTAAGACGAGTACTGTCGATGCAATCCTTGCCTGGCTCGAAGATGCCGGTATCAAAGGTGTTAGTCACAGTGTCAACAAGCAGTGGATTCAGTTCGATACTGCTGTCGAGAACTTGGAGAATCTCCTGGAGACTAACTACCACGAGTTCGTCCACGAGCCTTCTGGTGATGTCCATGTCGCCTGCGATGAGTATGTTGTGCCTGCCTGCGACGACCTTCCCACATAGAGCATAGCTGATCTAATACAGATATCATGTTCCCTCCCACATCCAGGAGCACATCGACTATATTACACCAGGTATTAAGCTCATCAAACCTACAAGACACCGCCTGTCCAGCAGCATGTCTAGTAACGAGATCGAGAAGAGAACCGACTTCTATCTACCTCCTATTGTTGACCCATCAGCTGATACGTCCAACTTGACCAGCGGAGATCGTGCCATGTTAGTCGACATCTTTGTGCTCTTTCATAATGTCCTATGTGCTCATCATAATTATCTAGTACCACTTGCGATTTTCACATCACTCCTGGATGCGTGAAGCGTACGTTGCTCAAGATTCCTCAGCGCAATTTATCATGCTAACAATACGTGGCAGGCCTCTACAACATTACTGTTTCTACCACAGCAGTCGCTGGCAATGAGCTCGGTATCTTCGAAGATCTCAACGACATACTTGATCAAAAGGATCTCAATCAGTTCTTTAACCTGTTCTACTCGTGAGTCTATGAGAGGCAGCTCTGAGTATGTCACTGAAACCTTCCCAGAACCATCCCCAAGGGGACTACACCTATCCTACAGCTCATCGACGGCGCTCCAGGGCTGACTACTCAAGCCAATGGTGGCCCAGAAAGTACACTCGACTTCGAAATCTCTTATCCAATTGTCTATCCTCAACAGATTAAGCTATTTCAGACGGACGATAAGCCTACAGAGGCTAATTATACATACGGTAAGTGCTTCCTATCTGCTCTCTTTGTTGTAGGGATAGATGAATGCTAACACTACGCAGACGGCTTTTTGAACAACTTCTTCGGTAAGTGCTTCCTACCTGCTCTCTTTTTGAAAGGGATAGACTCAACGCTAATTTTACGCAGACGCCATCGACGGGAGCTATTGTACTTACTCAGCATTTGGCGAGACTGGCAACAGTCCCATCGATCCCCCTTATCCTGATCCACAGAAAGGTGATTATACATATATTATCGAACAAGAATGAATTCTTATATACTATCACAGGCGGCTACAAGGGTGCTCTCCAATGTGGTGTCTACGAGCCTACGAACGTAATCTCAATCTCGTACGGCGGCGATGAGGCCTATATGCCTGTCAACTACCAGCGCAGGCAATGCAACGAGATTATGAAGCTTGGACTGCAGGGCGTGAGCGTAATTGTCGCTTCTGGTGATAGCGGCGTCGCTGGTGATGGTGGCTGTCTGGGACCTAAGGGCAAGATTTTCTCGCCAGATTTCCCGTAAGTTCTTACTTGAATCAGGCACAGTATTATGCCACTAACACCAGCTAGGGCTAATTGGTAAGTGGTCCCTTCGAAGCCTTACAAACTGTGGAGACTTGTTGTCGAGCACAACCATCCGCATCCACCAAAACGCTTTAATGTGTTGACTAATGCAAGCTCTAGTCCATACGTGACTGCAGTCGGCGCCACATTCCTCCCATACCCTCACAACGCTTTCATTGACGCCGAAGTTGCAGTCAATAGGTTTCCATCTGGCGGAGTATGTCTTTCGCTGAGCAGCTCCCAACATCAACTTTCTGAACATCACTGACCTGCCTATAGGGCTTCTCAAATATCTACCCTTCACCCAGTTGGCAGGTCGACGCCGTCCAGGGATATCTTGCCGCTTATCCCCCTAACTTCCCTGCTTACCAAACACTTTACAATGCCACCACCTACAACAACTCTGGATTCGGTGCGAACGGCGGCCTCTACAACAGCATTGGACGAGCTTATCCCGATGTCGCGGCTGTTGGTGATGGCATCGTCATTGTCAATGAGGGTGCGGTCGTGATCATCGGCGGAACTTCTGCTTCGGTAAGTTAAGAGGAATACAATCTAAACCTCTAATTTGAGACTATCTGTTCTTTATTGGTGGCTAACTTCATCATTAGGCTCCAGTATTTGCGTCGATCTTGACTAGGATCAATGAAGAGAGATTGCTGGCTGGCAAGTCGACCGTCGGCTTTGTCAATCCTACTCTAGTAAGCTCATCGAGACGTCCCATATCATCTTTTTATACTAAACTGTAATGTAGTATGCCAACCCTGATCTGTTGCACGACATCACCAAGGTAGTATGCGAACCCTGATTACCGGTACCACATCGCTAAGATCATTTAGGGCAACAACAATGCTTGTAAAGGGAATGGCTTTAAGTGCGGAACCGGCTGGGGTAAGTTCCAGACCTCTCTGTTTCGTGCTGAATACTAAGCTAATTCCCTGTTTCTTTTTGCAGATCCAGGTATAATATTTCGGAGCCCACAGACGAGAACGCAGTGCTAACAAACATTCTAGTGACCGGACTTGGCACACCCAAATATGGAGCGATGTTGGATTTCTTTATGAGTCTCCCTTAGGAGCTTGAAAGACACAGGTATTTGGTCGGAGGATGAAGGTAATCTGTTTTCGGCTTGGAGATGACACGTAATCTGTGACAGGTGATTGAGAGGTGGAATAAGTGAGGTAATCGACGTGTCTTGCGTCTATGATATTTAGGGACAATGAATATATTCTTACATTTCTGATTCAATGGTGCGTGATGCTGATAAAGCAGACTGTTCAGCTGAAACGACTTGTGATTTCTTGATAAGCAAGATGATAGGGCATGTCGTCGATAGAACGAAGAGTGTTAGATTATAAGCTTAGAGACTTGCATCATGTCAATCTGTCTTCCGTTTTCGATTATAATGAACGAAGGGAAGCCTTGCAGAATGTATGAAGTTGACCCCCTACTGCCAAGACCTACGATCAGAATACCATCGGCTCCCCTCCCTCGCACTTCTATCTCATTTTGTGTGTGTGTGTGTGTGTGTGTGTGTGTGTGTGTGTGTGTGTGTGTTTCATGTATTTATTGATGTCCATGTTTCTCGATGGTCTTCGACTTTCTGTTCGGGAGCTTCTCCGTATGATGCCTTTGAACTTTGCCCAAAGGCATATTTACTTATTTACTACTTCCACTGCATCATCTTTTAGCATTCGCCTTCTATATTAGAGTATTCGTCAAATAAAGCCGTGCATATACTAGAATGGGTTCCTTGTTCGGCGGAGACGTCATTGTAAAGTTGGGCTTGTTAGGGACAGCCTTCCTCGCTGGTGAGTGTTTGTGTGCTATGTCTTTTTGCTCTCACAAGAAAAAACACGATTTATCGGTGATTGTTTGGAGGTGTGATATGTCAAATGTACATTGGGCATGACAATTACAGCTTGTCTGGAAAACCTGCATACATGAAGAACGGTGCTGTTTCTTGTGAGGCAGGATTAGCCACATCGACCAGAGCATTATTAGCTACGCTCGGTCTAAGATCTCCCTCCTTAACTGGCTAGTGGCCAATTCTTGCTACCGATATCGTCACGGCTTCACCACTTCAAAGAGATCCCTCCAACGTTTCTATCATTACTGCTTGAGACTTTCCAGCACTAACAGCATCTCCTTCTTTCCGTAGGTCGCATAACAACCTTCAGCACCGTCCTGGTCCCCATCCTCCTTCTCCCTAACCCCTCCTCCTCCTCCTCAGCATCAGCATCAGCATCAGCATCAGCATCAGCATCAGCATCAACATCCCACCTCCTAACACAATGGCACACCGCCTACACCTTCTCGCAACGCGCCGGTCCCCCAACTCTCCTCGGCGCAGTCGCTCTCTTTAGCTATCTAGGTTTCTACCGCGCCGCAACGCTATCTAACGTGCATGTTTTGAGCTTAGCGATGGTGATAGGGATGGTGCCGTTTACACTGGCATTCATGGCCGGTCTTGAGAAGGAATTGGTGCAGAAAGCAGAGAGGGTTGGCGATGTCAAGAGAAGTGTGAGTGATGCTGCTGGTGGAGAGAAGGAGGAGAAGAGGGTGAGAGCCTTAATAGAGAAGTGGGGGGGTTTGAATTTGGTGAGGGCTTGTTTGATGGGTGGTGCGGGTGTGGTTGGGTTGTTGGCTTTGTGATGGTTTAGTTTTGGAGGGATTGTGAGTTTATCTTGGGAACAAGGCGAGCCGTCCCCGACGGGAAAGAATGGTCAGGTATTGTACGACCGTACCACTGAGAGACGCCGTTGAACAGAGGGCACGGGAACAGCAGCATACGGTCTAGCCAGACCCTCATCTGCACCCATTCTCCCAAAGACCACGAACTGTGTCTTTGGTGTTCACCAGGTATATATCTGAAGCCCATTACCTACCACGCCCTGTACTCTCGACCCTCGAATTGCACAATACAGGCCTCCTGTCATTCATCCATCATAACTTGATTTAGGCGGATCCTAGTAAACTACGCAGCCCCCGTTGTTTCTTTGTTCTCCTTTGCTTCAATTGAGCTTAATCACATGTATAAAGTCACAAGCTGACGTCCTTTGGATATTATACATAGCCTGCATCGAATGGGTATCAATATCGTACACGAAGATTCGACAATCCCTATATGCATCTTACAAGTCTCACAATACGTCACATCATCACACCAAACTATCCTTCCAACAGAACCTGCCACAATCCCTCACCATCCACAAAATCATGTCCAATAACATTCACCAACCACAAATCTCCTCTCAAGTCATCCAGTAATTTCGCACTCTCACTTCCCTTCGCAAACACACTTCCCCACTCTCTCCAAATCACAAATGCCTCTTCCTGCCACTCCCTAAAGCTGACTGCCTCAATGATCGTTGGCGTGATAATCTCCTTCCCTTTGAAAGCGCCCCACGTCACCGGATTCAGACTCTCTTCATCACTTGCTTGAAACTCGCCTGCTGCATTGCCGGCGAAATATGTGAATTCATTGCCTCGTTTCTCAAGCTTCTCACGCAGTGTGTTCCAGTCCGAAGCAGGCAGGAAAAGCTCGACGAAGGGTTTCTGGTAGACGAATCCGCCTCTCTTGGGTCCCCAGCCGAAAACGGGATGGCCGCTGGAGACACCGTTGACGGCAGGTTGCGACGCCATTGTCCACCAACCTTTGTCATTCAAAGACATGAGCTGGGATTTGATGATTTCGGTTTCTGGGGACGGAGCGTCTTCGGACCAGGGATTTGCTGACAGTGTGCCCTGCAGGTAGCGGCGGAAGATGGAGGTTATGTCAGAGTGAGTTGTAGGAGTGGACCAGAGGGAGAGTGCAAGGGATGGAGACAGGTTCGGGTGGAGGGCATAGTTGTTGGCGGAGTTGTAAGCTAGATGGTTGTTAGTATATGTTGGATGTGGTACCATATTCTCGGTACTAGTGGCAAGTAAAAATGAAATGGTGCTTACCAGGACTTCTAGCGTCACCCCATCTCCCGTTTGGATAGTCGTCTCATGTGGCTGCTCGGCCTAGACTTCCTTCTCCTTCTGCGATTGCCAATGGATCTTCGTCTGCCTCTGTTCTTGGCTTTCCAGCTTCTTCTTCGAAGACGTAGTCGTCTGTTTTTTGATCTTGTGGTATCGAGCCAGAGGCAATCACGCGGTTCTTTGTAGATGATCTTCGTCTTCTGCTCGCCGTCGATGTTTGATTATTCGAGGAGACATCTTCTGGTGGTGGTTGTATATTAATCGTGAAAGTATTTCCTACTGCTTCTCCACTCGACTTCACATACTCATCCTCTAGTGATGGTGCTGGCAGGAGCTCTGTACCCTCCAAAATCTGTGCAACAGCCTTCTCCAGATTAAGCGTATAGAAATGGAATCCTTGCGCAAACCTTCGCTTCGGTCTGTTTTGCTTGATCGTGTTAACAATGTCAGTCACAACAGCCACACCTGCATCCTTGACACCCTCATCATCTCCTTTTAACGATTGAAACTTCTTCTGGAAATCCGTAGGTATCGTTACTCTCGCCAGCTTTATGGTCCTACTAAAACTCTGCCACCCTTGCGCCGGCATCAAGCCAGGTATTATCGGTATCTTTTCAAACAATCCATCGTCCTGACTTCGTAATAATTTCTCAAATGCCAGATATTTGTTGACATCGTAAAACAGCTGTGTCAGTAGAAAGTCTGCGCCTGCTTTGACCTTTTCCACCAAGTGCGGCAGGTCATGCTGTGGATCCTGGAAGAAACCGCCGGGATGCGCTGGACTTGGAGTAGGATGTCCTTCAGGATATGCCGCTGCTCCTATGCAAAAGTAATCTCCGTGTTGCTCCCGGATATACCGTATCAAGTCTACTGCATGCGCAAATCGTCTGTTCTCACCATGCTGCACTTCATCCGGAGCATCGTCCAATGCGTATTCACTCTCTCTTGGTTCGTCGCCTCGTAATGCCAGTATATTCCGCACATTCAGCTTTTTGCATGATTTGAGCACTTCATCCACCGCGCCTGCTTTCATGTTGGTGCATGTGAGATGTAGACATGTTGTAAGGTTGAGTTGGTTTTGGCAGACATCGGCGAGCTCGAGGGATCGTGAGGCTGTTGAGCCGCCTGCGGAAAAGGTGACGCAGATGAAAAGAGGCTGGAGCGCGCGGAGGCGATGGAGTCGTGGGAGGAGGTTGTCGAAGCCCTGGCTTTGTTAGCATGAGCGTGGTGGGAGTGGCACGGAATGGAGTATACAGCTGATGTCTTAGGAGGGAAGAACTCGAGGGAGAAGAAGAGGGCTTCTGCAGGGAGGGCGGAGATGCGATCTATGATCTTGGACATGTCTGATGCTTTGGTCGGTAACTTGATTACACAGCTGTTACTCGGCAAGGCAGTGGTCGTGTGTCAAATGTGTTTCAGAGTCACGCTGCATATTTGTTGCGTGATCGGAGGAGGTCCCACATCGAAAACAATGCGGGGCGTACGCGGCTATGTGCCTGCAGCCCGTGCCGATGTGTCATGTGTGCTTCAAATTGATGACTATGTTCATGAACATATGTGTATAGTACGGAACAGTACTGTCCTGGCCCGGCCTGATACTCCAGCCATTCGTGATCTAAATCTGCTCCAAGCTTCAATCATCCCGACTCTGCTTCATACTTCCTCCTTCTCAATCAAATATACTTGTAAGGGTTCATAATACCATTCTGCAACGTTGGTTAGTTCAGCGGATAAAGCTCGACGATCAAATTCGAAACATACCGGGTCATACATCTTCTTGATGCCTTTCATCAATCCAACCATCGTACTACTCCTGCTGTACTCGATATAATCCTTCTTTGCTATCCCCAAACCGTGCTCGGCACTGATACTACCCTTCAATTCTTGAACTTGCTCATACACCCACGGCTCCAGAATCTTCTCCACCTTCTTGTCAAATCGTCGTACAGGCACGTTCAGGTGCAAGTTGCTGTCACCCATGTGACCATATCCAACAACATCAACGACGGGATACTCATCTGTGTCACCCATCACGCCAGCTTCCTGCATTTTTGCGCGAGTCTTTTCAACTAAATCGTAGAGTTGTGGCAAAGGGAGTGATAAGTCGTATTTGTAGACACCGCCCCAGTGGTTCAGAGCTTCGGCGATACCTTCTCGACATGCCCAAAGTTCATTCTGTTGTGTTTGATTCTCAGCTACTGTGCCGTCTGCTACGATCTCTTCGGACATGACATGCTCGAGGAATGCTTCCAATTTCTGTGTGTAAAGTGTCAGTTGATCGGATTTCTTCGACATTGCGGAGGTCTAAATATGCAGATCATACCTCTTGATCGTGCTCGGCATTACTTCCACTCGTCTCAATGAGCACATAGAATGGATATTTTCCTTCCAGTGGTAGTTTTCTATCCTTTGCAATCTTCATCAACCTTTGACTCGTCGCATCCATAAACTCGAATGCAGAGATAATTTCCCCCAACTTCTTCTTAGCCTCAATGAAGGCTTGCTGACACTTTTCAAAGCTTTCTACACCAAAAGCCGCCACGCTGACAGCCTGAGACCGCTGAGGACATAACACAGAAATCGCCGTAATAATGCCAATAGTACCCTCACCACCAATGAACAACTGCTTGATGTCATATCCAGTATTGTTCTTGCGTAACGTCGATAGGTCGTCCACAATCGTGCCGTCAGGTAAGACAGCTTCCAGTCCCAGGATGTTTCCATGCATACTTCCATATCTCAACAACCTTAATCCACCAGCATTCGTGGCCACGACTCCACCAACATGACAACTTCCCTTCGCGCCCAAGTCCAGTGGGAAGATATGTTTCCTGTCTGCCAGATAGTTGTCTGCGACTTCCAAGATGACACCGGAGTCCGCGACCAAGATGCCGCTAACTTCATCAAACGACCTGATTTCATTCATCCTGGCCAGACTTATGACAATCTCATCAAACACTGGTACACTTCCTCCAACCAGGCCAGTGTTTCCACCTTGTGGCACAACAGCTAGCTTGTTGTCATTGCAGTATTTCAGAATTTGGCTGACTTGTTCGGTTGTCTTTGGTCGGAGGACGAGCTTGGATTGGCCGCGGTATTTGCGCATCCAGTCTGCATTGTAAGGGTCGAGGTCGGAGGACTGATCTTGAGAGAGACCGTCGATGATTGCTGAAGGACTGTCATCGAGTATAGCAGGAGTAGTACGATGGTTGGATTGATGAAAGGCATCAAGAAGA
>Ga0115846_100073_pt1 | contig 42362 bp, 43 predicted proteins | sample InSIn5gowninarea_2_FD_83860 | JGI IMG/M metagenome (GOLD analysis project Ga0115846, IMG submission 83860) | reverse complement strand
ACACCGAATTGACCGATCATGGATATGTCTGCACCTGCGCTCAGAGCCTCCATGAACTGTTTCGTTCCGGACCGGGCGATCGTGCCAAGGTTGTTGACGAGGTCCTGATGAGATGTCAGCTATCGTGTTCCTCTGTTACTTCTCTGCATACAACTCACAGCCTTGGTCATGCCAATACCGGTATCGCGCAGAGTAAGCGTCTTAGCCTCCTTGTCGGGAATGATGTCAATGCGCAAGTCCTTGCCAGAGTCGAGCTTGCTTGGGTCTGAAAGCGCTTCATAGCGAATCTTGTCAAGAGCATCGGAGGAGTTCGAAATGAGTTCTCGCAGGTGCAGACATATCCATGATCGGTCAATTCGGTGTTGGTTTCTATTCCGCATACCTAGTGGCCGACAGGGTCACTGTCATTTCCAAGCACAACGATGATGAACAGTACATTTGGGAGTCCAGCGCTGGTGGCACATTCACCTTGAAGCAAGATACCGAGGGTGAGCAGTTGGGCCGCGGCACGAAGATCATCCTGTACATGAAGGACGAGCAGACCGACTACTTGAACGAGAGCAAGATCAAGGAGGTCGTCAAGAAGCACTCCGAGTTCATTTCTTACCCGATCTATCTCCATGTGCTCAAGGAGTCAGAAAAGGAGGTTCCGGATGAAGATGCTGAGGAGACCGAGGAGGACGACGAGAAGAAGGCCAAGATCGAGGAGGTGGATGACGAAGAGGAGGAGAAGAAGAAGTCGAAGACAAAGAAGGTCAAGGAGAGCAAGGTCGAGGAGGAAGAACTCAACAAGACCAAGCCCATCTGGACGAGGAACCCGGCCGACATCACCTCGGAAGAGTATGGGGCCTTCTACAAGTCGCTGTCCAACGACTGGGAAGACCACCTCGCCGTCAAGCACTTTTCCGTTGAGGGTCAGCTCGAGTTCCGCGCCATCCTCTTCGTTCCCAAGCGCGCTCCGTTCGACCTCTTCGAGACCAAGAAGACCAAGAACAACATCAAGTTGTACGTGCGCCGCGTTTTCATCACCGATGATGCCACCGACCTCATCCCGGAGTGGCTCAGCTTCGTCAAGGGTGTGGTCGACTCTGAGGACCTTCCTCTCAACTTGTCGCGTGAGACTCTTCAGCAGAACAAGATCATGAAGGTCATCAAGAAGAACATTGTCAAGAAGACGCTCGAACTCTTCAACGAGATTTCCGAGGACAAGGAGCAATTTGACAAGTTCTACTCTGCCTTTAGCAAGAACATCAAGCTGGGTATCCACGAGGACACCCAGAACCGCCCCGCCCTTGCCAAGCTTCTGCGATTCAACTCCACCAAGTCTGGCGAGGACACCACCTCCCTTACCGACTACATCACTCGCATGCCTGAGCACCAGAAGCAAATGTATTACATCACTGGCGAATCACTCAAGGCTGTGCAGAAGTCACCATTCCTCGACGCACTCAAGCAGAAGGACTTCGAAGTTCTGTTCCTTGTTGACCCGATTGACGAGTATGCCTTCACACAGCTCAAGGAATTCGATGGCAAGAAGCTCGTCGACATTACCAAGGACTTCGAGCTCGAGGAGAGCGATGACGAGAAGAAGCAGCGGGAGACTGAGGAGAAGGAGTTTGAAGGCCTCGCCAAGAGCCTGAAGAACGTGCTTGGCGACAAGGTTGAGAAGGTTATTGTCAGCCACAAGTTGGTCGGCTCTCCTTGCGCCATCCGCACTGGCCAGTTCGGTTGGTCTGCCAACATGGAGCGTATCATGAAGGCTCAGGCTCTTCGCGACACTTCGATGAGCTCGTACATGTCATCCAAGAAGACCTTCGAGATCTCACCAAAGTCAGCAATCATCAAGGAGCTCAAGAAGAAGGTCGAGTCTGACGGCGAGAACGATCGCACCGTCAAGTCCATCACTCAGTTGCTCTTCGAGACATCTCTCCTGGTATCTGGCTTCACCATTGAGGAGCCTGCTGCCTTTGCCGAGCGTATCCACAAGCTCGTGTCTCTCGGCCTGAACGTCGACGAGGACACCGAGACTGCTGAGGAGACGAAGGTTGAGGAGGCTGCAGCTGCGGAGGGCACCACCGAGAGTGCTATGGAGGAGGTTGACTAGATGTTTCTATCTTCCTCGACCTTAGTTCGTGACGCATTCTCTCACAATTTCATGAGCACGGCGCCTTGGTTCTAGATGGTGGGGGCTGGGCTCGGATGTGTTTGGGAACGCACGGCTCACAACAGTCGTGTTTGTACATTACATTAGCGGATTCGAGATGTTGTTTTTAGCGACCATAGCAAGTGGAATGAGATAAAGCCTTCTGGCTACGTTAATGCTCTATCTAGATCGTCTTGTGATAGCACATTGTGCGCTTTGTGCTTTCTGTAACCACTGATGTACTTGGAATTGGAACGTACTCGAAGGGTGCATTCATGCAGGGTTCTGCTCTATTGGTTCTGCTCTATTTCTCTTCCTCTTGTACGCTGCCTGACATGCCTTTCTTTTGTCGGCGCGGAACCGCAAACACCAACTTGCTACGGTCTGATGGTCCTGCTGCACCAGACTCCTTCCCAGCCTTCTGCGACTATACTGCGCGATGCTCTCGATCTAGTCGCAGGCATTGGTTGAAATGCCATGCTTGTTCTTGCTCCATGAAGCCCTTCCCATCCCTGCCCTTGCCTACACCCGACACCGTGCTGCAACATAGTGCTAGTGAACTGTTTCGTTTCCTTGACGAAAGCTCCCCTTGCCCTTCTCACGCCTTCTTCTTCAACTTGACCGCCTTCTTCCTATTACTCCGAATCATGACGATACCGAGGAAGCTGCCCACGACCGCGCAGCCGAGGAGGATCAGAATGACGGGTATGCGTATCGCCCAGACGCGTGGAGGAAAAAGGGATTGTAGGGGGTGGTCGTGATCAACGAAGGGCTGTTGCAGGAATGCGGTGTTAGCTGCGGTATCTTTGATTGGAGGCCGGCGTCGGGCCTGCGTGACATTCGAAACCGTGGGTGAGCAGGAAGGGCGTACCATAAGCAGAGTCCATACTGTGTAGTAGAAGAAGACGCTTGTTGCGACGATGAGCATTGCGAGTCCGACTAAGCGGTCCAACTAGATTCGACGGGTCAGTTGAGGCAACGAGCGACGGGAATGCAACGCATACCATTGTGGTGAGATACCTGGATCACTGCTTCGATTTCAGTGACAGAAAGAAGATGGTCAGACTTGCTTCTATCGACGTGTTAATTACTTCGTACTGAAGTTGCTTAGCTCGACACCTTTGCACGTGACAGCAGTTTCCAAGGCTAGAACTCCACTTCAGAAATTTGGTCCAGAGAGGGCAAGAACCAACTTCAATCGTGACTGTTTACTTGCGACTTACCTCCTTTCACTTGATTCGAAGTGTTGAGGTATTCGAGGGGACTGGACCGTTGCGCACTGCCCTGCTTGGCACGTTATCCGTTAGTTCCGCCGTCGAACGAGGATCTTCTACAGTCATGGCCCAGCTGCAGTCTGCCGTGAGGCTGCCAACACCAGACCCAGACGCGCCGCCGTACGAGGAGCTGGCTACGAAGGAGACAACTCCCGAAGAAGCGCACACTGGTCTGCCTTCGAAGCGCAAGAGATCATCCTCATCCCGCTCTCCTTCACCACGTCGTCGACCCGCACCCAACGACAACTCCCACCATCCACTGTCGCCTCGGCGGCCAGCACCTGTCCTGCCTGATGTCGACCGACGACGCGCCGCCGAGCGCGAGCGCCAGCTGGAAGAGCGTCTGCGACAAAAGCCTGTCGAGGAGACCGACCATACTCTGACCGCAGAAGAAAAGCAGGAGAGGGCCAAGCAGGAGTATCAGAGGCTTCTCAATATGAGGTCTGGTGGGACGTATATTCCGCCGGCCAGATTACGGGCTTTACAGGCACAGGTTACGGATAAGATGAGCAAGGAGTATCAGCGGATGGCTTGGGAGGCTTTGAAGAAGTCGATCAATGGGCTGATAAACAAGGTCAACGTGTCCAACATCAAGAATCTTGTGGTGGAGATCTTCAACGAGAATCTGGTCCGTGGACGAGGTCTCTTCTGCAGAAGCATCATGAAGGCGCAGGCAGCTAGCTTGCCGTTCACGCCAATCTATGCTGCTCTTGTTGCCATTGTTAACACGAAGCTGCCACAAGTCGGGGAGCTACTGATGAATCGCCTCGTAGTTCAGTTTCGAAAAGCTTACAAGCGGAATGATAAGCCGGTCCTTCTCTCTTCTTCGACTTTCCTGGCGCATCTCTGTAACCAGCAGGTTGTTCACGAGCTCTTGGCCGCACAGATGCTGCAATTGTTGCTAAGCAAGCCCACCGATGACAGTGTTGAAATCGCTGTCGGTCTGACGCGGGAGGTTGGGCAGCACATGGAGGAGATGAGTGGACCTATTGCGCTCTTGGTCTTCGATCAGTTTCGGAACATCTTGCACGAGGCCGACATCGAGAAGCGGACGCAATATATGATTGAAGTCCTCTTCCAAGTTCGCAAAGATCGTTACAAGGATAACCCTGCTGTGAAGGAAGAGCTTGATTTGGTCGAGGAAGAAGATCAGATTACGCACAGACCACCAGGCCTCGATGAGAATGTCGATGTTGAGGACGGACTAAATATATTCAAGTTCGATTCGGAGTACGAGGAACATGAAGAAGCCTATAAAAAGCTCAAGGCTGAGATCCTTGGCGAAGCCGACGGCAGCGACGAGGAAGGCGACTACGAGTCGGATGAGAGTTCGGAAGACGAAGAAGCCAAGAAGGATACGCAAATGGAGATACAGGACCAGTCCAACACTGACTTGACCAATCTCCGCCGGACCATCTATCTTACCATAAATTCCAGCGCCGACTTTGAAGAGTGTTGTCATAAGCTGATGAAGATCAATCTCCCTGTCGGAAAGGAGTCTGAGCTACCTTCTATGGTCATCGAAACTTGCTCTCAAAGACCGACGTACGAGAAGTTCTACGGCCTAGTAGGAGAACGTTTCGCCCGCATAAATCGATTGTGGACCGATCAGTTTGAACAGCAGTTCGTCAAGTACTACGAAACCATCCATCGGTACGAGAGCTCGCGACTGCGAAATATTGCGCGCTTTTTCGGTCATATCCTTAGCACGGATGCAATCGGGTGGCACGTTCTGTCTGCCGTCCATCTCAACGAAGACGAGACGACGTCGAGCAGCCGAATCTTCATCAAGATCCTGTTTCAAGACATCTCGGAAGCTATGGGCATGAAGAAGCTGCAGGAGCGACTCAAGGACCAAAATCTTCGACCAAGCTTTGAAGGTCTGTTTCCCACCGAGAATCCGCGCTACACAAGGTTCTCCATCAACTACTTCACGAGTATTGGCATGGGCGCCATCACCGAGGACATGCGGGAGTATCTCAAGAACATGCCGAAGCCTGTCGTACCTGCTCTACCAGCTGCGCCAGCAAAAACGGAGACGGACTCTGAGAGCGTCAGCTCTTACTCCAGCTACTCGTCGTATACTGGGTCTTCACGCTCTCGTTCTTACTCACGATCGCGCTCTCCTCCACGCAAGCGAACGAACGGGCCGACTCGTGGACGCAGCTACACGAGATCTTTGTCACGGACTCCGCCACGACGAAGTGCTCCAGCTGCCACTACCCGATCGACTGGCCAGCCCAACCGGTATGTCTCGCGTCGACTGCCCCACCATAGTGTCGCTCTAGCTAACATGAAACAATAGGCGTGCTTCTCGCAGTATCTCGCGCTCTTCGACATACTCCTCGCGATCCAGATCTCGTTCTCGCTCCCCACCACGCCGCGGCAACGCCCTCCCTCGGGGGCGAAGTATCTCTCGCTCACCTTCACGTTCGTCCTCACGTTCGCCTTCTCGCGCACCTCCGCCGCGTCGCCGCGACAGCATACGTGCCACCAAGGTCTTGTCTGCAGCTCGGTCACCACCACGTCCTCGTGCTCCGTCCCGCAGTCGGAGTATGTCACGATCTCCGCCTCCTCGCCGCGCTCCTCCTCGCAATCGAAGCATTTCCGCGTCGCCTCCACCACGCCGGTCAGCACCTCGCAGGAGAAGTCCATTCAGGTCTCCAGGACATCGACGTGTAGCGGCGAGGGGCCGAAGCATTTCCCGTTCTCCAGTACCGCCTCGCCAGGGTCAGCGCAACGGCCGCCGACGACGAAATACTTCTTCACCTTCTGCGTCGCCATCACCTTCTCGTTCCCCACCGCCACGCCGCAGAGCTCCGCCGCCGCCTGCTCGAAATCGCAGTATGGAGAGAGTCAAGGAGCGCTCGTTGAGTCCTTACAGTAGGAGAGTGGCAATGTCAAGGGCCAATCGTTGATTGGTGATCTCGAGCGCAAGATGCTATATGTTATACGTTGTGTAGTCGTCGAAGCTCACACAAAGGTGCTAATGAGAGAGATGTAGGTACTGGGGCGAGGCTTGTGCCTGAGCTAAGGTATGAACTAGCTCCGATTGGTCGTGAAGAAGGCGGTGCCGGAAACACGCGCGTTTCATCCGAGGTTGCGAGCCGCGTTGCAGTTCGTCCTTGGAATCATGGTTTCGTTGCAAAAGTACGCAGCGCTTCGGATCGTCCTTGAGGTCAGGCTCTTAAATGAGGGAGCAGTAGCTATCTGATTGAATACTGAGTCCGGCCATATTGACGACTGCGAACGAGACTGGCTCTTCGTCAGCGTTTCGATGACCAGACTCATTTCCAAAGACTCGAACCATCATTTGTTGATGGTAGCAGAGATACCAAGACTTGTGTTATGCTCATTTCTATGCTCCGTAATCGTTCGACTCTCCCGTTATGTGATCAAGTGCCCTGTCGATGCTGATTATGACTCGCATAACGTGCTCACCTGAACTCTCCGCCTGAAAGTACCCTTCCTATACCTTCTTGCGACTTCCCGGTTGTCAATAACCATCTTGGTGTTTGGCAATCACCATTCCATATGCACTGGGGATGCACGACGGAGATGATACCCTCAAGTCGCTCGCAATGACCGAGCCTACCTCTACTCCGCCCATGATGGCTTGTCATGGGTTCCTCATGCCACCGCAATGGCGCTTGTCGGCCTTGCCCTATCACGTTTCGCCTACCCTGTTGAATCTTACTTGTTGCGGACCGGCCTATTACGACAAGCATGATTCTAGAAGGCCTGGGAGGGACCTCAGCGTGACGCACCTGCCATTTTTGCGGGTTGAAGTTGAGCATTGGGTGGCTGGAGCATTGGTCTTGCTCGGAGACCGGCTGTTGCCGGCACTGGTCTGTGAGAGTTGTACTGTCGTGAATGGGGCGAGGCGGAGGAAAAGGATTTCGTCTTCGTATCGTGGTTGAGGTGCTTGTGGATGCTCTGGGGTGCTGTGTGGGTTGTGGAGGAGGGCATGGGAGGATTGGCAATGGGGGCCAATGTATGCGGAGAAGCTACATGGAAGCCATGTGTCTCTTCCTCCGTGGCGAGGCCATTGTCTATAGTGTTTGTACGTGAAGCATCGGGCGAATATACCGTGATTGGGTTGATGATGGTTCAGTGATTTCGATCCCTTCCATCGTGGAAGTGTTTCTATACCAGTGGTGGTGTCTCCCCTGATATCCTCCTTCTCGCCGCCGGCCCGTCCCTTCACAGACCTGCTCACCATGTCGAACCAGCAATGAAGTAATCGCAACCTCCACAATCCCAATCCCAATCCAAACCTCGCCTCATCCACGACAATACACCCTCGACTCCAAAAGACCGACGCAAACACCACCGCTAGTATCGGAATCAACGAACCCCACCCATCTCCTCCGAACAAATCGCCTCGGTCCTTCCTTCTGGAAAAGAAAAGAGCGATGAGGTGCTATTCGCCACCATGATTCAGATCAGGGAACCCGAACGGTCGGGCCGTTGTCATGTGATGTGACTTTAGTTTTGTGGCGAGGCGAGGGCGAAGGCAAAGGCAAGGCAAGGCGGGGCGACCACATGGAGAGATCCGAGGCGTGGATGGGGGTGGCCACATTACTCGGTCGTGTGGTTGTGCTTCTTAGACTCGCTGATTTGTGTAACTGCCTATAGCTGGGGAAGGAAAGGTACTGGTTAACGCGCTGGAGATTGGGCGAATAATGGCTGTTTTTCCGGATTTTCTACGGGGCTTTTTCTTGGATGCGCGGTAGGCTTGGATGCTGCGCGTCTGGCCTTGTCTGGCTCTCGCGTTGTGGCAATACCTGCGCCATTTGAGCCGTGCCGTGGGCTCGTCTGAGTGCGTGCGATTCCGGGATCATACGGCTACTGTTCGAGCTGCACGACTGGACAAGGTCCTCTCTTTATACACAGTAACCTGGAGTTTCTCCAAACTCGAGGCACAGAGGGACTTGAACCATAAAAAGCAAGCTCTCTCCCTCCTTCGCAAAGTCCAGACCCGGGAGCGGGTTCCGCGTGATGAGAACATAAGTTAACTTCGGCAATCGACCCCGTCTCAACGTTTACGAAGCCACGAGCGACTCATGCGATCGCAAAGTAACACGGTTGCACCAAAGCGTCGGGAGAAAACTACATAATTGGGCTTTTCGGGGATGCAGCCTGAACCGGCATCGCCTTGTTTCGACCCGCCATGCGCACCGACTCGTGCGCGCGACTTCATGCCTCGGCTGGTTAGCGGGTACTGTGGATTTTGAATGTCATTCCCGTCGTCCCACTTTGCATATTAGAAGTCGGCAGTTGTGAGCGATAGGGATCGGAGATGGTGTGGGAGAAAGCCTTTCTTTAAAACTGCGCGCCATACTACGTATGCTGCTATGTGAGTTTTGACTTGCGGAGATGATGCCTGTTAGGGACTACCTTTCTGCCCTTTCATTACTACGTAAGCACTATTACGCGTCAATTGTTGTGGACCGGAGAGAGGGAGAGTGACGTGCTCGAGATGTTCTGAAGATATTCCCATTGACCGCCGTGGCCACTAGCTGCTCTTGTGATATAAGATCCCGTGCCCAAGCTGAACAGAAACTTGTGGGAATCCCATCAGGTCCACGCCTTCATTTGCTCGGCGATGTGAGACGCGTATAGACTAGCGCCGAGCATGGAAAACTTCGTTCAATTTCATTCGAATCCACTACTCATAGTCCACCTCATGTCCGAAAAGCTGGTGAGGGACAGTCCCCTGCGAGTCGCGCAAGTCTAGCGCGATTTTCGCGTAGTACCAGGTCCTGTCCGCTTGGATGTTGTGGTGTGTCGGTTCGCGCTCTCGGATGCCAGATGAGATGAGGAATCTCGCTGCGTATGGTCTGCTCCTTCTCTCTGTCTCAAGGCGAGGGCGAGCCTGGTGACATCTCTACTGTTGGCGGGCTGATACGTCGGGATGGCTTGATCCTGATCCTCGTCGTCCTCGTCTTCGTCGTCGCAAGAGTCGGACCCTTCGCAGCAATGCTCCTCCTGCGGGCAATGGGGACATTGTATGCACCAGGTTGCCCATTCGGGTGGTCCATCTGGGTTGTTCTGCTTCAACGCGTTGACTTGGCTTCGTTTCTCTAGCATCAGGTTGTGATGCAGCCGCTGGTGATCCGCCTCTGTGATTGACGTAGGGTTTCGTTGCGAGCTTGATTGAGTTGCTTCATTACTTCTTCTTGGTTGACTGGCGAGCGGCGTGCTTTGTCAGTAGTATTCAGAGCTTCACCACAAGCTCACAAACTCACCTCATCATGTCGTTGTATCAGCTTCGAGGTGTATGACTTTGCTTGTGTGATTGTCTGACTCGAACTCTTGCAGAAAGATGGACGTTTGTGATGGCAGGATCGGCCAGAGAGGGGTATTAATCAGCCATGGGAGGGTGAAGCGGCGAAGCCGAAGGAAACCACGGTAGACCTCCGTCCCCCAAGCACCGCCGCATTCAGCAGTGACGCGTGAAGCAGAGCAAAAATTATCGGCAAGTCACGGCGAGGTGTTGTCAGAGGTCGCACGAGAGAGTAAGCGAGGGCTTAGCGCAAGGGGGGATGTCAATAGGTGTGTCACGAATCGAAGCAAACCCCATTCCATGTAATAATGTAACTCGAGAATGTGATGCACTTTCCCCAACTGCGGGTCTTGGATGGTGGTTTGGTGTGTAAGAGCTTGGCCATGATAGCCGACGGACTGGAGCGAATTGTCTACCAGCTCCATGGACCAGATCGTTAGAGCATGAGCCAGCACAAGGCTTTTAGCCGATTGACCACGTCTTGCGTGACACCCGCCCTTTGCAAGGTTTGCCAGTTCATGCTCGGCACCACTCGGATCTTGCGGCAACATACAGATTCTCCGGGCTCGAGCGTACATTTAGTCACTGGCAAGTTGACTGGAGGTGGAGAGTAGTGGGTGCAGGCCAAGTATACTATGTCTCCGACTCCGATTCGTACGTCGCAAAGCTGCACCGAAAGACCGCGCCAGGATCTATCGCCATAGTGCGGCGCACGAGAGGCGGAAGAAATGACTCACGAGAGTGCGGTACCCTTACCCGCTGGTCATCCACGGTATGCCACGACAAGGGTGAGGTCCATGTCTGTCAAGCCGGAAGGACCGCTTTCTCATTGTCTGCTGCTTCACTGCGTCATTGCTCCAGACGTAGTTCTGCTTGGAAGTGATGGTGAGGGGGGGATCGATCATGTCATGTTGCAATTATACAGAACACGCATCCCTGATGCCGACCTGGTCAACGACACCCATCTCTGCCCAGACCCTATCAGAGGTCAAAGGAGTTAACATATGCCCGACAGCTCAACCGTCAGCCATGCTCGGAACATTGTAAATATGAAACGGCATCCTGGGCGGCTTCTCAACCAACAGCTGGCTATGGAAGGGTGCCTCAAAGCGGAGACGATGCGAGCCCCTTTAATCTCTGATCTGAGGCTCCAGTATGGGGTCTCAAATGCCGAGATGCCAAGATTGGATCGTTACACGAGCAAGGTGGGTGTGTAGCATGATGAGTGGTTGGAAGAAGTGCGGTACGTGAGTGTGGGACTGTGTCTGTGGGACTCGACAAGAAAAGACACATGGACTAAATCCGCGAGGGGTGCGTGCATGAGCATGGAAAGGTGGGTAATTGGCTTGTTGGACAGGCGGCTATCTTTTGGTCTGTAGCCTCACTAGCACACAGGGCTGCACGAGGCAAGGATCAGGGGTGGAGAACGCACAGACCTTCCTGCAGTCAACGTCGGTCACCTGCGCCGGCGCGCCAGAGCTGACTAAATGAAATACTCTCCGTGTGGCGGATGGCATGAAGTCCCCCTTTCCTTCGTCAGAGGGTCTGTCCTGAGCTCTTGATTACATCTGTCTGCCTTGCCTTATTAATCTCCTATACCTCCTAATACCCCTAACCTAGAGCGGACGTGCCAACGCAGTGGGGACGGCTCAGTGAACAACCGAGTAATTCACTCTCGACAGCAGATTCCCCCCAAGCTACTGGTGTGGCCTCTCTGAATTGATCGCTCCAGGGGTTCTCCTGGTATGAGAGTGTGGGTATGAAGTTAGTTGCAAGCCCCGCGTGCTTGGTAGTGAAGCTAGTATGGTAAGAGAAAGTGCTATAGCGGCGCCACTCGTTGCCCTGAATCACTTGGTAGACATGCGCCACGCATGTCAGTAGACAGTCCTATAGCCTCCACATCTTGCCTTCACGATCAATGGCCCCGGAGATAGGTCAGATAGCGCATGAGCATACCGTTGAACATGTCCGATAAGGAGACATGGAGAGAGAAGAGTGGATGCTCTGATCCAACCAGGAGGAAATGCATACGCAGTTTCGGATACACACTAAAGACCGACGAGGAGGGAGGACTGCACGGTTGGCTGAAACCAGCTTACATCTGTGCAACCACACGCTGCCTCGATCTACCACCTAAAAAACAATGCCCGCACGGCTGCTCTCTGGTCTGCGTAGTCAGCCACCACACCAGTCGCATCTCATTCTCCCCTCCACAAGCCCCAACACTTCGTGCTATGCTACGCCATCTGCTTGCCTCATGGCCAAAAACAAAGGGAGACATTACTCCTGGAGCAGAAAAAGAATGGATAAAAAGGCAAAAGCAGGGCTCAACCGCGATTCGAACGCGGGGCCTCTCCCATATCAATCCACTCATAGCAGACGGGTGTGTACCCGAAGGGAGACTAGGAACCATATTAGACGTATTCTGATTGGCTGAAGAGTTCGCGACTCACATCATACCACTAGACCATTGAGCCGATCAATCCCATTCTCACGATGTAGAACATATACCCTCGCGTTGCCAGGCGGTGGGCTGGATAAAGTCTGGACAGGTCCTTGTGGCCTTAGAGATCAAGTTGGACTTGAACGAGGCAGATGGGTCGATCAGGGTGGTGACTGGAATAAGTATGTTTGAAGGGCAAAAGTCCAAACGCCAGCTTCGTGGAGGCAAGCGGTACAGTATAGCACGAAATCCCACTCCCTAATGTCCCATCAACACCCAACACTCAACACTGCACATGAACGCAACCACGAGAGTTGGTGAAAAAATAACGTCATTGACTCCGCATTACCGCGCTACAACAACCACTAAACTCTACCACCTCGCCATGGGTGAAAAGGAAAAACGAGAGACACCATGAGAGACCAGTTACCACGAGTGCCGCTGACTCGAGGTTCCCATCACGGAAGCAGACAAGGAGAAAAAAGAGCAAACATGATTGCGCCAGGGAAAACCCATTGATATCGATTTTCCATGCTCGAGGCGAGATGATAATCCTCCATACCCTCCCCACACCCACATCCCATTGCAGCACGCTTCTAGACAACCTAGACGTCCGTGATCGTTGCTTCACGGGCTGCTTTCGGCCACGACCTCCTCCGTAGGGCTGCTCCCAGGTGCGGTGACGGTCTCGGTGATCGTGCTGTAGATTGTGACGGGCGTGCAGATCGATTCCGTCGGCGCGAAAGTGGTGGTTGCGCTGTTGTTTCGTGCACTGTCAGCGCGAGCGAATGATGCGATGGACAAGGACGGCCTACGAGTCGGAAGAAGAGGTCGTCGTCGTCGTCGTAGTAGTTGATGTGCTGTGCAGAGAGTTTAGTCATGGGAGAGGATTAGCAAAATCAGCCAGCTTACGTTGGGAATTCAGACGTCGTAGTAGTTCTGGAATAAGTCAGCAAGGAAGAACTTTCTAAACTGGTCGACTGAGGGAAACTCACGTGGTCGTCGTTGTCGGAGTCGAGGAAGTCGTTGTAGTTGTGCTGCGACATGATCAGTATGCGAATAGGCGCATAAGTTATTGGCAAGCCTTACGTAGTCGTCGGAGTCGTGGTTGTAGTGGTACTGTGACGAATTAGTCGAACGAACGCGGGCGTGGGACTTCGGATGTTGGGCACTTACGTGGTTGTCGGGGTTGTCGTGGTCGTCGTGGTGCTGGTTGTGCTGCAATGGATGAGCAAGCGCAAGGCTAAGCATGTTTGGATGAGAAGCTTACGTCGTGCTCGTGGTACTAGTGGTAGTCGTTGGGCTGGCGCAGGTTAGCAAATCGACCGGAAAACAATCGTCTCGACAGAAGCGAGTCAATGCGAAACTTACTATCCCAAAACGTAACTCGTCACGGTAATGGTGCCCTCGTAGACCTCAGAGATCGAAAGGGTAGTGTCAGTGGCAGTCACCGTAGCTCCTGGAGAAACAGTCGTCTCCGTCACCGTTGGGCCTTCTTCCGTTGTGACTCCGAGCGACGTGGTAGTTTCCGTAATGGTCTGCCCTGATGTGGTAGTCGCCGTCACAGTCCCAAGCGAGGTTGTTGTCGCCGTCTCAGTTGTCGTCACTGTCGGCGGTGTCCCATAAGTCGTCGTAGTCACCGTCCCGAGCGACGTGGTGGTTGCTGTGAGTGTTCCAAGTAATGTGGTCTGAACGAGCAGGTTGTCAGCGGTCGTTCACGCAGTTGGAGTCACTCATCTCTGGAGGTCCTAAAGGAGAAACGTGCGAAAACGTACAGTGACAGTTGGTACGCTCGTGGTGGTCCTGAGTGGGCTGTCAGAATATGATCGCATATCAAGAACGTATGAAGAAGGCCTACGTCGTTGTCGTCGTATCCGGATTAGAGGCCGGAAGCGGGGCACCGCCATCGGACCCCGATATCCGATACAAGCTGAGACGATCGGGACCTCCACAAGTTTCGGCATTGTTGCCCTGGCAAGGAGTGTTGCATTCGCCATCTGGGCGTATAGTACCGGCTTGGAGAGAGTTGTCGCACCAACACTAGGTTGAGAACGAATCAGCGGAATGATATTGTGCTGATGTTGCGGACCAGATGCACACCTGATAGAAGTACTCCAAGCCCATGTGAGTATAACCATAGCTGTTGCAAGTGAAGGCACAGTTCTCCACAGTCATGTTTGCGTTTTCCCCGAGTTCGGGAGTGTAAAGCTCATATCTCAGAGTTCGAGGAGGGTTCGCGTCGCTGTAGCAGCCGACGTAGCTGTACGGTGCTGCGTATGGCACTATGGCCCTCTTGTCGAAAAGATGGGCGTCCTCATATGGATCAAGGTCGTATGGGAGGCAGTTCGCTGTCGCGATGAGGGTCAGTGAGCCCAACCAAGCTCTAAACGCCATTGTTGCTGTTCAAGTATTTTCTTCACGAAGAGTGCCCTTGATGAGATGCGTAAAGAGTGATTGGAAGTATCCGTTTGAACGAATGTGGTGAGTGACTTCTTGCTGGTATGAATGACAGACAGCTGAAGTGTTACTCGGGAATGGAAAAGCATGGAACTTCCCAGGGTGTAGTCGAGCATACTAAATACTCCGTGAAGGCGAAGCTGGGCAGATGTGGCGCGCGTCGCGCTGGGCAACGTGTTTACGTGCTGTGGTATGGAATGCATGGGTAACAAGGAATGCGAAATGACAATCTTACTCTTCACAACTTCAAATCTCTCTTCGTACTGTCCGTGCGATCTCCCTCATCGGCTTGTTCCGCGACCGTCAGCTCTGGAAATTCTGTAGGCATAATTCTTCTAGGTTGCGAGCCCGGCACGAGTGAATATTTCTCGAAGTCGGTGACGCCTTTTTGACGGAGGTAATCCTCGTCAGTTGTCACAACGCCATTTACTTCGAGTGTGATGCTTCGAGGATGGCTGCTTCGGCATCTGAGAATATCGTCTAATTTCGTGAGTGAGTCTGTGTTCGACCAAAGTTGAGACCCGGCATACCGGCTTCCACAGCTCAGTCAGTCGGGAAACGTCTCGAGTGGCGGCAGACTGTATTGCTGCAGCCGGCCATATGCTAGTGATTGCCATACCAGACTTTCCCTCACGTTCAAAGTCCATGACTAGTCCGATTGTCAAGGTTGTCATGCAGATTTGCCCATAGCATATGCCGTTTTGCAATGTGGCAGACAAGCTTGCACCGTGCCGTATAGCCCTTCAACATTAACCCTCTGCATTAACTGGAAACGCTTCATTGAGGTGTTCTCCACCGAGGCCCACCAGATAGCTCCAGCATTGTAGATGAGCACGTAGTTTTGGCCGTACGGCTAAAGGAAGATTCAGGGATGCGTAATAGTGTGTGCGGACATATCTCTCGCCTCGACAGCCAGAGTAACCATACGCTGGACACTTTCATAGTCTCTGTTGTCCACCGTGACAGTGGTTGCCTCGCCACCAGAGATTCTGATTTCACGAGTGACTGTGTCGATGGTAGACTGTGCCGAATTGGGATCCGCAGGAAAGTGTTGTGAAATGGCGCTGCTAGTAGTGGACTTGCCAGCAACAATGACTGCCGACAGTGTTAATATTAGTCGATTGTGAATGTGCGACGCTGGGTCTCTGCAGGCTTGCCTCTGTAGCCGGCTTTTGACAAACCCAGCGCGATTTCTCGCCCAATGCCTCGAGACGCGCCAACAACAAGACCTACTGCAGCGGGTCTTTCCATAATCGTAGGGATTGGTTGTTGTTACTATCAACGAAAGACTCCAGTCCACGAAGAATAGGTAACCGTTCTAAGATCATTAAACAACAGTAGCGAAAAAAAGTACCGAGGTCCGTCTAGAGACTCAGTCCGCGCTATTACCGCTGTGGCTTCATGGCGAAGATGCGAACACTTTCGCCAACCCCGCGTACTTCGAGCCACTGGTGATGTCGCTTAAATTGATGCATGTGTTGGGGAGAAGCACCAAAGAACACGGCATGTAAGGTTTAATGATCGCACCAACTCATGGCATTGAGCCACAGTGCGACATATTTGCCCTAAGGTCGTACTGATCTGATTACACTGTGAGACAATCAGGGTGATTCAATGGGTCGTATCATGCCCATGGTAAGACTCTTCCAGTCGCCAAAGGAGCAATACGGAATAGCCATGAAAGGTTGCACGGTGTTGGAATTCCACAAATCATAGACGAAATCGCAGTGTAAGACCATCCTTTGCGAACAAATGACTGAGATCGCGAGTAGTGCCCAATAGGCAACGGCGGAAATCAGAGACCCGTCTCCCCTTCCGTTTGCGCACAACAACTTGCACAACGACGTGCACAACGACTTGCACAACGACTTGCACAACGACTTGCACAACGACTTGCACAACGGTTTGCACAACCGTGGGAAGTCGTTCGATGCCGCAAACGGAAACGGTGCCAAGCGGCGGTCATGAAGGCGAGTGAGCTAGATAACAGGACAAGCCGTGGTAGAAAAGCGCGAGGATGTGGTGGTGGAGCAAGGACACGAAGTCAGGGCCAGGGGTTTCGAGGGCCGAACGTCATGATACACGAGACGAAGTATTCTGGAAGGCTGAAGGATGCTTCGAAGACTGATGGAAGGACCTTTTTATTCTAGCGTCGCATTCCTTCCAAGGATGCTACGGCTGTCGATGAGACTCGGACCCCCTGAGCTCCACATGATTGGTTCATCAGCACGGAAAGGCACGCCAGCACTTTGCGCTAAGACCGCATCCGTTCGGCGGACGGTACGGGGCGCCAGAGGTACCGTCGTCCCTCCCTTTGCTCTGCCCTCGTTTCACCTCTTCCCTATCCGTACTCCAACCTCTGTCCCAAACACCCTCAACCTTCGTCCTTTGCTCTCAAACGTCGCAGTCGCTGACCTGCGCCCCTGGTCCGCACTCGTCCTCCATCTGCAAGCCTATCGAGGAACTGTTCAAGAACGACGATCCTAGGACAGCTGGATTGAGGTCAGGCGACAGGCGCATTCCCCTCCTAAGCCTCAGCATTGGATTGTGGTAGGAGCGTTCGAGCCAAAGGAAACCACAGAGCTGACATTGTCTCATAGTGCCAGCTTCATATTGGCCTAGCGATACAGCTCCTCGCCTTCCACCACCCCATTCGACCTCCTCCACGTCCATGCCCTCCCCGCACGTCGATCCATGCTAGATACAAATTTTCGTCCTGCCTAGAACCCGTGAACTGCGCCATTCCCAGGCTGTGATACTCATCAGCGCAAGAAGCCGCTCTCTTGCGGCTCGGACATTCTGCTATAGCAGCTCCGTCGTCGACAACACAGAACAAGCTTGCGCTGTGCTGGAAGATTTGCGACAGTCTGAGACAGTCGATACTCGGCATCTGTACCCATGGCCTCACCGACCTATCATATCGTCTATCTTGATCGCAGGGCTCGCGAGTCTCGAACAGTCACAGACCAGCAACACCTCGAGCGGCCCAGCGCGAACGATGCGCAGGAAGACGTGTCATCTTTTGCCGAAGAAGTTGATGGAAATGTCGACCACTTGCTATCGACTTTCCACCGTGGTAGGTCCCCCTGTCCACTACTGCCGTGCCTGCGACATGCTGCTCGATTATACTCGTTTGTACGCAGTTCCGGCTCGTGCTGACAGCCCCCATAGTCAACATCTACAAGTCAGGATTCAAATGCTCGCAGTGCATCAGGTCCATCATCACTGCGGCTGCAGAGGCTGAGTATGTTGTCTTATTGATGCACTTACCCTACGAAGTGAAGACAAGCCAAGACACGAAGCTTGATCCGAATCTTGATGCGGATCTGTACGGTATGCATTTCTTGTCGCATATTGTCCCCGAGATACAATCTCGCGGGTTGTCGGCCAAAGTCATTCCCATCGCTCTAGTCGACACCGAGGCACCAGCTGCATGGATCGAAGTGGTTCGCTCGTTAGGTGCCATAGACGTCCTCAAGGGTCCTCTGAGCTCTCCTATATCAGAGGCTCAGATACAGAGCCTCATCGACATGGCTCACGACTTCGCACAGACTAGCAGGGAACGACTCTTCACGAGCATGACCCAAGGAATGATTGCGCAACTTATGGGGGATTTGTGCAATCCTTCACGGATCGATCCTGTATTTCGCCACACGTGAGTGTGTCTTACTTTCCCACTCCGAGCATATCTAATAATTATGAAGAGACTTAGTAGTCGATTCCGACCGGCGAGACGTCGTCAAACATGCTTTCGGGACATGGGCGTTTCCGGCACATGCGTTCGAGGAGGACGAGCTAATCTATGGGGTATTGACTGTTTTACAGCATGCGCTCAAGGATCCGGAGCTCGAGAAGTGGAGAATGACCGAAGGTAGTTACCCCCCACTCTTCCATGGGGATTCTCGGACTAACGTCATGCGAGATGAGCTGATCAGGTTTTTGATCGCCACGCGCAGACAATACAATGAATCAGTCATATACCACAACTTCAAGCACGCCTGCGACGTATTGCAAGCTGTGTTCCACTTTCTCGTTGCAATCGGCGCTATCGCTCCCCTAATAGAGGACGACACAAGCCCGGGCGGTAATCAATCACCCTTGGGCGCCCTTGTTCGGCCGGTCCATGCCCTGACACTGCTCATCGCGGCGATCGGCCACGATGTCGGCCATCCGGGAGTGAACAACGTGTTCCTGGTCAAAGTTAAAGCCACAGTAGCGCGATTGTATAACGATCACTCTGTTCTGGAATCCTACCATTGTGCAGCATCTTCGCAGATTCTGCAACGCTTCTGGCCCGCAGCATCTGCCGATCTCGCTATGCGGAAACTCATGATTAGTTCTATTCTAGCCACAGACATGACCCTACACAGCCAGTATACGACGCAGTTGGACGCTTTGCAGAAGAGGTTCGCTGAACGCAACCGTCAGCTTGACGAGAACGACGAAAAGGCATTGGAGAAAGACCGGGAGCTCATTTGCTGCCTTATCATCAAGTGCGCCGATATCTGCAACGTGGTACGTTGCGAAAATTTCCTTCAATAATTGCTCCTTATGTTTGGGTTACGTGATCTAACAACACTGATAGGCTCGACCTTTCGATATTGCCAAAGACTGGGCAGGACTTGTGACCAACGAGTTCGCGCATCAGGGGCAATTGGAGAAGGATGCAGGGATTCCGAGTTGTCTCTTCAACGGCCCTCCAACTCCGGGCGACATCGCGGACCTGGCTAACAGACAATTGGGCTTCATGAATATATTTGCCCACGATCTTTTCTCTAGAATGAGCGACATTCTTCCCGAAATGCAATTCACTGTCGACAACATAAACGCCAATAAGGTGGTGTGGCAGCGCACGCTAGTGGCTGAGCAAGATCAGAAATCTTCCGGCACTGAACAGCCTGTGCAATCGATGGACAGTGAAGATATGGAAGCGAACGAGATCGCCACAGAGCAAGCTTACAGGACGCAGAGCGGATCTATCGGCCGCGTACGACCTGGTCAGCCGCAAGAAGTTCCGGATGAGGATATCCAGCACCAGGAGATTGCATCTACACAGCCACAGGCTGTCCGGCCAGCTCCACCCCAAACTTCCGAAGCGGAACCATCGAGCGACAATTCTTCTATGGCGCTTGACAAGGAAGGACATTCAGCTGCCCATGCTTCTGCAGATTCTTCAATCCCTCCTAGATCGTTCGAACTTCGGGATCATGGTCATTCGGCAAGCCCAATAGACTTCCAGGAGGTTAGCTCACGAAGGTCTTCTGGTGAGTCTGAGGTCTTTGGTGTGGACTGACACCTCTTCCATTATATATCTTAGCTTACATATGTCGTTGCCAGTTTGTGGGTAGGTGGTGCCATTGTTAACACCTGAAGGTGGTGCAATAGCTCATCTACGCACACGCTCTGAACAAGGACCCGACGGAAAATCCGCTGAACGAGGTCTAGCAGTCGAGGAGAATTTGCCACTCTCAGGTTCTGGCACAACCCTCAAAACAGCATGTCGTGTTGGGACTGTACCCGCAGGAAGCGTGGCAAATTTCAAGAATGCTTCTTCTTCAGCACAGCGAACACCATGTCTCAACCTGCACCTGCTCGCGGCACCGGTATCATCCGCCTCCGAGGGTCGCATCATTGACAAGCGACGTCGTGACTGACACGATCTCCTAGCCCGGTCCTCGGCGGAGATCTTCTCACAAAGGCCTATGTATGGCCCAGGAAAAATCAAGTCACCCACTCACCGAACTGCCTGACACTTGGACTCGAAGACTCGCGGAGAAAGGGGGTTGGACACATACGTCGAAAACATGAGTCGCACGAAACTACTTCCCCTCACTGAAACTGGTGTGTTCACTCCACACAACGTGCAGTAGGCAGTGCCCAAAGCCGGCAATACGCGTCTGTTATTGAGCCATATCATGAGAACCGGGTTTCGCGTTCACAAATTGCAGAGCAGGGCGGCGAGGAAGACAGCTTCCACGACATCGAGCATTCTCAGTGCCCCGGCAGGGTCATGGTCGACTCACGGCCAACAATTATGGTGCGCGATTCATTGATTGAGGGTATTTTAGGGCTTAGGCAAGGAGGCATTGCGAAGCAATCAGTATGAAGGAACTGTTCCGTGACCTCAACGTGCTCTTTATTAGTAGGGCTGGGAAACCGCTCGGTGGAAGACGTTGTTCTAGTCTCCCTCATAGTTTGACTAGATATCATATAATCACCTTTGACAGGGGTCGAGTAGGTGGAATCATAGTACCACATCCTTTGTGTTTCACCGTGCTAGCTCTATTCATATATGGCTGAAGCAGCGGTCTTCGCGCAGTGGCGCTAGTGGCGAGTGCAACGTCACAGTACAGTGAAGTGGCTCCGTATCAGGTCATCCACATATGGCACCATGCCTATTGTCACTTGGCTGTAACCACAGATGCCAGTATCTTCCCGAGAGGCACTTCGAGGAAGTATTGCATTGTGGAAACCCCTCTTCAAGAGTTTTGCACCGTAGAAGTACGAATGGTAGGCAGAATGATCGGAGTGCAGCTCCTCCTTTGTGCTCGGGCGTTTCCGGATCTTGTGTCTCGAAGCATGAGTCTGTTCTGCGAACGCCCGGAAGTGGTCACACAATATAAGCTTGGGCCTCTTGACCTCTGGATCGGTGAAGATGGGCTACGATTGGAGTATTTTGTGGTGCTTCGGCATTGCTGCATTTGTGAGCAGTCACACCCAGCCACCTGAACTTCCTCGCTCAAGATTGGCCTACGCAAGAATGAGAGAAGCTGTTTTTACACGTATTGACACGCCCACGTAGGTTCGCATTGTCAAAGGTCTCAGAATTTGGACTGAATTACGCGCATGTCAGTTCTATGGAGCCTGTGTGGTGCCCGTGCCCGTGTCGCGCGAGAAGTAACTCCATTGGCCTTCGACGGGCTTCTCCTCGAGCTCTTCCCATCTGTTATGCGCCAGTTGTCAGTCGTGGTCCTTGTTTCGGACTGTTGAAAGTTTGCTGAATGGTTCACGTACACTTTGGCCTCGAGCATATGGGTTACAAGTTCCAGCTCTCCCTCGGCCACTGCGACTATCTCCTCGATCAAGCCAGCACCGATCTGCGTTTCAATGTCGGATATCCTAGAGCGCAGGCGTTGATCAGTATTGCGTGATCGTCACAATACTACCTCGAGCAGGCCTCTGTGGGAGGCTGGAAAACATACTGGTCGGACGTCAAAGGCGGCTCATTCTCCACCACGATCGTCTTCTTCTGGCCCTCCTCAATGTTCCTCCCCTCACCCAGATCCGTCGCCTGCTGCGCCCTGAACTCCAGTGACCTGGGACCCTCCCCTCTCTCCTCAATCACATTCCCACCATCCCACTCCTCCTCCCGGCTATCCGTGTCATCCTCCTCTTGCGGCAGCATATACGTTTTACCTTCTAGCGTCTTGAAGCTCCTTCCCCCTTCCGCGATCTCAGGGTGCTCCTCCAGCAGCTGCATGATCTTGGTCTGCCATTCCTGGAAGCCTGGTGGAATTATCTTTGCGATGATAGCAAGGCGGTGGTTTGTGAGGTTCTCAACGGATTGGCGGTAGATGGAGTTTGCGGGGAGGGCTGAGAGCTTTGAAAGGGTCTCGGTATAGGTGTGGAGGAGGGTCGGCCGGGGAAAGGGGTGCGTGGTTAGGCCTGTTAGCCCTGTGGGGTTGTGTGGTATGAGGTATTGGCCTGCTCGTTTAGGGAGGGGCGCGTTCTTAGAAACAACGGCGTAGAAGCGGGTTGAGGGGCGCATGATTGCGATGGATGGTCTCGCACCCTTTGGCTGTTGGTGTGGTAACGTTTGCCTAGGTGTCTTACTACGATGATGTGCTGATCATGATTGACCATTGAAGTCAAGCCCGTGAAATGGTTTTCCGCCTGATATATTAGGGCGGTTCGCTCGGATCTCAGCGAACGGCGAGCGATTGCGCCAGCTGCAGGGAACACGAACCAACACAACATACCCTCGTACACGTACGCAATATACAATTCTCGTACTTCTTTACGCCATCGCATGCCGCACCCCTCGGCAGGATTCCTGGCCCATCCTCAATTCCGCTAATTATACCGGCATCGACGTCAATATCGAGTCGACCGCCCGCACGGACAAACGCCCGCGTTGAAGGATGCAAGTCTCCTTGTGCAGGTAGCCCCGAGATTTAATCCCCATATCCAGCGCCTCGACAACATGCGCTGGAACATACTCTCGTTACTGTCAGCACTTGTTCTGCTGCTGCTGCTCGGAGCGCATCCATCCCATGCTGCTAGGACGCTTAAGAGACAGCTCGCCCAAGCACCCGCTGCAGCACCTGTGGCGGATTTAGGCGCAGCGGTAGCGAAGCCTCCAGCAGATCCCAAAGCACAAGCCCCGGTGGTGGGTGCACCAGCAGCAGCTGCGGTCCCACAAGCAGCGCAACCACCAGCAGCAGTCGCGGCTAATGGAGCGGCACAAGCAACGGCAGCAGGGGCAGCTACTCCTGTGGCACCAGAAGAGAAGAAAGTCCCTCCATACAACAAGGAAACCCCTAGTGGGACCACTTTCAATGGCCAAGTGGTTCCTCCGATCGTCGATCTAAGTGGCACGACGCTCAAGGAAGATATCTCTGTTGGCTACTGGTACGTGTAGACGTGCGGCGCTTCTATTGCGCAAGGGACTGACTCATTCTGGCCCTAGGCTCGTTGAGGCATTCTCACCCTACTGCCACCACTGCAAGTCACTTGCGCCAAAATGGCAGACTTTGTACGAGTTCTATTATACATCAAACCCTCTGCCAGCCTCGACGGACTCCGAGGAGCTGGGAAGCTCCCTAAATTCCTTCAGTCGATATTACAACATGAAATTCGCCAAGCTGGATTGCGTGGCATTCGGAACGGCGTGCAGCGAGATTGGGGTGAGGTCGTTCCCCACCATCATTCTGTTCAAAGATGGGGAGGAGATTAATAGGTCGTCTGGCGACCGGAATATGAAGGATCTTAGCGCGTACATCGAAGACTCCCTGGAGATAATCAGACCCGGGTCGAGACCGGCGGGTGGCATAAAACTGCCAAAGGTTGGGGACTCCAGTTTCACGACTGTCCAGGATACATACAAGGGCTCGACGGAGGATACCGCCGCGAAGAGCGTGCCCGGCGAGGCAGGGACTAAGCCGCTCGTAGGGCCGATTCCAAGAAAACCACTTCCATCCAAACGAAAGCCAAACCCGGACGGCAAGTCCGTCGCGTTCAATGCAGAAACGTTTCAGAGTAACGTCTCCAGGACGTTGGATGGGTGGTTCATCGTGTTCTATGCCCCCTGGTGTCAGCATTGCCAGAGAATGGCCCCGAGCTGGGCTCAAATGGCGCGAGAAATGCAAGGACGACTCGACGTAGGTGAGGTTAACTGCGATGTCGAAAGGAGACTCTGCCGAGAGTATGGTGTCAACAATTACCCAGTGATCATGTACCTCAAGGGGTCGGATCGATTGGAGTACGAGGGGTTACGTGGTCTTGGAGATTTCATGGATTTCGGAAACAAGGTCATCGAGGCCAATTCTGGAGTCAGAGATGTCACCGCCACCGAGTTCGAGGAAATGGAGAAGACGGAAGAGGTCATATTCGTCTACTTCCACAATGTTGCTACGACCACCGAGGATCTTCTGGCCCTTGACAGGTTACCACTGGCTCTTGTGGGAAGAGGCAGGATTGTCAAGACGAATGATCCTGCCCTAGTTAAGCGCTTCAAAATCACTACCTGGCCTCGTCTGCTAGTCTCTCGGGACGGCAAGCCCACTGTGTACGATCAGCTTGCTCCGCAAGATATGCGGAACATACCTAAGCTCACAGCATGGATGCAGTCGGTCTGGCTCCCCCTGGTTCCAGAACTCACAGCAGGCAATGCAAAAGACCTGATGGAGGGCAAATTTGCTGTTCTCGGTATCCTTAATCGTGAGAGACCGGAGGAAATGGCAATAGCGAGACGGGAACTCAAGAACGCTGCTATCGAGTGGATGGATAGACAGACACTCGCGTTCCAGCTTGAGCGTCAGGAATTGCGTGACGCTAAGCAGTTGCGCATCGAAGAGGCAGAGGACCGGAACGACCAGCGTGGGCTCCGTGCTGCCAAGAGTATTCGGATCGACATGAATGAAATCGAGCGCAAGGAGGTCAGTTTCGCCTGGGTGGACGGCGTCTTTTGGGAACGGTGGCTTAAAACGACCTTTGGGATTTCTGTCAAGGAAGGAGAGAAGGTCATCATCAATGACGAAGATGTAAGTCATGCACTACCCATCCGGGGGCTTCCTTTATGATGAAGCACGACAGGAGGACTGATGACACAATTCAGAATCGTCATTATTGGGATCAAACCATAACAGGGAACGCCATCGTCCCATCACGCACGTCTATACTGGAAACACTTCCCAAGATCGTGTCGTCGCCACCGAGACTAACGCCGAAACCAAAGGGTTCCAAGTTCTTACATTTCTTCTTCCGCGCGCGGAACAGCATTAAATACCATCCATGGATCGCTGGGGCCATGACAATCAGCTTCTTGATCGTCCTGTTGATCACGTGGACTCGGTCACGGGGGAACAGGAGGGATTTTGGCAGCAACACTGGCGGCTTCTTCCACCTGAACGGCAATTCCAATGGAGGGCTACTAGGAAATGGGTCGCCCAATGGAAAAGCCGACTGAAAGCTGATAAGTTCCTGCACTGATGCGGCACAGCTCCCTTTAGCGCAGGCGTTCTCACTGGCCTCACATTGGCTGAAACTGCTTTGTTGGCGTTTGGCGATAGATGGTCGTCCGTAGCGTATCGTAATGCAATATCTAACTCCCATTGTAAATACTCTCCTGCGGTTGACCGAAAGTGTTTCTCTCACTTATCCAATGAGTTCAGACTCGAGGCCGCAGCTCGGTCCTTCAGCTTTGTGTTGACCCTGCATAAGCCCAGAGCTAGGTAGAGCAGAGTCTACAGGTAGGTACCTTTGGGTCAACTGTCGTCGGTGGAGAAAGGGTCGAGGGGGGTGCTGAGGTTAAAGACGGAGCGACTTCACCCGACGTATCTTTCCCCCACTAGGTATTTCTCCACCTTCTGTGCAACCAACACCCACCTCTCAACACGCCGTGCTCGACATAGCTGTCTTAGCGCTATCGAAGCACGACATCATGTACTACTTTAGCGTTGAAGCTCCTGGCAAGGCGTCAACGCCACACGTTTGTCTGGAGGCTAGCAGGATCGGCCCGTACTAGAGAGAGTGTGTGCCTCAAAGACTAAAATAATGAGCTCGTGCTCTCCGAATCTTTACTATCTTCATACACCGTCGAGGGGGCTTTGAACAGTTTAGCACCCTCAGCATAACGATTTTATGCGAGCCGGGTGTTTTCGTCACACTCCTTGTATCTGCTTAGCGCGCTGGACGTTAGTTACCTGGCGTTACACGGCTCGAACCCGAACATACTGCCACTGTCCGAACAATGCACAGCGTCCTGCACAAGCCTACAGCATTGCCCACACCTCCACTCGTCCTTGGTACCGTCGAGACAGGTGCTGTAGAGTTGAACGTCCCCACATACGCGCCCAAAAGTCTCCAATGCCTGCAAGAATGCAGCACGGCGGCACCTCCTCCTGCATGTGAGCACTTTGCTTCACTGATATACCGACGTTGACGTATCTCATGAATGGGCCACGCAGGAGTTCGCCTTGTGCTTGGCACACTCGATCGAAAGTTTCACTCAGTCTTGGAGCGTTCATACCTGTCACCACCCCCAGCTTATGGGCTTTCTCGAAGCACCAAGACGCAATGTCAGAATAGGTATACGACCTTTACCACGCACCTGCAGGTCCTAGTGGGCTTCAATACCTGCGAGCGCGAGCTTGCTGTTTCTCTTGCCGTCATCGCATCAGCTTCCCAGTTCAGCTGCAGCAGTTCCTGGAATGCCCAATGATGGCCAAGGTCCGTGCCTGAAGAATTTGTAGGACATCAACCAACAATTGTATTCGGTATCGGCCTGCAGATAACTTGCGTACCACTTTGGACCTTGTCGCTGTATGAATGGAGTAACCCCTGTCCATGAATGTTTAGAGCTAGATGGCAAGATACACAATCGAGGTCTCTCTTGCTTGTCTTGCGTGTCTTGCTTGTCTAAGTTGTCTCGAATAGCTCCCGCCAGCCAGCTGTGAATCAAGCTTCCCTACTTATATGTCATGTCTCACTGCGATTCTACAGGGAAGATCGAAAGTGATTACTCTGCTCGTAGAGGCTTTGTTATTGTAACTGGTTCGGTGTACATTTCACCTCCCCCCTTGGTTGGCTTCATCTTACTATGCGGTGGATCTCATCTTTTGCCGCAAGAACATCTACTCACTCCTTCGACGGAAGCCCTGTTTTCGTATTCGTATGACAAATCTATCACAGAAACAAGCAGGAAAACGATTGGAAGGCATTGACAATTTTTCAAGATACAGCACGTGTTGCCTGAATCCAATTACCAACATCTACACGCAAGTTGAATTCATGCCTTTTAGGAGAGAAACCGCATCCATAGTCACGGCGGCGGCGACACGGCTCTAACAGCAAACCATTTGGCGAGTTCGACACAAATCATGGCGAACAAGACACGGAGTCTACCCTATGGCTGCTGCTAGACGGAGTGGGTCATGCCTCCAGGCCGAGCACTTTGTCAATGTGACAAGTGATCGCTAACAAGCTAGCAGTTGTCCTCGTCTTGTAGCTCAGCGCATATGAATAATATCTTCTGTGATGCAGCGGTATGGGTAGACGAGCCTGGTTTGCCTTGACTACCACCGTGGCTATATATGGGTGGTTACAAGGGGCGAACAGAAGATGCACCCGATACTGAGTAGGAACAGTCACTCGCCACGCCCTCGGTTCTGTGAATATTGGGAATTCTAGGTCGTCTCGGTACCATCATACAGCAGACCAACCGCTGCGAGCTCACTTGTTCGAGCTGAAAAATTACGCAACATTACTAGGCTGCAATTGTAACCTTCTAGACGGGTCGCACGCTCACGCAGGATATCCCGACGCCCTCGGTTATCGTTCCGTCAATTCGCAGATCATCGCAATCGACATATCCGAGGCCGCTTCGCATCACTTACCAGCCGGCATGCCTTCTCGCCGCACGATGTACGGTACTCCTGGATCAGAGTCACGAACGACGTCCCGGTACGGAGTGGCGGGCTGCCAGCTTTAATGTCGCTCTCCCCTGGGATTACGGCTTTGCCATACGACAGTGCTGCACTGGGAGGGAGTGACGTATTCCAGACGACATTGGAATCTCGCACGAATTCTTTTAGTGATGAGGCAGTCCTCTTAGTGGATGACACCGCTGCACCTTCCAGCCCAAGCCTCAGCCCCTCGCAATTGGCTGGACGCACCATCTTCGTATGCGGCGTGCGGATTGCTGCTCCCTCGGATTATCTTGAAGATTTCTTCAGTGTAGCCGGAGCTCTGATACGTCTCATTGAGCGGTACTAAGGGGCAAATACGCATGCTGGCAAAGCAAAGCTGGTGTACTCTTCGCCTCAAGAGGCGAGGCAAGCTATCGTTGCATTCCATAACCGTAGACTGGATGGGCGCAAGCTTTTGGTTCGGCCTGAAGTCTCGTCGCAAAACGATGCAACCGCCACAGCAGAGAGGCCCCGTGAAGGGCACAATCAGCCGTTGGTGCTCAATGGACCTGGGGCACGGGCTCGACGGGCGGCTGGTGATGAAAACGAGCTGGTTGACGGAGATACCAGGAGCTATACTGTGGGTTAGGCAGTACGGATGTGATTATGTGCAGGGCCAAGGCTGCCAAACTGCTGTGACCGATTCGCACGGTGCTTGATGTGGTCTCTGTCTCATGCATTGGTCAGTCGCGACCTGACGCAAGCTTATGCTTCGGATCCGGTGCATTGACGGACAATGTATTTGCATTTACGGCTCTAGGGTCCCTGTTCTGGCCAAAGACGTCAGGACCCTGAGTTCAGGCAAGCCCACCTGTTCATCCGAACGACCTTTGATCCTCGGTCCAATAGAAGCGCGCGCATAACCCTCCTTATTTCCATTCCCAATATTGCTCGCCAAACTCTCTCCACATGCTCATGCCGAATTGCTGATCCTGTGCGAGATCCCCTTATCATCCGTCCTTCTGCATCTTCCCACCAGACCCCTGCGACATCGTCAAAACGGCGCCATCAAAGGATAAACGACGTCTGAGCTTCCTGAATCCCTCCTCTCTCTCCATCGCAACACAACTCACAACAGCGGGTGACATCCTTTGGGACCCTAGGGTCACGCGTAGACCGCCACCCATCGGGCTCAAACCGACGCACGTTGGCACACTCACGACAGGGAACAGGACAGACTCTTCCATCAGCGTTCGAAGCCTGGGCGGTGGGCAGCTCGTATCTCCGATGGACCAGAGACATCCCAATTCCTTCCAGCAGCTGGAGAAGCTGGGCGAAGGAACCTATGCTACGGTACCATCATCCTTCATATCGAGCTCGTGCAATCACACTGACCGCTCAGGTATTCAAAGGCCGCAACCGTCAGACCGGCGAGCTCGTGGCGCTGAAGGAGATCCACCTTGACTCCGAAGAAGGCACACCCTCAACAGCGATACGGGAGATTTCTTTGATGAAGGAGCTTAGACATGAGAATATTGTCTCGCTCCACGATGTCATTCACACGGAGAACAAGCTCATGCTCGTCTTCGAGCACATGGACAAGGACCTGAAGAAGTACATGGATACGCAAGGCGAGCGCGGCGCCCTGAAACCGCCCCTTATCAAATCCTTCATGTACCAGCTACTCCTGGGCATTGCTTTCTGTCACGAGAACCGTGTATTGCACCGAGATCTGAAGCCGCAGAACCTCCTCATCAATACCAAGGGTCAACTCAAGCTCGCGGATTTTGGCCTCGCTCGTGCCTTTGGAATTCCTGTAAATACCTTCTCCAACGAAGTCGTGACGCTATGGTACCGAGCACCGGATGTTCTGCTAGGGAGCAGACAGTACAACACGAGCATTGACATATGGTCGGCTGGATGCATAATGGCGGAGATGTTCAGCGGTCGACCACTATTTCCAGGCACTGGCAACGAAGACCAGCTGCAAAAGATCTTCCGTCTCATGGGTACTCCATCAGAACGTTCCTGGCCTGGGATCTCTGCTTTTCCCGAATACAAGACCAACTTCCACGTCTATGCCACGCAAGATCTCCGCCTCATACTACCGCAGATCGACCAGGTCGGACAACAGCTACTCAGCGCCATGCTCGTCCTCAGACCAGACCATCGCATCAGTGCCGCAGAAGCGCTTCAACATCCGTGGTTTCAAGACCTTCCGCAGGTGCGTTTGGCTGCTCAACAGAGACAGTACATGCCTGCGCAACAACAGATGGGCGCTGGGACTCCTCAACAGAACATCACTCCACAAGGCGTCCCACAAAGCGTCGTCTACCAAGGTAGTGCTTCTCGTTCCTTGCCATGTTGACTAAGCTGACGAAGCACTGTAGGCGCGTCGCACCAGAACTACTACGGACAACAGGGCCAGCAGTATGGCGGCTACTGAGCACCAACAATGTGATCACGGAATAAATAGAGTGGGCCTCCATGTGAGGAGGGCGTGTTGGCATTTATGAATCTTGCAAAGCGAGGGATAGCAAAGTGGGTGTCTGGGGCCTTCTACATCTTTGGCATAGTCCAACACTCCATGGCTCTTCAGGCGTCTGTACTGTACAATATTGCCCTCTCCGAATTCCTCTACAAATGAACTTTGAGCGCTCATCTTACCATTTGTGGGGTCAAGCTTGTTAACTCCGAGAACTCCGGCAGTTCGCCTTTCGCTTCTCGTTCACATGCACTTTGTACTACCTTTGCTAAACTTCCATGAAGCACCGTCTGCGTGATCTCGATCAGCCACACATCTGACATGCATCCTTGTTACTCCCTGGCATCGCCTCCGTCACACCCTTTCCCTGCCGCTTACAGAGCCAACCACTGATCTGCCACCTGCCTGCACTTCTTAAACACTTCTATCTTGACTGAAGCTGATCGGACGGCCACTGTTTGCCCAAATCCATAGTCGACATGACCTCGACCGCGTATCCGTCCCCCATAAGCTGTAGTATCCATGAGCACCTTGCTCTGAACAACCGTATTCTACGGCGAGAGCTTGGTGGACGGTCTCAGTATTCGAAGATCGGTGGCATCTACGGGGACAAGAGATGGGTCAAGGATTTGAATATCGTCAATGAGCTGGATGGTCACTCTGGCTGCGTCAATGCTCTCAGGTGAGTGTATGAAGATGCTGGACAGGTCTGACCTCCATGGAGCCCAGTCGGGCTTAGTCCGGGGTCGAGAAGTCTCGTTGCTTGGTAGATGGCTAATCTATACTGCAGTTGGTCGAAGAGTGGAAGCCTTCTAGCCAGTGGCAGCGATGATCAGCATGTTAACATCCACACATATCAAGGAGACTCCTCCACGGCAACCTTTAAGCTCGCAACGACCATCTCAACCGGTCACACGGCCAACATATTCTCCGTCAAATTCATGCCCCACTCGAACGACAGGACCATCGTAACTGCTGCAGGCGACAAACAAGTTCGCGTCTTCGACATCGAGTATTCGGGACGAGCTACGGCGGCCTCGTCTGCGTCAAGTGGGGCTTCAGCACGCCTGACTCAAGGATTCCTCAGCCAGGGCGTCCAGTATCCCAGCGACGGGAACACAAACACGAGAATCTATAGGTCTCACAGCGACCGTGTCAAGAAGATCGTCACCGAATCCTCACCACACTTGTTTCTTAGCTGCTCGGAGGACGGCGAGGTGAGACAATGGGACCTCAGACAGCCTTCCTCAGCGTACCCAAAGCCACGAACTTCGAGACATATCTGGAGGTCTTCTGCCGATGATGATACTGACGTACCGCCGGCCCTCATCTCTTACAAGCGCTACAACCTCGACATAAATTCGATATCGTGTTCCCCCAGTCAGCCACACTACATCGCTCTTGGTGGAGCTCATTTACACTGCTTCCTTCACGATCGTCGCATGCTGGGTCGAGATATACGGCACGAAAGAGGGAGCTCGTCCCGTTCCGCGAACATGTCCGAGCACGATGATTACGCTATGGCGGAAGCGACACAATGCGTAAAGCGATTCGCGCCCAACGGACAACGACGGATGAAGCGTACGCAGAACGGTCATATCACGGCTTGCAAGATTAGTGACGCGAACCCGAATGAAATGGTTGTCAGCTGGAGTGGTGACTTTATTTACTCCTTTGATTTGGTGCATAGTGAGGATGCGAGAGACATGAAGCCCCAACAAGAGTCGAGCTCAAACAACGCAAAAGGCCGGCGCACGACAAGGACTCGGGAGTCAGTCGACAGGAAACGAAAAAGAGCCAAGCAAGGCTCGCCTCTGTCTCAAGAAGGAGCGACACGAGCCACCTCGAAGCTACGCAGGGCTTCGACAGCGGAGGGGGATGGAAGGGGTGAGATGGCGCTTCGCGTCCGCTATGAAAATGGTCAGAGCGAGAATATACCCTTAGGGGGTGATACCGGAGTAGTCTTCACGGAGGCTGCCGAATCACTATCTGAGGCGGATGAGTTGAGCCTTCGGATTGCTGACGTGTCAGTCAAAGTCCGTAAGCTTCTGTTCTCCTTGGGAGATGTCAGGCCTCCTGCTGAACTAGATGCTACGGATCACGCCGTATCGTTCACAAGTGCTCTTGGATTCGTTGCTTCAATACTGGGAGACATGGACAACGTGATGCGAAGGTGGCGATATCCCATTGATCCTGATGCGATCGAGGTCACCCTTCAGACAACTCTGCGGAAGAACCGCGAATCTGCTCGACGCTTTGTGCAGGCTTCTGGTACAGTGGCTAGGTTGCTCGGTGGGAAGCTGCACACCGCCGGCAGTCCTGAGAGCCTGATGCTCAGGTCGTTCCTCAGGATAATGCCGGCTCCTGGTGAAATCGCAATTGAAGACGCATCCGAACAGTTCAGTTATGATTTCCTCAAGGCAATAATACTTTGGCTCGAAAGCGGTGCTGGAGCAATCGTTGAAGGATTCTCACAAGGCGACCGACGCGGAAATCCCAGGTTGCCACTTACCGCTAACGAAGGAATAGATGGGATCGACGAAACACTGGTTCCTTATCTGCTTCGACTTGCTGGAACACGACCAATACTTGATGTTGATTCGTCGCGATTCGAAGTCGAAGAGAATCGCAAGCTCTTCGATTCCGAGCGATCCGCAGTCATCGCTTTCGCAAGGGCAGTCAAGATTCCCTTCGAGGACCTCTCCCGAGCAGCGATCATGGCCGACGACAGCTCTGGTGTGCAAAGATTCCTAGCTCAAGATCGTAGGACGGCACTGAAGTTCTGGGGATACAAGGTCGCACGAGGTGTGCTGTTAAATGCTGGAGAAGGCGTCAACCATAGCTTCATCGACCGCGCCTTCGGCGGCCTGGGCAAAGCGAATCCTCATATTCGACGCGTTGAGAGCTTCCTCAAACGGCGATTCGAGAACATAGACCCGGAGGAGGAAGATCAGGCTGCGAACTTTGTTGGCCTTGTGAGCCATGCATCCTCAGGCAGTGAAGATCGAGTTGAGGGAACATCGTCGAACGCAGTACACCAATCAGCCGATGAAGAGAACTCAGATGAAGAAATGGTTGCTATTGAAGACCTCAGAGCTGTCACTGCGGAGATGGCCGGATCAGCAGACGACGAGGATGACGATAATGATGACAACGGCAGTGCCGAGGAAGAAGACGAGGATGATGAGGACATAGAACACGATGACGACGACGAGGATGAAGATGACGAAGAAAACGATGATGATGATGACGATGATGAAGATAGTAGTGAGGATGGCGGTGTTCGCAGGCTGATCTTCCGATCTGCCTTTGAGCGTTCTGCCTTACGCGAGGAAGTCCGTACATCGATCCCGTGTGGGACGCATACGCGACTCTACAGAGGTTGGTGAACATACCGGCTCAATAGCATAATGGAGCTAACTCGTACAGGACATTGCAATGTTAGAACAGTCAAAGATGTCAACTTCTTTGGGTTAGACGATGAGTACGTGATCAGCGGTTCAGATTCTGGTCACGTTTTCATCTGGGACCGCCAAACGTCCGAGCTTGTCAACATCCTCGAGGGTGATGGCGAGACTGTTAACGTCATCCAAGGTCACCCTTACGAACCCATGATGGCAGTATCTGGTATCGACAGCACCATCAAAATTTTCAGTGCCGATCGACAGGCTCGCCGAAACGCACGCCATGGCATTGGTGTCACTGCTGTAGATCCTTCTACATTCTCGAGCATCAACTTTGGGTCTTCCCGCAGGCCTAGGCGCTCTCGCAACGATGGCGCGCGTGCAGCGGCAGCTGCCGTGGATACTGATGACACAGACACGGAGCCGCCAGTGTCAGCACATGGTCTCAGCAGCAAGAAGTGCATGGACCGTGAATACCAAATCACGTCACAAAATGATGTCGATCGTCAAGGTGGTAACAGGGAAGCTTTCCTATCGCGTGCGATGCTTGCCCAGCTGGCAGCCAGAATGCGAGCTCAGCGCGCCGCTAACGCGCCACCTGCTGCGGCCGAAGCTCTGGTGCCTCGCGGAGAGGGAACTATTGCAGGTGGCAATGATACAAACGAAGACGGGGCTGGAGAGCCGGTCGTAGTCATGGGACCTCATGGGCCCGTAGTAATGAATTCTGACAATTGCTCCGTGAGTAGCCAAGCAGACCTCAGATAACTCTAATAGGGATACTAACTTGCCCAGATCATGTAACATAAGTTGTCCCTGCGGATCCTCGCGCCAATATCCAAACCAAGGCGAACTTGAAAAGCCAGACCCTCGGCCTGATGGCATGCGCTAGACCATGAATTCGCACCTCCTGGACTCTGATAGAAGGAGCAGCATCTGCCAAAGGTGTTCCACGAGCTGTGCAACTGCATTATCTCGCTTGCACGATGCTCCCCTCCTGCCCTCGTTCCTTCTTTCGCCATCCGGCCTCGGCCAATTCCAACGTGCATATGTCTATCATCTTGACGCTCTCCTATTTAGCTTCGGTTCTAAGCTGCTTAAACTTCCTCTATCCACCAACATACAGACTCCATTCTGTTCGGAAAGCAATCGTCAACACTGTAGCACCATATCCAAATATCCAAAGGTTCACCAAGTCGCCGCCGTACGCTTTCAAGTCGAATTCGCGCATCATAACTGAGGGTGGGTTTCGTAAATGTCTTGTTGCAGTACAAAGTGAGTGAGAGATGTTGACTTTCTGCTCTAGACTGCCCTCTATCGGGTTTCCTCGAAGACTCGAAGGCCGATCGTTCCACTGCTGCAGAAAGACGCCCTGGCAGCCTTTGACCCGTTCAGTCCTCACTTCGTGTCGTAACTGGAGATTCAACGCCACGATTCGCTGCTAGCTTTCTAGAGACACGTCTCAACAACTCAAGCACCGATCGAATCTCAGCGGCAGCATGGAAGCCGGACAACAACCTGAGATCATCCCTAATCGCCCCACCTCCGCCTACGTCTTCGACATCATCATACTGCTCAGTGGTCTCAGCCTACCACCCGCAGTCTACCTGGCGTCCCGGGACATCTACTGATGGCTCGCAGCTCTCACCGAGGCGCCCGTTACTAGAGGCTAGAAGTTTCCATTCGCGGTTGTCGCTGCCCCGGTGGTGATTAGTGTATTCGCTCTGGGACTGCTCTGGAACACAAGACGTTCTCGGTCGAGGAGTCATGAGTCCGCCTTTGTGCATCTGATGAAAATGTACTTTACCGCAGGGGGGATGGCTACCGGAATGGCTGCGATTGTGTTGCTTGCCAAGGGGATGGGGCTTTCGAGTGCGCTCGAGTTTGCGTTGAAGGTGGCAACGGCGTGGGGACTGTTGTTTCTTTGAGAATGCTCGGAGTTGTGGCGGAAGCAAAGTGGAGAAGTTCGCAGAACTCTGGCTGTTCTTATTTTCAGTGGCATTGCTTCGGTGTGGGCATGGGCGAGGACTTCATGCATAATTTCTGGGCTCGAGTGGGTGTTTCGCAGGTGGCATATTTCATGAAGCTCACTAGCAATGTATTCAGTTAGATCAGCAACATCGGAACATATCAGACCCACTTGATGAAGTTGGGTGGCTTCCTCGGCGAACCTGCAGTATAACGTAGGCGACCCATTGCTGGAGACACTTGTCTGCTCGGCGTCGGGGCCATTGAAGTAGCGTTATCAATACTCATCCCATACAAGCATGTGTCTCTTTGAGATGTGACATGTGTTGGGCGAGAGGGCGATCGAACCAATATCAACACCGAGATAATCAAGAGGCCAGTGTGGAGAGGACGGACAGGTGAGCAAGCTGACAAGCGGCGGAGGCCACGCATTATCGAACCGGACAATATCTTGTCACGGTCTCCGAATCTCTCGCGACGCGAACGTGTTTTGCTCGATTCACCCCATCCTGATCCACAATCTGTCCATATTGCTGGAAACTATTCACGTCGCCGCATACAAGCGTTCTTCCAGCACGGTGAAGCAGTGTTGGGAGCTGTGAGGATCAAGAGCGTTGCTCATTCGTGCGTATGTTGCAATGGCTGGGAGCAACTTCGAACTGCTATAGGGGCAGAATCGCTGAACCAGGCGACAACGAGTGCAAGTCAATACGAGAACAATACAATAGGCTGCCGGTGTCGGGGGCGGTTTTATATACTTCACGTGAAGGTTGGTTTCACAGGGTAATTGCATTGGAATATATACAAAGCTTTCACGACCTTGGACCGAGGAAACGAGCACTCTTCCCCTCGTAGAGAACCTGAAAGATGCTGGGAGGAAATGAACATGAGCTATGGGTTTGTCATGCAGCCAAAGATTGGCAGACACCCATGGAGGGATGAAGAACCGAAAAGAGGAAAACGCCTACTTGGCCGGCCGACCCAAGACGTGAAAAGATGCGGATGCGCGCATTCCTGGCTCAACCATCGCCTGAATGAGGTCAACCTTGAAATGAATTTGGAAACGCCAGTCTATGCAATGAAAGAGGACAGAGTCTAGCGTCCTTACGAACTCCATCGGTAGTGAGAAGCTCGGAACGTACAAGGCCCGTGGTCTTGATGGATGGATTAGGAGACATCCGGGGGAAACCCTTCAGTACTAGCGGACGGGGGTCTCCTGTATGCCGGCAAAAGACCGACTAGACACTTGTCAGATACGCCCGAGTCTGTCCAGGTCGTTGCCAAACAGCCTGCCAGACCTCTCGCTGAGCCCCTAGACCAGGCGTGGGTCGTCTTGGCTTCCGCTTCTCCTCCCGCTTCGAGTGCACCCTGTAGAGCTTCTCCCTTCGTTTCATCCTTTTAGTCTCGAGACCCTGAACGATGTCGATGGCGCCGCGAGTGTAAGGCTTGTCATCATCATCATCCTCGTCGACGTCACTAGTGGCAGCCAGATCGTGTGAGTCCTGCGTGGTAGTTATGTTCGAAGATCTTCTGCGGCGGGCAAAGGGATGGGGGGAACGAGGAAGCGAAGCGGTGTGCGTGAGCTCGTGATTCCTCTGCCCAAGCATAGCTTGACCGTAACCAGCCATATTGATAGGAACTGGTGATGTTGTGGCAGAGCCACGACGGCTCGGCGGAGGAGATGTAAGGCGATTGAGAGGTGGCGGTGACCGGTTACGCGTGGGGGAGCCGAAGAACAATCCTCGGGGAGCAGGGGATCGACCCCGTCTCACTGCCGTCGGGGGCGCAGGTGATCGGCCGCGCTTGACTGGAGCTGGGGGTGAGCGTAGGCGGCGTTGCGAGTGTTCGGGTGAGCGCTGTTGAGCCGAAGAGTGTTTACGACCGCGTAACTCGCGTGACTCGTTGCCGTGAGTGTCACTGTGCATGCGCGCAGGATGGTCGCTCTCGGTGACCTTGTCGTCGAGGTCGTCCTCCACATCGTCTTCCTCGTCTTCCTTTACCAATTCATTGTCGGAAGTCGGAAAGGTAGGGTCAATGTCCTGAGGGATAACACGATGCTTGAGCGCCTTTCGTTCGAGTTTGCGACTGATATAGGCCTGCTCAAGGGGTCGGTCCTCGTCCAGAGTGCCACATACAAAATCTGTGCTGTCCGGTAGCTCCGGCATGCTAGGTCGTATATGCACCGGACGAGTCTTTTTCGGTATTCGTGTTTCGGACGCCTGCCTGGTGAGAGGCGACGTAGCTTCGTCGCCAGAACGGTCCAAGGAGGAGTCTGATGCCGTGCGACGCGCTGTGAGGCGGAAATAGTCCGACGGTACAAATGGGGATGCATTCGCGGACCGGTTGGGAGCCCACCACTCATAGTCGGAACCGTCATTGCTGTCATCATCAGATTCTGCAAAGCCTTCTTCATCGTCGGTTTGAAAGCCGTCATCTTCGTCGAGTTCCGACATATATTCGTTCTGCGAGTCGTCCCCTTCATCCGCGGCTTCTTCCTCTTCCTCCAAAGCTTCCTCTTCTGCCTCCTCGACGAGCTGACGAATATCATTCTCTTTTTTGAGTGTGTCACTGACAGTGAGGCGCGACCTGTGACATGTCGACGCCTGTATCCAATCTTCTATCTCTTCATCAGAGCTTGCAAATTCGTGGAACCGAGTTGCATCCGACTTGACCTCACTCAGGCTACCGCTAGATCTGCGCATACGAAGTGACAATGCTGACTGTGACGTTGCCTTTGGCGAATCGTTTTTGATCGTGGCGTCCGAATCGCGGTGGACACGCTTGGAGGTCTTGAGCTGGGAACTAGAAGCTGCATGAATTTGGGGTGGCGCAGGACTGTGGAGTCTCATGTTGCGATGATGTTCCTCCTTGGACAGTGGCTGAGGCGGAGCAAGCTTTGATGGACACAAGAATTTGATAGAGCAGGTCCTTTTCGGTGGTTCCGGTCTGGGAGCTTCCTCAGCCGAATCCGGGACGACATCTGCAGGGGAAGGACTGGTCTTGCCACCGCACATGAAGCTGATGCATCTTCTCCGACCGAGCTGGGCCTCCACTGACGGCTCGGCGACCGTGGCTCCTGATGATTGTTGAGAGCTCTTTGAAGTTTTTGAACCAGTGCGTGAATCGCTTGCAGACTGAGGGATGGATGTAGGACCTCTCCCATTCAATTTACTGTAAGCGGCGGCGGAACGCGGCGAACTCGGGGTGCTGGCTCGAGTACCTGGACTAGTAAGGCCGTCGTCGCTGGTGAAGTCGACCACCGAATGTGCACTGAAATTGCTGCCAGTAGAAGACACGGAGGGATTATGGGAGAGTATGCTCTTGAGGATGAACTCGTCATCATGTGACTCGGAATCGGTATGGAATGCTCGTGTCAAAAGAGACTCTCTTCGGGTGACTAGGTTAGGCCGCGGGGCTGACTTGTTGAACTTGTTTGTTGGCGGTTCCGGAGGTTCGTCGGGATCCGCAGCAAGCTCATCTTCGGATATTGCTGGCAGAGCCAAAGGAGACGCAGCGGGCCGTGTTTGAAGGGATCTGCTGACCTGGGCATCATGGTCCGCGCCGTGATGCTGGTGATGCGCCATAGCTTCGATGTGCTTGTGAAATGTGTCTAGTAATTATTGTGGGGTTTAACAAGCGGATCAAACGCTTGTTATGAAGGTGAATAGTGTATGAGAGCTGATCTTTGAGGGTCGTTATGGTGATTTGTGACTGATGAGTGGAGATTGTGTCCCGCAGGACAAGTATGGACTATAATATTCTGTAATTCGACATTGTGAGATGTTGAAGAACCCGAGCGGAAAGCTACGAGATGGTGTCGTTGGTTGTGTTGTAGTTGCGTGGTAACAGATCGAAGGTGCGAGGCTCAGTTGAGGCGTGATAATTCAACACAGCTCCGAATTCAGGTTCGAGTTGACACAGCGATAATGCTGGGAGTGTAAAGCGTTGGTGGGCAGAGGCTCACTAGGAGCGTGCCTTGTATTGAAGCGAGCCGCCTGCAAGAGTCTTGAACGTCGAGGGTTGAACAAAGGGTGAGTAGTGGACAAAGTGGTTATATGAAGGATGGTTTGATGAGTAACAGTGAAAAGAGGAGAGGAGGGATCCCAGTTCGTTATCGACGGTGACTTGCGAGATCCACCAGCGCGAGAAGATCAAGGACACCCCGCACCCTTTTCATCTGCACATCTACACACTTGTGACCGTCATTTCACATTCATCTCTATCAACCTTCGACCACTCATGTTATGCCGTGCTGTCAGGCATATGATCACAATCATTGGCCAACATATGATGGGCCTGTATTATCCACTGGGTGAGGGTCACAACCGTGCCGTCATCCGTGCAACACTGGCACTATTGGTTACTCCAATCGCCCATGAGCAGAAGCAAACGAGCACGAGCACGCTGTCAGTCCAGGATATTGTACAGTCTCGTCAGCACATCGTAATAACTGTCGTGGATGCTGAGGGACTACCGTGCTGTACGGTCCCTAGTCAGAACAGTCCATGTCTAAATAATGATGCCACAACTACAGAGGCACAAGACTGATGACTCGTTTAGATTTACAAACTACAACTCTGCTACGGGCCCACGGCTTCCTGCGCTATATTATGCCAATTTATTATAGTACGAAGTATGATTGTGAAAGTATGAGCGATTAACATGCCGGCCAATCACTCAAGAGTATGTCACCACTACCACACTTCTACAATCTACCGTATGCCTCTGAATCTGAGGTCTGAACCCTCGTTCTACCTCTAAATGCAGGGCATGGAAAAGTGTCTCGAGACAATAGTGATACTCGGACAATAATACCTCTACCGTACTACTGTTCCCCCCGCACGTCAAGCCCGTACACCCGTCGTACCGGGTGATCCCAATGCCAGGCGCAGTCCGCTGTTGCGACGAGGCACACCCACCTTTTCCGACTGTCTACACTGTGAGAGGACTCGGGGTAGATCGGGGGGTCGAGGACTTGAAGACCTGAGACACGAGATTCCACGAATAACTTCCGGCCCCTGCCCTACCTGCCGATCATTCATGTCGACCTTGCACATGCAAATGTCTCGAGATCTCTAGGGGTGGAGTCCTGAGACAATCAGCATTATACTTTTGTACAATGTTCCTCCAAGATTGCGAGGCTATAATAAGCCCGCAGCCTGGGAGCAAAGCAGTACTATTTCCACGAGAACGAGGCGCGGCCATGATCCGTGACGTCTGACGTGGCAGTCGTTGTGGCAGGCAGGCAACTTGGGAGGCTCGAGGCAACTCGGTCCCTCGGCCCTCCCGGCCCCTCTTTCTGCGTCCCACATTATTATTCCCAGACGTCCTGAGTCCTGCCTGACCTTCGGGTTTCAGGAGACTCTAGTGCACGGCTAAAGGCCACGGCATTTTGAAAGCCGACGCACCAGAGACAGGTTTGCTTCATTTCGCACTTCAGGTAAGAGCGACAGCCAGCATGCGACACTGCCGACACTGCCGTACATCAACGCCGAATACGACGAGGCTGTATATGCTGCACCGCATATTTGGACACCAACAAGGCGCAACATTTGATTACCGAGCACCGGCGTGCTCCGAGAACCACAAACATAGTTGACAGAGCTACTGCGCGACCTTTCGGGATCCTCTCATCAGTACTTGCTGTTCTCTACTAGCTTCTTCATCGACCACGTCAGCTTTGCCTCGCCATCATCACGTTAACAATACTAAGCAAAACCAACCTTCGCTGCCACTACGTTACCGGCGTGTTTCACGTCCTCTCGGCGTAGATCATATTACTTTCGTATCATAAGAACAGTGCTTCAATGATATGTTCATATGACTGAGTCCAATAGTGGCAGCCAGCAGCATGACTTCACGATCATCTATCCTCCTCTCTCATACTTCCCGCAAATGCCATGTGACCATCATACAGCTTGTTTGGTGCTATATATACTTCTAAACAGCAATTTTGCTACATACGGCCATAGGTCACGGAAAATAGGGCATCCCGTCCGCTCTGCCGTACTCAAGCCGTGAACCGGAACGCCAGTACTCACGTGGGTGACCAGTGGGGAATCCGTTCTGCTGTATGTTTTTGGCTCTTTTGTCCCCCAGATCAGGAGGCAGGCGTGGTTTCCGATGGTTGAAGCTGATCACCGTTCGTGACTACTATGGGACTTAGCTGGCTGGATGACGCATCAGCGAGAATAATAATAGTGCGGTCGCTGTATGTTTTGGACTTTCTCCCTCCCCCTATGATGGATTCGATCTTTTTGGTCTTGTGCGAGGTCGGAGCTTGGCGTGGTACGGGCTGACCTTCATGATTTAGCCTAGGAATTCTGGGCAGGGTAGCGCAGCAGGGGGCAAGGCTAATTTGACAAATTGCCATGCTTAATTGTAGTTCATGATGAGTTCCTCGTAGTGACCTTCTGCTGTGCTGTTGCTTCTCTCTTTCTTCAGAAGGTGACGGAGCCTTTTACCCATCCTCTGTACCAGAGGTCTCTGTACCCCTGCGGCCCCCGCAGTTCCACCAACCGCTCCGCTGTAGCTTCCATATCCGGCGAAGTACCGTCGTGAGGAGAAAACAACATGCCCCGCCCAATTGATCCCGTGTCCACCATCATCGGTTGCAGTTGTCCAGTGTGGCAAGTCGGAGAAGTACAACGCTAACCTACCTATAACGATATGTACACAAGTCGACCCTTTGACCCTAAGCGGTCACGAGCACCATCACGAGAAGACGGCCAAGCGGCACGACGCTTCACGACACCATTCCTTGCTACACGTGGAG
>Ga0115846_100071_pt1 | contig 42944 bp, 34 predicted proteins | sample InSIn5gowninarea_2_FD_83860 | JGI IMG/M metagenome (GOLD analysis project Ga0115846, IMG submission 83860) | reverse complement strand
CAATGGGGGAGAGACCAATCTTCCATAGCCTCGTACCGAGCGCAAAAATTGTGAATATCAGAGGTGCGATAATGTATTCGTATTGATCTAGCAGTTCGAGGACGCTCGGATGTCGTCTTGTGAGTTCAAGAAGACTATATTCTCGAGCGAAGCAATTCAGAGCTCCAAGACGAAAGATTATATTTGTGATTGTAGAACAGGACGGGAAATGAAAGAAAATGCCGTGCTTGCATACTGTGTTAAGAGGTGCTGCTCCCGACAAGTTTGCAGTTTTGGATACCCCACGGTAATGGATTCTTGGAGTATGGTTGACGCATGAATGACGTCTTCTCTTGATACGGAACCAATCCGCAATACTGTTCTTGCGATCAATGGTAGTACTCTACAGTAATGCATCCAGGTGGCCAGCAGGATCTCGAATAATGCTGCCCACACAATACGAAGGTAGACGAGGTCGCATGGTACCTGAGCATTGTCAACAACAGCCACCACCGCCCTGCTTCCCCGTTACGGCACCATCAAGACTGACACTTTGTGTTGTCTTAGTCACTCCGGTGTTGCCAGTACCGTAGCCCTTAACGCCTGACCTCCGATCATTGAGGTCGTACTTGCCAGCCTCGATGTTCTGATATATGCGCTCCGCCACCTCGAGAAACGCACGTTCAACATTCTCGCCGCTTTTCGCAGAGGTCTCAATGTATTTGACGACGCCTTCTTTTTTGCACCATTCCTCAGCCTCTTGTCTTGTCACTGCTCGCCTGTTACCTCCATCAATATTTGTGGTATGATCTGCCAGGTCCAGCTTATTGCCAACCAAAACGACAACGATGCCTTCCTCTGCAATCTGTTTGAGGTCGTTCAGCCAATTCGTCACAGCATCGAATGTGCTTCTTCGTGTGATATCGAAAACTAGCAGAGCCCCAGACGCACCGCGGAAGTAGCTCCTCGTAACCGATTTGTAAGTCTCTTGTCCTGCAGTATCCCATAGAGATAGTTTCATCTTCTTCTGATCACTAGATGAGGTATCGTTTTCCGCTGAAGGCACATTACCGGCATTGATGCTCAGGCCAACGTTTGCCGGAGGTCCGACAGGGACTATGCGGGAACCAAATTCAACACCAATTGTGACATCGTGGTTGCTGCTGAATCTGCCTTCGCATAATCGAGTAGTCAAACTTGATTTGCCCGTCGAGCTGTCGCCGATGCAGACAAGCTTAGCAATGTAATTCCATGGCAATGTTGGTTCTTTGGTATATACAGGCATGAGCTGTGCACCGGTGGTGTGCGGTGAAATCGCAATTAAGGTTCAGAGCACTGTTTGACTTTGAAAAAGAGTACTTGCAGAATTGTCGGTCAAGCTGGTGTATCGCCTGGTGTATGAAACGACTATTATAGCGAACGCAGTATCACCACAATGAGCAGTAATGATACATAACCGCTTTTTCTTAACGATGCTAGTAGTAGTGGAATAAGTTGAGTGACTGAGGCTGATAGTGAGCGTAGCATGCACATTAGCCTCCGCCTGCTGGTGGACCCGCGCAATGACTCGTCCGCCGCATGCAGGCTGCTCTCACTCGTGCGTGACACCTGGTGTAGTTCCGACACCTCTGCCTGCCAACCCACTCAGTTGATACTCCCAAACTAATCACGACCATATTAGCAATATGTCAGCTGCTTAAGCCTCCCTACGTTATTATCGCACACCTGTATTCATTATACCAGACTAGAAATCCACGAACACTCGCCCATATCTTACCGCAATCGTCCATATTATAGTTACACAACGACTAGCTGCCCGCGGGCAGCATGTTCTCAGAATGTGAGTCGCCTTCAAAGCACAAATCAATCGGAATCAAAAAAACACTCATGTACTTACACTGCCGCAGATGCCTCTCGCTTTCTGGCACAATCCCAATCACGAATCGGACTTGCCAACAATGATGACCGGAGACCAAGCGCTGGGACACGATACAATCACAACACAGGGAAATCTGGCATGGCCTCAAGATTCGGCGCGAACAGGGGCGACAACCCCTACAATCCTGCTTCGTCCCAGATACCGAACTTTCCCTTTGCATCTAGACTGAATCCGCAACAAGCGCCTCTGTTCTACAGCGCTACCGACGAATTCCGAGAAGAGAACGACGAAGAGGAGCATGAGCGCGAGATTGCTGATTTCTACGCTCTTCAGAAATCAAGGCGGCGACTCGGCGGTAGCGACCTGAAAGAGTCTACAGAGACTGGCAATGCATCAAGTGCTGAAGAGGCCTCACAATCAGCAGAAAACCATGGCGGATTTGGAAGAGGTGGCGGTATCAGATCCTCTTGGCGGGGTGGAAAAGTCGATGGCAGGAGTAGAGGGCCCCAGATGGAAGATGTTGCAGAATCCGCCGAACTCGACCACAGCTTACACAGCAACATAAGCCTCACCGATGTCCGACTCGAGGACACGCTACGAACCGATATGGATGATGCGCCTCCAGAGGATTTAATGGAGGACCCGCCTTCGATACAGCAGCTGAGACAGCCCTATGCCGACTCAAATAAATCAGACGAAGATGGTCGTGGGCACTTGCTACCGGAAGCGTCCGCGATAGTGAACAGAGATCTCGCCCCGGGCCTAGCAAGATCGCCTGTCGAACCAGTCCGGCACGATGTGTTCTTCGGACATCTATACCTACTTGCTCTTGCGTCGATGTTCGCGACTTGGTTCGTGATATTCCTACATACTGAGGCGCCTAGTATAAAAAGACCTCTAGGAGACACCATCTACACAACTTTGCACGGCTCGTTTCACCTTTTAGGTGTATACACGCTTGTATCAATCTTTGTTGGACTCTTCTGGCTCGCCGCATTGAGATCGTATGTTCGACAACTTGTGTTCGGCATCCTTATCGTGGTGCCCGTTATCCTCTACTCGTTCGCCCTTTACCCCTTCGTTTCAAGCTTTCAAGGACGGTGGAAAGGTCATAGCGCGCAAGATAACGCCATGCGCTGGGGCTCGCTGCTGCCATTCGCAATGGCAAGCTTGTGGGTCGTGGCTGTAGTACGAGGACGAATGGCTATGCAAAAAGCAGTTGCCATCGTCGAATTTGCTACCAAGATTTTAGCAACAAATCCGGCGCTGCTGTTGGTCGGCTTTGCCACACTTGGAGCGATAATTGGCTTCACCTGGGTCTGGCTCTCCATGTTCACGAGGGTCTTCCTTGGTGGCCACAGAATCAGCTCCGCAGTTCTTCGATTCGCGATCGATGCATCAACATGGTGGATCGGCGTATACTTCATCCTGGTATACCTCTGGACGATTAGTATGATGTTTGGCTTGCAACGAACCATTACTTCGGCTACTGTTTCACAATGGTATTTCCACCGATTTGCTGTCCCGTCACCAACTTCTCAAACTATAGCCAAGGCCGCGATCACGCATTCTTTGACTATCCTGTTTGGCACGGTGGCATTATTCACTGGACTGAGCCTGCTAGTCCGGTTGCCGCTGCTCCTTCTGCCTCGCCGCCTCACTATGCTGCTTGGTGTGGCGATGTACTCTTTCATTCCAAGCCCACTTGTCACACTAATCAATCCTCTGACCCTGACTTATGGTGCCATTCATTCGCAACCACTAGCAGTCAGCTCTCGAGGATTGTCACAGCTTCATTTCCTGGCGCCTGGCGATGCAACAACGTCATTGCATCCGAACACTTTCAATCGACAACAGAGTAGAGATGGGTGGTCAGCCGATACAACGCCGCTTCTACCATATCGTTTAGCAAAGCTTTTACTTCATGCAACTCGATTTATCATGTCTTTGGCGCTTGGATTTGGAGGATGGGTATCGACTGCAAGGTCTCTGAAACTGGTTGGAACAGAAGGAATTAGAGGGAGTTTGTATGCATACGTGGTTGGTTTGATCGCAGGAGCGATTGGATGGGGTATTTTAGGTGCCATGGAAGGAGTTCTTGCTTGCATCGTTGATGCGGTGGTAGTCTGTTGGAGTAGTGAAGTCGGAAGTAGTGGAACAGGACAGGTGAGATACTGTCGCGAAGCAGGCTACCTTTTTGGCAAAGATGAAGCCGAAGGACCAGTAAGTTTGGCATAAGCTGTGCGTGGTTGCATACTATCGTCGTTGCAAATTCATGTTCATTACACATGACTACGCTGGCGAGATCAATCGTTCTGAACGTGTTGGAGGCACGTGTTTAGTGTCTCAGCATTCACGGCATACTGTACCCATGAACCCTCGAGGTGTAAAGCCTCCATATCATGAGAGTGTAGACGTTCTAAGCCCTACTTCATACCGTAGAAGAAAACCATAGCTTGAATATAGTATTTGATGTCCTGTAAGCTACGGGTTGGGAAAAAGCTGCTCGTGAGCTCCATTGAGCCCTTTACTCCTTTTCTGGAAACTTTGACTGGTAAGGGGTTGACCCTGAGACCCACTATGATTGGCTGCTCAATGAATTCTCCCCATGCCAGACACATGTAATTATCAGAACTGACCACCTCACTCTCTACACATTCAGCTCTGTGCTCCCTTTACATGCGTCTCCTGTAATCCTAATATTCTACGGGCCACCACTCGGTTCTTCATCTTCTTCTACCTGTCCTTGATACTTCACTTTCTCCTCTGTGATTTGTTTGTGTGAAATTGTCACCAGCCTATCGGCCTAACGTGGCCTCATCTTCCTGCCTGGTTTTGCACGACGACCTCTGAAGATTCTCGAAACACAGTCTTTTTTCCTCTTGGGTATTGCAAACTCGGCCAACTTCGACAGCCACTATGGCTACACCATACTACAGCGCTGCCGCTACCGGCGCCTCAGCCGAAGACGCTGAGCTACGCAGGAGAAACGTGCAATCATACCAGAATGCGAATGGTGGTCAAGTCTACAAGCTTGAGGCCGAGGATAAGAAGAAGCTGCAGAAGAGGGTATGTTTCACACTGATGCTGAAGGCTGTTCTAACAGGATGAAGGATCCGACCTTCCTCGAACTGCTAGATCAATACGAATACATTATCGCACCTCTGATATTCACAATTTTTGCGCTCGGTACGAGGCTATGGAAGATTGGTCTCTCCCCCATTGTGACATGGGACGAAGCACAGTGAGTAACCACATGGCTCGGTCACAACCACCACTAATCAGCGCAGTTTTGGTAAATTCGGTTCCCACTACCTCAAAAGAGAATTCTACTTCGATGTCCATCCTCCACTAGGAAAAATGCTTGTTGGCTTATCAGGGTACCTTGCCAATTACAATGGTTCCTTCGAGTTCAAATCTGGCGACACATACCCTGAAGAAGTCAACTACACTTTCATGAGGGTGTTCAATGCACTCTTCGGTGTGGTAACCATTCCTCTAGCATACTTCACTGCTCGGGACCTTGGTTTCAAGCGTCCCGCTATCTGGTTTGTTACTCTTATGGTTCTCTGCGAAAATTCCTATGCCGCTATCTCTCGGTTCATCCTTCTCGACTCGATGCTACTCTGCTTCACTTTCACTACCACACTCTGCTATGCAAGATTCCTGAGGCTCGGACACAAAGCATGGACGGTGGAATGGTTCGTCTGGATATTCCTGACGGGTATTAGCATTGGCTGTGTCTGCAGTGTCAAATGGGTTGGCCTTTTCGTTACCGCCCTGGTTGGACTATACACCGCTCATGATCTGTGGAACAAATTTGGCGATCTGCGAATGCCTCCCATCGAGCTTGGTGCACATCTGGCAGTAAGATCTATTGGCCTGATTGCTATACCAATGGTCGTCTATATGTTCAGCTTCTATTTGCATTTCCTGATCCTGGAGAACTCTGGTCCAGGAGATGCTCAAATGTCCTCCCTATTCCAGGCAAATCTCAGAGGTACCGAAGTCGGCAAGGATTCCCCATTGGAAATTGCTTATGGATCGCGAGCTACAATCAAGAACATGGGCTATGGTGGAGGTTTGCTTCATTCGCACGTTCAGACTTACCCGGAAGGTAGTCAACAGCAGCAGGTCACCTGCTATCACCACAAAGACGCAAACAATGACTGGTTTTTCTACCCTAACAGGAGCGAGCCAGAGTTTGACGCTGAAGCACCACTGAGGTTTGTGCAAGATGGAAGTATTGTTCGCTTCCTCCACGCTCAAACAGGTCGAAACCTCCATTCTCATCAAGTCGCTGCACCAGTCACAAAGGCAGATCACGAAGTCTCATGTTACGGCAACACTACTGTCGGCGACGAGAAAGATCATTGGCAAATTGAGGTTGTCCATGACACTCACTCCGATCGGTCCAAAATTCGAACATTGACTACCGCTTTCCGGCTCAGACATACAGCTTTGAATTGCTACCTACGGGCAGGTAATGTAAACTTGCCTCAATGGGGTTTCAAACAGATCGAGGTTACTTGCACGAAGACCAACAGTCCTTCGGATAAATACACCCATTGGAATGTGGAATCTCATGTTAACGAACGATGTAAGCAGCTTTTAACATAGCATACTGATTACGAAGCTAACATACTTAGTGCCACCTGGAGACGCCAAGATGTACAAATCACCCTTCTTTCGCGACTTCATCCACCTCAATGTTGCCATGATGACCTCAAACAATGCCCTGGTGCCTGATCCTGATAAGCAAGACGATTTAGCTTCACATTTCTGGCAGTGGCCTCTTCTTCATGTGGGGTTGCGTATGTGCTCATGGGATGACAACATCGTCAAGTACTTCCTGTTGGGAAATCCTTTGGTCTATTGGGGATCGACTGCTTCCTTGGGCGTTCTGGCATTGCTAGTGTTCTGGTATGGCATTAGATGGCAACGAGGCTACAAGGAACTCGGCCAGAAGGACATCGACCACATCATGTATAGTGGGATTTATCCTGCTATTGGCTGGTTCTTCCACTACTTTCCATTCATTCTGATGGGTCGTGTCACATATGTCCACCACTACTACCCAGCGCTATACTTTGCCATTTTGGTTTTCGGATTCTGGGTGGACTGGGTGACACGTCCGTTGAACAGTACAGTCAAATGGTCGATTTACTCGGTATTGTATGCCGGCACAATCGGCCTCTTCATCCTGTTCAGCCCTATTGTGTTCGGAATGACAGGAAGCAACCATCAATACTCATACTTGCGATGGTTCGATCGGTGGAGAATATCGGACGTGTAATCAAGTCAATTGAGAAAGAGTGATTGGAGCATACTTTGACTAATCCGGACGACTTGGTTCGCCTGATGCAACTCGGGGAAGCAAGAAAAAGCGCAATACTCAGTCTGGTGATCAAAGCAGTGACAGGCAGCCATGACTTATGCTTGGCATTTGAATGGTTGATCTTAGCACTAGGCACAGTGTTCGAAGACTATGTAGAAATGAGATAAGCGAAGTGAGAAGAGAACAGATCGAATCGTCATGCTGTCTTTCATGCTGTCTTACCCAGAATGGAGAGAGTAATGGAGCGATCAATGTTTTGCATCTTTCACCCAGGCGGCATGACACGACCGTGCTCCACGCTTTGATTGTAAAATGGTCAAGACGTCCACATGACTTGCTTTCTAGAGCAGTGACACTCTTTGGTTTCTGCTATGGCCTTGACGCGGCAGACGAGCCCCTCCTTGCGATTCGTGAAGCTAATGAAGCAGGGCACACACTGGCTATGTCCACGCTCTACGCCAGCAGTGCAGTAAACAAGGTGAAGGGCAAAATACTTGTCAGCCAAGAGCACTGACCAAACAGTCTTGGGATCTGAGCCCAACAACTTGCCTAATCACTTTCCTCAGTAGGATCCTCAAGACTCCAGTCATGATACTAGTCTCACCACGATCCGTTTCTAGCTTCCCACTGATTTAAGAAGCATCTGAGCGAGGATCGACCAACGCCCTTGTTCCACCCGCAATGAAAGCTGCTTCCGATTAATGATAGCCAAACGGATTGCTAAAACGTCCCTGTTTTCCGATCATTTAAGAGCAAGGTCTATACAGGTGGGTGCTTTTGAATCGCGATCGAGCCAAGCCTAAAGAACTTCATCCCCTTACTGTAAGTGACAACTTGATATGGGCGGAATCTTCCCAGCACAACAAGGATTCGAGATTCAATAGACGCGATCTGGAATCATTTGTAGGGTGGCAAACAGACCATCTCCTTGATCTGAAGGGTTGACGGTTCTTGGGGGTCAACAGTATTCCGAAAACTTCATGTTGACAGGGAAGGTACTCTTGTGCTTGTCTGGACCACGGGCGATCCGAGAAATGCGGTTTTTTAATCATTAGGAAGTCCTTAGCGTTCAAAGTGGCCAGGTTCCCCGAGTATTCATTAGCAGCTGTCAATGCAAGTCGGTGGATGAGAAGCTCAAAATGACTCGATGGCGGAGACATTCATTGCACTATTCATGATGAAGCTGGACGGGTCTTTCCTTGAAGCTGATGCTTGATGTGCCCAGTTCGCGATGAAGGAATCTTGTCACGCTCTTTTTGTCTACATGCACACGAGTTGGACTATGGCTCAGCGGCTTGGATTCTGATTAGCTGGGATCGGTAAATGAAGGTTGGCTTACTGTTGGTCAGGCGTACCGGAGACCTGAAGCAGGAAGGTGGAAGGTCCTCGGGTCTTTGAGACAAAAAGGAATGTTCCGCTTCAAGTTGTGCAAGCATTCTTTTGACCTCAAATAGACACATCGTCATATCCCCATTGGCTTGCAGACGCCATGCGTGGCAGCAACAGCAATCTGTCAATTGTTCAATTAAGCCATTGGTCCGACGAACGGGACAGCAGCTGGAACTTCCCTTCGAGACATGACAAATTTGCTGCCGCGATTTAAGCGGTGGGAGGCCAATAAAATGTGCTTGCAAGAGGCAATATTATTGTATTGTACTGTAGTATTTATCAGCTTTACTGCCACCACCAAGTGAAGTGCCGTAGCATAAAAAAATTGTCCTTTCCGCCTGTTCCACTATCGAAACTTGCCGTTGCCATCGATGACAAACATTAGCCTCAACAATCTGCAGCTATTTATTCAAAGTTGACGCCTTGCGAGGTAAAAGTGCTGCTAACCTTTTGGACCTCCAACAACCAATTGCCCTTAGAAGTGGCGCCTAGAGAAGGCTCGAATCTTATTCCGAAGTGACGCAAGGCAGCGCTTGTGGACGGAGTCTAGGCCTTATCTGGGTAGGGTTTCGGAACCTATTGTAGCGCAGTGCATAACTGCGCTTCTATGATGAGCACCAACTACTTGAACTCATGTCAGCAACACCATTACTTCCCCACACTCCTGTCCCTGATTTATTTCGCCCAGATACTTCCTACTGGCCTGATACGACAGCATCAGCTTATGCCAATGGGAGCTGGGAAGATCTAGACTATCCTTGGCACCGCAACAAGAACGCCGACAGCCTCTCACACTATCCACTAGGTCACCAATCTACGCATTCGTATCCATCGCAACGTGCGCAGTGTAGAACAACACATTTGAGTGGTCCGACACCGTATTTCAAGTCCGAGTATGCTTACCTGCCAATCGATATGGCTGGTGTATTACACGTTACCCCCGACGTAGCCAAGGCCGAGTACAGCGATGATGAGAGCACGAAGCGTGAAGGCTTGCTGGAGATGGATCAAGAAGAGGTCGACGCCATTATACGGAACAAGAGGAAGGTGAGGGATCCAAAGGCATGTTATGCTTGCCACAGACGCAAGGTCAAGTGTGATCGCAACTTGCCTTGTGACTCGTGTGTGAAGAGAGACCATCCAGAGCTGTGCTCATACGAACGACCTACAAAGAAGAGACGGATTGCACTCAGTAATGCACTTGCCGCTGCCGATGGTGCCGGCACTGCTGTCGAGCCAACCACAGAGCGGATTATCAACAGTGGGCCGAATCTCACAGTGCCCAAGGAACAATGGGAGAGATTGCATAGGGAGCTCGCAGAATTGAGAGCGCATGTAAGGGAAGAGAAGGACGGTGGTGACGGTGCGAGTGTGCACATGTCGGATGAACCTTATCAATCTGCTAATGCCTCTGGAGTCCTCAGCCTGTCTGACGAGGGAGATCGGGAAGGGGTGCATGCGCCCAGTAGTCAAATGGGCACCATGCACCTGGGCTCACGCTCCGTGCTGGCATACATGATTGGGAATAGGTCGAAGTCAACACAAGATGCGGCACGGCAGGTGCTGAAGGAGAATATTCTGCCCAACCTGGGTTTGGACAACGAAAGTACAACATACCCGTTTGTTGACCTCTGGAGCACTGACAAAAGCATGCAAGACGTCAGTGGCCTAATGAAAACCTTACCGAACGACGACGTGTGTCGGGAGTTTTGGTTGACATACAAAGACATTCCCTGCACTATCTATCCCGTCGTGCCCGATGTTGAGGCTTTCGATCAGACATTGTCTACCCTTCTCCAGACTCGTGCCGAGTTCATGAGGACTGGCAAAGCGATCGACCCTAATCGTCCTTATGGTTTATCGTTGCCTTGGATTGCCTTGTTATTTGCGGTCCTTGCATCTGGAATCCAATGTACTGGTCGGGCAGCGAAAGAACGAGAGCTGACCTCACAAGTCTATATCTGTTGCGCCTACCAAGCACTACGGATGTCGAACTTTCTTACGCATCCGTCCCTAGAGACGATACAAGCATTATTGATTGTTGGCAATGCCTTATCCTACAACATGAATCCAGGAGTCAGCTATGTGCTACTTGGCATGACGCTACGTAGCGCTTTGAGCATGGGCTTACATGTACGATCACAAAACTTCTCCGAACACGAGAATTATCTGCGCTCTCGCATTTGGTGGGCACTCGCGTGGCAAGATGCTCACTTCAGTGTGAGTTACGATCGGCCAAGCTCGAGCATCCTATGTATGACGGATGTTCCGTATACTAAACATAGCTCGCCCGGTAACAGAAGTTACGTCGAAAGTATGTCCGAAATTATCAAGCTAACTCAGGGGATTTTGCGGTATCGGGCTTTGAATCAACAGAAGGCAATGAACTGGTCGATGATTGCCAAGTACAAAGATGATGTCCACAAGATCTGGGATGATGCTCTTCCTCGGCTTCGAAACCGCGCTCAATGCGTTCTTTTGACCGATCATCTTGAACGACTGGCATTGAGGCTACATTGCTCTTACCTCATAAGCGAGATATGCCGTCCAGCGTTGAAAGAAGACCCTCATCCACCAACCTCGGATCCAACAAATACAACGAAGTCTCCAGTTGTCTCACCTGGAAACGCACCAAGGAAATCTTCATATTCGTCAGCACATTCATCTAATGGTGATTCACCCCAGGATCAAGCTATTGTGCTAAGTTTGAGAGCAGAATGTGTGAAGCACCTCGAAAACGTTGTTGGAACATATGTTGAGCTCAACCCTATCAACAAGTACGCGGCGCGCTCGTGGATTGGCATTCAAAGATCGATTTCTGCCGCATTCCTTCTTGGCGTTCTACCAGAAACGAAACAGGAACCAAGAGTGATCAGACTACTTACCGAACTTGAAAGGGGCATACAAGAAAGTGCGATCGAAGACACCGATTCCCATAAAAGTCAACCAGATAGCATCACACCTATGGGTCCCGACGGCCGCCGTCTCTCCATGTCAGTCGGGCACTCAAGAGATGCGCCCCTTTGGGTTCGAAGCATGACAGGCAGTCTCAGCGCACTAAGTAAACTCAACGCCGCTCTGGCCGGCAAAGCCAGCTCTACCCAATTTCCTACCTCACACGCCCATCATCCGCACCAACAGCAACACTGGTCGATAAATGCTGCGGCGACCGCTGCTGCAGGCGGCGTGTACAACACACCCGTCGTCTCTCCCGGCGGGCATACACCAGGGATTAATGGTGTGATGATGGGAGGCATGCCGCAGTTTCCGGTGCTGTATCCACCGAACTACCAGTCGAATTTCATGGTGCAGCAGGTTATGCCTACGGCGCCTGCTATCATTACAGGACCGTATACGCCGGAAAGTCAGGGGAGTAATGGGGATTGGAATGCTGGGAATTTGTCCGAGCGGGCTTTGAAGTATGTCCATCCTGGGCTTTGGGGTGGAGAGTAAGGTATATTGTGATAATCGTAGCTGGGTGTTGTGCATACTGCAATATGAGTACAGTGTGCATGCGAGGTCTTAGGGTATGTTTGGAATAAAGCGTTGGCGGGACTAAAAGTAAAGGATACCTAGGTATGGTTGTGAGTAGTATAGGTCTTAGATAATTTCATTCGTTCGATGTTTAAGCAGACGAGCACATTCGCATCACCTCTTAATTACAAAGTCGATACCACGACTGCTATTCATATTTCCAAGACACCACCTAAGTTTTTGATCAACCTCTTCCTGTTTTCCTGTGCTCTAAGCTCGAAGGATTGTGTGCAGCCTGGTTATAGTTTGGTCCGATACTGTATTCAGAGAGCCATGTATTAGGTTGCTGACGTATGGAATTTGCCTGTTCTAGTGAATATTTAAATCGAGGGTCCAATGTTCGGTGTAAACGGCTGAGTAAGTAAGATTTTATTTGATGTTGTTTAGTTACTTCGCGTATTGTATTGCACTCCATAACACGTTGTAGCGCTTCAGACCTGATATTGATATACATTGCGCCCAACAGTTGAAACACGCGAGTGTCTTCTTTGATTCAGACCCCCCTCCTATGTCCAAAGTAAGGTCAAAGGATGCTTCTAATAAATACACACATTTCTGCCATTTAGGGTATACTTATCCTCACTTAGCATCATTTCTTGGATAGGTAGTTCGGACTCGTATCTCCTTATCGTTCCTTTTAGTAATACTTCAACTTCAATTCACAGCCAGTTGCTGTGTTGGTACCGAGTTCGCGGACTTGAAATCTCCATTCAGCGGAAAGCCAGGTGAATTCGTTGAGCTGAGGACCTGAGAGTAGTTTTGTTAGCACATTACCACTTTGTGGACTTGAGGATTTTGGAGACATACCACTTCGAACACTTCCTTCGTTATATTCTGTGTGTCACCAAACGTAGAAGCTTCCTTCTTGATCTGTGCCGTGAATGCTTTGACGTTATCCCTCAACATCTCTGGTGAGAAGCCTAACTGTCCTACGGCCATGCGTATCACGCCTTGTCTCTCTCTATATGTGCTTCCGCCCATGGTGTTCTGCACGCTGACTGCGATGTTATCTGTTACTGTGCCCAGCTTAACGCTCGGCATTAAACCTCTTGGACCCAGGATCCTGGGTATACCCGCTTTCTGGATAATAGGCAGCATAGCCGGCGTGGTTATACAGCGATCGAAATCGATTTTACCATTCTTGATGATATCGAACACTTCTTCATCACCGACTAAGGACGCGCCAGCTTCCTTCGCAGCTCTACCCTCTTTGCTGTTCGGCGGACATATCACACAGACTTTAATATCTGTTTTCACGGAATGCGGTAACCGGATCTGGTTTCGCAGTACAGGGCCATCCTTTTTTGTCTTGAGACGAATGGCGAGGTCGTATTTTGGTATACTTGTGTCGCGACCGACTTCGCAGGCGCGGATGTATTGCATTGCGTCGCAGAGGGAGAACATCTTCAGGACTTTTAGGTCGGGCATTTTGTACGTTGTGTGCTTCTTGCGCTTCTTTTTGGCTTTGATTCTAGCGTCTTTTTCTTTGGAGGATAGTTGGCGGTTTTTTTGGACGGCATGGAGAGACGGGGCGGTGGTGAATGTTCGTATTGAGATTGTTGCTTGCGGGTTGAAATTGGGCCGTAGCGAGGATAGTGAGCGTATGGGGTTCATGTTGTTGAATTGGGTGCCCGGAGGCAAGATTGTTGTATTACTTACGAATGTAGAGAGCTCGTTGATGATGGTGTTGCTGTTGCTGAACTTCACGAGTACCAGTCGTTTTCGGAGCCTCGTATAAGTAGCAAGGCTGTAGCTGGCGAGCGAATCATGTCGACCGAATTGCGGGGAGGCACCCTTGCGTAGTTTCAGTGCGGGAATATATTTCGAGATTTGTTTTGGTGGTGCGTGACTCAACTGCCCTCGATCTTTCGTTCCCACAAACCATCTCGCTGCTTCTTCTCACCCTTGATAAATTCCGGTCGATCGTACACAGCAGTCATGGCATCCAAAGGCGAGCCCAAGGGCAAAAAGGCCCCAAAGGTCAAACAAATGGAATTGCCCAACGCGGCAGCAGGAGTGGTTACACGATTCCCTCCCGAGCCATCAGGTTATCTTCACATTGGTCATTCAAAGGCTGCTCTGCTTAACGATTACTTCGCGCACATCCAATATCCTGGTGGCAAGATGATCCTTCGATTTGACGACACGAACACCGAGAAAGAGAAGGAGGAATATCAAGATGCAATCCACGAGGATGTTGCTTTGCTGGGCATAAAACCTGACATGGTTTCATATACCAGTGACTATTTCGACGATATTGACAAGTACTGTGTGCAGATCATTCAAGCTGGCAAAGCTTTCGCAGATGACACACCCGGCGATGTAATGAGCAAGATGCGCATGGATCGCGAGCCAAGTGTGCACAGAGACGACAGTATTGAGGACAATTTGAAGCGATACGAGGAGATGAAGACTGGTTCTGACGAGGGTAGACGATGGTGCATACGAGCCAAAATTTCCTATGCCAACGACAATGCCTCACTACGAGATCCAGTCATTTTCCGATGTCCGAAGAATCAGAACCCGCATCATAGGACAGGAACGAAATACAAGGCCTATCCAACCTACCAATTTGCCTGTCCGATCGTTGATTCAATTGAAGGAGTTACACACGCCTTGCGGACCACAGAATACAATGACCAAGATGCACAATACAAATGGATTCTAAAGGCTGTTGAGCTGCGTGCACCTTATATCTGGACGTTCTCGAAAATCCAGTTTGTCCGCACATTGATGTCGAAACGAAAACTCACAAAGCTGGTTGATGCGCATGTCGTATCTGGCTGGGACGATCCACGATTTCCAACCGTTCGAGGCATCCGACGACGGGGCATGACTGTTGAAGGACTGCGAGATTTCATGGTATCTCAAGGACCGAGCAAGAATATCGTGAACATGGATTGGCATACCATATGGGCTATGAACAAGAAAGTAATTGACCAGGGTGCTGCGCGCTACACAGCTATTGATGTGCCGTACGTAAAGTGCAAGGTCAATGGCATGGACAAACCTGCATACTCTGAGAAGCAGAGGCTACATACGAAGTATGACCTTGGCGAGAAGGATGTTTGGTATAGTGAGAATGTTGCCCTTGAGCAGGAAGACGCGAAGACATTTGCCGAAGGAGAAGAGATTACGCTTATGAATTGGGGTAACGCAATCGTAAAGAAGATCGAATATGAATCTACTAGTGCCACCGAGACAAGCACGGACGGCATTACAGACGGAGTAAAAGCGCTTGGCAATGTCTTGTCTATCGAGTTTGACCTCCACCTTGCAGGCGATGTGAAAACAACTAAAAAGAAGGTGACATGGTTATCACTGGACCAGGATCTCTGCCCAGTCGAGTTGGTGGATTTCGACTATCTACTCAGCAAGGACAAGTTAACGGAACAAGAGGAGGACAAGTGGGAAGACTTCCTAACACCAAAAACTGAAACCAAATCCGAGGCAATGGCCGACTGCAATATCTGGAACATCAAAAAAGATGACATTTTCCAGTACGATCGGAAGGGATACTACCGATGTGATGTGGCGCCAACGAAGGATACCAAGGGCGTTTTCTTCAAGATCCCGAGCGGAAAATAGAGGTTGAATGATAGCAGGAATGAACGGACGAATGGATGAATGTATGGGATGAGGATTCACGAATCATGAGCATGGAGGAATAGTACTACCGTTTTTATGGCAGTGCTCAGAAAAGTTCTGTCGTTGTGCAACAAGCATTGAGCATCACCAAGCTCTTGTGTCGGCATCATACAATAAGTCTTCAAAGACGGAGGAGGGAGATAGGCACAGCATGTCTTCAGACATAGCAACTCTTCCAATGATAGTACTCTAGTAGCAGGCACGGATCACAATTGAATCCTTGCGCCACACCCAGATATCTTGGCCTTCTCCCTTATCTCTACTTGGTACGTCTACCACGATTGACCTTAATGAGATATACAGGTGCGAACAATCAAACACTAGGTACAGTGAGCTAGGAGCCTGATATGGTGCTTTATATGGTTGTCTCTCTAACGCTCAGGAGTAGGGCAGGCTCGCACTGTGCTTGTGGATGACATAAATTCTTCGGATGCCTGGAAAAGGGGAGCCAAGAGATTTTCGTCCACTGGTACAGTAGCAATACTTCGTATCAAATCCCTTACACACGCGTAGCGATACGAATTTATTGATGCTGTAATGTTAGTACTGATTGGTGGGGTATACATGCGAGAGCTTCCAGTTGGTCGAAAAGTGCCAGTCAAAAGAAGGATGATGTTGTATGATGTCACACAAAATCTGCCGATGTGAATATGATGGTTGGAAGGAGCAGAGGGGCACCATAAAGTAACACAGATCATGAGGTAAGTACATCACACTTGCCGGAATTCATTGAGTATATCGCTGTAGCAGTTCACAGGTTTTGTAGATTGTCAGCTAAAGTATTCACGACTTACATATACACCACTAGAACAACCAATTGTCAAGCCAATACTTTCAGAAGTGAACCAACATGGCTCTCTCGCAAGCAGCAAACCTGGTGGAGAAGTTCTTAGGACATGGCGGGGAGGCAACGACGGAGCAGAACATGACCAACCCAAACCGCGATATTAGCAAGTATGCTGATCCATCGGGTGAGAAGATGAAGGCACTGGTATGGAACGGCAAGAACGATGTCAAGGTCATCGAAACATTCAAACCAGCAAAAATCGAGCCACGAGATGTCATTGTGGCCGTTACGGGCAGCACCGTATGTGGCTCCGATCTTCACTTGCTACATGGTGCCGTCGTTGAGCTTCAGAAAGGTGATATTCTTGGTCACGAGTTCTGTGGAGTGGTTGACTCGGTTGGTCCCGAGATCACCAAGGTCAAGAAAGGCGATCGTGTTGTCTGCTCATTCCAGATTGCATGTGGAGAGTGCAGATATTGCCAGAAGAAGTTGAGCTCTCAATGCGAGAAGACGAACGACAACACGATTGAGAATATCATGTACGGTGGACGTACAGCTGGTATGCTGGGCTACTCTCACTTTACCGGAGGCTACGCTGGTGGTCAAGCCGAGTACGTGCGAGTCGCATACGGTGATGTTAATCTGTTGAAAATTCCTGACGAAGTCCCGGACGAGAAGGCATTGTTTCTCAGTGATGTGCTTTCCACGAGTTGGAACTGTGTTGTCGACACTGGCGTTTACGAGGGCGATGTGGTCGCCATCTGGGGCGCTGGACCAATTGGTCAAATGTGTGCCGACTTTGCATTCATGAACGGAGCTAGTCGAGTCATTATCATCGACGGCGGGAATGGTGCTTGGCGACTGGATTATGTGAAGAGCAAGCTGCCCAAGGTCGAAACCCTCGATTTCACTAACCTGCCGAGCGGTGAGAGTGTCACCAGCCAATTGAGACACATGACCGACGAGATGGGTATTGATGTTGGGCTCGAATGTGTTGCCGGAGAGTACGCCAAGGGTTGGGCTCACTACTTCGAAATGCTGCTCGGCGCTGAAACAGACACATCTGAAATCCTCAACGAAATCATCACTTCCTGCCGTTCATTCGGTAGAGTCGGTGTCACCGGTGTCTACGTCGGCTTTGTAAGTCTTGCTCGCGCTTGTCCATCCTAACCCAATCACTAACTTGTGTGCAGACAAACCACTTCAACATTGGCTCTTTGATGGAGCGAGGTGTTCGCTTGATTGGAAACGGTCAAGCACCAGTACATAAATACTGGGAGGACCTGATGAAGAAGATTCAAGATGGGTCCATCGATCCTCTGAGAATGGTCAGCCATCGTGTCGCGTTGGAGGAATTGGAGACGGTATATCAGAAATACAACGAGCGGGAGAAGGGCATGCAAAAGGTGTTCGTCGCAACGAAATTCAGTTTCCCACCATCCCCTGGCGCTCCTCAATTGACGACATACAACTCCTGAAGTTGAAGACGATTGTTGGCGCCATGGGTATGATACCCTCTTCTCGTATTATAGATATCCGAGCAACGAGATGAGCTAGTATGGCAGAGCTTTCGGAAGCTAAAAATGCGTGGACATTAGCTTACACGTCAATGCATGAACTTGGTCATCCCCTGCAAAAACATGTACGTTTGACAGGAATAGTGCCATTTTTTGTTCCTCCCACAGTAAGGGAAAATGCCATTTCCGCTGTGCAAATCATTGGTCGAGAAACTAATAATCAGTCGTGGCATTCAATATGAGAGAACGAAATTTGAGATGGGCGTTCAGCTAATTATTTACCATCCACCTGTAGAATGAAGACTATTTGGTTCCGTAGGCCCGCATTCAGCCTCAGCAATCTCACCGTGATTTCTCTTCCAATCGCCTTCATCTGTTTAAAATAGCAACTGGCGTGGTACTAGAAGTCGCTAAGCTAAGGCTTCAATGTCCGACGACCACATCTCTTAAGTTAGGCCGCAAATTGTCTGAGACATCATGACCTTAATTCAACTTCTTTTCTCGTTTGACGTGGATTTGTGGAACAGATCATTGCAACAGATAGTGATACACAGGTACGGAAAGCCGTATTCAGCACGAGCTGTTACATTGCCAAGTAGCGAAAAGCTGCCGTTTTAGAAATTAGCCACCGCTTGGCACTTCCCTCTTGGAACCTGAAACCCTGCCGGTAGCATCCCTAGGTAGCCCAAACAACAAGCACGTAGAGGTGCAGATTTTATCATGGCCGATTCTCACCCAACCAGTTTGAGACCCGGCGGTCCTTCACCTTCGACCACACCTCGCCTTGAGCAGTCTCAACTAGCTCAACCATCATCGTTGGATACCAGCATGCAAGGTCAAGGTCAGCCTTCAATGTACGGTGCGTACCAGGAACCGTCTCAAGCAGGACCAAGCCAAGGACAGTATGGCAATTCTCGATATTCAAGCTCGGTATATGCTCCGAATCTGAGTGTCGAAACGCCAGGCGGTGCGCTAGGTAATAGTCCTTTCCAAGATGACAACCAACGACAACAACGTACAAGCACAATGGGTCAGATGGGTCAGAACTATCCAATGCCAACCGGCGATCAACAAATGGGTTCGCCACCAACCATGCCAGCCGCCCAACCACTCTTCGCCCAACACAGCGGACCAGGCACCGCCGCCGGCCCATCAGGTTCGCGACCAGTATCACGACAAACACCACAAAACCCACCCATGAACCCATCCGCCCTCCAACCAGCCTTCCAACCCCAATCCACCAACCGTCCCGGAACAGCAGGTGGCGGCAGCAGCAGCAACAACCAAAACAACCAAAAGTCCCCTTTCACCACCCCCGTAACCTCCCCGCCCCGCGGCCGACCAAGCCAAATCCTCCTCATTAACCCAACCTCAACACCAGCCCTAACATCCGCCATGCTCTCCTCGCTCCGCCCCATCCTCCCCCCTCAACTCGAAGTAGTAGGCTACACAGCGCACTACCCCGCCCCAACCGCAACAGAAACAACAGTCGACATGGCCCTCTCCACCGAGCTCGTCCTCCGCGACCTAGCCAAATACGCCACCAACAACGGCGAAACAGTGCAAAACTTCGACGCCCTCCTCGTCGCATCCTTCACGCACCATCCGCTCATCAACGCGCTCCGCGAATCCTACGACGTGCCTGTCATCGGCATCATGGAAGGCTCACTGTATGTATCGCGCATGCTAGGCGCACGCTTCGGCATCCTAGCCACGACCAACCGGCATAAAATCCAGCAGGACGACGCTATCCATGCGCTCGGCCTGACGCATTTCTACGTCGGTTCCGAAGCAGTGCACATGTCGCCTCTCGAACTCCTCGCCAGCGCATCCGGCCAAGGCGGCCAAATTTCGGAAGAGGCGACCAAACGTATCGCGCACGCAGCACGCTCACTCGTGTCAAAGGGTGCGGACACGCTGATCATGGGCAGCGAGAGTATGTGCAGTCTTGATGTGATTCGGGCGGCGAAAGATGCGATTCGGGAAGAGGATGGACGGAGGACGGTTAATGTGGTTGATTGTGTGGAGGCGGGAATTATGTGTCTTAATGGGCTGGTGGGGATGGGCGTGCCGACTAGTAAGAAGGGGATTTACAGGGGGGAACGGGAGGGACGGAGGGCGAGGGGGCAGAATTGGTTGTGATTTTGAATTGTTGGTGGTTGTGATTTGGGTCATTTGGATAGATAGGGTGGGTAGGCAGGTAGGTGGGAAGGGAGGAAGGTAATTCATAGGGGTGGGGTGGAGATGTTGGTAGATAGGATAGTATTGGGCATATATGAGCGTTACAAAGAAAAGAGATATATTTTAACGATACTAGGCGAGGATGTGATATAATGTGAAATGTCTGTTGAAATCCCTGGTTCACGCTCAAGCACATTGCCTCTCATATCTGCTTCCAATCTACATACGCGATCTAGAGCATCCCCACCTTCAAAAGTCGTGCTGTATGACAAACTCCCATGTTCCTCAATATGTCTGTCCACATTTGCGCTATCCTATTCTGTCTTCAAGCGACATGGTTCGCGACAGCACTGTCATTGCCACAGCCACTTTCCATGTTGCCACTACTAATCTCCCCTTCCTTCCTTCCTTTCTCCTCCATTACACTGCGCTCTTAGTTCGTTTCCCAATTCCCATTCTCTAAACACGGAAACGAAGGACATCACACATCCACGTTTATCGTGTTCGAGCTTCCACCGTATATGGTGGGAACATTGTGTGATGTGGTTTTTGCTTTAAAGTGGTTAAATCAGTGGCATGCCGTGTTGACTCAATTCGGAGAAGACCATTTTGAGAACTCGACTGGATGCATGGTTCGAGTGCCGGAGAGCGGTCCTAATACTGCTTGAGTGGTTGTCTGTGTCTAGGACTCAATCATGGTCAAGTCTTGTTCTTAGTTGGATGATCCTCTGCTTACGTGCCGCATCATTTTCGGCCCTGGCGACAGCTTGCAAGGCTCGGGCTATTGTTTCTTTGAGTTTGTCCACGCGCTCCTGCAGACTTAACAAGAAGGGATGTTGAGGTCCGATCTTGTTCTGCAGGAGCTTGATCACTAGGTATTGCTCGGCGTTTCTTCTAAGTCCTGAGGGTACACTGCTTGCATCTTGATGGTCAAATGTCTCGTCTTCACTAAGATCGGGAACAACATCTTGGTCCCATTCTGCACTCCAGTCTTTGAAGTTACCTATCGTATCCTCTGGCTCGTTCTGCGTTGTGGGGTTTGGTTGTTGCACTGGCCGGGAGAGTCCTAGTCTGACCTCTAACTCCTCGATTCGCTCTTCTATCTCAAGCAGTGTCCGGCCGGTCCTGATGTCCTTTCGTATTTCTCTCTTCTCTTCGATCAATAGGCGTACATCGTCACTCCTCTTCGCCACCAGGTCCCTCGAGCCAGTGACATCTCGTTGGAAACCAAGTAGGCCAAGTCGGACTTCCTCGATTCGTTCTTCACCACCGCTTAATATCTTTCCTAATGACAGGAAGTCTTGGTAGTTGTCATTGACAAGGTCGACGAGTTCCTTGTTAAGAGATTGGAGTAACTGCTGAAGTTCGGTTTGTAAGTCTTCAAGTGTTTGGAAACGATTTGAGAGTGAAGAGAGAAAATCGGCAGCCGAGAAGGTAGATGCAAGGAAAGCAGAGCGATCTAGTGGTTTCGGAAACGGGAGCGCATCGTTGGAGAGAATTTCTGAATCGACATCGTCGTCGTCACCAAACTGAGGCCGTCAGTGGTTGCGTCTTTGAGGATGTAGAGAAGAGAGGTGTTACATAGTACTGTGAACTCATCACGAGACGATCGCGCGTAGGCAATGAGACTGGACAGTCTGGCTGTACCAAGTTCACCTCATCTCATAACTTTCTACAGTAAATTCCGAGTGTTTGCTTCAGCGCTCACAGCAACGTCATTGTCGTTACTACTACTAACCCGCCGAATTGGTCGTTAAGGCTGCGGACGCGGCTCAATGAATAATAGCCCCCACACGATAAGCTAAGCTTGGCACCATTCCTCTCCGAGCCAGTAGTCAACATTCGGTGGAAATTAGTCTCCTCGCCTTTGGACACTTAGCTGCTATATTCGTTCTCTTTTCAATCAAACTCATTACGCTTGTTCATTGCAGTCGCCTCTGATTCGCATAGCATTGGGTAGCAGTCACCAGATCGTCCACCTCCGTCATATCGGCTCCGAATATCTGGCCTAAACATTCCGTTTGAGAGTGCGAGAATGCCTACTTGAATCCACTATGCACGATGAAGCCACTCCGAGTTCCGATCGACGCTGGTGAGTGCGCCTTCATCAAGCCGGACGAGCGTGGTCCCGCTTGGATTTGCATTGACTACAATAGGTGAGCGGTGCATTGCAAGGGCGTTCACCTCGCCTACTAACTCTAGCTGGAGCGAGTCCTACCACCATTCTTGTTGTTGTTGCTCTCTCACTGTGTCTTGTTTCGACATCGTTCTGAGGCTCAAGTCTGTTGCCACTGTTGTTGGAGTCGTTCATTCGTTGATATTGTGCTGGTATGCACGTCCGTTCGTTACTGCAACCTAATCACTGCCTAGCAATCCCTTCATCCAGAGAGCTACATAATACACACTCCCAAACCTCAACCACGACTATGAGATGATTCGGCTACTGCTTGGAATTATAGCATGGTTTTTCCTTCTGGCTTCTCGAGTTCAAGCTCTATCTGCTATTCCGGGCTCGCCATGTTATAATTCTTGCAACGGTAACAATGCCACCACGGCCAGCGACATCGTCTGTACCGACAATGATTTTACGAACTCGACCAAAGGCCAGTTATTGGAGAAATGCCTGTCGTGTTTGAACGATAGCTCGTACCAGGCTGGCTTCATGACTGACTCGATTCTGTTCCTTTGTGAGCTTCTATATTCACTTGGCAAAGCAAAGACTAATTAGCTAAGACTATCTATCTACTGTTCAGCAGACCTGCCTTACTGGAAGCCAAACCTCAGCTTGCTCATCAAGATGCTCGTCGATTAGCGAGGCGTTTTCAGATATTGGTGGAAGAGCTTTCTTCACCGACACGTATTCGTACTGTTCAGCAAACGACAATGCGTACACAAGTCAAGCAGCAGATTGCACGATGTGTCTACAATCTCAGGCTGGAACTGTGGTCCTAGGGAACTGTAAGTCACATCTAGACTTGAAGCCCTTCTTAGCTTTGAAAGAGGGCATGTACTGACAAGGTATTGCTTCGCAGTCGTGTCAATTGGCAATTCTGCCTGCTCTCTACAACCAAACCTATTAGATGGCCAGTCGGTGAACTTCTCGGGAGATCTATTCGCGGTCACGTATTCGTCAAGCACGAGCATGCACTCAAGCACACCCACCATATCAGCCTCTTCATCTGCTTCATCAGCTACAGCGGCAGCTACCCACTCATCAGCTGCATCTAGCACGGCTTTGCCACTGACTTCAAATTCTACGAAAACTGCGTCCAGCACAACCCCAGCATCCTCAGGAACGAATAGTGGAGATAGTCACAATCAACAGGGTAGTAACAGCAGTGGAAGCACTAGCAAGGGGCTCAGTCGTGGTGCCGCGGCCGGTATCGGTGTGGTTGCTGGCTTAATCGGTGTGGCAGCAATTGTAGGACTCGCAGTTTTCTTACGGCGCCGCCAGAAATCAGATGCATTCGAGAGAATGCCGGACAATCCGGAGCCTCAGCGCAGCACGCAGTCCGATATGACTATCTCGAATAAGGCAGCAGCTCTTGGCGCAACTTCATCTGGATCGGCGGCAGTAGCGCCAGTTGCGTTAGGAATGCCTGAAGATCCGAGTGTAGCCGATGCGATAAGGAAGGAAGTGAGCATGGCAGCAGGTATAGGAGGCCTAGCAGGAGCACAAGCAGCAACCAAGTCGCTCAAGTCTGCAAAGTCCTCAAAATCCTCAAAGTCAATTCTGTCGTCGAGGTCGGCGCTAACACCAAGGACTTCGGAGTGGTACTATGCCGCCAATCCGAAGCAGTCTTCTGATTTGAGCCCCCTGCCGCAGAAGGGCTGGGATTGAAAGAGAAATATATCATGATGTTCGCTATGCTTCACTTCTCCGGCGGAAGCTCCACATGCACGTGTAGCCTGAAAATGCTGCTCGTAACTCTATAATAATACGGAAAATCGAAATGATCAATGATCGCTGTGCTGTCTAGTGGTTCATCCGTCACATTGGAGGATTGTCGTCTTGGAGGTTCTATGGACCACTCCACGTATATACTAAGGAGGAACGAAGGTAGCGACGACGCCCTCAGACCAAGCTCTAAGCAATCGTAAGGGCAGAACGATTCCAGCGGCGAGGGTATACGACTAAAGTACCTACCTATGAAGTACTTCTACCGTACTGTAAATAAATTCCTGATCTGGTCGAGATGGGAAGTTCCGGCTCATGCACGATCTATGCTCCACTCAGAAATCGACACGCACCACGGCTATTCGTATCAACTTGAATGCTTCAAGTGCAGTGCCACAAATGTAGAACAAACGTATCGAATTCTCCTATTCCAGTCAATATCTACATGTTGGCAAGGATAGAATGCACCTTCGTGCGACTTGCTGCATTCATGCCTTGCCTTCTGAAATCATGAGCTGACCCACGACACATGGCACCGCATGCTCAAAGTACCATCGCCTCATGAGCTTGCCAATCGTCCGATTGTTGTTTCCACACTGCTGACTTGTTCATCTGTTCGCCCTTGAAATATGGAAACAACACCGGATACGTCAGGCTCTGCTTCAGGTCGCTTTCAAGACCACCAGTGGTCCTTTCTGCAAAATGTCTCAGCAAACAACAACGATGCCCAACAGACTCGATCCCATCCTCCATCCAGCTATGACTACATTCGTAGTGACAAGAGTATTGTCTCGCCCCTTCCTCTCTCGCTGTCCCATATCAATGGCAATACATCGCCATCTCGCTCGAGTTCTCGCAATCTACCCTCAGCATCCACGGGCGCACGCAGTACAGTTTCGGTCCCATCGCAACCCGTGCTACTCCGGATCAATTCAGCGAACAGCCACAATCACAACAATCGAGCACCGCGGTTGAACAGAAGACATATCAAGATGGACAAAAAGAATGGATTGCCAGCATTGGAGGAGTTCAGTATTCAAGGCATATTGTCCGCAATACAAGAGGATATAGAAGGTGACATGAACACTATCGCCGAAATCCTCGGACGCAGCCGTTTTGTCCTGGCCGACCAACACGACAGTCACATGCCACCGCAGGGAGAAATCACAGGATCAAGAATGCACAGTCCACTACGAGGCATAGACGAGGCCATGGACAGCAACGAGCAGCTCATAGCAGACGATGTACTAATTCTGAATGACGACGCAAGTTTAGTCGACGGCAGCAATACCGGATTAGGAGCATACGGACTCCTCGAGAGACTCCAAGCGATCCCTCGGACCGCCGCCCTAAGAACCACCAGTGACGCCATAGTCACCCAATCTCACACCACCAGCAACAGACTTGAAACCCCCCCCAGTCCGAACCAACTCATCACCAGCGGCAGTCCTAACTGCGGTCAGCCAACACCACGAAACCCACAACTCACCCAATGAACCCTCAGCACCATCCACCGAAGCACGCATCATCGCAGCCCCAACCGACCGCGGCCCCTCCCACCCCGTCGTCTCCGAAACATACCTAGACGCCTCAGCAAACGGCCTCATCTCCCGACGTACCAACAATACCATCCCCATAGTCTCCGAAGCAGGCAGACACTACCCGCTCTACACAAGTGATGACACAGGCCTGTTCGAAACTACTTCATCCTCGAACCCTGATGTAGCGCACCAACAACCGATTTTACCTTCAAATCTTACACACCGTTTAAGGTTTGGAAGTGCGCTCTCTGCGTTCTCGACGTGGTTCTCGCCAACGAGAGAAAGTGCTGATCATGGTGCGGAAGCGAGATTGCGTGGGTTGCTGAATCGATGAGAGAATACTTTCCTAAATGCGTTTTTTGCTTGTTGCTTTGAGAGCAAGGACGGGCTGCTACGAAACTGTCGGCAAGGAATGCCGTTTCGAGACTACAGTATCTCGAAACCGGACATCCAATGAGCAAAAGTTCTGGATTTGCAAATCGATTACATACACGACAAAGCGTGCGTCAACATCTTGGCTTGCGGTGAATGTATACCGTCTGTGTGACTGGGATAGCAGGGTAGTGGCGTTGGCAATAGTATTGGTGTTTGGAATAGGCGCTTATGGTGGGTGTATGTATGTATGAACAGGGTACATAGGCTATGTGTAGATGGATACTATGATTAACGAAACGACTGAGATCAATAGACTGACGATATCGGCATTCAGGATGATGATATGACATGATATAACATGATATGGTTTTCAACAATCTCCAACACAAGTGATTTTCTACCAATAAATACCTAACGAATGCAGCGAACAAGGCCCTGTCGTGCCGTCCAACGCCTCAATAATGGAATTCCAATCCTCTTTCCATGTGCACCACCATGAACGTCGTGACAAACCACTCCAGCAACGTGCAGTACAATACAGCACACCATACAACAGTGACACGTTACAGTTCCTGCAAACAGAATGCCGAGACAGAGATCCTCTCGCCCTCACCGACAATAATGGCGCCTGACTGGTGGTTTTCCTCCTGACCGTTTTCGTTTTCATTTTCATCTTTCGCGCTCTCACTCTCCCATATCTCGATGTCTGTTGGTTCGGTGTTGTCTTGGTGGATGGATATGGTCGGGTCAAAGCTGTCTTGCTTGTCCTCGGGACATGTGATTTGGGAAGTGCGTTGTGCCCATTCTGGGATCTCTTCGGCGGGAATGGGAGGTTCGGATACTTCCTCTGCTGGTACGGCAGTTGAGGAAGTGGAGTTCTCTGTGGCGACGACTGGAGCAGTAGTAGTCTCTGTATCGTTGGCTTCTTCTTCAGCTGGGGCGTCATCATGTACAAGCACGACGCTCGTAGCGCTCAGACCCTCACCATAGTAATCGGCGGCATTGAGGTCACCCAGTGGTGTCCTTGGTTCTTCAGTCACATCATCTTCCTTCTTCTCCTCTGCTCTAGCGGCGGCAAGGGTTGCGGCAGCAGCACGTGTAACAGGGGCAATAGTCGTGGACATTTCGTTTGGATCAATGTTCTCCTTCCCCTTATCGGCTTGTTCCTCACCATCGAAGGACTTCAATTTCCCTTCCTCATCTGAGATGTCCAACGCGGCAGAGGACTGTGTCATGGTCCATTCGCATATCCGGTAGTCTTGTGTTTCTTCGGATTCTTCGAAGATATCGAAGAACCATGATTTTGGCTTGGTCTCTTCAATTGAGTTGGACTGTGGATATGTTTTGGCTCGACTTGCAGATGGGCGTTTCTTGTGCGCGAGTGTACCCTTCAAGGCAGCTGCGATGGAGACAGATGGGGAAGAGGGCCTAAAAGAGGGTGGAACAAAACGTCGACGGGGTTGGGATGAATACTTATCAAGCCGACTGTGGGGACGAAGACGAGTTGGGGAACGACCAGCTGCAGCGGGGGCAGAGAGAGGTGTTGTTGAGGTTGGCCTGGTGAGGGATTCCAGTCGTGGTGTGGCCGTATGTGCCGACACTGTGGAAGTCGGTGTGTATGTTTTTGTGCTTGAGACGACATGAGTAGTATAACGTGCCTGCTTTGCTATAGAGACATCATCCTCCAAGGACGCTCGTTTACGTTTGATAGACGACTCAAAAAGACCTGGATCAATGTTCTCTGAGTCAGAGATCTCGGGAGAAGGTGCACGTCGTTTGAGACTGGGTGCCGAACTTGGGGCAAGTGCTATTCGGATGTTAGTGTCGTTGTTCAGATGGAGTTCCCGGTCAGGTCTATTTACCATTTTGTCTATTCTTGATACTTTGCAGACTTCGCAGCTTAGATTCATCGAGGATGCCAAATGGCTGTCTTACTGGTGTAGAAATGGTAGCCATGCTGTCAGAGGTGGGAGCCAAGTTGTACAAGCTGACTGTTTTGTGGTTCGAGCACTACAGGATATTGTGTGGGCGGTAAGTCAAGAGGGTGCTCTACCAATATTGTTGATTCAGCGAATGTCGAAAGGTTGAGATCCTGCTCAATCGGTATGATTTGAGGTTGAGGTTGAGGCAATAATACGAGCGCCTCGAGTATATGGCAGGAAAGAAAGAGGTCGAACTCGAGGTCGGGAGATGGCGGAGCACAGCGGCAACGCGACGCGACTGACGATACCCTGGTAAATGCAGCGAGCACTGTGTCAAAGATGAACAACGAGCGGACCAGTCGTCAGTTGTGTATCTCAGGAGACTTCGTAGGCGGCAGTAGTGCTGCCGGCTACTGCAGGTCAAACGAAGGTTAACAGGCTTGTCTGAGGCAGTTATTGGATCAAGAAGAAGTGGGAAGTGGGAAGGTCGAGGGAAGGGCACCTGGCAACTGCTGATACCTTCATACTGATTCAACGCGTAAAGGCGTGTTAGCGTGTTTTGCCCAGTATGTCAGTGTGCCCACCCACCAACCTCTGCATTTACACGAAGTCTTGTTATTTGTACGGCTTTTTCTACAGTTTAGGATGCCAGGATTTCGTCTCACGATCGATGAGATCACTCAATTAAGATCAAGATGTGTATCTGCATTTCATTACATTGACTACCGCTCAAGAATAAAAGCTTTGAGAGTAGATAGGTTTGTTGATGGAGCTGGTCGGCGCGTACAGCACGCGACCGCAAGGACGGCCATGGCCACAGTGAAGAATGTTTCACTTGCGCGACATCGCCGCACGCTCACCAATGGATAGAATGATCAAACATCAAATCCTGAACTTGTTCCAGAGAACATCATATATGCCTGAGGAATGAAACATGCGCATCAGTGTATGAATCTCCTCATCAGCGGCTGCTAATTGCATATTGTCTGCTTGTAGAATGCATTTCGGCACTGTGTGAGCAAAGGGGCAAGGATGATCAGATTCGAGCTGGCGGTGACGCCTGTCCTGTAAGCTAGGCTGGCCGCGGATGGTCGTGTTGATGTTCATGTTACTGGATGCTCATCAGTGTGCTATGTCAAAATCATGCTGGTAGATTCGACCTACATTGACGTGCTGATTCCCGGTGACACTGCTCAGGTTTGTTCATGTCTCATATCCAAAAGGAATGCTCTGCATAGCACCAGGCCTCGAAACACATTTCGCCGCAGCGGCGTTGGCCTTTCTACATGCTCGCTCGACATCAAAACTGTGATCTCCTTCGTTTCGAGCACCTGCCCGCGCCATTTCGGCCGCAAAATAACCCACGAACGTGTCTCCAGCAGCCGTTGTGTCAACCACTCGGTCGACCTTCTCGGCAGGTAGGAAGCCTCGTGATCCACGATGCTGGGAATAGAAAACACCCTTCGACCCGAGTGTTACGATGACTATCCTTATGTTGAGGAGTTCATGGAATTTCGATCCTATATCCTCCAGCGCTTCTTTTGTTAAGTCCTCCTCTTTCTCTACTGCTTCCACGTGGTAACCTTCAGCAGACATCGTCTTGACTAGCAGTAAACACTCGGTCTCATTAACGATAAGAGCGGCGAGGCCTTTCAGAGTCCGTCCCGGTATACCCTGTGGCCAGACCGGTGCTGGATTGAACACAACTTGTGTCTTATTGGTGTTATTGTAGTGCTCTACGATCGACAACACCGTCAGTCGAGGTATCTCACCCTGAAGGACAACCACATCGGGAGTCCTGCCATCTAGCGTGCTGCGACCCAAAACCTCCTTCACATTATCCATGCCCTCAAAGCCAGCACCAGGAACGAACAAGATTCGGTTTTCCCCTCCAGCGCCTTCATCAACAATGATTGTTGCAGAACCCGTGGTCGTGCCTGCAACCTCGGTGACGTGCTTCGTACTGACTCCTGATTTACTAAGAGCTGGCTGCAGTAATGTGGCATAGTAAGGATCATCTTTACCTACTGCTCCGATCATTTCAACGTCGACATCCTGTTTCGTCTCAGAATTAAAGGCAGCACGGCCGCAGGCAGCTGCTTGATTAGCGCCTTTACCACCAGCATTGATGTCAAATTTGGTTGCTTGGAGAGTTTCACCGGCAGCTGGACATCGTGGTGTGGTGGTGACAAAGTCCAGGTGGAGGGAGCCAATAACTTGTATCAGAGGCTTGGCCATAGCCGTAATGAAGAACGAAGATGTAGAAACTGATGCACGAGAACACTGAGCGACCTCCACGATAGCAATTACTTGCCCTGTCTGTAACGTTCTTAATTATCCGATATCAACTGGCAACGGACGTCGCTGATGTGAATTAATCGAGAGAAGATGATATTTATTCACAATGCGGAGGCACAGTTGCTGACTTTGAAGTCGCCGTCTTACGGCAGAGCTTCTGTTGATGCTACAAGTGAGTTTGCTTCTTCAGCGTGCAAGGTTCAGCTGGCGACGGTACTTGCTATCACATTCCCGATCATTGTTACATTTCATTCCGCTTCTCAACTAGTTTCACATGCTACTGGCACTGCCCAAAACGTTAGCACATATCGTGACAGTGTTTGTCGCGTTTGCACGCTCTTCTTGGCAGCTCGCGTTGGTAGTTAAGTCCGAGCCTGACGCGATTTATTGCGACGCGAGGAAGTTCTAAAGAGTTGGCATCGCCATCACTGGCAACCACCAAGTCGACACCCGGTATACTTCTTCGTTCTTTCCTTCATCCTACGACGCCTTCGCCTTAACCCATAGTTCCGTCGTCGAGTTAAGCACATACTTCGAGACAACACTTGATAGACGTTGTAACCTATTTGAGAACAACCGCTTCTTTTAGAGGCAGCGCAGGCCGCAATCATGGCTGACGCGATCGTCATTGACACAAAGTCGTTCTTCGAGAGGCTACAAATCCTACTCAACACATGGAAAGCAGACAAAAGATCAGGCGACAACCTCTATGGTGGTGCAGACTCGATTGCTATCCTCACAGGCAAATCTGAACCAGAGAACAGTTTCGTCAAGAACAATGCCCTTCATTTCTGGCTTCTCGGATATGAGTTTCCAGCGACACTGATCGTCTTCACTACCGCCACCATGTATGTTGTCACTACAGAGAAGAAGGCTAAGCACCTGCAAAGTTTGAAGGATGGCAAAGTGCCTGTGGAGATTCTACCTATCGATGCAAAGAAGCCTGAAACCAGAACTGAAGCATTTAACAAATGTATCGAAATCATCAAATCCGCAGGCAAGAAGTGCGGTACACTTCCCAAAATCGAGACGACTGGACCTTTCGCAGACGAATGGAAGAAAGTTTTCAGCGAGACCTCGAAGGAGGTAGAAGAGGTAGAAGTGGCTCCTGGACTCTCGCAAGCTATGGCAATAAAAGATGAGGAAGAGCTCAAGGCAATCAGAACTGGCGCAAAGGCTGCCAGTGCTGTAATGTCTGATTACTGGGTTGATGAAATGTCTGGCGTCTTAGATGCAGAGAAGAAGATTACACATGCCAAGTTAGCGGCGAACATCCTGGCAAAGATCGATGACCAGAAGTTCTTCAAAAAAGTGTCGAAGCTCACGCCAGACTTCGACAACCAGCACCTTGATTGGGCCTTCGGACCTGTTGTTCAAAGTGGTGGTCAGTACGATCTTAAGCTATCTGCACAATCGAACAACGACAACCTTCACTCAGGCTGTATCATTACTGGCTTGGGTTTTCGATATCGAACGTACAGTTCTGTTATTGCTCGAACGTACCTAATAGACCCCAGCAAGTCGCAGACCGCCAACTATAAGATTCTACTAGCTGCTCATGAGGCTGCAATCCGGGCGGCCAAGGAGGGTGCCGCTTGCAAGGATGTCTACAATGCTGCTTTCGGAGTTATCAAGGCCAAGAAACCTGACCTAGAGAAGAGCTTTCCCAAGAACGTCGGCGCTGCCATTGGTATCGAGTTGAAGGACGTGAACCTGACCTTGAGTGGTAAAAATGGACGCAGTCTCAAAGATGGTATGACACTGTCAATTATCACCAGTTTAGACAGCCTGGTCAACGACAAACCTCAGGACAAGAAAGGTACCAACTACAGCCTACTCTTGATGGATACTATTCGGGTCACCCGAAGTGAACCAGTGGTATTCACTAAAGACACGTCTACTGATCTCGATTCCATCGAATTCTACTTCAAGGACGAGGAGGAAGAGGTCAAGCCGAAGCAAGAGAAGAAGAAATCTGCGGCAAGCGCTATCGTCACCAGCAATATCAAGTCAAACAGAACACGTGGCGCGAATCGTGTTGATACACAGAAGGAGGAGGAGGAAGCTCGAAGAAGAGAGCATCAGAAAGAGCTGGCCGGGAAGAAACAGCGAGAAGGACTCGAGAAGTATTCCGAGGCCACTGGTGCGTTGAATGGGGAGGACGAGAAGAAGTTCAAGAAATTCGAGTCTTACAAGCGGGATAGTCAGCTTCCTGCGCGTATTAAGGATATGATTGTTTGGGTTGATGTCAAGGCTCTCACTGTCATTCTTCCGATTATGGGCCGACCCGTGCCCTTCCACGTCAACACCATCAAGAATGTCAGCAAATCCGATGAAGGAGAATATACACATTTACGGTTCAATTTCCTGTCGCCTGGTCAAGGTGTTGGTCGAAAGGATGATCAACCATTCGAAGATCCACAAGCCCATTTCATCCGTTCGCTGACTGTTCGATCAAAGGACCAAGCTCGCTTGGCTGAGGTTTCTTCACAAATTACTGAGCTTCGTAAAGCAGCGACACGAAAGGAGCAAGAGAAAAAGGATATGGAGGATGTTGTCGAGCAAGAGAAGCTTATTGAGATCCGAAACCGTCGGCCCGTACGTCTGGCAGATGTCTACCTCCGACCTGCTCAGGATGGCAAACGGGTGCCTGGTGAAGTTGAGATTCACCAAAACGGTCTTCGCTATGTGTCGCCACTACGCAACGAGAACGTTGACATTGTCTTCTCCAACGTGAAGCATTTATTCTTCCAGCCATGTGTTGGTGAGATGATCGTACTCATCCACGTTCATCTTAAAAATCCGATTCTCGTTGGCAAGCGCAAGTACAAAGACGTGCAGTTTTACCGGGAAGCTACAGACATGGCCTTTGATGAGACGGGCAATCGACGGCGAAAACACCGTTATGGTGACGAGGAAGAATTTGAGCAAGAACAAGAAGAGCGAAGACGGCGAGCAGAATTGGACAAACTATTCAAGTCCTTTGCAGAAAAGATTTCTGATGCAGGACGAGAATGGAACATTACAGTCGACATTCCCTTCCGCGAGTTGTCGTTCAATGGTGTGCCATTTAGGTCAAATGTCCTTATGGCGCCTGCCACCGATGCACTTGTACAACTCACAGAGCCCGCCTTTACTGTTATCACCCTCGAAGAAATCGAAGTCGCACATCTGGAACGTATTCAATTCGGGCTCAAAAACTTCGATATGGTATTTGTGTATAAGGACTATCAACGTGCACCAACGCATGTCAATACTATCCCCACTGACCAGCTGGAAAAGGTCAAGGAGTGGCTCGATAGTGTGGATATCGCTTACACAGAAGGTCCACTCAATCTTAACTGGGGTATGATCATGAAGACTGTCATTGCAGACCCACATCAATTCTTCAAGGACGGTGGCTGGTCCTTCCTCAACACAGACACAGATGACGAGGACAAGGAAGAAGAGTCGGAGGAAGAGTCAGCTTACGAGATGTCTGATGAAGAACTCGCCGCATCAGAGAGCGAGTCAGAAGATGAAAGTGACTTCGATGATGACGCGAGTGATGATGAAGGCGATGCGGAAAGCGATTTGAGTGATGAAGGTGAGGATTGGGATGACATGGAGCAGAAAGCTGCAAAGGCTGATCGTGACGGACCGCCGAAGGACGAAGATGATGGTGGCAAGAAGCGAAAGAGGCGTTGAGCGTCTCGTTTCCACGTTTGATGATCATACTCCCTACTTCTGCGGCGGCTGTTGCATTGTCTTGTGGTTGGCGAAGTACAGCTGATGATGAGCATGCTCCAGACTAATACTTGTCGGGTGGTGGCAGAGATCGCTCGCTACGACGATTCGAGGTTGCTCAATGTTTCACACCAAATGGGCCTTCTCAATAGTTTCTTTATCTTGTATCACATCGTCCAGTGGAAGGACGATGATCGATTGATGGAAGTGGTAGGTGTGGTGTTCAAGGTCACACCTTCTATATATGCCTTACCTAAATATTTTGGCAAGAGGGACGGAGGCACTCACAAGGTGAGATACAAGGTGGTCGACAAGCTGCCACAACGTTGCAGGCTCACAACTTGTGGCATTCATGTACCACCCTTGGTTGAGGCCTCGCATCTCATTGTACAATATTTATTCCTGCTTTCAGCGCTTATCATTCTTCTTACGCCAATGCTTCCAGTCGTTGCTCTTCTAGATCCACGGCATCCAACCGAACACAACGCTGTTCAGATCTGTTCTCGCTGCGTTCGGAAATACAATCCTTAGTCATTCAAATAGTCCGGACACCCCGGGTGGTTCCTAAGTCGGGAGTGTTCGGTGTTAGAAACCCGAGTACCGACTGCCATGAGCCGACAGACGTGATAGGTGGAAGTGGACGAGCGGATGTCAAGTACTGTACCAATTCTGTACGTGTCACTGAACAAGGTGTGTATTTGTGGCATGGCCTGACATACTGTACCGTTCAGGCCACGTTTTACAGATGTACTACTGTGCGTTGCTGGAACGATTACCGACATCTTTCAGGCCATTACAGGCCTCATGAGATTTAGACGAGATGCTTAATTCCCGTCAGCCGTCGCACCCGAACCTGATCGCAAGCATCCTCGCACCATCTTGAACACCTGAGTTTCATCGACATGTGATGGCGTGCTATCCCAATAAACCCGTCAAGCAGCTGCCAAGATTTATCACTTGGGGCAGCGGGATTGAACACGGTCTTAATAACCGAACGGATCACGGTTGACGGTGTCGTTCGGTCAAAAGCGCTCGGTATGGGTGGCACTAAATGCTCACAAGCGGGGAACTACACCCCTGTCCACCCTTCGAAGAGTGGTGCTCACCACGTTCGAATTACCAACCTACTGGTAACGTGAGATGGCGCCCGCATCAAATCGCTGGTCAATCTTGTTCCGTACTACTCAACTCTCGCATAACCTCTGGGTTGTTATGCCCATCCAAGTAGGTGACAATTCTTCATTGGGAAAGGATCAAGGTGGCCGATAATGATGTGGCAAGGAGTGGCAATTCTAGCCACCATGCTTGTGGAACGGGTGCGGCGGTCTTGTGCACTCGGCTGATGCGGGGAGAGTTTGGGTCCCTGTCGAGGTTTCTTCCTTGGTGAAGGCACAACACAATTCCTATGTACTATTGCAATTGCCAGAAGTGTCTTCAGTATTGACAGCCTTGTCAATTCGTCCTGTTACAAATCACTTCGAGTCACTGGCAAGCAACCATCAACGACAATGACTCATGCTTACGATGAAGATTGGTGCAACTTCGATGGCATTGTGGTACTGAAACTATTACGTTGCGAGTAACAGTGGAGGCTCCGCTCGAGTGATCACGTTCAAGAAAAGTTCGTCTTGCTCCAGCCACGGCAGCCCACTAGAGCTCGAGCTGGTTTAGGTTACGGGCATGTCCCGCACGTTATTCGACATGGCGCAACATACTGAAGGTCCAATCTCTGTCGGCAGATCACCTCTGAGTAAAATAGTTTGTGGGCCAAAAGATTCTGTTTGATTGTTGTGCCTCGGCATCAGTCTCGTTGAGAATATCCAAAATTCCCCGACCTCGCCGTTGTGCGATATGGGGAGGTAAACTCCATCACCGAGTAGCATTACCGAGCACACCGAGCACGATCTCGCGGAGGTTTCGCTATTCAAGAGACTGCCACATCTGGACCGGATGCCGAGCAGCAGCAATGCCTGGAAGCCAAAATGCTTAAAACTCAGACTTGGCTGCGAAAATAACCAATCCGGGGCGCTGAACTCTGGTGCTGCAGCAGAAGTCCCCATGGCGGAGGTTCTGGAAAAAGCTATTCATACCCCCATGTTACAACAGCGTTCGTTGCTTGGTGCGCCATCAGTGGCACCATGAAACCGCTTCAGCCATTTACCTACTTCGAGATCACCGCCCTGCATGTAAGTTTTGCTTCAATGCATACCAAGTTCGCAGAATCCTGGTTCTGTACTCCGCTGCCTCCGATCCTCTAACCCCACTCCTATAAGCAAGACTTTGCTTGCGTGTTCGATTTAGGATATAGCTGTGACCTTCCCTCAATTGTGCTTCTCCATCAGATTTACTCCCATCCCGTTATTGTTCTAGAGGTTAACATCTCACGCCCAACAACGCAACCATGTCTGGAAAGCTAGATTCCTTCGAATCGTCGACACCCCCTACCACTCATGCCCATGACGAGCACGCTTACGAGCACGATGGGCGGAGATTAACCTCCGTTGTAGGACTGCCGGCACATCAGGAGCATGGTGTTGCTATTGACCACAAAATACCTCAAGCAGATGTCATTCAAGCCGAGCCTGACCTGCTATGGAGCAGAGTAAGGAAAACCATGAGAGAGCCATTCGCAGAGTTCTTTGGCGTCTTCATTCTGATTATGTTTGGCGATGGTGTTGTTGCCCAGGTCGTACTTTCAGCAGGTGCCAAAGGTGATTACCAATCGATAAACTGGGGCTGGGGGTAAGGCAACCGAAACTGTCTATTTCATCGGCATAGAAGCTGACTGTGGCAATAGCTTGGGTGTCATGCTTGGTGTCTACACAGCCGGAATTAGTGGTGCTCGTATGTTTGGTCTCTTACACTTTTGTATGCTCGACTAACGTCACTTCCAGATTTGAATCCAGCTGTGACCTTTGCGAACGTGAGTTCAATCCCGTCTGTGCAATTCATAGATTCGCAGCACTTCCGTTTCCTCAAGCTAGCTTTAGCACCAAGCAACCCTGTTTCGAGCATATTCTCTGAGCTCTGAGAACATATCGCTAATGTACAAAAAATAGTGTATATTCCGCAAATTTCCATGGAGAAAGTTCCCAGTCTACATGATAGCGCAGATACTAGGGGCAATGGTGAGTCCAAGAACTATACATTCTCCGAGTGAGGATGAGACGTATCATGACTGTTAGCTAACCTCAAAAGTGCGCATCGGCCGTGGTATATGCCAATTACAAGTCTGCTATCGACGTGTTTGAAGGAGGCTCACACATCCGCACCGTCCCCGGCTATTCCGAAACTGCCACAGCTGGTATTTTCTGCACATACCCCGCCGCATTCATGTCAAAGACTGGCCAATTCTTCTCCGAATTTATCGCATCAACACTGCTCATGTTCTTGATTTATGCTATCAATGATGGTGGAAATATTGGTGCTGGACCATTGGCACCACTGGCTCTTTTCTTTATCATCTTTGGAATCGGTTGCTGTTTCGGTTGGGAAACTGGTTATGCCATCAACTTGGCTCGTGACTTTGGTCCACGATTGGTGTCTTACATGATCGGCTACGGTCATGAAGTTTGGGCCGCTGGCAACTATTATTTCTGGTATGTACTGCAACCTCTCGATCGTCCAGTTCAAGCATTTACTAACTCAGAAAACAGGGTACCGATGGTTGCTCCATTTTTCGGCTGCACATTCGGAGGCTGGCTATACGACGTCTTCCTATACACTGGTGAATCACCAATCAACACCCCAGCTGCTGGCTTTGCAAGATTTGCCAAACCATCCCGAGCAACGTGGTCAAACACATATCAAGAGAAGGACAACATGAGAGTGTGATCGTTTTCGGGTTAAGCATGCAAATTCGATTCTGGTTGAGTTTTCACAAAATTGGTTTTGCAAAGTCGATCCAGTCGACCAACTGCGTCTTGCCTGCAACCATTTGAGGCAAATAGCAACCGATATGGTCGATGTGCACGAGCATCTTCAAGCACTTTTGGCGAATATTTATGTGTTTATTCTTCACACCATTCAAGATCAGGAAGCAAGCAAGCGAAGTACCAGATCGTGAGAATCGAGTACGAGTACTGAGACCTTTTCGCTTCAAATCCAAAGAGTTTGACAACAATGAACCTGCCTTTTTTCCATAGACAAAATTCTACTCTGATCTGAAAAACATGCGGTTTCGTTGTTTCAGGCACGGAATTTCTATGCTGAAAACGAAAAAAAAAAGCACGAAACCCGAGGCCCTCATACTAATGAACAGGTTGATCCACCGGTTCAATGAAGCTTGTCACTTATCAACCTGCTTGCTCTCTTGCTTGCTCGCTGTCCGCCCTCTAACCATGTTCGAACAGAGAAATTTAAAATACAGTTCACAAATCACAGGCGTTGAATGCGTGTGTACACAAACCAACGTAATTTATGCCCCACGTTCTCATGGTCGTTCACATTCATATGTACAGTAGATACCATGATGTAGTCCAAGACACGTACGTATGTCTATGTCCATACCCTTATCCTGCGATCACACGGTGCTGGAAATCCATCCACCCTGTGCAATTTGACTTAAAACCATGACGATTCCGTTTATATCTACGTATGTACTGGTCTCACGACGTCTACGTATTGTACATGTAGGTATTCAAGACATACACATATGTACGTAGGCACGTATATGTAATCTACATACATACACAAGTACGGTGCTCTCCATTCCCAGGCAGTACATTCTGTAACAAGATATCCAGCACGAACAATAACCCACTGAAGTACGTACCTAACTCACCATTTGCATAGCGAATCCCAGCTCTCCCTTGGATTTCAGGATTCAGGAATTTTGCATTTTTGCATTTTCTGAGTTATGATACTGCCTACTGTATCTGTCACTACGTATGACTCGATGTATCTGTACTGTTTGATTGAGTAGTAGGGCGTGGAAGGTATACGTATGTATAGGTCTGTATCTACAACAGCTACAATATATGTAAGGTAAGGTACATATGGTACTGTACGTAAGCACGGGCTTAACAGTAGGATATTATCGTTGGTTTACACATGCAAGACGTGTGTAGAGTATACCTACGTAGGTAGAGTACAGGTACATGTAGGTATGTAAGGGTAAGCGACGCGTCATCAGCGTGCACTGTGTACATGTAGTGTTCTTGGCGAGACCAAGCTTAGGTAGGTACAGTACATGCAGGTGCGTTATTCTGATCGATCCATACACGAATCTTCCCCGACAATGACGATAATGGTCGAGCATTTGAAGCATTGAATACCTACGTACAGTAAGTATGTGGAAATTACAAAGGTAAGGTGAAAGCAAGAAGTGGACAAGAAACGTTAACAGTGCGTACTGTATTGCAACAAGCATCAGGGATTTGTTTTCTTTCTCAATTTCTTTGCTAAATTAGAGGGTTTTATCTCAATATTGCATCAACCCTGCTGCTGCTATACGGATTCGCGGTGGGCCGATATAGTGGTACGCACGCAGATGTGGGCTCTCAAGACACACTCGCAAAAGTCATCCGTTTCAATGGGAGCGGTCCACGCCAGCAGCAACTTGTGCCGTCAGCTGCGCTTTCGTCGACTTGAGGAGGAAGCACAATGCCAGACTGAGGGCGGAGAAAGGAAGCAAGGAATACCAGACATATCGGAATGCCTCGGCATAGCCAACGGACATGGCTTCACTCGCGACGCCGATCAAGGTCGGGGTGATGCCGGGGATCATCTCGATCATGGTGACGTTGCCGGTGAGCAAGCCGTCGACTAACAGGGGCACGGCGGCTGGGGCAAGGCCGGCTTTCACCGCTGCCGTGGCAATCGCTGCTGGGACGTACTTCTTGACCTTGGCGGCGAAGATCTGCGAGAAGATCACCGTTCCGACGGATCCTCCGAGTGCTCGAGTGGACGCGATGACTGAGACTCCGGCTGCGATTAGGTGGTTTGGTGTGCAGATGGTGACAACCACGATCAACATGGTGGTTACAATACCGACTGAAGTACCCAGGAAAGCGGTGGGGAAGAACCAGGCGGCAAATTCCATGTGAGGCTTCAAGTATAGCATCAGGCAATTGCCGAGCACGAGTAGCGCAAAGGCGAACATGATGGCCGGTTTTGCTTCTCCGCTCTTGGTCATCCAGATCCCTCCGACGATGGCACCAATCATAGAGGCTACGTTGAAAGGCAAGGCGTAGACGCCGGTGAGGACTGCGTCGTGAGTATACAGGTAGATGACTTCTTGAGGAAGAAATGCTTGACCTCCGAACAAGATGATGCCGCCGACGACAGTCAAGATGGATGCGTATTTGAAGTTGGGATGTACGAATAGATCGTGTGACAAGAGACCAGTCGTCGTGCCCTTCCATTCCCAGATGCCGAATGCCGTTATGAGGATGACTCCAACGATGATGCAAACAATAACTCGTGCTGACTTCCATGGTGTGGGATTATCACCGGACTCAATACCGACGAGGAATATGACTAATCCCGCAGTGACCAAGAAGATGCCTAGCCAGTCGACTTGGCGAAGACGTTGGGCGATGGTTAGCTTTTGTGGGTTTGGTCGTGCTTGAGGATGGTAGAAGAAGAGCACAGCCAGGAAGCTCAGAGCGTAGAGCCCTGCGCCGAGATAGAAGGGTACTCTCCAGCCTTGTCCGACACCGCCAACATTGTGTTTGATGAAAGCGCCGGAGATAATGCCTCCGACGAGTGGTGCCAAGCCGGAAACAACGCCTACCAGCGCCATGATTATCGGTCGTTTGGACTTGGGCACAACCTCCTGGACATACGGAATAGCAAGGTATCCCAGACTCCAACCCGACCCGTTGAGTACTTGGCCGGCGATGACCGTGGTTAGACTCTTGGCGCGGCTTGATATCAAAGTGCCAGCCACGCCGAGCGCCATGCCGAGAAGCAGCGGCCACTTGCGCCCAAAGTCATCCGACACTTTTCCTATGAAGGCGTTGAGGACGCAGTTCATGACGATGCTGGACGAGGCAATCCAGATGCCGATGCCGGCTTGACTGGGAAAAGCCTCCTCAATGAATCCAATGGCCGAAGAGGGGACAACCAACATGAAAGTTGAGGCGAAGAATGTGAAAAACAGGGCGATCAGATTTGTGAGGACTTGGAAGTCCCACTTGAAGTCTGTCCCATCGCTTGCCAGAGCGTCGTCCAGGTGATCAGATTTGAAAGCAACATCTTCGATCATCTCATGCTGTATGGACATTGACTTGTCTGTAGACATGTCAACAGTCCTGGGATGATTTTCGTAGTCTGCCATGTTGTGATTGCGAGAGAAGCTTCTCAAACAAAATTGGTAGAAGTCACGATTGACAAACTCTTCGATTTTGTGAAGCAACAATGAAGGGGATTTCTTCCTTGAAGTACCTCAGAACCAGAGCAAGGACTACGGACCTTGATGTCCCCCAGACCCCAGACTGGGCCAAACTTTGGGTGGATCCAAACCCCGGAATTTCGGAACTTGCCATAGATGTGGAGGTAGTATGTGGAGGAGGTGATTGCTGACCACTGAGTTGTCTGCTATCTGTCGGAATTATGCAGGTTTAAGAAAGAGCCTCGCTCGGAAAAGTGGAATCTTTCGACGAGGGACTAGATGATAAGCAAAGCGAATCACTGCAGTATTCCGGACAAAGACAGCGCTGCTCAGCATCGACACATTAGGCCACCGCTGGATCCAGACCTCTGTTCCAGCAGCCTTGATTCGCTTATACGAGAAGTGCCGTCAGCATCAGCACGGTGAGTGGTCATGTAGAAGTTGTTTCGAGACACAAGCTTTCGGCTCCAGCTTTTGAAGTCTTGGCGATTACAGCACTAACTCGGCTTGAGCCTATGAGAAGACATCGCTGAATGCGCCACGTTAAATGTACAGAGAGTCGCATCTCTGTATCATTACTGTACGATGTCGTCCAGCACTCGCCAAGAAGGGGATTCAGACTCGACCCAACGTGTGCACTCATCTTTGTATTGTCGATCCAGCAAAGTCATGAGGAACTCGGCAGGTGGCACACCGTCCCCTGGTGTTTTCGACCTTATCATCGTCGATGATTACCAAGATCAGGAATGTCTGGGGACGAAAGAGTCGACTGGGAGGTTGTCAATAGGAGGTGTGCCTGCTTTCTACTGGATGCCCGTGTGCGACTATTGCGACTAGTTCGTGCTTGTAGTCCTCTGTCACAATGCATTAGGCAGTCGACAGCAAGGATCAGCGTACAGTAAGGGCCGGAATTGGACATTCTCTCTTCCATAGCATGTCATGTTGCAGCCAGTGTCTGTGGTTCCATCTCAGGTGACTGTTGCGCTGTCGCGATTCTGTATGTGGGGTATGGACATTGAAGGTTTGGTCACCGTACCGATTTGTACTGGGACACTCATTTGAAAGGGATTGAGTCTACTTGCTTGTGTGCCTGCATTCACCGCTTCTTGATCACAACGTGCTTGGTGTGTGGGGCGTCGAGTGCGGCAGGTATTGGCACTTTCGTATTGCCAGGTCGCACCAATTCCTCCGTGGCTGACATTCTTGAAGAAGCAATCAATGCCTGAGCCATGCAACCCACGATTACTGAGACATCTGCTAAACAAGGTCCATTTGGTTTCTGGCGCAAAGGATACGGTGTCGATTCTTGTAGCAACGTCCGGAAGAATGAGTCTTCCTCGGTCAAACTGGAGTTCCTCCTACGATGAAGTCAACGTTTCGAAGGCCCTATTGCTAGACTCGTGTCTCCGAAGTGGGGTGCTATTGGTGTGGAAGCAGCGACCTATTCTCTTTTCGTGTCAACGGTGCATATCTCAGTCTTGGCTTTCGTCCATCTGGGTTATTCCAATTCCGGTGCTTGTTGAGGTTTTTTTCCGATACCATTCTTTCGTAGGAATTCGATGGCATCGTTCAACACCTCTCTCCTTAGCTCTTGCC